>Ga0256407_10000302_pt1 | contig 122226 bp, 100 predicted proteins | sample RumenRJG_04DNA_FD_193489 | JGI IMG/M metagenome (GOLD analysis project Ga0256407, IMG submission 193489) | Bovine rumen microbial communities from Lethbridge, Alberta, Canada - RJG_04 | ecosystem: Host-associated > Mammals > Digestive system > Stomach > Rumen | place: Canada: Alberta... | reverse complement strand
CGATTCCTTCAAGCTGCCCGGCGGCCTCTCTGGGCCTCCGTCCTCTTCCGTTCGGGCGTTGTCGCCGTCCCGTTCGAGGGTGAGGCCAATTATAGAATTTTCAGCGCAAATGTCAAGGGCTTTTTTGCGAAAAAAACAGATTTTTTTCTTATTTTCACAAAAAACGGGAAAAACACGGGTCATTCCCAGCCAAAAACACAATCAGTTCACAAATTATTCACACGACTTGAAATCGTTTCCAGCGGATCGCCTTCCATATCGACCGGAATGCAGTCCATTTGGCCACGGAACCAGGTCAATTGACGCTTCGCGTAGTTGCGAGTCTTCTTTTTGACTTCGTCAAGGACGTTTTTTATCTCAGCGGAGCCTTGCGCTCCGAGAAGTTCGCGATAACCGAGGCTTTGCCAAGCTGGAGCAGACAACGGGATGGTTGCAGACAAACTAACTACTTCGTCAATCCATCCATCCTTTATCATCTGGTCTATGCGAGAATCAATTCGTTTATACAAAATATCGCGGTCGCGCTGGAGCCAGAATACAGGAACCTTCCCTATTCCGCCTTCGCGTTCTTTCTGCCACTCCGACAACTTGCGTCCAGTCACCCTGTACACTTCCAGAATACGGATTAGCCGTTGTACATTATTCGCTTCGACACTGCAAGCAAGTTCCGGGTCCGCTTCCATTGCCATTTTGTACAAACTATCTGCACCTTCGGCTTGAGCAATCTTTTCCAGCTCTTCGCGGGCACTTTCCGGAACGGCCGGTATTTGCGGGAGCCCGAGCATTAGCGTTTGCATGTACAGGCCAGTCCCGCCCACCAGAATGTAATTGCGTTCCGGATTTTCTTGCAGTATACGTTTTACATCGCGACAGAACTCGCCCACCGAATACTTGCGCTCCGGTTCCAGGAAATTGACAAGATGATGACGGACCCTAGCCATGTCGCTCGCCGACGGTTGCGCCGTGCCTATGGCGAACCCGCGATATACCTGCCGAGAATCGACGCCGATGATTTCGGCCCCGTAACGTTCGGCAAGCCGCATGGACAGTTCCGATTTTCCGATTCCGGTCGCTCCGGCAAGGGCAAAGAGGATAGGCATGCCTGCAATATAATTATATTTGGACGGGATGAACAAAGTCAAGCACATACTTGCCATCTTTATCGTTCTGGCAATTCTAGCCGCGGCAGCGTACTTCTTGCCCAAGACGGAATTCGGTTCGCGCATGCTGAACATCGGGGATTCCGCCGCCGAAGCCGTTTCCGACTCTGCGGCCGCACAAGACACGACTCCCTTCGTTGAGAAATTCAAGGACAATATCCAGGTTCTCCAGTCATCGTATTCCAAGCGCAAAAAACGCGACGTATGGACACTCGGCAAAGGCCGCACCATCGTCTACTACCTGCTGCAGGCGCAGCGGTTCCTCCAAGCGAACGGCGGTAGCGTATTGCGCATGGAAGAACTCCACGACGACCCGACGGTATTCCAGAGCGCGACACTCGACGCCATAGACCCCAAGGGCGACACCCTCAAGTTGCTCCTGCAGGTCTCGGAAAACGTCTTCCGCGACAACGCCTCCATCCTTTCCATAGCCTTCCAAGTCACACGGATTACCCCGGAACTCATCGTCGCCCTGAACGGGCTCGACTTCCCCTACGACCTGATGGTCACTCCCTTCGGCATGGGTGACGGGTTCTTCCCCGACCTGGACCGCATCAAGAACAAGGAACTCGTCCTATGGATACTGATGGAATCGCAAAGCCTCGACTCGAGACACAAGAAACTGCGCCCCATCCGCATCCACCATACGGAACAGCAAATCGAGAACATTATTACCGAAGCCAAGACGCTTGTCCCGAGCGCGACCGGCATCGCGACAAGATTCGCAGACCAGGCCGTGGAACACAAGCAGTTATTGCAGGCCACCTTCCAGCCCGCCAAAGATCAGCACCTCTGGTTCCTGGATCTCTCCATGAACCAGAAATCGAGAGTTGACGAGACTTGCAAGGAATTCTCCATGCGCTGCAAGGCCCTCGCGCCGTACAACCCGTCGAACAGCACCCTGGACGACTACATCGGGAAACGTCTCCGCGCCGCCGCAAGGAGCGGCATGGCCGCCATGATTCTGCCCTTGAGCCTCGAAAGCATATCAAAAGTCAAGGCGATGAAGTCCAAGGCGGCCCACCAGGGCACATCCATCGTAAATTTATCTACCTTTATGAAGTACTAACAAGGAGAATGCAATGACCGTAAAGCTCGGAGTCAACGTCGACCACATCGCCACCATCCGTGAAGCACGCAAGATCAGGGAACCCGATCCGGTCACCGCAGCACTCATTGCCGAGCTGGCCGGCTGCAACGGCATCACCGCGCACCTCCGCGAAGACAAGCGCCACATCCAGGACCGCGACATCCGACTGCTGCGCGGAACGGTCACCACTAAGCTCAACTTGAAAATCGCCCCCACGAACGAAATGCTACAGTTCGCGACGAACGTGCAGCCCGACATGGTCACCCTCGTCCCCGAGAACCGCCAGGAAATCACGACAGAAGAAGGCCTGAACGTCGCCGCCAAGATTGACGAACTCGCCAAGTTCGTCATGACCCTCAAGAGCAACGATATCGCCGTGAGCGTATTCATCGAACCCGAAACCGAACAGGTGAAGGCAGCCAAGAAAATCGGCGCGGACTTTGTCGAATTCAATACGGGCAAGTACGCCTCCGCCTGCGACATGGGCAGCATCGCGGAAGTGGATCGCGAAATATCGGCAATCGCCGACATGGCCGTTCTGGCCCGCAAGTACGGGCTGCGCGCCTTTGCCGGTCACGGACTCAACTACAGGAACATCGGCGCCATCGCCGCCATCGAAGGAATCGAAGAAGTGAACGTCGGACACAGCATCGTTGGACGCGCCGTCTTTGTCGGCATGGAAAAGGCCGTGAAGGAAATGCTCGAACTGCTTAGGCAGTAAAGGCTAATAATCCTTATACTCTACGTTCTGTAGAACTAATCCCTGAGGCGGCGCCCACGTGCGTTCGCCTTTAAATTTTTTATCGAAAATAGACTGCACCGTGCCCAGCGGGTAACGGCCACGGCCGATATCAAAAAGCGTCCCTACCATGGCACGCACCTGGCGATGCAGAAAGCGGTTGCCCTTGATGTGGAACATGGCCGCCCAGTCGTTCAAGCGTTCCAACCTGAATTCAGACAAAGTACAGAGGGTTGACTTTCCGTCGTTGCGCGGAATACAAAAATCGATAAAGTCGTGTTCGCCCAGGAAAGACGCGGCTTCGCGCTCCATGGCATCGAGATCGAGAGAGAGCGAACCGCACTCCCAGCCGAACTCGCGCATCAAGGCAACCGGACGCGTATAGATGGTATACTGGTAGTACCGCAGCACGGCGTCGTAGCGGGCGTTAAAATCGTCGGCGCAGCGTTGCAGGTCGCGAATGCGAATCAGGCGTTTGGTAAGCCCGTTGATGGAGCGTTCCACCTTCGCCACGTCCAGTACACCGTCGTAATCAAAGTGGACGCACTGGCCACGCGCATGGACGCCCGTATCCGTGCGGCCCGACCCCGTCACGCGGACGGGAGCGCGAAGCGCTATGCTAAAAGCTTCTTCGAGTGCCGACTGGACCGTGACAAACTTGGTCTTGCCCGCCTCGTTCTGTTCTTGCCAGCCGTAAAAGGCGCTACCGAGGTATTCGCAGCGGAAGCGGTACCGCATGGGCAATCCTAGTTTCCGGAATCCAGTGCTTCCCTGATGACAGCTTCCACCTGGTCTTGCGGAACGCCAAGCTGCGTCGCAATAGCCGATGCCGGGAAACCGCGGCGGGACATCTGGAGGATCTTGCTCTTGGCGGTAAACTCGCGGTCAAAGCGGCTCGTCTTGAGCGGGCTCGGCTTCTTCTGCAGGTTGGGATCGCCCGTCGTATTGTGGCTCTGCGCACGGATTTTCATGGTGCGGTCACGAGTGACCCCGCGGGGCGCGCGAAGCACGTCGGAAAGAGACTGCATCGCCGACGTAATCCTCTCCTTGGCTGTAGGCCTCAGCGTAGGCTTGCCGTCCAGGTCCTCGGAAAGAATCTTGTTCTCGGGAACACCGTTCTCGTCTTCGAAAGCAATCTTCTGTTCGTGGACAGGCTCACCGACAACTTCATCGATGATGGATTTCTTTTGCGGATGGGGACGGGGAGCAAGAATCGTCGGGTCGTTTTCGAAGCCGTTCTTGGGCTCCTTGAAACGCTGGTCCCTCTTGATAGCCTCAAGTTTTTGCGTAAGCACTTTCCTGCGGTGGACTAGCGCAAACAGCAAGATAACACAGACAATAACGAGAGCGACACCGACCGCGACCCAGATCTTGCTTTCACCCGAAAGTGCGGAAGGTTCCTGCTCCTCGGCAGAAGGTCCGGAACGCATCGCGTTCAACGTGTCCCACGACGCTTCAAGTTCTTTGCGTATGGTAAGTTGCAAATCAGGCTTGTCGGCAGATTCCCACAGGGCCATTTCGAGCGAGTCAATCTGTGCGCGGGTTTTCAAATAGGCATCGGCATCGAACGACGACTTGCTCTTGGATAAATCCATGAATAGGTACGCAATAACTCCTACAGTCAGAACAAGGAGTATAACAGGAGCGGCAAACTTTCTCATATGCAAAAATGTAGAAAAAACGCCACATGAGGACTTTTTCCCGGTTTCAAGGATCGATTTTTTGGAGTCTAAGAAAAATTTTTACACGCTTAAAACACGAAATTCAAGAAAAACGGCCTAAAAACACTAATTTTGCATTGAGAAAAACTCAACGCTTTAAAAAAATTTAACACAAAAAAGTGTCCTTTTCTCAAAAAATTTGTTATCTTATTGTACAAGAACTCTTTGTTCTCCTCCTAACCCCCAAAAAAATCCCCTAGCGCAAAAGCCAGGGGATTTTTCCATTTCAAGATTTACGGGCTATCGGCTCATCATTTCCGCTTCAGGAACACGATAGCGAAGAATACCGTGAAGATAAGCGAAGCAAGAAGGAACGCGAGGATTGACGTTGTCGCAAGTTCACCGATGGTACGGAGTCCCCTATGTTCGACACCGAGCGCTCCGGCAAAACCGGCCGCAGTCGTCACGGAGCTCGCCATCACGAGGCGACCGACATTATCCACGAGCGTACGCGGCGTGAACGACTTGTCTTGCGTCCAGCCTACCAACAAATGAATCGTGGAGTCGATGGCAAGTCCGAGCACTGCCGGAATCACCACCACGTTGTAGATGCCGATGTGCCCGAGGCCGATGAGCACGTTCATGAGGCCGAGCAGGCCCGCGCTCCACAGGAGGCCAATCAACAGCGACGCTGCGGATATCACGACCAGCTTAGGCTTGCGCAGCGACAGTGCGAGGATGGCGATGATCACGAGGATCACGACGAACGCCATGCGCATGGAATCGTACTTGACCGCACGCACGACATCGGCCAGAATAAACTGGCTGCTGAACACCTTCAGCTTTTCGCCACCGAATTCCCAGTGTCCGAAACGGTCTTGCCATTCCGCCGCTTCACGCGCATCGGAACTGTTGTAACGGCCATAGATGAAACCAATCTTTCCGACGCTGCCGTCCTTTTCGCGGAGCAGGTCCACGGCCCATTCCGGCAGGGAGTCTACGGTGAACGGAGAAACCTCTTCGGCAAGGTTGCGCAGCGTCGCGATGTTCACGCTGTCGTCGCCAGTCGCACGGTCAAACACGCGGGCTTCGGCAAGTTCCTTGATTTCGTCGATGACTTCCATACGCGCCTGCTGGTCCGCCTGCGAAGGCAGGAACGTCTTGAGCGTGAGGAAGCTGCGCAGCGTGGAATCGTGTTCCGTATGCATGCGCACCATCAACGTATCGTATAAGGAATCGAGCAGTTCTGCACGCGTGGCCATCACGGCCGCAGGCGTAGAGCTCTTGCGGTTGCTCGCGAGTGCGTTACCCGTACTGATGGACTTCTTGACCTGTTCCACGTTCTCCTTGGGCGGACGGCGCAGGTTCTTGAAGTTGTACTCGAATTCAAGATTCGGGCAGAAGAAGGCCATCACCACCGAGAACACGAGGCCCACAACGGCGGCGCGCTTGAAGAATCCGACAATCTTCTCGTCGCTCCAGGCTTTGGGGAAGAACGAGTTGCGTGGACGCGGCGGGAGCCCGCCAGCGATGAAGATGAACACGGGCATCGCAAAGATGGCCGTGAGGAAGCTGAACAGAATGCCCACGGCAGAAATCACGCCAAATTCATAGAAACCGACGAACTTCGCGATGAGCAGCGAGAGGAGCCCCGCAATCGTCGTAAGGGCGGCGAGGAACATCGGGCGCAAGAGCTTTGCGACGGTCTGTTCCATGGCAAGCTTCAAGTCGCCGCAAGCCGTAAAGCAGCGCTGGCACGTTCCCATAAAGTGGATGGAATAGTCGACGCCCATACCGAGAATAATGCTCGTCACCAGCACCGTGAACGGATTCAGGGCGCCGTAGTAGAACGTGGTGAAGCACATGGCGAGCGAACAGGCAAGCAATACCTGCGCAAGCATCAGGAGGGGCGCCTTGACGGGACTGCGGAAGAACACCGCGACAATCAGGAAGATGAGGACGACCGCGATGACCATAGAGATGGTGCTGTCGCTCATGATGTCGTTCACCTCGTTCAAGCCCTCGTAGGAACCTTCGACCGTCATGAGCACCGGCTGGCCGTAATCCACCGCGTTGAACTTCGCGAGAAGCGTATCGGAACGAAGCAGGATGTGCTTGACAAAGTCGACTTCGGTAGACGGACGGACAAGCTTGCACTGCACGACGCCGTTGAACAGCGTGGAATCGTGCTTGTCCTCGCCAATCAGGCGGGTCTTGAGTTCCTTGGGCAAGTTACGCTTGGGGCCCAAGTCCTTCTTTTCCACTTCCGTCCCGGAGGAGTCGCGGCTCTTGAAGAACGATTCGAACGCATCGGCGGCCTCGTCTGGCAGGCCGAGCGCCTGGGGCAGGTTCGCATCGAACCACACGCGTTCCTTCTTTGGAGTTTCCGTACCGCTCGCGGAATCGGCCAGGAGGTCCACGACGAGCGGGCCGTTCTTGCGACCGATTTCAAGCTGGATATCCTCGAGGTTGTCGCGGATGCGCTCCAGGTGTTCCACAGGCAGGTAGATAAGGGCGTTCTTCGTGAAGAACGAATTGTCGTTCTTGACCTGCGGCCTGCTAATGATGTCATCTTGCCAGTTCGCATCGATGTATTCCTGGATGCTGTCCTGCAGGCGCGCGACCAGGTACGGGTCCTTCGCCTGGATGGCAATCATGAAGCGGTCCGTACTGCCGAATCGATGGTACGATTCCTCGAGCGCGATCACGCTCGGCGTACCTTCGGGCAACAGCGTCGCGAGGTCCGTATGGATTTGGAGCTTCAATACCGTCGGGATGAGGCTCAGGACAAATATCGCGAGGATGACCAGGAAGGCCTTCCACTTGTTTCTTTCTACAAAATTAACGTATCGCGCCGCAAAGCGCTCAATCTTTTCTTGATTCATCTCTATCCATTCCTAAAAACTGTGCAGCCGTTTAACGCTGCTGCAAGGCGTCGGCCAGAACCACGCGGTTCCCGCCGTTGTTCGATGCCATCTGCATCGAGGCCTGTGCGGCGAAAATGAGCGATTCCACGTCGGTCGCATGCACGGGCAACACGGAGACCCCGAGACTGAGCGTCGTGGAAAGCACTACATCGCCATACGAAATCTGCAACTGAGAAATCTCGTTGCGGATTTTTTCGGCACGGTCCCGCGTAATCTTGAGTTCCGCTCCGGGTAAAATGACGCAAAGCACGTCGCCCTCGAAGCGGCACGGGATATCCTCGTTGCGGATGAAGTTCGGCAGGCGCTGTCCAAGTTCCCAGAGGAGCTGGTCCACGGCATGACGGCCGCGGGTCGACTGGATTTGCTGAACATTGTCCGGATACATCATGATGATGCCGATAGGCGTCTTGTGGCGCGCAGCGGAGAAAATCTCGCGGCGCAGCGATTCTTCCATGTAGCGCTTGTTGAACAGCCCGGTAAGGCTGTCACGGATACTGTGCTGCTGGAAGCGGATACTCAAGTTCTGGTTCGCCACGTAGAGCCCGAACGTCGCCGCCACGATGCTCACCTTGGCCTTCCAGAATTCCACATCCTCGCCTTCGGGCAGTTCGTCCGCCTGGATGGTCAAGATGCCGAAATGCTCTTCCAGGCCCTCGATCGGGGCGCAGAACGAAATGCCTTGCGGATGATGGTGCAGGTGCGTGCAGCCACCGCTGAACTTGCCGGACTTGTAGTCCGTCACGACGATATCGCCCTTGTTGAAGCTTGCGCATTCCATCGGCATAATCTTGTCGTCGCTGATGACGTAATCGCCAAAGGAGAAAATCTTGCAGAGTTCAGACTGCACGTCCCCGTACATGTACAGGATTCCCGCCGCATTGGGGAAAAGCTTGGGCAACACCTTCTCCAAAGCCTCGATGACTTCGGGGAAGGGACGGTTCTTAAGGATTTCCTTGCAGAACACGTTCCACTGATCCAGCGGGAACACCGCCTTGGCCACATGCTTCTCGGCCTTCGCGAACGCTTCCTTCACGGGCATGGCGCCCGGCGGAAGGATACTTTCAAAAGGGTTTCTTACAGGGGGAATCGGAGTATTGACCTTGTGCTCGTCGGCAGCGACCGTCGGCACAACCGGAACATACTGAGTCTTGGGAGACTGCTTGCTTTCGTTCAATGCTTCCGCAAAGTCAGCTTCGGCATCCTGGGCCTTTCGCTTGGCGATACTGTAGTAGATGAACCCGAGAACTGCGCCCCAGGCCCCGATGAACACGAACTTCCCTTCTAGCGGAATCTTGGCGTCGGGAATGAAATACGTCCCGACAACGCCTCCGCAGAAGAAAATCAACCAGACGATATAAGAAAACATGCTCATATGCTAAAATTTATGAAAAAGAAATTGACCGGCAAAATGTACGGCAAAAAAAAGGACAAAATAAAGCGATTTTTTCTAAATTTACCCGTATGACCATCCTCGAGAAGATTGCGCTAGCCCTCCCCGCCGTAGAATCCCCTGCAAGATACATGGGCGGCGAGGCAAACAGCGTGGTGAAGGACCATAGCCAGATGCTCGCCCGCATGGCGTTCGTATTCCCGGACACCTACGAAATCGGCATGAGCAACAACGGCATCCGCATTCTGTACCATGTCATCAACAGGGAACCGGACCTCCTGTGCGAAGTCTCGTTCGCCCCATGGGACGACATGGCCGCCGAAATGAAAAAGTACGACATCCCGCTGTACAGCTACGCCACCTACACACCGGTACGCGATTTCGAGGTGGTGGGCATGACGCTCCAGACGGAGCTCAACTTTACGAACGTTCCCTGCGTACTGGAACTCGCACGCCTTCCGGCATGGCAAAAAGACCGCAAGGAAGACGACCCCATCGTCGTCGCGGGAGGCCCCGCCATGGCGAACCCCGAGCCCGTCGCCGACTTCTTTGACGCGTTCATGATAGGCGACGGGGAGAAAGTCATGATTGACTTTCTGCGGTGCGTAGGCGAGGGCCGCAAGGCGGGCCGGAGTCGCGCCGAAATTTTGACAAACTTGTCCAAAATAGACGGAGTATACGTACCAAGCCTCCGCCCGGTAGTCACGAACAAATTCGGCGCGATTGTGCCGGCGGAGCCAGCCGCCGGCGCCTACGCCACCACGAACGGGGTTCGCCGCCTGTTCATCCCGGTGATGGACCCCAAGGACTACCCCATCAAGAACCTCATCGCGAACATGCAGTTGGTGCACAACCGATTCAGCGTCGAGGTTATGCGCGGTTGCGCCCAGGGTTGCCGCTTTTGCCAGGCGGGCATCTGGTACAGGCCCTGCCGCGAACTGAACCCCGACGACGTACTGGACATCGCCAAGGCGGGCATCCGCGCCACCGGCGAACGCGAACTCGGGCTACTCTCGCTTTCTACCGCTGACTACAAGCCGGTGGAAGCCCTCACCGACTCCATCATCGACGACCCGTTTTTTGACACCGTGGACGTGAGCCTGCCGAGCATCCGCGTGAACAGCTTCGGGCAGACCCTTGCCGGGAAGATTGCCGCATTGAAGGGCGGCCGCAGCGCCACCTTCGCCCCCGAGACCGGTTCCGAACGCATCCGCAAGATGATCAACAAGACCATCAGCGACCAGGACATGTACGATGCCGCCGAACATGCCTTCAGCAGCGGGTTCAACAAAATCAAGCTCTACACGATGATTGGCTTCCCGACCGAGAACGAAGCCGACATGCAGGCCTTCTGCGACCTCATCTTCAACCTCGTGCATATCGGGCGCAAGTACAACCGCGGCATCCAGATTGCCGTCTCCATCGGCATCCTCATCCCCAAGTCGTTCACCGGGCTCCAGTGGGCGCCGTTCATGGACAAGGAGACCGCCCTCAAGCACATCCGCTACGTACGCGAAAAGTTCTTCAAGCACCCGAACGTAAAAATCAACTGGGCCAGCTGGGAAACGAGCTTCCTCGAAGCGGTGTACAGCCGCGGCGACCGCAGCCTCGCCCCCGTCATCTACGAGGCGTACAAGCAAGGGATTATCTTCGAGAGCGACGCCTACCGCTTTGACTACAACAAGTGGCTCGCGGTATGGGAAAAATGCGGTTACGATACCTCGTGGGTGTACCGTGAACGCGAGAAAGACGAAGTGTTCCCGTGGGACTTTATCCACGCGGGTACCACCAAGCAATACCTGAGACGCGAGTGGGAGAAGGCGTTCGACCCGAACAGCGCGCCTGTGCCCAACTGCAAGTGGGGCGACTGCCAAAAGTGCGGCATCCCCGGATTCGGCGCCGAAATCAAGCTCGCCGACGACCCCGTGCGTCACAAGGCCCCGAGCCGCACCCCCGAAGAAATCAAGAAACTCGTCGAAGAACGCCGCCCCAAGAAGACGGAAAGCTTCAGCTACAAGATCACCTTCAAAAAAACGGGACTCAGCCGCTTTTTACCCCACCAGAACATGCTCAGCTTCTTCGAGCGTACGTTCCTGTGCGCAGGCATTCCCGTCAAGTTCAGCGAAGGTTTCAGCCCCAAGCCGCGCATCTCGAACATGGGCGCCCTCCCGCTCGGGCTCGAGACCTACTGCGAAATCATCAGCGTGGACCTGCTGCAAAGGCTCGACATCTCGCCCGCGAACCTCCCCAAGCTCATGGCGCAGCTGAGCGAACCGTTCCCGCGCGGCATGGAAATCGTGAACATCGAACCCCTGAAGGAAAAGCTCAGCAAGCACTTCCCGAAATCGATGATCTACCGTCACACGCCCGAAAACATCCCCTCCGACCTCATGGAGAGGTTCAACGCCAAGGCACTCCCCGTCGTCAAGAACCACCGCGGCCAGGAAATCGACCTGAACGAGCACGTGGAAGGCATCGAAATCCAGGGGAAGACGATGTTCGTGAAAATAAAATGCAACAATCAGGGGTGCACGGCGAGCCCGTTCGTGATTTATGCCGGGCTTTTGGGCGTGGAAATCGACCCTGCGAAGCTTGACGAGGCCTCCAGAAGGTTCCTAATCGCCAAAATTGCCATGGAATGGTAAAAAATCTTAAAAAAAATGCCAAATCGGGAAAGAGTGTTTATATTTCAATTCATCTACACTCAAAAATCCCTCAAGGAGAATGATTATGAAGAAGATATTCCTGGCTGCCATTACATCACTCGCACTGTGCAGCTACAGCTACGCTCAGGACGACGAAGACGAATACGAAGAAGAAGACTCCACCGAATCCGTTGCTCCGGCTCCGGCTGTTGAAGAAGAAGAGGAAGAGGCCCCGGCTCCTGTCAAGAAGGAAAAGAAGAAAGACAAGAAGAAAAAGAAAAAATCCGGCGAAGGCGATGAACCGTTCTTCGGTATTTCTATCGGTATCGACCAGAACGACATCATAGACTTCGAACCGAACTTCTTCGTTGGCAGGTACAGCTACATCGGCCTCATGTTCAAGCTGACCCCCGAAATGATGATTACCGGTAAGATCGGTTTTGCCCACCATGGCGAAACGACTTATGAAGCCGACAAGGTAAGCGTGAAGGCCAAGGACAATTACACCGCCTTCCTGCTCGGTGCTCAGTTCGACTACTTCCTGCCGACTCCGCTCCTGCCGACCTCTGTCAGTGCAGGCATTATGTACGCTAACGGCGGCGAAATGGGCGGATTCTCCGAGGAAGATATCGAAAGGGCGATGAACAATCCGGAAGCAGAAATGCCGGATGGCGACGCTACGGTCACCAATAGTGCTCTCGTATTCGACGTCATGTTCAACGTCCACGCCAACCTCACCGACAACCTCGTCCTCACGGGTAGCGTCGGCCTCGGCCTCGAAATGCCTTCTATCACATACGAGATCCCGGGCGTAGAGGTGAACGAGAGGACCGGTCAGCCGGAAGAAGTGACCAACACTATTGAAGTTGGCCGTACCGACATCGGTCTCAAGGCCGGCATCCGCCTCGGTTGGTTCTTCATGTAATTGCCTAACCGGCTAAAACAAAATTAGGCCGCTCCTTCGGGGGCGGTCTTTTTTTATTTGCTGGACAAGTGCTTGTATGAACCGTATGGGTCGGCCGCGATGCGGCCAGGATGACGCTACTCTGCCGGGAGAATAATCTCGATGTGGTTGGTGCTCACGTTCAGGAAGTGCGTACGGAACAGGTCCTTTTCGGAGCGGTCACTGACCTTCACCTGCGTCACGGCGATAAAGTCCTTGTTCTCGCGGATATAGTCGGTGAGACGTTCGTCGCGGAGGGTGTCGATTTCACCCGTGATAATAAAGCTGTCGGTCCAAATTTTTACTAGCATGACCTAAATATAACGTTTTTATTCCAATTCGGATGTTCAACGACATTTTTTTGGCGCAATTTTACAAAATGGAACATATATTATAGCAGAATAACATAAAGGATATTACAATGGCTAAGAAAAAACAGATTCACCCCGCCCCCGGAATGATGTTCTACCACAATGACGAATTTATGGACAGCGAAGCCGGACGCCCGCTACGCATCCTCTCGGAATTTTTCGCCCCGCAGCAAGTCTTTGACCAGGAAGAAATCGAAAACACCATCGTGTTCTTCGGTTCGGCACGTACGCTGCCCCCCGACGAAATCAAGAAGCGCCGCAAGGGCTGCAAGGACAAGAAGGAACTCGCACGCCTCGACCGCCTCGAGAAGGTGGCGGACTCCTATAATGCGGCCAGGGAACTGGGCGCCAAAATAGGCAAGTGGGCCAACAAGCGCCACGAAGGCTACGCCATCATGACCGGCGGCGGTCCGGGCATCATGGAAGCGGGCAACAGGGGCGCCTCCGACGTCGGTACGCCGTCTATCGGGCTCAATATCAAGCTGCCCTTCGAACAGCACCCGAACCCCTACATCGACGACGCCCTGAACATGCAGTTCCGCTACTTCTTCGTCCGCAAGTACTGGTTCTTGAAAAAGGCTCGCGCCCTGGTGGTGTTCCCGGGAGGCTTCGGCACGCTCGACGAGATGTTCGAGATGCTCACACTCATCCAGACGGACAAGTACGCCCAGCAGATGCCGGTCGTCATCTTCGATTCCAAGTTCTGGAAGAAGGTGCTGAACTGGGAATACCTCGCCGAGACGGGCATGATCAACAAGGAAGACCTGAAGCTGTTCAAGTTCTGCGATACCGTAGACGAAGCTTTCAAGTTTATTACGTCCGCGCTGGAAAAACAGGAAAAGGATTCGGGCGCCCTGGATTGGCACCGGAAATAGCTCACATTTCCTAAATTTGGGGGCATGCTTAGAAACGTGCTCGCAGAGACTTTGGACAGGGTGTCGCGCAACCTCGCGCTTCGCCCCCATTACAGCATGGAAGAATACCAGCGCTGGTTCGACCAGAATCCGGAATTCATGCACAACGGAGCCATGGAACGGATCGAGCTAATCGAACCCCTGACGCTGGAAGGCACCAACAACCTCTACCGCGCAAACTTCTGGATAGAGCATCCGGGAGACGGCCACCGCTATGGCGAGCGCGAGATTGTCATCAAGATCTGCAAGTTCTGGGCGAGGCCCGGCAAGAACAGGCTGCACCGCCTGAACATGCTGCTGAGCGCCTTCCAAGATGAAATCCGCATCAACAACCTCATCCGCGCCACGAACATCGAAGGCGTGGTACAGAGTTTTGGTGGAGGCATCGCCGGCAGGCACCCCTACCTCAAGCTCGAGTTCATCAAGGGATGTTCGCTCGACAGGACGTTCAAGACGAACCTCACCGACGACGAAATCCTCCGCCGCGTAGCAAAGCTTGCCTACCTTGCGAACACCATCAGCCAGCTGCACTACTACCAGGTCATCCACAAAGACCTGAAGCCCAAGAACCTGTTGTTGTGCCAGAACCCCCTGCACAAGAACAACCACAAGATTCTCATCTGCGACTTCGGTTACGCACAGGCCAAGCTCCGCGAGACGGTCAACGAGTACGGCGGCCAGCTTACGCCCTGCTACAGCGCGCCCGAGCAGGCTATAATGGGCGAAAACCTCTCCTACTCCGTCGACTATTTCAGCTTCGGCATCATCATGCACGAGTATCTGACAGGCTACAACCTTTTCCCGAAGGCCATGGACATTTTCGTGGAAGACGGGCACAAGATTACCGAGCGCTACCTCGAATACATCAAGAAGGGCCGCGAGAACCGATTCAGCGACCCCAGGTTCCCGCAGCTTTCGCAGTGGATTGACAGCCTCACGATTTTCGACAGCTTCGAGCGCATGCAGAACTGCCCGAACCTCTTCGAGATTGCCCACAAACTGCGCGAGCAGGTGAACGCCCAGGGCTACCGCGACGTGAACACCGACTTCCTGTGGAACCAGTTGCGCGAATACGGAAAACGGTAACTCCCACTTGCGCTTTTATAGTATATATTCATATACATGAATGCGCTTAAATCTTTCCTCAAGGACTTGAAGGTCCACCACTACATCGTCATCGCGATAGCCGTCGGCATCGGGATTTTTAACGCCGTAACCGCACTGTCACCAACCATCAAGCAGCACAACCGCGAGGCGAACATCGTAAAGACTTTCGAAAAATGGTGGGAAGAAGAGGGCGCCGCCCAGTTTATCGCAGTCGGGCTCAAGGCCGACGAGAAGACTAAAGCCGAGGAGTTCGAACAGTACCGCGAACGCTACCTGCAGCAGAACCACACCTTCGTCGTGGAAGACCGTATCGTCGAAATGAAAAAGGAATTCCGCGAATGGTGGGAAACCGGTGGCGGCAAGGAACAGTACATCCAGGAACACAAGATATATCCGGACGAACGCCACTTCCGCTACGAATGCGACAAATGGATTAAGCAGTACACGGACAAGCAAATCCGCTACAGCCTCGCGTTCACCCCCAAAGACGGCGAACTCGGGCGCTTGACCACCAGTTGGCTCCTGTTCCCGGGAGTCGCGAGCTACCTCGTCTTCCTGATATTCCTCCCATTCGCCTACATACAGACGTCCAGGCGCTGGGGCGTGGCAGTGGCGGCCGGCTGCATCGCGTTGACCGCCCTGGCCGGCGGATTCGTCGTATACGCACTCACCGGGACAAGTTTTTTTGACCACTACGATGCAGAGCGGTACATGGGCATGAGCAGCGCAGTCGCATTCATGCTGGGCGCTACGGCTTTCGGCCTCCGCAAAAACAGCGTACCGAACGCGGTCCGCATTGCAGCATTCGCGGGAATGGCTCTAGACGTGATCATCAACATCTTCGTGAACGGCGGAATCTTCGGAGCCGTTGCACTTACCTCGCTGCTGTTCTTCGGGCTGGGCGTTGCCGGCGGCCTCAACATCCCCAACCGCAAAAGGAGTATCGCGGAACTGAGGGCGCAGGTTCTCGAAGAGCGCAGGCGCAAGAATGCCGCGACCAACCAGCAATCCGAACGCCGTAAAAGAACGCGCGATTTGATAAACGAAGGATTCAAGGAAGCTTCCAGCGGCGCCTTCCCCGCAGCAAAGCAACTGCTGAGCCAGGCGATGACGGCCATGTTGCAGGAATTCCCCATCGATGTCGAGACGACCACGAAACTGGCGGAGCGCATGACGAGTCCGAGCCTCTACATAGACGTGCCGAGCGAGCAGTGGTTGGAATGGGGCGAGACCGCCAAATCAAAGAACTGCTTCGAAGCAGCACTCGCGATGCTCGAGAAGGGACTCTCTTCCGAAAAGAATGCCACCCTCGCCCGCCGTGCCCTCTACAGCATCGGCGAAATCCGCATCAACCGCAACCTGAATCCCGAAGAGGGATGCGTACGTCTCAAAAAGGTTATCGAACTCGGCGAGAACGACATTCTGGCAAGCCAGGCAAGGCGCCTGTTGGCGAAAGCCTCGGACGCGCAGGCCTAGGCCTTAAAGAATAAGCATCCCGTCGCCGTAGCTGAACAGTTTCATCTTGTTCTCGACAGCCATCTTGTAGGCTTCGAGCGTATTTTCGCGGCCGTAAAAAGCCGAGACAAGCAAGATGAGCGAGCTCTTGGGCCAATGGAAATTGGTCAGCAGGCCGTCCACGATCTTGTAGCGGTAACCGGGATAGAAGAAAGCGTGCGTCACGCCCGCCTGCGCCTTCACGATACCGTTATCGTCGGCGATGGTTTCCACCACGCGCGTAGACGTAGTGCCTACAGTCACGATGCGGCCTCCGGCAGCCTTCGCCTTGTTGATGATGTCAGCGTTTTCTTGCGTAAGTTCGTAGTGTTCGCCGTGCATCTTGTGCTGGGTAAAGTCCTCGACCGAGATGTTCTGGAACGTACCCGGCCCCACATGCAACGTAACCTCGGCCACATGCACGCCCTTCGCCTTCAAGTCTTCAAGCATCTGCTCGCTAAAGTGCAGACTCGCCGTCGGGGCGGCCACGGCGCCGGAATACTTCGCGAAAATCGTCTGGTATGCCTTCTTGTCGTCTTCGTCATCAGGGCGGTTGATGTACGGCGGGAGCGGCACATGGCCTTCGCGGTTCATCACCGACTCGAGTTCCACCGGAGTCGCCGCAAAGCGCAACACGCGGGAACCGTCTTCGCGGACTTCCTCGACCACCGTCTTGACGCCGGCAATCTCAAGTTCACGGCCAACCTTGAACGCCTTTCCCGGGCGCACCTGCGCCTCGTAGCGGGCGTCACCGTTCTCTGCCGGAATAAGCGACTGCACAAGGAGCGTTTCTACCTCGCCACCGTGCATCGTATGGCCATAGAGACGTGCCGGAATCACCTTGGTGTTGTTCACCACCAGGCAATCGCCGGGGCGGAAAAGTTCCACAATCTCGGGAGCCTTCATAATGCGGCGCGGCCCGCCGTCCTTGGGGCAATGCAATATGCGCGTCTTGCCCTTTCCCGCCGTGCGGGACGCAATCAATTCTTGAGGGAATTCGAATGTATAATCAGAAAGCGAATGCTCCATAATACCTTTACATCTCTTCCAGAGTCTTTTTCAGAAGGGCCTTCATTTCGTTCTTGAGACTCTCGGGCTTAAGGATCTGCAAATACGGCAGGTTACCGAAAAGCCACGTCTTGAAATCGGGAGTCAAGCGGATTTTCATTTCCACGACATCCAGCTTGTTACGGTCTTTGCGCAGGCGGACCGGCGGATTGAAATGGGATTTTTCGAACTGCTTCTTGAGCCAGCTGTCCTTGACAAGAAGGGCGACTTCTTGCGGGGCTTCCGACGAAGTATACTTGCCGAAGGTATGCTTGTAGTGAAGCGCGGCGTCGAACACCAGGTCCTTTTCTACCGGATTGTTCGTCATCGTCACGTTCGAGATATTTTCCACCACGTAATTCTTGAACACGCCCGTCTTCGCAAAAGATTCGTCGGCAGCCACCAGGTAGACCGTATCGATTCGCATGATGACCTTGACCGGGCTGACTTCAATCGTTTCCTTCTTGGTTTCGTCACCGACATGCGTATACGCGATACGGATTTTCAACCTCTTGTGGATGGCATCAAGAATCCTGTTCACGATGGCGTCCTGCAACTTTTCGTCACTGAACGGACCGTAATCCAGAACGAGGTCACGGTCGGTCGTTATCGCTTCCGGCTTGAACTCGTCCGGATTGGTCACCTGCAAGGATTCGATGAGCTTGTCCAGAAGCTTGCGGTTCTTCATGTCGGCAGGAGACGAGTCGGAGGAATTCTTCTTTATCTTTTCAAGCTGCTTTACGATGTCCTGGTTGAAATTCGTCCGTTCCTCAGGCTGGATAACCCATACGGTCTCGCCGTCCTTCTTGTGGCTGCGCAGCCCGCAGTTCTCGTTGCGGAGGAGTTCCAGGTAGCGGAATACCGTACGCGGGCCACGACCGATTGCCACGGCAAGTTGGTTGACCGTCATTTCCTTTTTCAGCAAGTCCTTAACAGTATTGATTTTCTCGTATCCTGCCATGGTTCCTCCTTGTATTTTAACAAACCCTCAGCCTGTTCTCTATCGAGGCCGTCCTGACCATCTTTACCGCATTGATAAGCGCCCACTGTTTTTGGAAGGCATTGGACACACGGCCTTCCATCACGTACTTGTTGTTGAAATACGTCAGGCGGATGATGGATCCGGCCAAGCGCGAATTCTGGGCAAGTTCGCCTTCGATAACCCTGCACGTCACCTGGATATCGGGATTCTTCTCGGGGATGGGATTTATCGTCAGCGAAAGGTCCTGAAGCCCAGGCAAATCGGCAATGCGGTTTTCCAGGTCTTTCGGAAAATTGAAATCGAAGCAGCTCAGCGTCACAGTCGCCTTGCTTTCCTTTACCTCGGCCGTGTAGTCGAAAATCTTGAAGGCGGGCGTATCGAGCAGGCGCCAGATGGAGCCTTCGAGCCTCTCGTCGGAAATGTACGTTTCCATCTGCACGCGCATAAAATCGACGCAGCCACGGACACGCGGCATGTTGTTGACGCAAGCGCAAAGCGCACGCTTTACGGCAAGGCTTCGGACAATCCCGTCGAGATAGACAATCCCCTGGCCAACAGTCACCTGCACGCGGCGGAAATCGTCCGGGAATAGCTGGGCCAACTTTTGGCGCACGTACTCCGTCAACATCGCGTTGGGCACGTTCTGTTTGGACTGCGGAATCGTGATGAACAGGAGGGAATTATCGTCCAGGAGAATGGCAAGCTTGTCCTTACCGCCATCGCTCACCAGGCCGACCGCCAAGCCAAACTGGTCGCGGATAGCATGGTAGACGCTGTCACCGATAAGCACCTGGGCCGTCTGCGCAGGAACAAGCCTGTAGCCTTCGGGGGAATCTTCGTTCAAGATTGGAATCTTGGGACATTCCACCTTTTCGGGCGCTCCCCCGTCGTAGCTTATCAAGAAGACTTCCTTGTCTTCTGTCTGGAAGTGGCTCTTGACAATACCCGGCTTCACAGAATTCTTGAAATAAAGCCAATTGCCTGGGACAATACGGTTCTTCCCGTAAATTTTCGTATAGTCCGAACCCTTGCCGCCAGCGCCAATTGCGAATTCCTGCGAGAACGCCACGAAGGTCGTTCCGCACTCGTCGCAACTGCACAGCAACGGAATATGGGGAGCCATTCCTCCATAGGTCGAATAGGGCTCCTTCGCAAACAGGCCGTGACGCGTCACGCGACGGCAGCGGCGGCAGAAGAGCCTTTGGGTATAGAGCCTATGGGGAAACTGGGAACGCATTTTTTCTATGAAAGATTGTGGTTTGTAAGCGTCATTCCGGCCTTGGAGCCGGAATCTAGAATTCTAGATGGCGGGTCGCAGCCCGCCATGACGAGTCTCCTTATTCTTATTTCATCAACGGCATCGCCACGTCGATGCGGCGGAGCACTTCTTCCTTGCCGATGATTTCGAACATTTCCCAGAGGCCGGGGCCTGCGGTAACGCCGGAAACAGCGAGGCGCGGGGCACCCACGAGTTCACCGACCTTGTGACCGCAGCGCTCGGCGAGGTCGTAGAAACCCTTCTCGATTACCGGGGTCTTGAAGTCTTCAATGGAAGCGAGCATGTCGCGCACGAGCGTAGCGACTTCCTTGGAGCCTTCGCCAAAGTGCTTCTTGGCGCCCTTCTCATCGTAAGTCGTCGGGGCGACAAAGAAGTACACTGCCATCTCGGCCAAGTCCTGCACAAAGTGGGCGCGCGGCTTCAATTGCTTCACGATTTCGTCAAGGCGAGTTTCCGGTTCCTTGGAAAGGTCAATACCCTTCGCAGCCAAGCCTTCCTTCATGATGTTCTTGAGGAAAGCGTCATCGCACATGTGGATGTGCTGGCCGTTCATCCACTGCAACTTCTTCTCGTCGAAGCTGGCGGACTTCGGGTTGATGCGTTCCAGCGTGAAACTTTCCACCATTTCCTTGATGGTCATGACTTCGCGGTCGTCGCCCGGGTTCCAGCCGAGGAGTGCAAGGTAGTTCACGAGAGTCTCCGGCAGGTAGCCGAGGTCGCGGAAGTCGCCCACGGAGGCAGCACCCTTGCGCTTACTGAGCTTACCGCCGTTCTTGTCGAGAATCACCGGCAGATGGCACCACACAGGCGGCTGCCAGCCAAAGGCCTTGTACAACAGTTCATGCTTCGGTGTGGAGCTGATCCATTCGTCACCGCGGAGCACGTGCGTCGTACCCATCAGGTGGTCGTCCACGACGCTTGCAAAATGGTAAGTCGGGTAACCGTCGCGCTTGATGAGCACGAGGTCGTCCAAAAGTTCGTTCTGGTAGCTGATGTGGCCGCGGATCATGTCGTCGAATTCGGTCACGCCGGTTTCGGGCACCTTGAAGCGGATCACAGCCTTTTCGCCGGCGGCAATGCGGGCCTCGGCTTCTTCGCGGCTAATGTTACGGCAGTGGCGGTCGTAACCCGTGACCGGCACGTGAGTCTTTTCCTGTTCGGCGCGAACTTCCTGCAGGCGTTCTTCGGTGCAGAAGCAGTAGTAGGCGCAGCCCGCATCCAGGAGCTTCTTGATTTCGCGGTGGTAAATATCCAGGCGTTCGCTCTGGAAGTACGGACCGCAGTCGCCTTCGCAACCCGGACCTTCGTCCCACTGGAGTCCCAGCCACTTGAGGTCGCGCATCAGGTCGTGCAGGGCAGTCTCGTTATAGCGCTTGCGGTCGGTATCCTCAATACGCAGATAGAAAGTTCCACCCATGTGCTTTGCAAAAAAGTAGTTGTAGATGGCGGTACGCGCACCGCCCACATGCAGGTAACCCGTCGGGCTCGGCGCAAAGCGCACGCGAACAGGACGTGTTGTAGAATTTTCGCTCATAGATTCCTCTTTTGTTTATTCCGTGTCAAAAAATAGCAATTTCCTACAACTTTTTTCTTAAATTTATTGCATGAAACCTTGGAAACTCCTGGATACCGAATATCTGGTCAATGCGCCTTGGCTGAAGGTCGCGAAAGAAACGTGCGAACTCCCGAACGGAAAAATCATCGACGACTTCTACACGCTGTGGCAGCCCGCCTGGGTACTGATTCTCGCACGCACCGTCGAAGGCAACTGGGTAATGACGGAACAATACCGCCACGGTTCCGGGACCATCGCGCTAGAATTCCCCGCCGGAATCATCGACAAGGGAGAAACGCCGGAGCAGGCCGCCGTGCGCGAACTTCAAGAAGAGTGCGGGATGGCAGGCTCCAAGATTGCGTACATCAGCGCATTCCCGGTGAACCCGGACAGGCACCGCGGTGTTTTTCATGTGGTGTTCATTGACGGCGTCAAAAAGACCGGCGCTACGCACTTCGACAGCACCGAGGAAATCGAGACATTCGAAATTTCCGACAAGGAATTGCAAAAGAAAATAGCGGACGGCTCTCTCAACCATCCGCTACAGATTGCAGGCTATTTCAAGTGGAAGATTACTTGCGTTTAAAATAGACCGCCGAGCAGGCATCCATGAACTTTACGTCAAAATGCCTCAGGTTTCCCCAAGCCTTGCCGTTCTTGTAGTGGGGGATGTATTCGCCCAGCAAATCGCGAGTTACATGCATCCACTCCCCTTCACCGGTAAAGCAGAAATAATCCCCTTCATCGAACGATTCGTAAGTCAGCGTTTCCTCGTTAAATTCGTTTTCGACCTTATCAAATCCGTCTACGGTTCCGCCATTATCGAGGACTTCCTTCAGGCTGTCCAGTTCTGTCTTGATTTCGTTTTCAACCTCTTCCATGTCGTCGGTGCCGATGGAGAAGTTGCTGCCATCAACAATCGTCTCGACACCGGCCTCGGGTTCCGTGCTGGAGGAACTTCCCGCTTCGCTAGAGGAAGATTTCGGCGTCTCGCTGGAGGCGGGCTTTTCAGAGCTAGAAGACTTAGCCTCGCTAGAGGTTGGCTTTTCCGAACTGGATGACTTTGCCTCGCTAGAGGTCGGCTTTTCAGAGCTGGACGATTTCGCCTCGCTCGAAGACTTCGCTTCGCTCGACGAAGACTTGTCCGTACTGGACGAAGAAACCTTGGAAGCAGACGAAGTCGTTTTAACTTCTCCGGACTCTTCCTTGATGCGGTTGCCCATAGCATCAATCTCTCCGTTTTCCATCATTTCCACATACTCGTCTTCGTCATAAGACTCACCATCAGGAGTAAACACCTGCACGGACGAATCCGAAGAGCATGCGAAAAACACGAAGGCAGGAATCGCCAACGCAAAAATCCACATTTTTTTCATATCGGTACGCATAATTTTCTCCTGTTCTTTCTATGGGAAAATAAATTCTTTTTCCAGGAAAAAAGACGTACTAACGGTTTTACTTGTAAATTTGTGCTCTACGACACAGAGAAATTAGCCAAAAACGCCCTATGAAGGGCTTTATCGCCATATTTGTCGGCAGGATCCTCTAATTCCAAATTAGAATATCCCGATGTAATTCCGGAGAGAACGACCCTCTTTTCGGCGCAACCGAAAGAGAAATGGATGCGGAAAGTCCTGTACGCCAGCACGCCTGTACAGGCTGCCTCGTCAACCGTCAAGCGGCGGCGAGAGCTGTCAAATACGTCCTTCGAGAAATTCCCGCGCGAAAGCTGGACTTTGGCGAAACTCTCCAGATCGAATTCGCTCCGCTCTGCAATCCATCGTTTCTGTTCTTCGAATTTTTCGGACAGTTCCACCGTCCACAAGTCGCCCACCTGTTCCTCGACCCAGCCCGCCTTCGCATCGGGGAAAGCATCCGCCAGTGGAATGTACGGCTTTATATCAAGTACGGGAGTCCCGTCAAGCAAATCAGCCTCGTCCACGAATAACGTAAGCCCTTCTATTTTCAAGAGGCGCACACAGCTGAGTCCAATCGGATTCGGGCGATAAGGACTCCGGCTCGCAAATGTTCCCACGCGGTCCCGGCCCTTCGGCGGTACCGGCGGGCGCGTCGTCGGGCGCCACCCTTCGTTCTCGTGGAACTGGAAAATCACCCAAATGCGTTCGAAGCCTTCCAAATCGCGGAGGGCCATCTCGAAGTTGTTTCCCGGCTTGAGTTCGATGCGTCCCGGATGCCCAGCAAAAAGGCTCCCCTGGCGGGGAACGTCGTACTTGTAGACGGCGTCACCGAAAAAGGAGCCTATTGGATTCACCTGCATAGGAAAATTCTTACAGATTATCTTCCGATATTTTTCCGTAACGGATGTAATCTATCTTACCGATAAAGGTCCTGTCATTATGCCGATCCTGATACACGGCATCGTAACCTATGCCCACGTCGTTCTGAATCTGGGACAAATCCCCGTTAAACGAGGTCGCATTAATCAGGCTTCCATCAAGAGAGGCATTGAACGTATAGAAGACTTCCCCATCCAATTCCGATTTTGCAGGGAAAAGCTTGATACGGGCAACATGCCATTCATTTGACGTGATTGTCCCGAGAGGAATTGAGTTCCACGAGCTGCCCGACCGCGGGCCATCACGATAATAGAATACGACGTTGGAATTGTCCACCCGAAGTTGCCATCCATCAATGCCCTGGCCAGGAGGATTCGCGGCCACCAGGTTGGCTATCGGATTCGTCCCCGTCATCATAAAACGAACTTCCAGTACAAAACCCTTGTTCTGGAAAGGCTTGGAATCCGGAATAATCAGGCCGTTCAAGCCGTTGAGAACGATGCTTCCGCAATCAGCATACACGTTCGAAACCTTGACATCTTGATAGGCATGGACATTTCCGATATAATCACGTCCCAAATCGTCCGGCATATTGAATTCATAAGCGATATCATACTGGTCCAAATCCGGCTCTTCACCATTTTCCTCTGCGCATTCAAGCGAATCCGCATTTACCGCAACGACTTTATCCAAGTAATATGAAACCTGCTGCGCCGATGCAACGTTCCCTTCGATTACGCTACTCGATGACAGGTCGGGGACAATGGATCCCTCACTGTTCGAGGAGGCCACGCTGCTCGAGGAAACCTCGCTGCTCGACGATTTCTCGCTACTCGAGGAAGCCTCGCTGCTCGACGATTTCTCGCTACTCGAGGACGAGGCAACAGAACTCGAAGATTTCTCCGAGCTTGAAGAGTTCGCAGAACTGGAAGAATTTCCGTCGTCGCCAATGTCTTCACACATAGACACTATCGAATTCACGAATCTCTTGAATTCACTAGACGAGAATTCATCTTCACCAATCGCAACAATAGTCTTGCCTTCGCACCTCACGCTCCTGTAGTCCGAATCTTTCTCGTACTGCGAGCATGCCCTAGACATCGTTTTCGTGTCATCGAATTCTACGGTCTTGACAACGTCACCATCGTCAAGTACAAATGTCGTCGTGCTGTGGAAGCCATCCTCGACAGTTTCGATTACAAACGGGTCCTTCTTTATGACCTTGCAAGAATTACCATTCGCCTCGGTGCCAAAGTCATCCGACGAATCGTCGCTGCACGCCAGCAAAAATGCCGACGCCGCCAACATCACGATTCCATTCTGAAGCAATTTGTTCATCATCAGCCTCCCTTTCTGAAAGCAAACATATATTATTTTTCGCCACCTAATTACAGAGCGTCGATAACCGCGTTGAATTCGGTAATCGGGCGCAGCCACTTCTTGAGAAGTTCCGGCTTCGGCAGGTAGTAACCACCGATATCGGCGGGTTTGCCCTGCTCGGCAGCAAACGCAGCGACAATCTTCTGCTCGTTTTCAGCGAGAGCCTTCGCGACCGGGGCGAACTTGGCGGCAAGTTCCGCATCGTCCTTCTGGGCGGCAAGCGCCTGCGACCAGTAGAGAGCCAGGTAGAAGTGTGAGCCGCGGTTGTCGAGTTCACCAATCTTGCGTGCCGGGGTGCGGTTGAATTCGAGAATCTTGCCGTTCGCCTCGTCGAGCGTATCGGCAAGCACTTTCGCCTTCTTGTTGCCTTCCTTCAATGCGACCTGTTCGAACGCAGGTACGAGCGCGAAGTATTCGCCAAGGGAATCCCAGCGGAGGTAGTTTTCGGCGAGGAACTGCTGCACCTGCTTGGGAGCGGAGCCGCCTGCACCCGTCTCGTAGAGGCCACCGCCAGCCATGAGCGGCACAATGGAGAGCATCTTCGCAGAAGTTCCGACTTCGAGAATCGGGAAAAGGTCCGTGAGGTAGTCACGCATCACGTTACCGGTAACGCCGATGGTATCGAGACCGGCCTTCGCGCGCTTCATCGTTTCGACAATCGCCTTGCGCGGGCTCATGATCTTGATGTCGAGACCGTTCAAGTCATGTTCCGGCAAATAGGCTTCCACCTTCTTCTGGATTTCGCGGTCATGAGCGCGTTCCGGATCGAGCCAGAAAATCGCAGGCGTATTCGAGAGTCGGGCACGCGTCACGGCAAGCTTCACCCAGTCACGCACCGGGGCGTCCTTGGCCTGGCACATGCGGAAGATATCGCCCGTTTCAACGTCCTGCTGCAAAAGGACTTCGCCCTTGCTGTTCACGGCACGGATAACGCCCTTGCCCTTGGCGATAAACGTCTTGTCGTGGCTGCCGTATTCTTCGGCGCCCTGAGCCATGAGGCCCACGTTCGGCACGGTACCCATCGTCTTCGGGTCGAATGCGCCGTTCTGCTTGCAGAATTCAATCGTTTCGTCGTAGATTCCAGCGTAGCAGCGGTCCGGAATGCAGGCGATCGTCTCTTGCAGCTTGCCATCCTTGTTCCACATGCAGCCGGAATTGCGAATCATGGCCGGCATAGAAGCGTCGATAATCACGTCGCTCGGCACGTGCAAATTCGTAACGCCCTTGGCAGAATCGACCATGGCGAGATCCGGGCCAGCGGCGAGCGCGGCATCAATGGCAGCCTTGACTTCGGCTTCCTTCGCATTGCCTTCGAGGCGCTTGTACAAGTCGCCCAGGCCGTTGTTCGCATCGATACCGAGTTCCTTGAACAGGTCGGCGTACTTCACGAACACATCCTTGAAGAACACGCGGACAAAAGCACCGAACAACACCGGGTCGGAGACCTTCATCATGGTAGCCTTCAGGTGCACCGAGAACAGCAGGCCCTTCGCCTTGGCTTCGGCCATGGCATCGGCAATAAACTTTTCGAGAGCGGCCATGCGCATCACGGTCGCATCGATGATTTCACCCTTGAGGAGCGGCTTGGCGGCACGCAGTTCCGTCACGGCTCCAGCTTCGTCGACGAATTCAATCTTGAATGTATCGGCGTCAGCCATCGTGATGGACTTTTCGTTGCCGTAGAAGTCGTTCGCCTGCATGCTCGCCACATGAGTCTTCACGGATTCGTTCCAGTTGCCGTTGCTATGCGGATTGTTACGGGCAAAGTTCTTCACTGCCTTAGGGGCGCGGCGGTCAGAGTTGCCCTGGCGCAGCACCGGGTTCACGGCGGAACCCTTCACCTTGTCGTACTTGGCGCGGATAGCCTTTTCTTCGTCCGTGGCCGGAGCGTCCGGATAATCGGGGACGTCGAAGCCATTCTTCTGGAGTTCGGCAATTGCGGCCTTGAGCTGCGGCACCGAGGCAGAAATATTCGGGAGCTTGATGATGTTCGCATCCGGCTCAAGCGTAAGCTTGCCCAAGAATGCGAGGTCGTCGTCGGCCTTGCCGAAGGCAGCCAGAATGCGGCCAGGCAGGGAAATATTCTTGGTTTCGACATCGATACCGGCGGTCTTTGCGAAGCCGCGAACGATGGGCAACAAGGATTGAGTCGCCAGAAACGGCGACTCGTCGGTAAGGGTATAATAAATCTTTGTATTCATACGAATACAAAGATAGAAAAATAAACAGGTGAGGTCCCTTGGCGTGGTCAGATGAATCCGTCGCGAGACGTCCATTCGCCATACGGCTCAATCCGCTCAAGGCTTTCGGGGTCGTCGCAGTTCCAAAGAGTACTTACGTAAGTTTCCCTGATGATTTGCTTGTCGCTAACATCCCATTCTGCAGCGCCCCTGATCAAATAGACGGAATAATGCTCGGTCGTGTCTTCGGGGCAATTTTCACCACTCTTCAAGATGTCCCTTACGTAAATTCCGCTCACGTCAACTTTGTTCAAAATGTGCCCTTTGGCGCCGACATCTTTCAGCACGATTATGTAATAGATTTGCGAGTGTCTTTGGGGTGCATCGAACACGTAAGGGCATCTTGCGGCCTCCGGGAAAAATACACTTACCAGGGAATCGGGCAGGCGGTAAATGCCTTCGTTCTTGTAAGGCCGGGCTTCGGCTGCATCCGGGAAGGTATTGTACGCAGAGCCGTCACCAAAGACAAGTTCCGGGTAATGACGCAGGTACACCATTCCGTCAACGACATCTTCGTAAACGGCGAACTGTTTTTGGTAGGCGTCAAACGTTCTGCTCAAATTGGTGCGCCATATTCTATTGAGACTGTCAAGTTCCGCATTAAAATTGTCTTCGGGCAGGGGGCAATCGCTGTAATAAGCGACCTCACCGTTTTCGCCGACGCTCCCTCCACCGGAGCAACCTTTCGGAGCGTTCTTGTCATCGTCGACGGCGGCATATTTGAGAGAATCTTCTCTACATGCATTTTTGTATTCTCCCGTAAGAGAATCAATGACTTCGCCAGGAGTTTTTCCTTCAGGAATTATCATGGAGCATGCCAAGCTCAGGTTCAGATTCCGGCACCCGTCTCCAAAATCCTTAAAGATTCCGTTAGACGCGGTACAAGACTGTTTAAAACGAGTCAAGAATTCGGAACACGAGGCGTCATAGCCCCAGTAGGTGGTAGAACCAACCGTCTCCATAACGACCGAATCACCATCTACATCCAACACCTTGATTGCAATCGTACTAGAATAATGTTTCTTGTTATAGGTATCACTATAGTAGACATTGCCCGTGTCAAGCGATTGCGAGAATTCCATACCAAGTTCGGCAGAAAAAGTCGAAACATTGCACTTTCTACGTCCATCCAGACTTGGATAGGCAAATGTCGTATCCGGAATTATGCCAAAGAACGGATACATCAACTTATATTGCGCAACCGTTTTTGGATCCAATTCGATCCCCATGTCATCCACATTATCGGGAACCGCTATTATCGTATCGAGAAGGGAGTAGAACGACTTTTCAAGCACCGCTTTCTGCTCTTCCGTCAATTGCGCCGTCGGCGAAGTGCTCGGTTCCGTAGTAGCCCCGGAAACATCCGGCTCAACACTCGCATCGTTGGAACATGCCGCCCCAAAGGCAGCCAATCCCGCCAGGATTATTTTACCCATACTCTTCATCTTAAGCCTCCTTCCCCTTGGTCAGCGGGAACAGTTGCAAATTCAAGCGATAAACCTTATCGTATTCCTTTTCCTTGGCTGCGATGGCAACCACCTGATGCCGGAGCACTTCAAGTTTCTGCACAAGCCACTTGTACGTAGATTCGGACAATCCAAGCGTAACACCGGCGATATGGCGTTTTTCCGGCGGTACGTCGTCAATTGCCGAGGTCGCGAGTTTCGACATCTGGCGGTTCATCGAGCGCAATGCCAGCGGGATTGCCTCGGAAGAGCCCGTCACGACTTTTTCGGTCTGCTCGTAGGTATCCTCACCCACCTTCTTCAAGAAATCCGCATGCACCATGAAGTCCAGGGACTGGCGGACTTCGGCGGCACTCACCACCGGGTAGCACTGTCGCGCGAGTTCGAGCGGTTTTGCGCCCGGCATAATCGGGGCGAGTTCGCGCAGCACGGGATTCACCCACGATTCAAAATACTTGAACGCCTCCGCATCAACAACACGCAAGCGATTCTCCTTCGCGATTTTCTGCATCTCGTTAAATGCCTGCATCTTCTTTACGTCGTTGCGCGCATCGCCAAAATGTTCCATGGCGCGGAAATAGTCGCGGTCGGCACCTTCAAGCCCCATGGCGTCGGCAACCCCTTCTACCCCCTTCTTGCTCAAACGGCTTTTGCCTTCGCACACAAGCTGTATGTAGTTCGGCGAAGAAAATCCCGCCAGGCGAGAAAATTCGCGCCACGAGAACAAGGAAGAGCGCTTGCGTTCCTCGTAATAGTCGCGCATGTATTTTCGATAGTCTTGATATTCCGTAATCGGTTTCATACCTATAATTTAAATAGGCCCGAAACTAAAGTCAATAGTTTTTATTATACAAAGTTCACGTTTTTATGTAGATTTTCTGCATTTTTTGAATTTTTACAAAAATATTTTTCTGCTATGATACACCCTGTATTATATGAGACAGAAAAGATTGGCGAAGCCAATCTCTTGAACTAAAAGCGCTTAGCTAAAGTAGAATGGGAATTAAAGTAGAACGCGAGCCGAAGCTGTACAAATAGTACAGTGAGCGTGATGCCGTGTGGCGAAGCTTATAGGCGAATTAAACTAGCCGGGGAACTTCTTGTTGGCGTGAGCCTCCACCACGTTCACCACGTAGTCGCCCAGCTTTTCGCAGTCGTTCACCACGTCCATGTAGTGGACGCCCATCTGGTAGCTGTATTCCTGGTTCTCGATATCGGTGACGTTCTTCTCCTTGAGGAGTTTGCGGTAGTCGTTGATTTCGTTTTCCAGGTTCAGCGTGCGGTTCGCATCGGCGGACGCACGGTCGCTAATGACATCGATCATGTTGGTGAGCGCATTGTCACAAAGCTGCATAATGTGCTTGATATGGCCATACTGGTTTTCCGTAAAGTCATCCTTGCTGCGGAACTTGCGGTTGATGGCACGGGCCATGTTGTAGCAGGCATCGCCGATACTCTCGATTTCGGAAATCTCGCGGAGCATCGCCTGGATGATCGTCTTACTTTCAGGACTCAGGCGGCCTTCCGAAACCTTGTTCAGGTAGTTCGCAATCTCGATTTCCATGTTGTCGCTGATGCCCTCGTACTTCTCGATGCGGGCAAACAGCTTCACGAAGTCATTTTCGTCCTTCATCTCGAGCAGTTCGGGCACCATGCGGAACATCTTCTGCGTACGTTCGGCGAACAGGTTGATTTCCTTGCGGGCCTCGAACAACGAGAGTTCCGCAGTGCTCATGAGGCCTGCGCTGATGAACTTGATGCTGAAATCCTCCGGGTCCTCCTTCTCGCGGATAATCTTGCAAATGAGTTTTTCCATCGGTCTGATGAACCAGATAAGGATAAGAACGTTGCAGATGTTGAATGCGGTGTGGAAGCCGGAGAGTGCATAGGTCACTCGCACGCTTGCCTGGGCAATTTCTTCTTCGGTATGCGGCACAAAGCTCGGGTCGAAGCCCACCAGGTGGCAGACCATGTTCACGAACGGGTGGAATACAATGAGCACCCACACCACGCCGAACACGTTGAAGAGCATGTGCGCCAATGCCGCGCGACGCGCCTGCGTACTCGCCGAGAGAGCCGCGAGGTTCGAGGTGACCGTGGTACCGATGTTCTCGCCCATCACAAGAGCGATGCCCTGGTAAATCGGGAGTACGCCGCTGCTGCAGAGGATAAGCGTAATCGCCATGATGGCGGCAGAAGACTGCACGCACATCGTGAGGATGCCGCCCAGGAGCAAGAACAGGAGCGTACTGAAGATGCCCCAGCCACCCGTAGACGCGAAGAAGTCGATGACCGCCTGGTTGTGCGAGAGGTCCATCGCCACCGCATTCTCGCGGAGAGTCGTGAGCCCCAGGAACATGAACGCAAAACCGAAAACGAATTCACCGAAGCTCTTCACGCTGTTCTTGCGCACGTACGAGAGAGCGATACCAAGCCCGAAAAACGGCCACACGAAGCTGCTCATGTTGAACTGGAAACCGAATACCGACATGATCCACGCCGTAACCGTAGTTCCGATGTTCGCGCCCATAATCACGGGAATGGCCTGTACAAGGGTAAGCAAGCCCGCGTTCACGAAACTGACCGTCATGACGGTCGTCGCCGTCGAGGACTGCACGGCCGCGGTAACGAACGTTCCTGTAAGGAGTCCGCCCAGGCGATGCTTGGTCATGGTACCAAGAACGGCGCGGAGGTGTCCGCCAGTGAGTTTCTGCAAGCCTTCACTCATCGTCTTCATGCCGAACATGAGGAGTGCAAGGCAACCAATCATTTTAAGAATTGCAAGAATCATACTTTAAATCCAATCCTAATTTCAGTACCGAATCCGACAGCCGAATTCAGTTGTATTGTTGCGTGGAGAACTTCCGCTATGTGCTTTACGATAGCAAGCCCGAGCCCCGTTCCACCTGTTTCCTTGGAACGGCTCTTGTCTACGCGGTAAAAGCGCTCAAAGACACGCGACAGGCATTCTTCCGGAATGCCGATGCCGGTATCCTTCACCACGATAGCGCCCGGTTCAACAACAACGGCAACCTTGCCGCCTTGCTCCGTATAGCGAATGGAGTTATCCACTAGGTTAAAGACCATCTCGTAAAGCAGTTTCGAGTTTCCCTGGATTTCCGCAGCCTTATCGCCATCCAGCGAGACTGATACGGATTTTTTGCTTGCCTTCAGGCTAAGGTCCTCGACGCAGCCGTGCGCCACGTTCCAGAGGTTGACCTTTTCGTTCAGGTCAAACAGTTCGCCTTGTTGCCCATCCAGTTTCGAGAGCGTGATGATGTCGTTCGCGATGGACTGCAGGCGGAGCGCTTCCTTGTGGATTTTGCCCGCAAACATCTTGACATCTTCAGGTTTTGCCATGTCGTTCTCGATAAGTTCCGCATAGCCCGAAATAGAGGTCAACGGCGTCTTCAGCTCGTGAGAAGCATTCGCTGTAAACTCGTCCTTCAGGTGCGTTATCTTCTGCTTTTCGTTCGAGAGCTGCTCGATGGTCAACTGCAGCTCAAGATCCTGCTTGCGTATGGTATTGACAAGCGGTGCGATTTCCTTGTAGACGTTCTCGATTTTCATCCACTCGGGAGTTCCCAACTGGTCCACCAGCTTTTGTAGCGGACTAATGAAGGCTCGGCTAAGCCCGATTGCAATGAGAATTGCCGCAGCGACAATGGCCGCCAATAAAACAATAAGGTACGGAATCGTCTTGGAAAATACCTGCTGCAAGTTCGCCTGGCGCATTCCGAGGCGCAGCACCTTGCCATCATTCAGGCGCTTGGCAAAGTAGAACACCTTTGCCTGCAAGGTAGAGGAATAGCGGAGATCTTCGCCAGCCCCTTTCGCAAAGGCATCTATGACCTCTTCGCGGTCATTGTGATTTTCCATCTTGATCGTTTCGGCATCGCTATCGTAAAGGATTCCTCCCTTCGAATCGATGAGCGTTATGCGAAGGTCCTTGCTTGCAAACTTTGAAAGCTTTTGAGGCTCGTCGCCAAGGGCTTCCCCGACATACGCAGTCTCTATCAGGCGCAGGTTCTCGCGAAGTTGGCTCTTGAGCTGGCCCGCCATTTCCCCTTCAAAAACCTGCATTGTAAAGTAAACCGCACACAGGGCTGCAATCACCCCCATATAGATCAAGCTATATCTTATGCGGTCCTTCATTGCGCCTTGTAACCTACATTGCGGACGGTTTGAATGATGGACCCTTGCTCACCCAATTTTTGTCGGAGGGTCTTGATGTGCATATCCACCGTTCGAGTGTCCATCTTGAAATCGATGCCCCAAATCTTTTCCAGAATCTGCTGCCTGGAATAGACGAGCCCCGGTTGAGACATGAGAAGTTTCAGGAGCTCGTATTCCTTATAGGTGAGTTCCACGTTCCCGCCATCGGCGGTAACGATGCGCTTGCCCATATCGATGCAAACACCCCCGAGCGATAGCGAAGTCTGTTCCTCGGAATCGGCTTTCAGCGTGCCCGCACGGCGAAGCAGCGCCTTGACGCGCGAAATGAATTCCAGAATACCGAAAGGCTTTGCAATGTAATCGTCCGCACCCGCGTCGAGACCCTTGACCTTTTCGATTTCAGAGCCCTTGGCAGTAATCATGATGACAGGGACACTCTTAGTAGCGTCCTGTGCGCGGAGGCGCCTCAGAATACTTAGGCCATCTTCTCCCGGCAACATGATATCGAGAATAATCAGGTCGGGCACGCATGTCTTGACAGCCTCGTCTAAGCCCTTCCCGCAGTCGAAAGCGTTCACATCAAAACCGCTACTTTTAAGCGCGTAGGCTTCCATCTCGCGGATTTCGGAATCGTCTTCAACAATGTAGATTGTATTCATAGTTTGCGGATTTTCCAATCACCAAGATAAAAACACAATACAGTCAATGCAATGTCTAAAACAAAAGCTTCGCAAAGGTTTTATTTACACTTTACATGGATTTTACAAATCCGAATTTGACTAAAAAAGCCTATCTTCAAAATTCACCTAGAAACGAGCAAGGTCCTAATCTATATCTTGAAACGGAAACAAGTTTCCGACAAGATATGATTACGACATCCTTCGACGAACAATGGGCAAAGCCCATTTCCCGCGCTAAAGCGCGGAGTCTCAGTAGCAAAGAGCGCGAACCGAAGCTGTATAAAAATACAGCGAGTGCGAGCGCGATGCCGTATGGCGACGTTTATAGGCAAATTTATGTAGAGAATTTCTTGTTGGCGTGAGCCTCTACCACATTCACCACGTAGTCGCCCAGCTTTTCGCAGTCGTTCACCACGTCCATGTAGTGCACGCCCATCTGGTAGCTGTACTTCTGGTTTTCGATATCGTCGACATTCTTCTCCTTGAGGAGCTTGCGGTAGTCGTTAATCTCGTTTTCCAGGTTCAGCGTACGGTTCGCATCCACCTGCTGGCTATCGTCGAGAACAGCTATCATATGCTCGAGCGCCTTGTCGCACAGGCCCATGATATGCTTGATATGCTCGTACTGCTCCGCGGTAAAATCTTCCTTGCTGCGGAACTTGCGGTTGATGGCGCGCGCCATGTTGTAGCAGGAATCGCCAATGCTTTCGATTTCGGAAATTTCCCTGAGCATTGCCTGAATGGTCGTCTTGCTCTCCGGGCTCAGGCGGCCTTCGCTCACCTGGTTCAGGTACTTCGCAATCTCTATTTCCATGTTGTCGCTGATGCCTTCGTACTTCTCGATGCGGGCGAACAACTTCACGAAGTCGTTCTCTTCCTTCATTTCGAGCAGGTTCGGTACGAAGTTGAACATCTTGCGAGTGCGGGTCGCAAACAGGCTGATTTCCTTGCGGGCCTCAAGGAGCGAGAGTTCCGGAGTGCCCATCAGGCCAGAGCTAATGAAGTGCAGGCGGGAATCTTCCTCTTCGTCGGATTTCTTGGGCTTAATGACCCTGCAAACAAATTTTTCGATGTACTTGATGAACCAAATCTGGATGAATGTGTTCGAGACGTTGAACGCCGAGTGGAACGTGGCGAGCACCACGGAAATCTTCGCAAGGTTCTTTTCGTAACCCGGTTCGCCCATGTGGATGGAGAGGTCGAAGCCAACCACGTTACAGACGGCAGCGAGGAACCACTTGAGCACGATGATTACCCAGATAACGCCTATCACGTTAATCGTAAAGTGAGCAAGGGCCGCGCGGCGAGCCTGCGTATTGGCGGAAAGCGCCACGATGTTCGCGGTAATCGTCGTACCGATGTTTTCGCCAAGCACGAGCATGATGCCCTGGTCAATATGGAGCACGCCGGTGGAGCAGAGGATCATCGTGATGGCCATGATGGCGGCAGAAGACTGCACGCACAGGGTAAGCACCGTACCCATCACGAGGAAGAACAGCGAGTTGAAGAAGTTCGGGTCGCTGAAGCGGGCAAAGAACGAACTGATGGAAGCGCTCGCACCCGGATCCTGTACTACCGCGAAACCAGTTTCCTTGAGGGTCGTAAGACCGAGGAAGAGGAAACCGACACCGAACAGGAACTCGCCCAGCACGCGCTTCTTGTTCAGGTACACGAGAATGATACCGATGAAAAACGCCGGGTAGACGAAGTTCGCGATGTTGAACGAGAACCCGAGGCTCATGATCCATGCCGTTACCGTCGTACCGATGTGGGCACCGAGGATAATCGAGATGGCCTGCATGAGCGTAAGGAGCCCCGCATTAACAAAAGAGACCGTCATCAACGTGGTGGCGGTCGAACTTTGTACCGAGGCTGTAACGAACATGCCGGTGAGCATTCCCGTGAAACGGTTCGTGGTCATGGTTCCGAGCACATGGCGGAGCTGCGGACCAGCCATTTTTTGCAAGGCCTCGCTCATGGACTTCATACCGAACATGAGCAGGGCTAGGCACCCTAACATTTTTAACGCCATCCAAGTCATAATTATAGGACCTTCCTATGAAGCGCCACTACCGGATCATCGTCGCTGCCTTTCAGCTAGTTCGGGCTCATGGCGGTGAATTGTTGTTTGTAAAGTTCAGGTAAAATATAGAAAAAACCCCGTAAAGTCGGGGTTTATAATTCTTAAATCATTATCACATTAATAGCTAGCGCACATTTACCAGGCGCGAATTCCTACCGCTTCGAACGATGTAGCGGCCCGCCATCGGGACGGTCAGGTTTACCGCAGTCCCATGGAACCGGACAGACTTCACCAAGCGCCCGTGCATGTCAAACAGCATGACCGGCTGCCTTTCGGCAAGGCCCATCACCGAAATGGTCCGGGCAGAGACCTCCACCTGCATCATATGCGCCGCAAGCTTCGGCAAAGCCAGAGGCGGGTCGTCAGGATTGTCGGACAGGGAATCCGTCACCACGGTGCTGTCGCCAGAAGGAATGGAATCCGTCACCACGGTGCTGTCGCCGGAAGGAATGGAGTCCGTCACCACAGTGCTGTCGCCAGAAGGAATGGAGTCCGTCACCACAGTGCTGTCGCCAGAAGGAATCGAGTCCGTCACCACAGTGCTGTCGCCAGAAGGAATGGAGTCCGTCACCACAGTGCTGTCACCGGAAGGAATGGAGTCCGTCACCACAGTGCTGTCGCCAGAAGGAATGGAGTCCGTCACCACCAACGTATCGAAGAAGAATACCGGATAATCACCGCGGAACACCCAAAGGTTGCGGTTTTCCACCGTCCCGTTTTCCGTATTCAAGAGCGCCGCCATTTCGGCCGTCTTCAATTCAGCCGTTGTTTTCGCGAAATCAGGCATCGGTCTTTCATAATAGTCCAGACCAACCCCATTCGAATCTATAAGAGAGGCGTCAAAATAGGCATTCACGGGAATACCGCCATCAAGCAGATAACCCGCCACGCCACCAACGACATCACCCTGCAGGGAATCCGCAGCGCTGTAGCCATTCTTGACATAGTAAGTTCCGTACCTCTGAATTCCGAAAATGCCTCCGACATAGCTGCGGGTATCCGGCAATGTTTCCAGAACCTTCACGGAGCCCCGGTTATATACATCCGAAATCATACAACCGTCATCATAGCCGACAATACCGCCCGCCACCAGATAATATACCATCGACACCGTATCGGCCACCGTGCCCGTCACGTCGCCGTAATTGAACGATTCACGCAACGAACTCTGTTCACTCTGGCCATCTCTTAAAAAGCCAAATACGCCGCCGGCATACGTTTCATACGTTCCCTCGGCAGAAACATCACCCCAGTTCATAAATCGCGAATACTGGTCCGTACGGAAATTAGCCTTTCCTTCCCCGACAACGCCTCCGACACTCATCGCAAGATAGGGGCCTCTTCCCTTAGCTTCGACTGCACCGAGATTTGACAGGTTCGAAACCCCAAGGCGGTCCACATAGCCAACAGTACCGCCAACGTATACGCGGACATTCGCCACAACGCTATTTTCGTCAACCGAGATGTGGCCACGATTGACCAAGTTGAACGTAGAATCGTCCGACCGGTATCCACCCAAATAACCCAGAACGCCACCTACATAGGAATAACCTTTGGAGGGCATCATCTGCACCGCAGACGTAACGGGCGAAAACTGCTTTACAAGCACGCTTCCGTCATTTTCAACATTATTTACACCGCCTTCGACTCTACCCGCAATGCCACCGACATAAACTGCATTGGCAGTCTCATCGACTTCTATGTTTCCATGATTTACACTATTTTCGATTGTGCGGGAATCGCGCGACGAAATATACCCCGCAATACCTCCCGCATACCTAGCGTTTTCCGGAGTAATCATAAGGGAATCATAATTGAACGTGTATACGCGGGCGGAATTGGAACAATTCTTGACCGTACCCAGCATATAGCCCACAATGCCGCCTACATACACACTTGCATGCACGGAGCCGCCCACAACATTGGAATTAAGGATGTGCGCCCCTTTCTCTTCGCTATACCAAATCACGTCGCCAACAATGCCGCCCGCATACCCCATTGCCCGGACATCGGTGTTATAGACATTCACGTTCTGAATCAATGTATGCGCAAAATCGGCAACCGCTCCAGTCGCATAAGCCGTATCGCTTCCGAACGAACTGTTCGCGATATTCAAGTTACTCACTTCACCAGCGCTTTGCCCGATTCTCACGAACAGCGAATTAGTGGCGTTGAGTCCGTAAATAGTGTGTCCGCGGCCATCAAACTTGCTCAAGAAATTGCCGGCACCGACGCGCTTCCAGACCTTTGTGCAAAGTTTGGATGTGTCTTCACCAAAGACAATGTCATTCTTCAGATAGGCGTTCTCGTTATAGATATCGTTCGTGAACGGCAAGATAGAATCCAGGTAGCCGATCAACTCTTCCGGAGAGGTGATTTCGTAATAGCTCGTATCGTTGACGACGACTCGCTGCGGTTTTTGGGCAGAGCCATTCCAAGCCGCAAAAGAAAACTGGACCAGCACCGCTAAAAGCAGCGATTCTATCGCAAAGAATTTCTTAAGCATATATTCCTCCTATTAAGGCTTTCTAAGCCTTTGAAATATAGCTTATTTACAAAATTTATTTTGAATCCGTCCTGGACGGCCGGTCTAGAACAAACTAAATGCTACGCACCATGGCGATAGCCTGGCTCGCGATGCCTTCGCCGCGGCCGGTAAAGCCGAGTTTTTCAGTGGTGGTACCCTTGATGCCGATTTGCTTCACGTCAAGGCCCAAAACGCGGGCGATGTTCGCCTTCATGGCATCCTTGTGCGGGTTCACCTTCGGGCGCTCGCACATCACGATGCTGTCGATATTCACGATTTCGAAGCCCGCCTTACGGACCTCCTCGCCCACCTTGCGCAACAGTTCCAGGCTGTCGGCGCCCTTGAAGGCCGGGTCGGTGTCCGGGAAGTACGTACCGATGTCGCCAAGGCCGGCAGCACCGAGCAGGGCATCGCTAATCGCATGCAGCAGAACATCGGCATCGCTGTGGCCGAGCAGGCCCTTTTCGTACGGGATGTCCACGCCGCCAATAATGCACTTGCGACCTTCCACCAACTTGTGAACATCAAAACCGATTCCGGAGCGATAAACCTTGTCCATAAAAAATTCCTTTCTTTTTTGCGAAATATAAGAATTCTACCGTCCGCCGAGCCCGAGCTTGCCCGTGCGAATCCTCTTGGGGACAAGCCCGATGGTCGCCTTCCAGTACTTGAATTCGGCCCACAGCACCTCGCACGGATCGAAGCGCAGGTGCCGCACCGCATTCACGCGATCCTTGAGCCACCTCACAAAGACGGAGTGCTGGTACTTTTCGGCGAAGTTCCCAAAGTTCCCGCCTTCCATCACCTCACGGAGCAATACATGGCCGCGCTTAGCGTCGGGCTTACAGAGCAGCAGGCCTTCGTCAACATCAAAAACTTCGCGCATCGTCCACATGACCGCCGCACCTATGCGGTGCAGGCCGACCCTTTTTAGCATGCCCGAAACTTCGGCACGTTCCTCGGGAGTCGCGGCGCGGAGCAACCGGCTGTAATCCACCAGCTGCCTAAGGCCTATGCCGCTACCGAGAAAGTGCTGGTAGATATGTGCCAGCTGCATCACGAGCGCAAACTTGAGAGGCGGGGCGTAGAAACCCTCCGGGACCATTTCCGATTTCAGGATTTGCTCGTCCAGGAACTTCATCAACGCGCGGTTCGTACGCGGGCGACGGAGCCCCGCCGCGGGCTTGAAATGGACTTCGACCGGGACCTTGCTTCCCTTTTTCGCGAGTTCAAGGTGATGCTTGGAAATAGACGGCTCGCCAAGGAGGTTCATCTCCTGCAAAAGCGACTCGACGCTCGCGCGGCCACCATCGACCCACAGGTCGATATCGCCCGGCTGCCTTATGAACTGATCCGGATAGAGCCGGGCGTTGGCCTGCCCCTTCAAAACGGCAGTCCGGCGGCCCCGCGAGCGGAACAGCTCCGTAAGGCGCGCCGCCTCGGAGTTCTGCAGTTCGTTCATACCCTTGAGGGATTCAGCCTGGAAAGACCACTTGAGCAAAAGCAGCCTGGGCGGGCGCGACTGCGCAGGCAGGCGCGATATTCCCGAAAAGACAATGCCGAGGAGAGACTGTCGTGTAGAAATACGATGAAGCTCGTTCCAATCCTTCTCCGAGAAAACCGCATCGAATTCTTCGCGGTCCCCTAGGGAGAATTGCAGGAATTGGAACAAGCTTCTATCGTTCATCCAGTTTCCTTGACGCGAAATGCGTCAGATTACAAGAGCGCGACGCCCGGAACGACGCTCACCGCGACAAGCGCAATGGCGGCAACCGCGACAGCGAACTTCAGCAAGTAGCTGAACGGGACGCTGCTGGAGCAGCAGCACTTGCATTCCGATTCTTCCGGAGCCTTCACGAACAGCACGTAGGCGATGCGCAGGTAGTAGACCGCGGCAACGAGCGAGAGCGCGAAACCGGCAGCAGCAAGCCAGCCAAGCCCGGCAGAGAACGCACCCGTAAAGAGCACGAACTTCGCGAGGAATCCGGCTGCAGGCGGAAGGCCCGCAAGGCTTGCAAGGCACACGACAACGCCAAGCGCGACAAACGGGCGCTTGCGGCCACGGCCACGGAGATCGTCAAGATTTTCGAAGCGGTCGTCGCGGCCGGCCAGGAAGGCGATGCCCGTGAGGGCGCCCGCACTGCCAATAGCGTAGGTCACGAGGAAGTAGGCCATGGGGCCAAGCTGCACGGAACCTTCGCCCGCATAGTTCGGGAGCAGGAAGGCCACGGCGAGGAAGCCCGCGTTCATCACGGCGGAGAACGCCAAGATGCGGCGGATGGACTTCTGTGCAAGGCCGCTGAAAGCACCGATAACCATCGAGAGTAAAGCGACAATCACGACCACCAGGTAAAGCGCCTTGGACTGGCTTGCAACCGTCACCGGTTCGGACAAGTTCCATGCCGGAGCAGAAGCAGCCTTCGCGACGAGCATGCCGAGCCACACGGAACCGAGGGCGGCAAGAGCACCGACCTTCACGACCGCGGCCATGAATCCCGTCACGGCGACAGAGGCACCGGTGTAGACATCGGCGACCCAGAAGTGGAACGGAGCGGCACCCGCCTTGAACAGGAGGCCGAAAATCACGAACAAAATGCCCACGCCGTAAATGGCGCCACGGCCTTCGAGAATCGGCGCAAAGAACGAGGTAGAACCCGTCGCACCGTAAATCATGGCGACACCGTACAGGAAGAGGGCGCTAAAGATGGAGCCCGAGACAAAGTACTTGAACACGCCTTCGCCCGCATTTTCTTGATGGCGGCGGATACCCACAAGGGCATACACCGGGAAGCTAGCGAGTTCCATGCCCAGGAAGAGCGAAAGGAAGTCGATGGCCTGCGTCATGAAAAGCGCACCGCAAGCGGCAAGGAGCATGAGCCCGTAGGATTCGCCACCCTTGAACTTCTCGTGACCAAGCGTCCACTGCAATCCGGAAATACCGAGGAACGTGCAGAACAGCACGGCAATGCCGAGCAGGCGACGAATCGGATCCATCGCGAACAAGTTGAAAATCGTATCCGTATTGACAAGCGCGAAGGCGGCCAGAGCAGCGACAACGAACAGCGAAGCGACCCACGGGAGAATCTTGTGCTTGTTTTCGTCCCTGATGAACGGTTCGGAAGCAAGCGTCACGAGGGCGCCAAGGGCAACAACCGCAATCGGCAAGAGGTTAATGAAATTAGTCATTGGAAGCCTCCTTGTTCAGAGCTTCATCATTTGTTTTCGCATCATCCGAGGCTTCCGCATCAAGACCCGCCTGCACCCTGCTTTCAAGCGCAAGCGCGGCTTCGGCGCCAACGACCTGCGTAATCAGGGACTTGCGTTCCTCGTCGGTAAAGCCGTTCGCCTTGAGCGAAGAATCAAGCTGTGCAATTTCGTCCGGAGTCATCGCCTGCGGGAGTTCATCCTCGTCGGCATCTTCATCCGTTTCCGCGGCTTCTTCGCCATCGGCGGCCTTGCCCGCATCGTTCATCTGTTCCACGGTTTCTTCGTCAAAGAGGTGGAGCGAATCGGTCACGAAGGCCGGATGGAAACCGAACACCAGCAGGAGAACGGCCATGACGCCGATAGAGGCCCCTTCCAGGCCGGAAGTGCGCGGGCCGTTATCGTAGCTGCCCGAAGCCTTGCCAAAGATGACCTTCTGGATAAAGCGGAGCATGTAGGCGGCGGAAAGAATCATGGAGAAGCCCATGACAAGTGCCGCGAACGGGCCCATGTCCCACAGGGAGAGGAGCACCGTGAATTCCCCGACGAACCCGGCAGTTCCCGGAACGGCGAGAGACATCACGCCGAGGGCGCCAAAGAGCGTACTGAAGACGGGGCTGTTGCCAGAGAGTCCACCAAGCTTGTCGAGCTCGCGAGTGCCCGCCATGCGTTCGGCAATACCCATCAAGAAGAACTGGGCACCGGCGCAAAGGCCATGGGCAACGAGAAGCACGAGCACCGCCGGGAGCATCGCCTCGGAAAGGCTGAACACGCCCGCAACCGCAATTCCCAAGTGGCTCATGGAGCTGAAGGCGAGAAGCTTCTTGCCGTCAGTGGCACGCAGCGCCATCAGGGCGCCGTAAACGGCCGTTGCGAGGCCAAGCCACATCATCGTCGAAACAATGCTCATGTTGAGCGGGAAAATCGGGAGGATCCATGCGATAAAGCCAAACACACCCGCCTTGCTCATGGCACCCGTAAGGATGGCCGAAAGCGGAGCCGGAGCCTCGGCGTAAGTAATCGCCTGCCAGCCGTGGAACGGGAACACCGGAGTCTTCACGAGGAAGGCAAGCAAGAAACTGGCAAGAATCGCCATCTGCGCACCGGCCGGGAGCGACTGCAGCGCCACCGCGAGCGAAAGCAGCAAGGAGTTGTCAGCCTTGGTCAGCAAGTACCAGAGCGCGACCATCATCGGGGCGGAACCGACCAGCGTGTAGATTGCGAACGTCATCGCGGCCTTGGAGCTTTCCTTGCCGCCGTACGAAGCAATCAGAATCGCGGCGGGAATCACCATCGCCTCGAAGAAGAAGAAGAACAGCACGGCGTCGGCAGCGAGGAACGTACCGTTCATCGCACCCATCAGGGAGAAAATCCCGATGGCGAAGTTGCGGTAGTTCTTGCAAGCGGTCACGCGGGCCGACACGAGGGCGACCAGCGAGAGAGCCGTAGAAAGAAACACCATCCAGGCGCCCAGACCGTGGCTATACAGGTAGTAATAGACCGGGCCCTTGCAGCCGGGAATGCGGAACCATTCAATCGGGTCGGTAGCCTTGTTGCCCGCGGCGATGAGCATCACCGAAAGCACCACGAAGGCGAGGCCGAAAATGAAGGCAAGGCGCGAAGAAGACTTCGGGTCTTCCTTGGAGGTTGCCGCCATAAGGATCGCGGCAACGAACGGGGCCAATACGAGGAGATGCAACAGCATTAGATCAACCCTCCAGTCAAAAGAACAACAGCAACCAGGGCAACGACGCCCGCGATGCTAAACGCAACCTGCAAGCGAACCTTGCGCACCTGCACCACCGTAGCGCCATCGCCCAGAATCGTGGCAATCGCGCCGATGGTCCACTGTGCCGCCTGCAAAATCTTGTCTACGACAACATCGCAAATCCAGGCAAGCACCTGCACCGGGATAATTCCCACGTACTTGTGGACATAGTCAAAGAAGAACGTCCAGGTAGCCTTGCGGCCTTCCGGAGCGGAACTGCCCTTGGCGGCAGGCACGCGAGCGGAACCGTAAACCTTGTAGGCGATGAACATGCCGAGCAGCGCCGCGAGGGTGCCGAGACCGGCGAAAATCATCGGGTTCACATGTGCGTGCGGATGCAGCGTTGCAGCGTAAGCCTGGGCGGAACCGACCACCGGAGCAAGCGTATCGCTGAAGAACGTGACGCCGATGGATTCGGCCCAGAGGTAACCCGCGAATACGGCACCGAAAGCGAGCACCACCATCGGGAAAAGCATGCTGGCCGGAGCCTCGTGGATGTGTTCCTCGCTTTCCTTGGAACCGCGGTATTCACCGAAGAACGTAAGGATAATCAGGCGACCCATGTACACCGCCGTGATGATGGCAGTAAAGAGGCCAATCACATAGAACGTCGGGCCCATCGGGCCGCTCACGAACAGGCGTTCAAGGATCAGGTCCTTGGACCAGAAGCCCGCAAAACCCGGGAATCCGATAATCGCGAAGAACGCAAAGATCATCACGCAGGCCGTCACGGGAGTCTTCTTGATAAGGCCGCCCATCTTGCGCATATCCTGTTCGCCCGCAAGCGAGTGGATTACGGCACCGGCGCCAAGGAAGAGGGCCGCCTTGAAGAAGGCGTGCGTAAACACGTGGAAGATGGAAGCGTCGAATGCACAGACGCCCGCAGCCATGAACATGTAGCCCAGCTGGGAAATCGTCGAGTAGGCAAGCACCTTCTTGATATCGTTCTGGAAAAGTCCAGCCATTGCCGCCCAGAATGCCGTAAGCATGCCGATGACGGTAATGATGTCGAGGACCACCGGGAGCAGGGCGAACATGCTGCCCATACGGGCGAGCAGGTAAACGCCGGAAGTCACCATGGTAGCGGCATGGATAAGGGCCGACACGGGAGTCGGACCCGCCATGGCGTCGGGGAGCCAGGTGAGGAGTGGAATCTGTGCCGACTTACCCGTGCAACCGAAGAAGAACAGGAGTCCGGTCAGCGAAAGCACCGGGAGCACAATCTCCACATGGCCGCCCGTCAAAATCATCTGGATGAACGCCAAGAGAGCATCGTAGTTCAATATACCCGAACCGCCAACCGTCACGAGGCAGAGCATACCGAGCAGGAATCCGATATCGCCCACGCGGTTCACGATGAAGGCCTTGTTCGCGGCCTTGCAGTTGGAGAGGTCCTTGTTCCAGAAACCGATGAGGAGGTAAGAGCAGAGGCCCACGCCTTCCCACCCGAGGAACGTAAGGAGAAGATTGTCCGAAAGCACGAGCACGATCATGCTGAACAGGAACAGGTTGATGTAGGCGAAGAAGCGGGCAAAGCCGCGGTCGCCGTGCATATAGCCGGTAGAGTACAGCGCAATGAGAGTGCCGATGCCCGTCACGAACAGGAGCATGATGCGGGAAAGGCCGTCGAACAGGAATCCGATATCGGCCTTGAACAGCGGGATATCGATCCAGTTGCAGAGAGTCTCGCGGATGCCGGCTTCGGGCATGCCGAACGCGAGCACCGCGACCACCGCGAAGGAGAGCGCCGGGAAGAGGACGGCGAGAGCGCCAACAATCCCCTCGGCAGGGCCCTTCTTGCTACCCGACGAAATGACAGCGATTGTTCCCAGGAGGATGGTAGCGACAAGCGGGAACAGAGGAATGAGCCAAAGCGGTAATTGTGTCATTGGTTACCCCTTCATATTCGAATAGTTATCGGAATCCACGCTTTCCTTCTTGCGGAACAGCAGGATGAGCATCGCGAAACCGACGCACGCCTCGGCGGCGGCGACCGCGATGGAGAACAGCGGGACGATCTGGCCTGCGACACTCATGTCGGCGGGCAAGGTCTTCGCGAAACCGATGAAAGAGAGGTTCACCGCGTTCAGGGCAAGTTCAACACCCATGAGCACGAAGAACAGGTTGCGGCGCGAAATCGCCGTCATGAGACCGAGGGCGAAAATCGCGAGCGCGAGGATCTGGATGTAAATCGGTTGGAGTTCCATTAGTGAGATTCCTCCGTATTTTCGGTATCAACGGAGCCGAGGCGCTTCTTGGCAAGGAGCACGGCGGCAACCATCGCAGAAAGCAACAGCAAGCCGAGGACTTCGAACAGCACGAAGTAACCCGGGCCCGTCTGGGCGACATCGAACAGCGTACGCGACGTGAGGGCCACGGAACCGCGGAGAGCCGTAGCGTCGAAGGCGAGCGGGGCACGCACCAGCGCAAAACCCACGAGCCCGGCAAGCGCGAGCACCGCGGGAATCACGAACAGCGAAACCTTGTCGAACATCGGCGTCTTGGAATCGCGGGCACCGTTAAGCACCATGATTACGAACGTCACGAGCATCATGATGGCGCCGGCGTAAACCATGATCTGCACGACTCCGAGGAACGGGCTCCCGATAAGGCCGTAAATGCCGGCGAGAGCGACCATCGAAGTCACCAACGAGAGCGCACCGTAAAGCGGGTGGCGGCTCAGGAACACGCAGACCGCCGCACCGAGGGCGATAACCGCGAGGATGATAAAGTAGATGAGAGCTAGCATTATTTAACCTCCATTCCCCAGACCTCGAGGGCCTCGGCATTCTTCTTGCCGCCCGGAGCCACCTGGCTCTGTTCGTCTTCCGGGTAATCCTTCGGATCCCAGTCGATGAGGTCTTCCAGATGGGCGACGAAATCTTCGCGGGTGCGGTGCATAAAGGAAATCTTCTTTGTATCCATGCGGAGAGCGTCCACCGGGCAGGCTTCGACGCAAAGGCCACAGAACACGCAGGTCAGGTGGTCGATATCGAAACGCTTCACCTTCTTTTCGATGCGCGGGTCATCGCTGGCTGTAGCCTCGATAAAGATGCAGTGGGCCGGGCAGGCCGCAGCGCACATGCCGCAAGCGACACAGCGAGGCGTTCCGTCCGGGCGCTTCATCAGGCGGTGCCTGGCGCGGTAGGTATCACGAACTTCCGGCTGACCTTCCGGGTACGAAATCGCGGGCAAAGTCTCGTAACGGAACAAGCCGCGGGCAGCATGCTTGAGCGTCGTGAAAAGGCCGCGGAGCGCTTCGAAAACGTAGAGGCGTTCAACCCAGTTCATGGGTTTCTGTTTAATAACGCGCATTAGTTACCCCCCAAGAGTTTTGCGATGACCGCAGTCACCACGAGGTTCAAAAGGGCAATGTTCAAGATAATCTTCCAGCCGAGGTGCATCACGTGGTCGTAGCGGAAGCGCGGGAGAGTCCAGCGGACCCAAATCCACACCCAGCAGAAGAACACGCTCTTGACCACAAGTACCAGGAGGTGGATGAGCGCCGTACCGAGAGCCGTCGCAAGGCTACCCACGGCAACACCGTTCACCACGAAGTTAGCAGGATTGTAGTAGAACCAGGAGCTCACGCCGAGGACGATGAACACCACGACAGCAATCCAGGCCACAATCTTGTAGAGCTTGTATTCGCGGAGAATCTCGAAGCGGTTCGTAAGGTTCGTCGCCTTGAGCTTTCTGGAATAGCGGTAAATCATGTGCAAGAAAGCAAGCCCGAGGAACGCGAGAACGCCGCACAGAATGGCGAGCGAGCCGCCCATGTGGGCCTGCATCGTCTCGGTCGTCACGAACGGAACCGCGTAGCCGCCCAAGAAGAGCGTCGCAATCAGGAAACTGTTGATGCAGATGTGGGAGTATTCACCCATGTAGAACAAGCCGAACTGCATAGCACCATATTCGGTATGGTAACCGGCGACGAGTTCAGGTTCACCTTCGGCCACGTCGAACGGGGCACGGCCGGTCTCGGCGATAGCCGCGATAAGGAAGCAGAAGAACGCCACCGGCTGGGCGACAATGCCCCACACGTGGTGTTCCTGCCAGCTCACGATATCCGTCAAGTTGAAGGAACCGACCAGCACGAGGAGGCCCATCATCGAAAGACCGAGACAGACTTCGTAGCTGATGGTCATCGAGCTCGTACGGAGCGCGCCGAGGAAACTGTACTTGGACTTGGAAGCCCAACCGGCGAGCACCGCACCGAAAGCGGAAAGCGAGCTGAAGCCGAACAGCAGGAGCACGCCCACGTCGGAATCGACGATGGAGCCCGCGATACGGATCGTCTGGTCACCCCATTCGAACACCATCGGGCCGAACCACGGGATAACGCAGGGAGAGAGGAACACGATGGCGAACGGGATGGCCGGCGCCACGCGGAACAGAATCCTGTTCACGCCAGACGGGGCGAACTGTTCCTTGAAGAACAGCTTGGTACCGTCGCACATGTTCTGCACGTAACCGAACAGGCGGATCTTGCCGAAATAAGGAATCTTGATGTAGGAACGGTTCGGGCCCTGACGGTCCTGCATGAACCCTGCGCCACGGCGTTCCATGGGAATCAACAGAAGGATGTAAAGGACCGGCACGAAGCAGAAGGCGAACTTCGCGATCGTGATGACCCATTCAATCCAGGTTTTGGATTCGATAATATCCATTATGCTTCACCTCCTTCGAGGAGCTTGCCGGTACTCTTGATAGCGTCGTAAGTAAGGCCCGCAAGTGCAGGGACGTACTCGCCCACCTTCTTGAACGCCTCGGCTGCAGTTTCGAACTTCGTGCCAGCCATGTGCGAAAGAACCGCATACGGAGCCCAGAGATTTTCGTCGGGGCAAACCGGGCAGGCATTCAACTTCTGCAAGATGTTCAGGCTGTTCACCATCGTGCCCTGGACTTCGCTCCAGTGGCGAACGCCAATGGCGATGGTCGCTTCCTTGACAGTCTCGTCGTCGAACGCCGAGAGAGCAATGCGGGTGTTAATCTTCTCGAGCACCTTCGCCGCCGCGGAATCTTCACCGAAGAGGTTCGCGTTCACGGTAATCAGGGACTCAAATTCAGAGGCGCGCTTCATGAATTCGGAAACATCGGCATAGCCCATGAGCTTCATGCCGGCGCGGTTCGCCACCGGGTCACCGCTCATCGCGATACCGTCGGGCTTGCCCACCTTCAAAAGCGAGCCGCCAAAGAGTTCGGCACGGTCACCGAGGGATTCCTTGAACATGCGGAGCGCGGCGAGATCTTCCATCGTGCAGGAACCACCGGCCACGAGAGCGACCTTGCCCTTGCCGAGAGTCACCTTGTGGACATCCATCGCAGGCAAGCGGTTCTTGTCGAAGTTCTGGAACGCGAGACGGCTCGTGTTAGAGAGCCAGCTGCGGTTCACTTCGGGATTGCAGCGCGGCATCACGCGGTAGATGTGTCCGTCGGCATGGTCGAGCCAGATGTTCGCGCCGAGGGAATCGTCCATCGAAACGGTCGGCGTATGGGCAAGCAGCCACACGCGCTTCTGGAAGCGGAAATACTTCGCCGTCATGGCGCCCACGGGGCAAACGTCGGTAACACACAAGTCGTATTCGTGGTCAAGCTTTTCGCCCGGGAACGTGGTGATGTAGGTATGGTCGGCACGGCCGGCGAGCTGCAGCTGTTCGTCCTTCGCGATGCTGCGCATAAAGCGCACGCAACGGTCGCACTGCACGCAGCGTTCTTCGTCGAGCAACACGCGGGGACCCAAGTCCACATGCTTACCGCCACGGAGCTGACCCTTCGCATCGATAAACTGATGGGCCGGATTGCCATGGTAGTTCTTGCCGTATTCGGGGCGCATGCGGGATTCGTTCTGGCCCGCTTCCATGTAGTTCTCTTGCAGGGTGCATTCACCGGCCTTGTCGCAGATGGGGCAATCGAGCGGGTGGTTCACCAGCATGAATTCCTGGGTGGCCTTGCGGGCGTTTTTCACGCGGGCGCTGGAAGCCGGAGTGTAGATTTTCATTCCCGGGGCGACCGGCGTATAGCATGCAATCACGAGCATGCGGCCACGCGGGCCTTCCTGTTCCACCAGGCACTGGCGGCAGTTACCCGATACCGGAAGGTAAGGATGGTAACATACGTGGGGAGTTTCAATCCCGACAGCCTTGAGGGCTTCGAGGAGGTTCGTATCGCCAGGAACCATCACCGGCTTGTCGTCCACGAAGATTTCCACCTTCGGGCTGTTCTCGGTCGGGAGTTTCGGCATGTTGTAGTAGTTACTCATAATATTACCAGAAAATTCCAGGACGATAGTTTTCTTGAACACGCGGCTTGGCGTGATCGGGATTCTTTGCGATATATTCATCGAAGTCCGCGCGGAACTTCGCCGTGTAGCTGCCGACCGGACCGCCGAGCGAAATGGACAGCGGGCAAATCGTCACGCCGCCAAAGCCGCCGCAGAGGCTCTGCATCAGTTCCACGTCACCGTCGTGGCCCTTGCCATCGACGATCAGATTCAAAATGCGGTGCAACAGGCCCGTACCTTCGCGGCACGGAGTGCACTGACCGCAAGATTCGTGGCTGTAGAAGTTGCCGAGGCAATTCAGCAGGTCCGCCATGTTGTGCGTATCGTTGATAATGATCATGGCGCCCGAACCGAACATCGTCTTCATCGAGGCGAGGCATTCGTAGTCCATCGTCGCGACTGCAGCTTCTTCTGCAGTCAGCGGAGCGCAAGAGGATCCGCCCGGCAACACGGCCTTGAGCTTGCCGCCCACGACACCACCGGCGTAGTCATTGATCATCGTCATCATCGGAGTGCCGAGAGGAGCCTCGTACACGCCCGGATTCTTCACGTCGCCCGAGATGCAGAACACCTTCGTACCACCGGCACGGGGCGTACCCATCTTGGCGTATTCGCTCGGGTCGTGTTGCAAAATCCACGGGAGGCTCATGATGGTCTCCACGTTGTTCACGCACGTCGGGGACTTCCACGCACCGCTCACCGCCGGGAAAGGCGGCTTGAGTCGCGGCTGGCCCTTCTGACCTTCGAGTGAGTTGATAAGAGCAGTTTCTTCACCGCAAATGTAGGCGCCTGCACCACGATGCACGAAGATGTCGAAACAGAACTTGGTGCCCATGATGTTCTCGCCGAGGTAACCGGAGGCGTACGCCTGGTTCAAGGCCTTGTTGAGGCTCTCGATGCAGGGCAGGAACTCGCCGCGCACGTAAATGTAGGCGGCACGGGAACCGAGCGCCCAGGCGGCGATAATCAGGCCTTCGATAAGGCGGTGCGGATCTTCCATCATCAGGAAGTGATCCTTGAACGTACCGCCTTCGCCTTCGTCGGCGTTCACGACGATGTAGACGGGCTTGCCGGAATTGCGGGGCACGAAGCTCCACTTCATACCGGTCGGGAAGCCTGCACCGCCGCGGCCACGGAGGTTAGAACGCTGCACGTAGTCGATGAGCTCGAACTGGCTCATCTCGAACAGGCGTTCGGAAATATTCGCATAGCCACCCAGTTTCTTGTAGACTTCAATGTCCTGGGCACCCTTGCCAAAGTTCTGCGTACAAACTTTTACTACTTCTGCCATAATTACTTGCCCTCCTCAACCGGAGCCGGCTTCTGGGTGGTCACGGCTTCCTTGGAAGGCTTGGCCGTACGTTCACCGGAAGTGGCAATCATGCGGTACACGTCGCCGACCTTGCCGGCAGCGTCCACAAACGCCTTGTCCTTCACGCCGGGTTCGCCAACGACTTCCCACTTGGAGCCGTTCTTCTTTTCCACCACGATCTTCGTGAATTCGGGAGCGCCCTTCCATGTGAGCGTAGCGCCGGCCTCGTCGGCTTCGGCCTTCACGTTCAGCACCGGAGAAGGCGGAGCGTAGTCGGCGACCTGCGGCTTGGCGGTAGCACCCGGAGCGCCCGGATGTCCGCAGTGGCCCTTCACGGTACCGCCCAACACGTCGTGCTTCGGCATGTCCTTCTCGTGGGCGTAGCACCACTTGAGAATGCGGTCGACGCTTTCCTTGGTGAGGGTCGTACCCGGCTTCATCACGAGCTTGTCGTTCTCGACATCGGTCGCGAAGTCGTCGTTCACGAGCATCATCGGGCCGTTGCCGCAGCTGCCCAGGCATTCCACCTGCAACAGCGTAAAGAGACCGTCCGGAGTCGTGCAGCCCGTCTTGATGTCGAGGCACTTCTCGACATAGGCGATAATGCTCGGGGCGCCCTTGATGGTGCAGCTGATGTTGCGGCAGAACTGCAGCAGGAACTTGCCCTTGGGAGCATGGTTGTACATGGTGTAGAAAGTCGCGACACCGAGCGCATGGGCGGGCGCGCAACCGCAAACCTTGGCCGCCCAGCGGATGCCTTCGCGCGGCACCCAGCCGAACACACCCTGCACGAGCCAGAGCACTTCGAGAAGCGCCCCCTGGCCTTCGGGATAGCGGCTGAGCAAGTCGGCACAGCGTTCCTTGATTTCGGGAGTGTCGAGTTTCGCGAGCACTTCCTTGGTAGGCGGCTGCGGGACTTCCTTGTTGACGTGACCGAAGGTTTCCGCCGGATCCGGCAGGGCCGCGATGGGTTCTGCGGGACCGTCAAACTTCAAATGGTTGTTCGAAACGAACTGGACTGCACCTTGAATATGTTCTCTCATCGGTCAAGTTCTCCAGCAATGATGTTAAGGCCCGAAAGTACGGCCATCGAGTCAGCCAGCTGGCCCCCTTCCACAAGTTCGTGGAATGCGGCGAACTGCGTGAGGCAAGGCGGACGCACCTTGATGCGGTACGGATGGCCACTGCCGTCGCTAATGATGGTAAAGCCGAGTTCGCCGTTTGCGCACTCGCTACCGCTGTAATATTCCCCCTCGGGAACGCGGATGCCTTCGTACACGCTCTTGAAGCGGCCGATGAGGCCTTCCATGTCCTGGTAGGCGAGCTTGTGCGCCGGCACGCGGATGCGTGGGTCGACTATGTCGACCGGGCCCGGAGCGAGGCGCTTCAGGGCCTGGCGCACAATCTTCACGGATTCCTCGATTTCGGCGAGACGCACCTGGAGGCGGTCGTTGCAGTCGCCCTGCGTGCCGACCACGACTTCCCAGTCGTAAGTCTCGTAATCGTAGTAGGGTTCGTCCTTGCGCAGGTCGGAAGCGACACCCGAGGCGCGGAGGCACGGGCCCGTCCAGCCGTAGCTGATGGCCTTCTCGGCGCTAATCTTGCCGATGCCCACGGTACGGTCGAGGAAGATGCGGTTACGGTCCAAGCAGGCGTGCAGGTCCTTCAAGGCCTTCTCGGTAGAATCGAGCGCTGCAAGCACATCGCTTTCAAATCCTTCGTAGCTGTCGCGGTACAGGCCGCCAATGCGGGCGAAGCTGTTGGTAAGGCGCGCACCCGTGAGCTTTTCCCAGATGCACATGATTTCTTCACGCGGGTTGAACGCGTACATGAACGGAGTCGTACCGCCCAAATCCTGGAAGGCTGCCGCAACGCACACAAAATGGTCGTTGATACGGCTGAGTTCGTTCACAATCACGCGGAGCACCTTCGTGCGTTCCGGCAGTTCAATTCCGAACATCGTCTCCACCGCGCGGCAGTAGGCGATATTGTTCATGATAGCCGAGCAGTAGTTGAGACGGTCGGTATACGGGACCACCTGCTGCCAGGTGCCGCGTTCCACCATCTTCTCGAACCCGCGGTGCAGGTAGCCGATTTCTTCAACGCTCGCGACGATGGTTTCGCCATCCATCGCAGCCATGAAGCGCAAGCATCCGTGCGTAGCCGGGTGGCTCGGGCCCACGTTCAGGGGCATCAGATTAAGCTTTTCGCCATTCTTATCTAGTACGATCATGCCTTGACACTCCCTTCGAGAAATTCGTCATCGTTCGGTTCCACTTCCTTGGAACGCTGGATCACCTTGTAGCCCAGCGTTTCGAGACGCTTCTCGAGTTCCGGGAGCAGGTAGTCGTTGGTAGAGAGCCACTGGCGCTTCTGGGCAGGGTAATCCTTGCGGAGCGGATGGCCCACGAATTCGACGTGGTTCAACAGGCGGCGGAGGTCCGGATGGCCTTCGAACACGATTCCGAACTGGTCGTAGACTTCACGCTCGTACCAGTTGGCATTCGCGTAGAGGTCGCTAATGGTCGGGACCTTGAGGCTGTCCTCGCCGACCAGCACCTTCAGACGGATGCGGGCGCCCGGGGTCTTGATGCTCTTGAAAGCGTAGGAGACCGCAAACCGAGGTCCTTCGTGATTCGGGTAAGTCAGGTAGTCGATGCCCGCGATATCCACGAGCATGTCGAACTTCTCTTCGGTGCTATCCTTGAGGAACTGCACCACATTGCGCAGGTAGGCGCCACTTACGACGGCGGTCACGCCCCACTTGTCGAGCGTCTCGCGCTTCGCGCCAAATTTTTCTTCCAGGGTGGAGAAGATATTTTCTGCAGACATTCTTCTTACTCCTTCCAGAATTGGGCTTTTTTCACAAGGTTCTGTTCTTTTTCCACGACGAAGTCCTTGATGTCGACGACCTTTTCCTGGGCGAAAGCCTTCGCATTGGCCTTGGCCTCGGCGGTCTTCGCCTTGATCATCTCGATCTGTTCCTTAACGCGTTCGGCGCGCTGCTTCATGTAGGACTCGTCCTTGATCTTCTTCTGCAGGTCGAACATCGCGTCGAAGAAGGCTTCGGGGCGCGAGGGACAACCGCCGATATACACATCCACCGGGATGATGTGGTCGATACCCGGAACCGTGCAGTAGCAGTCATAGAAACCGCCGCTGCTGGCGCAGGCACCCATCGCGATAACCCAACGGGGTTCCGCCATCTGCTCGTAGATGCGCTTCAAAATCGGGGCCTGCTTGTAGGTGATTGTACCGGCCACCAGGAGCACGTCGGACTGGCGCGGAGTAAAGCGCACATATTCCGAACCGATACGAGAAAGGTCGTAACGGCCCACTTCCGTACTCATGAACTCGATTGCACAGCATGCCGTACCATAAGGGAACGGCCATAGGGAATTGGTACGGCCCCAGTTGACCAAGAAGTCAAGCGAGGACGTAATGATACTCGGCTTTCCTGCCTCATTACCCATAGGGATTACCTCATAAAATGCGGGCAAAAAGATAGAAAAAACGCCAATAATCGTGCCGCCCCGCGGGCCCCGCAAGGCTTTCTTCTTAAGCGGGCTCTAGGCGGCGCCCATATTGTAAGTCAATGATAATCAACGAGATAAAAACAAGCCTTTAAATATCCTGGAAAATTTTCTAAATTTGCCGCAACATTTGGTGTATGTAGGATAGAAGCAATTATGGACATGCTTTTCTTTAATGGTATCTATAGGGAGTTCCGGAACGGTCTCCAAGGAAATGCTATGTCCCCAGACGAAATGGCCAAGGCCATCGCCTCTTCTATTGTACCCGTGGCCAAGGCGCTCAACATCGGCCTCCTCAAGGCAAGCGTCATGAGCCCCTCCGACAAGAATTCCCAGAACGGGAACTGGACCATCTACGAAGCCGCCGAAGGCTCCGGAACAGCAGCCCTTATCGAGACCAACCGCACCGGCGACAACGGCATCGTCAATTTCTCGGCGAACCCCCTAAAGGGCCACAAGTTCACCGAAGACGAAATCCTCGCCATCAAAGTTCTCGCCCAGGACATCTTCAGCCAGCTGGAACGCTCCCTGCTTACCGCGCTCGTCACCAAGGCGCGCATCACCGACTCCATGACGGGAATCCCGAACATGAGCGACTTGATGCAGAAGGGACTCAACCTGAAGCTCGCCAAGAAGCTTTCCAAGTACACGGGCATCTTCATCAACCTGAAGAACTACAAGTACATCAACGATACCCTCGGCGGCTCTGCCGGCGACCAGGGCATCATCACGTATGCTAAAACCGCCCAGGCCTTCGTCAAGGACAAGGGCGAAATCGCCCGTCTCGGCGGTGACAACTTCTTCGCGCTAGTGCTGAACGAGTACGTGGACTCCTTCGTCCAGAAGTTCTCCAATCTCGAAGTCTCGTACAGCCAGCGCAACATGCTGCACAATTTCAATGTCCAGGCGCGCATGGGCATCTGCGCCATCAAGCCGAGCAACGCCATGGGCGAAGTCATGCACGGCGGTTCCATCGCCCTGAACATCGCGAAGAATTCGGGCGGTTCCGACATCGTCTACTTCACGCCCAAGATGCTCGAGAACAGCATGCACGAAAAGAAGGTCTCCGCCACATTCCAGGAAGCCTTCAAGAAGCACGAGTTTGTCGTGTACTACCAGCCCAAGATTCGTGTAGACTCCGGAGAACTCTTCGGCGGCGAAGCGCTTGTCCGCTGGAACCTCGGCGACCGCATCGCCCCGCCGGCGGAATTCCTCCCCATCCTCGAGAAGGAAGCCTCCATCTGCCAGCTGGACTTTTACGTGTTCGAGAACGTATGCAGCGATTTGCGCAAGTGGATTGACAGCGGCATCAACCCTGTCCGTATTTCTTCCAACTTCTCCAAGTTGCATCTCAAGAACAAGTTCCTCGCGAACGATATTCTTGCCATCATGAAGAAGTACAATATCGACAGCAAGTTCATCGAAATCGAGCTCACCGAAGCGTCCGATTTCGAAGACAGCGTCGCCATGCAGAACTTCGTGAACAAGCTGCGCGAAAAGGGCATTTCCGTTTCTATCGACGATTTCGGTACGGGATCTTCGACGCTGAACGCGCTCACCAACATCGACGCGAACATCATCAAGCTCGACAAGTCGCTGCTCGACAACATGGGCAACAACAGCGAGCAAGACAAGATTGTCCTCAAAAACATGGTGAGCCTAATGCAGGAGCTGAACAAGGAAGTTATCGCCGAAGGCGTCGAAACCAGCAGCCAGCTGGAATTCCTCAAGGGAATCAACTGTCCGGCAGTCCAGGGATTCGTTTTCGACATGCCCCTTCCCCGCTCCGAATTCGAGAAGCGCCTCATGGAAAGGCGCGTCTACTAATACAAACCTCTATATAAGGAAACAAGGGATTGCCACGAAGCAAACCCTTGTTGTTGGAGGTGTAATTGGAAAATTCTTTTATGTATCTTTTTTGCAACAATATAATTACTTTATCAACAACTTAGAGCATGCAAACAAAATTTTACCTTATCCGACCCACAACGTAAGAACATTGTAATACACAACTTTCGATTTCTCCACAAAAAAAAGCCCGTCGGCGTCACCGATGGGCCTTCATTTATCAAAATGCCGTTTTCTAGAAAATCTTCTTGGCGGAGACAATATCGCCCGCGTTCTCGTGGAACAAAATCAGGGAGCCACCGTCAACCTTCTTGAACACCTCGGTGAGTTCCTTTACCAACTTGCCTTCGTCGAAACCGATGGCGTTCTTGGCCGATTCGCCAATCACGATACCGAAGTTCACCATGTTCGGGGAAGAATAGCGGAGGTACTTGAGGAGTTCTTCCGGGCTGTTCACGTGGTCGGTCGCCGTTTCGCGTTCAAGTTCCTGCGGGTCGCGCGTGCTCACCGGGAACGGGAAGAGGCCGTTGCTAGCCACATGCTTCACGTTCAGGTACAGGGCGTTGCCGACCATGAGGCTGAGCGTGTCGTCGAGCGTTTCGCGCACTTCGATAAACACGTCGCAGTTGGCGGACATTTCCTGGATTTCAAGCTTGGACGGGCCGCAGGCGACAAGGTCCATGGAAACGAGTGCGGCGAAAGCAACGAAAAGCTTTTTCATTTTTTACTCCTTGGTGGTTCAGCCGCGTTGCGGCGTTGTAAGACAATATACAAAAGTTTCGGGAGGCGCCCCTACTTCGAGAGGATTCCGAGCGCCTTTTCGACAATCTCCGGCGAAAGCCTGAAGATTTCGCTCAGTTTTTCCACGCGGGCGGATTCCTCGATGCGCTCCATGCGGCTCCCGTTCACGTCACGGACCACCAGGTTTCCTTTCTGGTAGTAGTACTGGATTCCACGTTCGCGGTCAAGGCGGTTCAGCACCGGGTACGTCATCATCTCGCGATAAAAACTCTCGCTCCAGTGCTGCTTGAATTCCTCGACGCTCACGCCTTCGACCGGATATTCAAAGCGCAACTTCATCGGCGAAGAAAGCTTGCCGTCACTGCGAACCGCACCGCCCGTCCAGAGTTCCATGCGGTCTTCTGCCGAACGCACCAGGCGCACGCTGTTGGGCACGAGCGGGAAAAGCGTTTCACCCGTACCGAGCGGCTTGGGGAGCGGTATCGGCAGGGGGTCAAAAATCAGGTAACCGGGATCGAAGAGGAATTCGTTAGGCGAGAGTGTGGCAGTGTCGAGGGAGACGTTCGGGAGGATGAGAGCGCAGTGGATGTTCTTCTCAATCCTCTTGTGGCCCATCACAAGCCGCGGCTTGAGTCCCATGTCGCGGAGACTCTGGTACAAGAACCACGTCATGCTGAAGCACGTCCCGCCACCCATCCACGTATCGACATCGTTCTGGTCGCTATCGTCCAGGTTCCGCGCACCCGTGGCGCTCCCCGTCGCATCGAGGCGTATTATTTTCGTGAGATTCTCGTATGTCACGTTCGAGAGCTTGTCGCACAAATCAAGAATCTTTTGCCAGGTCGCGGGTTCCATAGATGTAAATATAGGATTTTGGACCAATGCCCAACAACCAATAACTAATGACCAATGACTAATGACCCATGACTATTTTCTATATTCTACACATGCTCGGAATCGAACAGAAAAAAGGAAACGACGACAAACTTTGCGGGCGCATGATCGCCTACGCAAAGATTTTACCGTCCCCCGACGCCCAGGGCGCCACGCCCTTCGACGACCTCGTACGGAACGGACTCCTCGCGCTCGAAGGAGATTTCCGCCAGGCTCCCGTATTCCCCGAAACACGGAACATGGGCAAGTCTGTTGATTCCAGATTGAACAACCTGCTCGAATCCATGCAGGAAGAAGGCATCGAGCTCCCGGACAACGTGGATATAGACGCCCTGCGCAACAGGCTCCACGAGCTTTCCAACATGGAAGTCATCCCCATCCCTGCGCGCATCTGCAACTTCGCAAGCGAAGAGGCTATTCTTGCCGAAGACGCCGACGTGTACTTTATCGGCGAATACATCGGGCTCAACCAGGCGCACTTCTGCCTCACGACGCTGCCCATCTACTACCAGGCGCGTTACCGCGAACAGGCGAAGGCCGCCGAAATCAACCTGCTGAACGAAATGCTCGCACAGTTCGAGGCGGGCGCCATCATGGACAACGACGACATCCAGAAGGATACCGACGAGCTGTTTCCCGCCGGACTCACGCTCAACACCTTCATGGGCGACTTGGACAACCTGCTGAACGTGCGCGTCATCCCGTTCCTGCTCGCCTGCGAAACCGACAGCGACTACGAAAACCAGATTGCGCTGTTCTACAATTTCATGAAGGACTACCCGCAGCAAGAAGACATCACTCGCGTTGACCACGCCATCCGCGAACTGCGCAAGCGCGGCGACAACCAGAGTGCACGAAAGCTGCTGGAACTGAGCTGCAAAAAGATCAATTCCATCTACAGCGAAGACACGAAGACGGCCGAAAAACTCGAGGCCGAAATCAAGACCATCTGATTACATCTTGGATAGCGTAAGCAAGGCCGCACCCGAAAGGATGACGACCGTCGATATGGCGAGCTTGATGCGCTCGTTGCGCGTTGCATATTCACCAAAAGCAAATACGCCCCACAGCTGGTTCACCACCAGGTTGAGCTGCAACAGCGGGTAACCCACCGCATAGCCAAAAAGGCCGTCGTCGGCAATCGCCCAGAATATAGCGAGCGTACCGAGCATCCAGAGGACGCCCGCACCGAAGGCGAACAAGGACGGGACTAAGGGCATGTCGTAGCGCTTGCCGCGCTTGAGCGTAAGCACAATGAACAGCGCGACGCTACCGAGGCACACGCCCACCGAGAACGGGAACAGGAATTCCATGTCGCCGAGGTTGCTGAGCTTGTAGGGAATCAGGTACGAACCGAATACCGCACCCGAAAGGAGCGAGCGCCAGTTCTTCCAGAGGTGCTGCACCTTCCCCGCAGGAATCCAGATGCCCACGAGCATGCAGATGATGGCGGGAATCGAGAAATAGAGGAGCGTATGCTCGGCAAACAGCGTGACACCCGTAATGAACGAAAGCAATATGCTCACGCTCATGGACCGGAGCCCCGTGCCAGCAAGGTCGGCCTCGGCCTGCACCGCCCAGAAGCAGAGCCCGCCGCCCAGAACCCAGAGGCATCCGCAGAGGATACCTACCGGCTGCAAGTTGAACTGCCCCGTGACGCTGGCAATAACCGCCGAGCAGAACAGCGCGCCGACAGCCATCACGGCGAGGAATGCCCACGAAGAATAGTTCGGGTATTTCTTGAGCGGGATCATGTATGTCCCGAAGGCGAAGACGCCCGTCAAGACGCCTATAATGCTAAGCATGCTACTTTCCAATGCAGAACCCCGCGAATATGGATTGTAAAATATCTTCGGACGAGATTTCGCCCGTTATGCTCTGGAGCGCACGGCGCACGACCTGCATCTCGAAGGCGAGCAGTTCCACCGCCGGATTGTTCCTGAGCAAGTCGAGGGCGCGGTCGATTCCCGCCAAGGCGTCTTCGAGGCAAGCCTTTTCGCGCTCGCTCGTAATCCAGAAGTCCTCGGAATTCTCGACATTCTTGAACAAGGCCGCGTTCATAATATTCTTGAGCTCGGCGAGGCCCTCGCCCGTCTTGGACGAAACCTGGAGCACATCGGTCGTAGGCATCGCGCTCGAGGCATTGGTCTCAAACGTCATGGCGGCCCCGGAGCCGCCATCTAGCGCACCCGTCAAATCGCTCTTGGAGTAAACGACAAAATCGGGGGCGATGACCGAGGGCACGCCCTTTTCGCAGCCCCTTCTCTCGTCTGAACTGTCCACCACCAGGATTTTCAAATCCGCTTCCTCGAGAATTTCCTTGCTCTTCTTCATGCTGAGGGCGTCGAGTTCGTCAGTCGCGCGTTCCGCGATTCCCGCCGTATCGACAAGGCGGATTTCGCCGCCGTCCAGGAACAGGCGCACCTCCACAAAATCGCGCGTAGTTCCGGGAATATCGCTCACGAGGATTCGGTCTTCGCCCAGCAACGCATTCACGAGACTCGACTTGCCCGCATTCGGCGCACCGTAGAGAACGGCCAGCGGGAGCCTGCCGAGCGACGCCTTGTTGTGGAAACTGTCCAGGACCGTCCGTATGGAGCGGCGGATATTTTCAAACTTCTCTTGCCACCCAGCAAAATCCGGGTCGGCCTCTTCTTCGGCAAAATCTACGTCCAACTCCAACCGGGCCGAGATGTCCTTCACCTGCGCGGCGAGCGTCGCAACCTTTTTGGAAAGCGCTCCCGAAAGCAGGCGATGCGCATTTTCCAGCTCCGCGCGGTTCGCGCTGTGAATCACGTCGGCCACGGATTCCGCCTGCGTCAAGTCCATCTTGCCGTTCAAGAAGGCGCGGCGCGTAAACTCACCCGGTTCGGCAAGCCGCACGCCTTCGATACCGCGAATCGTCTGCAACAACTCGCGCACGATAAGCGGGTTCCCGTGCGGGTAGAGTTCCAAGACGTCTTCGCCGGTATAGGAATTCGGACCTTCGAAAAACAAGTACAAAAGGCTGTCGATGACCTTGCCTGTTTGCGGGTCGCGCGCAGTCCCGAGACTCGCCTTGCGCGCCTCCAGACTAGCCGCGGCACGTTCCCCGAAAAGCAACTTTGCCACATCGCGAACCCTGCAACCACTCACACGGAGGGCCGCCACAGCACTTACGCCGGCGGGGGTCATCGGGGCTACAATCGTCAGGGAATCCATGTAGGGAAAGATAGAAATCTTTGCCCTGATTTATGGAATCAATCCCTTACACAACGGACGGACAAGTAATCCCAGCTATCATAGTATGTCATTGTCCGCGCCTCCAAAGTCTGCGTTTCAAAGAACACACCATCCATGGTATAGTCATTTCCCGTCCCGCGGCTGCTCGTCCATAATAGGGCTACATAGCCGTCATGCTTGTTGGCACTATTGCCGTTGGTGGCGGTACTCGAAGCCGGTATAGGCAACAGCGTAAAGCCGCAATCGTCCGTCCCGTTGGAACGCTGCCCCAGGTTCAGGGGAGTCCACCCGTCCGCAGCCTTAAGGCGCAATCCGGCGCTATCGCTCCCCCCGACATCATTGAACAGCTTGAGCCATTCGTCACGGCTTGGCAAATGCCATCCGACAGGGCATGCGGCCAGCGCATTCTGCATCCCGTAAATCCGGCCCTTCGACGAGCAATCCTTGTAAGCACATACGGAGCCGTCGTCATAATTCAAGTTCTCGGCCATCCACACCTTGCTCCCGATGGTCGTGTACTTGTACACCTGGCCATCGCGTTCATCGGTGAAAGTCCCGCGCAGATTTTCCGGGCATACCGCGGAGGCGTCGAAAGATTCTTCATCATCCGCCGAAGAAACGTTGTCGGAACAAGCCGACAGCAACGCCACGAAACACAAAAGGAATAGATTACGGAATTTCATATTATTCACAACAAAATTTTAGCTAAAAATCAAACAGCGTATCAGGAACCTTGTCCGATTTTTGCATGCGGAGGATATCGGTCGTCACAACACTCTCATGACCATTCACGATTACCGACACCTCCATTTTTTTCATCTTGTTGTAGGCATCATAAGAAAAGGTGGTCAACGTATTAGCCCTATCCTTTACGGCCTCGATTTTCTCAATGCGTTTCATTTTATTGTTATAATATACGGTTCCAGCAGGCCCTTGTATAGTATAGACATTGTCCGAAAGGAACTTCGGTTCATTCCATTCGCCGGAATCTAACGGGTTAAAGCGGGCATACGCATCCGATTTCAGCGATTCACTATTATAATCCAAGACTTGCGCCTTGTTGGTCTTCATGTCTACGACTTTCATCTTTTTGCCGTTTACAATGCTTCGCTGTTTCAAAAAACTGCTCTTTATTTCCGTATAGCCTTTATCGGAACCTTTCTTGACCATATAGATATCCGTCTGCTGATATACGCCAGTAGCCTTCACGGTAACACGAAGATTCATCTCAACCGAATCTTGAGGAATAATGTTTTCCTTGAGGGCCGTCTTCACCTGTTCCAAAGTCAAGGCGGAAGAGTAACAGACAACAAACAAAAGAAGAAGTGCTATTTTTTTCATATTTAGTTCCTTATGCAACGGAGGGACATTTTAGTCTCATTTATCACAAAGGCTATTTTACTTGAATTAAACCAACTAGCATAAGACGACTTCAAATCCATGGCGGTAGATGTCCAATAAACAGAAGTAATATACGCAACAGAAAGGTCTCCACTATTCATCCAGTAACCCGCTGGTAGTGAATTGAACCCACAATCATCTGTACCCGGCGTGTAATTTTCTCCAAAATTTTCAGAACTTCTTAACCTGGAAGCTACGTTTGTTTCTCCTATGCTAGTAGCCAATACGCTCCATTCATCTACGGAGGGAACATGCCAACCCACAGGGCATATCGTAACCAATAAATCCTGGTCAAATAATCCCCCAGGAGCACCATCTTCATGAAGCGAATAGAACCTGCCGAAGGTATCGCAGAACCCTTCGATTTCGTCGTAGCAAACGCTGTAAGGCGCATCGAACTTCAGGTTCTCGGCCATCCACACCTGGTTACCGATAGTCGTGTACTTGTACACCTGGCCATCGCGTACATCGGTGAATGTCCCACGATTCGGCTCGCCATAGCCATTCACGCCCTCCGCAGGGCACACGACGCTGGCGTCAAACGTATCGACAGGCTCCTCGGAAGCAGAGGACCCGTCATCGGAACAAGCGGAAAAGAATCCCACCAGCAGGACTGGAAAAAGTATAGACTTGAAGAATTCTTTCATTATTGCCTTGACCCTCAGTTTTTCACGCAACGGATGGTCATTTTAGGTTCGTTGATACCAAATGAAATGCCATCATAACTGAAATAAGATACATAACTTTTTCGAGAATCTATAGCTGTAGAGGTCCAATATGCTGAAACTACGTATTCACTTGCAAGTGACCCATTTAAAAGCCACATACCGGCAGGCAAGGAATTGAACCCGCAATCATCGGTACCTTTCATAAAATCTTCCCCAAAATCATCTGAACTATATAATCTAGAAAGAGCCTTCTTTTCTCCTCCCATGTTATTAATCAATATGCTCCAGTCATTTACGGAGGGAACGCGCCACCCCGCAGGGCATATTGTGTCCAATAGCCCTTGATCAAATAGCCCAAGAAATTCCCCATTTTCATGAAGCGAATAGAACCTGCCGAACGTGTTGCAGAAACCGTCAATCTTGTCGTAGCACTCGCTATAAGGGGCATCGAACTTCAGGTTCTCCGCCATCCACACCTGATTGGCAATAGTCGTGTACTTGTACACCTGCCCGTCGCGAGCGTCCGTAAACGTCCCGCGATTCGGCTCGCCATAGGCGTTCATCCCATCGGCAGGGCAAACGACTGCCGCATCGAACGTATCGATGGGCTCCTCCGGAGCAGAGGAGTTGTCGTCCGTGCAGGCGACAAGCAACGTAGACAGCAATGACATGCAAACAAGAGAATATTTTTTTTGTTTGTCCATATTCACAACCTAAAATAGCTTTTTAGTTCAGCAAGCACATCTTCTTTTTTTAGATTTTTTGTCATGAGTAATTTCAAAATCATTTCCCGCCCGTTGGGTACCATCGAACGCCACGTCCTGCAGCGCAACGACGGCGCCGAATTCGAAATCATGAGCGGCTACGGCGGTGGTCTCAACGCCTGGCGCATCCCCGCAACCGCAGGCAAGTCCCTCGACCTCCTGTTCGGCTACCGCGACGGCGACGACGTATTCAAGATAGGCCCCGACACGAACGCCGGGTGCAGACTCTGCCCCTTCCCCGGACGTACCGCCTATGCGCAGTTCACCTGGCATGACACTACATATAAACTAATAAACAACGTCAGCTGGGCCCCGCACGCCCTCCACGGATTCCTGCAAAACCAGGAATGGAAATTCGAGAGTTTCGAGAGCGATAGCGAAAGCTGTACCGCCGTTTTCACCTGCGACTGGCCGGGCGCCTTCGCGGGCTTCCCGTTCCCCTTCCGCGCGACGAACACCATCGTCTTTACCGGCGAAACCGTCGCCGTGACCTCGAGCGTCAGGAATACCGGCAAAACCGACATGCCGTATTCCGAAGGATGGCACCCGTACTTCATGCTCGGCGAAAAGATTGACGGGCTCACCATGACGCTCCCCGAGAACTCTCTCGCCCTGCTCGACAAGGCCGACCTCCCCACCGGAAACTTCAAGGAAGACACGCGCTTTACAGCCGGGCGCAAAATTGGCGACGAGTTCATCAACGACTGCTTCTGCCTCGCGCAAGGCGTCCAGAACAGCGGCCGCGCAACGGTTTCGCTGCAAAGTTCCGCTGGACGCATCGACATCTGGCAAAAAACCGGCAACGAGCAGTACAACGCCATCCAGATATACACGCCGCCCGACCGCATGAGCATCGCCATCGAGCCCATGACTTCGGAACCCGACGCGCTGAACCACCACCGTGGCCTCATCGTAATCCCGCCCGGAGAGACTCGCTCGTTCGAATTCGGCCTTACATTTAACGCAAAATCTGCGTAAAATAAGATTATTCTAAGATTCTTTTAAACTCGCCCGGAAATCGCGCTTTTCGGGCGTTTTCTCGTTGCGAAACACCCAACGTTTTATTCAACGCGGGGCCGAATTTTCTTTAAATAACCACCCTTATAACCTATTTTCCAAAAAAACAGGAGTTACCTATGGGATATTTGAAGAAAATCTTGGCATTCGGCCTTGCCGCGGCAACGGCCTCCTTTGCCGTACAGTACGAAGCGGAAGACGCCACTCTTACTGAAGACGCCACCGTCGCCTCGAGCACGTCCGCTTCCGGTGGAAAGTACGTCCAGATGAAATCCGGCAACATCGCTTTCGCCGGCGTGACCGTCGATAAGGCGGGCCAGTACACCGTCGTCATCCATTACATGAACAACTATGACGACTCCAAGATCAACCTCGTCGGCGTCGGGGAAACATCCTCCCAGGTCACCTTCGAAGAAACTGAAAAAGGCAAGTTCACCGACGTGGAAACAGTCCTTGCACTTGCCGCTGGCGCGAACACCATCTCCATCACCAAGAGCTGGGGCTGGATTGACGTGGACTACATCGAGGTCAAGCCCTACGAGGCAAAGAAGTTCGACCTCTGCAACGCGCCTGTCACCAAGAACGCGACACCTTCCGCCATCAAGCTCTACAACTTCCTGGTGAACAACTTCGGCAAAAAGACCATCTCCGGCGTGATGACCGGTAACATGGACGCCTACACCATTGGCGATGCCACCCAGCACGAAGACGTGCAGGCCGTTTTCAAGGCCGGCGGCAAATACCCGGCACTCGTCGGCGTCGACCTGATGAACGCCACCGGCGCGAACAAGGACGATTCCTGGTACAAGCAGTACACCGAAAAGGCTGTCGATATCGCCAAATCCATCTGGAAGAAGGGAGGCATTCCTGCAGTCACGTGGCACTGGCGCCCCGGTGACGAAGTAGAATTCTATACGGCCAACGGAAACAAGGAAAAGAACACGGACTTTGACTTCACCGAAGGTTTCGTGAAGGGCACCACCAGCTGGGATACGCTCTCCGCAGCATTCAAGGCCCTGGCCGGCGACATCGACCACGTTTCCGAAATTTTCCTCGAACTCCAGCAAGAAGGCGTTGCCGCCATCTTCCGCCCGCTGCATGAATCCGGCGGAAACTGGTTCTGGTGGAGCACGCATACCGGCAAGCAGTTTGCCGCCCTCTACCAGCTGGTCTACGAACGCATGGTGTTCAAGAACGGCGTGAACAACCTCATCTGGGACTTTAACCCGCAGGATGCCTCCAAGCTTTCCTGGACGCCGGGCGAAACCTACTACGATGTATTGAGCGTGGACATTTACAACAGTGCCAACGATCACCAGAGCAACAGCGCTGCCTTTATCGACCTTACGAACAAGGGCGGCACGAACAAGATTCTCTCGCTCAGCGAGAACGGTCCGATTCCCGACGTGGACAAGATGTACGATGACGGTGCCACCTGGAGCTGGTGGATGCCGTGGTACGAATCCCCGAGCTGGAATGGCGGCTTTGTAAGTCAGACTGCAGCTAGCGTGTGGCAGAAGAACCTCGCCGACGAACGCATCATCACGCTCGACAAGATGCCCGGCTGGGACAACTACACCGAAGCCGCCACCGCCACGAAGGTGTGCCCGACATCTACCGAAAACGGCAACTTCAGCGCCGATACTTCCAAGAAGGAAGATGCGAAGAACATGATGATGGCCGTGACCTACACCGCCTTGAACGATAGCGGTGCAAACATCGAACTCCAGAAGGTCCCGAACCTCACCGGCGCACAATCCGTTTCCCTCAAGATTACCAATAACGGTTCCGGCGGTGCCGATGGCGGCATCTGGGTTGGCCTTGCCTTTGTGCGCAACGGCATGGAAGACGACGGCTGGACTTGGGAAATGTCTACCTCGACCGGCTGCTGGATTAACGACGGAGCCTCCTCTACCTGCGAATTCGACATTACCACGTACAAAGACGATGCCGGTACCGAACACCCCATCGATCTCGCCAACCTATTCTCCGTCACGTTGATGGTTGCCGCCGTGGGCTTTGAAGGAACCGTCATCTTCGATGACCTCGTTGCAGACAACGGAAAGGTCATCTCCGCATTCGACAAGAAGACTGAACTCTTCAAGGTGGCCGACCAGAGCAAGGGTCACGTGGCCAAGATTGAACTTGTCGACGAGAACGGCAATTCCAGCGCCATCCACCGCAGCACTGTCACAAAAACCAATTTCAGCATCCAGGGTAATTCCGTCAACCTGACAACCGCCACCGCGGGCAACGTCTCTGTCGACGTGTTCGGCATGAACGGCAAGAGAGTCGCCACCCTCTACAGGGGCCGCCTTGCCGCAGGGACATACGCGTTCGGACTCACGGACATGCCCAAGGGCAGCTATATCGTCCGCGTCAAGGGCGCAGGGCTCACCGCAACCCAGCCGGTGCTCATCAAGTAACAGTATCTCCACTTCCCCAAGCCCTTGCAGGAACACTCCTGCAAGGGCTTTTAAATTGTCTGAGCACAATAGGGAAAGCGCGTCGGGGTGTGGACAAATTCGGCACCTTTTGTCAACACCTTCAAAAACAAATCCTTCTTTTTTCGCCCCGATATTATAATTTCCTCAAGGGAAAGTTTGCCCTTCGGGGCATTTGGCAAGGATTTTTATGAGAAAAGTCAAGTTTTTCACTCTCTGCGGGGCCTTTTTGCTCGGCGGGAGCGCTTTTGCGGCCCCGGGCCTCACGGTGAGCGGCACCGACCTGCTCTATAACGGCAAAAAGATCTTCTTTTCGGGCGCGAACCTCGCCTGGAGCGACTACAATTCCGACGTGGGGGCCTCCCCGCTGAACGAGAACGCCTGGCGCAAGGCTGTGGAAGGCACGCGCGCCGCGGGCGGCAATGCCATCCGCTGGTGGCTCTTTAACAACATGAGCCAGAGCCCCGAAATCGACCAGACGACACACCTGGTTTCGGGCCTCAAGGAAAACACCATCAACAACATGAAGAAGGCTTTGGACATTGCCGAGGAATACGGCGTGATGGTCTCGATGTGCCTTTTCAGCCACAACCTGATGGAACCCAACCAGTGGGGACTTTACGACGAAAAGCTCGACATTACCGCGAACACGAACCTGTTCGAGGACGAGGGCACGCAGGCGTTTATCGACAACGCACTTATACCGGTGGTGAAGGCGATTGGCAACCACAAGGCGCTCATGACCTGGGAAGTTTTCAACGAGCCCGAGGGCATGACGAGCGAATGCAGCGGCTGGACCACCAAGAAGATGGCGCTTTCCAAAATCCAGGCTTTTACGAACAAGGTAGCAGCGGCCATCCACACCGAAAACCTGGAGTTGCTCGTTTCTACCGGTAGCGTGAACATCCAGTATCAAAAACACTGGAACGACGCGGCCCTCGTGGCGGCAGGCGGCAAGGCGAACGGCACGCTCGACTTTTTCCAGACGCACTATTACCCATACTGGCAAAACGATGCCGTGAGCCCGTTCGTGAATACGGCGGCCCAGATGGCGAGCAAGTACGGTTACGATAGCAAGCCGATGATTATCGGCGAATTCCCCGCAAGCGGCTGGAAGGGCGATACCTACACGGCGAGCATGGCGGCAAAGACCCAGATTTCGACCGAGGAATGCTACCGCAAGGCGTTTGACGGCGGCTACGCAGGCGCTCTCGCTTGGCAGTATATTGGCGACAAGACCGAATCGAACTTTGGCGGTTACACCTACACCATCGACCCGGCGCTCAAGGCTATGACGGCGCTTGCCGCAACGGAAGAGGCGAGCATCAAGATAAAGGATGTAGCAATCAGCCAGGAAGGCGGCGATGGCAAGATGTCGGTGACCTACGGCGGCGACAACGCGCAGATTGAATACCAGAAGACATGGGATTTGAGCAAGGCCAGCACGTTCACGTTCGAAGTTGCGAACAAGGGCGCGAGCGACGCCCAACTGCACCTGATTTTCAAGCTGACGGATGCATGGACTTGGACCCCGGTGAACGACGATGCCGGCGCATGCGTTGTGCCCGCGGGCGGATCGACGGTTTGCTCCTTCGACATCTCGAGCTTTGCCGACCGCAACAAGACATTGAGCGTCGTGATTGCGAACTATGCCGCAGGCTTCACCGGCACGCTCCTTTACGACAACTTCAAGGCGGGCGACCAGGTTCTCTGGGACTTCAACGAAGACAAGTACGACGCCTTCAGCCGCGGTTTCGAGAACACCGAAGAGATGATTCCCGAAATCAAGATCGTGTTCGGCGACAACCTTGACGCAGTTGCTACTCGCGCAGCCATGGCCGATGCGGGCAGTTCCTTCAATATTGCCGGCAACACGATTTCGCTTGCCACCGCGAAGGCGGGCGACGTGAGCGTGGACGTTTACGGCATGAACGGTAGGCGCATCGCCACCCTCTTCCACGGCGTGCTCGCACAGGGCAGCTACGCCTTCAGCCTCGAGAACATGCCCAAGGGAATGTATATCGTGCGCGTGAAGGGTGCTGGCATCACCGCGACGCATCCTGTGCTTGTAAAATAACGAATCTCTGACTCCTCGCCCCTGCAGGTTAACGCCTGCGGGGGCATTTTTGTATCTTTATTTGCATGGAAAACAAGCACCCCCTCTACTTTACGATTCACGGTCACTTTTACCAGCCGCCTCGTGAAAATCCGTGGACGGGCGTTATCGAGAACCAACCGAGCGCACGCCCCTTCCACGACTGGAACGACCGCATCGCAAGTGAATGTTATAGCCCGAATTCTGCTAGCCGTATCTTGAGCCCGCAAGGGCGTATCGTCGATATTGTCAACAACTACGATTTCATGAGTTTCAACATGGGTCCAACCCTGATGGGATGGATTCGCACAAACACGCCGGATACCTACCGCCGCATCCAGGAAGCCGACAAGCGGAGCATGGAACGGCTGAACGGCCACGGCAACGCCATTGCCCAGGTGTACAATCACATCATCATGCCGCTCGCAAGCGAACATGACAAGCGTACGCAAATCCGCTGGGGCATCGAAGATTTCAAGTTCCACTTTGGCCGCATGCCCGAAGCCATGTGGCTCGCCGAGACCGCAATCAACCTCGATACCGTGGTGGAACTCATCAAGGCGGGCATCAAGTTCACCATCCTTTCGCCCACGCAGGCCGACAAGTTCCGCAAGTTCGGCGATACCGAATGGACGGGATGCAGCAACACCGATATCGACACGACCCGCCCCTACCGCATCTACCCGCGCGACAAGGAAGGCAATCTCGTCTGTGACGGTTATCTTGACGTATTTTTCTACAACCCGTGGCTCTCTTCGGCCGTAGGGTTCGAACACCTGCTGCGTAACGCGGACACCTTCGGCAACCGAATCAGGGACGCCTGGGACGCGAACCGTAAAGACCCGCAGCTCGTAAGCATTGGCACCGACGGCGAAAGCTACGGTCACCACGAGCCGTTCGGCGACATGTGCGCCGCCTGGCTGTACAACCACTACGCCCCAGACCACAACATGATCCCGGTAAACTACGGATGGTTCCTGGAACAGTTCCCGCCGCAGCACGAAGTGATGCTCAAGAATTTCCACGGCGAAGGATGTGCCTGGAGCTGCGCTCACGGCGTAGGCCGCTGGTACCGCGATTGCGGATGCTCGACTGGCGGCGGCCCGGGCTGGAACCAAAAGTGGCGCGGCCCGCTGCGCGATGCCTTCAACCACCTGAAAAAACTCGCCGACGACATCTTTTTGCGCGAATTCGAGAAGCTTTCCGACGTGAACCCGTGGGATGCCCGCAACAATTACGTGGAAACGCTCGTTGCCCCCGAAGACGAGTCCCGCACCAAGGCGTTCCTCGACAAGACGGTCAAGGACCCAAACGACGCCGACATGTGCGCCAAGGCTATCCGCCTGCTAGAAATCCAGAAGTTCTGTCTGTTCAGCTTTACGAGCTGCGGGTGGTTCTTCAACGACATCGAAGGCCTGGAACCCGTACAGAACATGCGCTATGCGCTCAGGGCCATGGAGCTTTTGGAACCGTTCCTGCCGTACGGTCACCACATCAAGAACGAAGTCATTAGCATCCTCGCCCGCGCCACGAGTAACGAACACAAGTGGAACGGTGCCGAGGTCTTCACCAACTTTGCCGAGGAAAAGGTCCCGGTAATCGTGAAGGAGATGGCCGAACAGGCTGCCATATTCCACCTGAACCTGGAAAGCGACAACGAACGGAACAGCAAGATTGTAGCGACCAAGATTGCCTCGCGCCGCCGCCAGACTCTCGTTCGCACGGAATACTTCGACAAGTTCATCAACGAGCGCCGCATCTCTACGGTACTCGCCATTACCGACGCGCTCGGACGCATCAACCTGGTAGTCGCCGACGGCGAAAACGAGCAGAACGGTCTCAAGTTCGTAGAAAACCCGAACATGAGTACGCAGGAACTGCAAGCCGCCAACCCCACCGCTTTCGTGGTGCGCATGCGGGACCTCATGAGCGATTCGCTCAAGCGCATCAACCAGATTACCACCAAAAAACACCTTACCGAAATTACGGAGGCCTTCTCGAGCTTCGCGCTCAACCATGGCATTTCTATAGACAACCTGGCCGATCCCGACCACACGTTGCCCGATACCATGCGCAAGATCCTTTCGCTCGAGATAAACGCCCGCATCCACTACGCGGCCCTCAAGCTGCTGGAAGGCCCCAACGACAAACTGGTCGCCGAAATCAAGGACCTGATGGGCGAAGCCGACGCTCTCGACACCAACCCGAGTTTCGGTGGAACCGGACGCATGTTCTTCCGCAAGCTGAACACGCTCATCGACACCGTTTCCGCGAACTACGACGAGGCTACCGTCAAGTACATCACGGACCTCATTACCGTGGCCGACTGGCTGAGCCTCGGCATCGACAAGACGAACCTCGAAAACAAGGTGTTCGGCATCTACAAGCAGTTCAAGGAAAATCCCGAAGGCAAGCTTTCTGCGCTCAGGCCGATGTTCGGCTGGCTCAACTTTGAGGTGGACCATGTATAGCCTTTCCGAAGAACCGCTCATCACCAGGCCACAAATCGACGAACGCCTGAAGGTCCTTGCCGAAGACATCAAGGCAGAGAACTTCGACGTATTCCTGTCGACGCTTACCGGTGGATTCATGTTCACGGCCGACCTGTGCCGCAATATTGCGAGCAGCAAGCTGGAAATCGAATTCATCCGTGCCGCCAGCTATGGCGACCACACGGAATCCTGTGGCGAAGTGGAGATTAGCGGGCTCGAAGGGCTCAACATCCGCGATAAAAAAGTCCTGCTCATCGACGATATCCTCGACACGGGCAAGACATTGTTCAAGCTTAAAAACGCGCTACTCGCGCTCGGTCCCCGCGAAATCAAGACCTGTGTGTTCCTGGACAAGAAGGGTCGTCGCGAAGTGGACATCGATGCCGACTTTGTCGGATTCTCTATCGATAACGAATTTGTTGTGGGGTACGGACTAGACTACGCAAACATGTACCGCAGTTACCCAGAAATCTGGACAGTGAGGGAAGACCATGGCCAACAATGATCTCGACGACGTCAGGCTTCACGCCACCCAGGCAATCGAAGCCGTAGAACGCAGCTACAACAAAATCAGCCGCCGCAACCGCCTACTGATCAAGGCCGGCTTCTGCCTCGCCTTCTTTATTGGCGGGTTTGTCACGAGCAGCGTGATGAACAACGTGCCCACCGAAGGCATCATCGAAAAGATTGCCGCCCAGCCCGACTTGAAAAACAAGTGCAAGGGCCGCTACGACCGCCCCATGGAATACGCCATCATGCACGAATGCATTTTCGCGAAGGGCATCCCGGGCAACGAAGCAAAACTGGTCCAGAGAATCAACTACTGTACATGCGCATTGCAGAGCGTACAGTCTAAGAAGCCCTACCAGAAGATGTTCGAGAACAACCTGGTGGACTTCACTTTCAAGATTCGCGAAGAGGACCTTTGTCAGGATGACCGTATCATCCCGACCCTCGACGACGAAGATTCCAAGAAGTAACCGTTACTTGAAGGTCGCCTTGTATTCGTCCCCGTCCTGCGGGTTGACAATACGCGGGTTGTCCGTGGAGCCGTCTTCCCACTGGATGAACATTCCACCGCCCGTCGGCACGGCTTTCAGCACCATCGGCATCCCGCCAAAGAAAGCTCCGGAATAGCTCGACGGCAACTGGAAACCTTCCACGGCAATATAGCCGCCGCCCTGCGACGAGAAGTTCAAGGTCACGTCGTCGCCCAGCCCGAATTTTTTGCGGAATTCATTCCTGACTTTTACGTCACGGTCGATTGCCCATTTTTTGAGGCAGCTTCCGTCCGTATCAAAGCCGTCTCCGCAATAATTGGAATACCAGTATTCGTCACGCGGGAAGGCAATCATGTCCTTGCTGATTTCTTGTATGGTCATCGATGCGGCCATCGCATCCGTCTTTTGGGCCACCTTGGCGGCATTCAGATAGATACCGTACAAGACGGAAGCCCTGTTCACAAAAATGCGCTGGAATACCGGACTCTTCACCACGCTCCTGAAAAGGTTATGGAAGCAAAGCGGGTCGTCCGAGCCGCTACAAGAGCCACTGCCGCCAGCCTCGATCCAGTCGAACATATCAATCTTTTCCGAGAAGCCCTTCACGTTCCACATCCAGCCCAAACCATGGTCGATATCGTAGGCGATAAAATGCCAGGGCTGCGAAGCCGTATGCCACGCGCGCACGTTGTTGTTCGGCCAGTCGCCATTGTGGAAGTAGACCTCGGCGGCCATGTAGTCGGCATAGTTGTAAAGGTCCAGCATTGTCGAAAGTGTAGCCAGTGCATCACCGTCGGCCTTGGTAAAATCGGCCGTCGCGGCGTACTGCAGCATTTCAACATACGAAGCCGACGAACCATTGGTCTCCTTGATATTCACATTGATATGCTTGACAAAATCGACCTCCTTGGAATCGATCTTGTAGTTGGTTTCCACGAAATGCTCGTTCAGTTTTTCGCGCATGTCGTGAATCCCGTAATACTTGCCGTTGTAAAACACCACTACCTGGCGGCTTCTCTGATAGTCGACCGTAGTCCCTTCCAAAAGGCTTACCGCCATCGGGTCTGCCAGGTAATCACTGACAAAGCGGTTGCCGTTATTGCGCAGAATAAATCCCTTGAACTTCTTCGAGTCCGGGCGTGTATCGAACAGCGGGTACTTCAGCCTTCCATCCTGATACTGCTTGCGCATCACGACGGATACGGATTTCTTAATCTGGTTACGGCTATAGCCGCCCATGATAGAAATCCCCGCATCAATCTCGAAGGCCTTGGCCTGCGAAGAACTTCCTTCGGCAAAGTATTCCACATGCACCGGGAATTCCACATCTTCCCAGAATTTTGCCGACTTGCAAGGATCGGGCTTGCAGGGAAGCGCAGCGACATAGTCCGAATAAAATACGGGCGGCACGCTCAAGGCAACCACCGGCATCCCGATTTTCCCTTCGCCCACAAAGTACGTCTCCGTCTGTTTCGCGACCACCTCCGCCCCGACGAATTCCGTACAGCGGGCAACGGTACTCGCCGTCACGGCATGCGGAAATTCGGCTTCGGCCGTAGCCTCCGTCGGTTCCGAGCCGTCAAAGGTACAGCGAACAATCCCGCCCTTTGTGGCGACAGGCGCATTTACTTCTAACGACGTATAGAATCCGGCCGCAGGGAGTCCAAGGTCTTTCACAATAACCGAACTCGAAGATTTCGGGGTAGATGCATTCGAAGAAGATCCCGACAGAGAACTCCCGTCAGGAGTTCCGTCAGGAACCGCGGCGCCTTCATCCAATTCTACTTCGGCGGAATTTTCGCCGGAACAACACCAAAGCGCAACCGGCAGTGCCAGGAGCGCCACTTTCTGAATCTTGAATAAAAATTTCATAGTGTTTCTATTTTATCGAGACGCGCAGGACGCCCTCCAACATTCCATTACCAATCAGTTGCACCACAAACATTCCCCGACCCACTCCAAGGTCAAGTGTTTTCTCCATGCCGTCGAAGCTTTCGCTTACAAGCATGTTCCCCTGCACGTCGAATACGCGCAACATTCTCGGCGCCGCCGTCTCGGCTGTCACCGTCAGCATACGTCCAGAAACTTCCATCCGCACCCCGCGCTGCACCTTCCCAGCCAACAGGGCTTCGGTAGAAGAACTCGGCACCACCGCAGAGCTGCTAGACCGCATCCAACCCTGCGAACTGCTGGAACGCTTCCAACCGCCCGAAGAAGACCTCGGCCGCACGGAACTGGAAGACAAGGCGGCCTCGCTCGAAACAGCCTGGACGCTGCTGGACAGCTTAGACTCGGAGCTGCTGGACGACTCGATTACCGCAGCGCTACTCGAACTGCGCACGAATTCGCAGTCAGAAACAGTAACGCCGGACTTGGTCGCAAAGCAGACATTGTCATTCTTCTCGGTAATGCTATACAGATGGATTTCCTTCGTGGTTCCACCCCATGAGACAAACGGCCCATACTCGGTCACCTTCTGCGATCCAGGGAACACATCGTCCTTCAGGTTGCTGCCGCCGCCCCAGGAATTCATGAAACCGTCATCGTAGCTGACTACGCGCTTGTCGCCCGCTTCTACCACGTCTATGCGCTGGTGGGTCTTGTCGTCGTTCATCGCGTCATTCTGCCAAACTTCATTGTTATAATCGATATGCCAGATAAGCATCCCGTGATTCGGCAACTTGGAATCCCATTTGTTCAGCTGGCGATTTTCGAGGATATACCATTCATCCTTGCTGAAAGAAATGCGGAACGCGAAGTTGCTCGTTCCAAGCGGAGGAATGGCCACAACGTCGTTCGACATGTCCAACGAATCATAGTTCAGCCAGCCCATGAAATTCCTTTCGAAAGCGCTGTAGTTCGGTGGTGTGATTCCGCCGTTGTTATACATGCCGGTCGCCATCACGTCCCAGGCATGCGCACCGGGAGCCTGGTATTGCGTATTCCTGAAATCCATATAGCAGTCATTGCCGTACACGCAATAATGGTCCTTGAGGCCCATCGTATGGCTGAACTCGTGGACAAAAGTCGGGAACAGATAGTCTTTCTGCTGGATGATAAAGTAGCTGTTAAACTTCTTGTTATTGCCGGCATTCACCCTGCCGTCACTCCAGCCGTTTCCATTATACCGCAATTCGTACTGGAACCCGCCCAGATGCTTATCCCCGGACTTGACCTCTCCCCCGGCAAAAAGGACGCAGAGGGCATCCACGTTGCCGTCATTGTCGGAGTCATAGAGGGGCGCGTCAAAATTGGGGTACTTGCTCAGCAAAGCCTCTATACCCTTCTTGACCAACGAGTACTCGTTGCCAATGTAATTGGAAAATGAATCGTTCACCTTTACAAAGTAGAGGTCGTAAATCGGTACAAACCTGTCCGAAGACTGGTCTACAAAATAATCCCTCACGGAACCCGTGTAGTTGTCCTGCGTATAGTTTTCCTGGTTCAGGAGTCCGCTTACCTTGGAAGAATCGAGATTCCTCGTATTGTTGTCTTCGATGAGCAGGACCGGGAACCTGTTGGTACCGTTCGCATGGCCGTTCGCTTTCGGGAGCCTAAGCACAAGCGGAACATTTTCCGAAGACGCGGTCGAAGAACTTTCTACCGCTGCGCTAGAGGCCGTCGGGACCCAGGCGGCGCGCTTGGCGCGTTCACCTGCGGGGCGTTTAAAACGGTCCGGATGTTTTTCATGGTGCTTGCGGTGAACTTTGTGCTTGTCAAGCCCGTTCAGGAACTTCTTTGCCTCGGCCGAACGCTTCCCTGCATTTTTCGCCTTGAACTTGGATGCAGCGCCGGTCTCGTCGGCGTAGTAGTACACCCCATTGGAATCAGCGACCACGAGGACTCCATCCTCGGTCTGCGTATAGCGGTAATGTTCGTCACCTATCGTACGAATCGTAAGTGAATCGCCGCCGTTTTCAACCGTGCGCAATATGGGATACTCCGGATAGGCGAACGCATTCGCCGAAAACATCCCTACCAAGCAGGTTGTCATGGCGATTAATCTAGAACGGTACTCCAATCTCATAGACAAACCTCTTTATAAATATATCCCCGTCGGAGCGAAAAACAAAACGGGAAAACCACAAAAACGTGTAAAAAGCGGTTTAACTAGCGAAAAGGGAGTTACTTCGCCGGGTCTATCGGCAAAATCCGGAAATGCCCCGCCGCACCATGCCCAGATTCAAGCCGAACCACGAGCGGAGTGCCATGGGCCAGAACGCCCAAATTCAAGTGCAAGGCCTTGCCGGCGAACTTCGTAGACACAAGCGCATGGCCTTGCATGTCGAAAATACGGAGCGTTTTTACGCCTGCTTCCGGAGCATCCACGAGAAGCATGTTCCCGTCTACCAAGACTCGGAATCCGGGCATGCTTGCCGCACCGCCACGAACGAGAGTTGTCGACGAGCTAGACGTGGGCGCACTGCTCGACGAAGGAGCCGCGCTGCTGGAAAATTTTACGCTAGAGCTGGACTGCTGTTCAGAGCTGCTCGTTGCAGACAAGCTCGAACTTTGCATGGAACTGCTCGACAATTCCACGGACGAACTCGATTCAGGCAACGCGCTGCTCGACGAAGGCATCACAAACACGCACTCGTTCACGGCGATATCCGGAGCGAGCGCAAAGCACACGTTCGTATCAGGCTCTACAATGTTGAAAAGCCCCGCAAGCACCTGGGAACTGTCCCAGGCAAGCACCGGCGAAAGTTCCGTTACGTTCTGGCTCCCGGGGAACGGGTCGTCTGCCTGCCTAGGCCCTCCGCCCTGGCTCATGTACCCGGCAGTCTGGGTATTCACGCGCAAGGTTCCTGCCTCAACGACGTCCACGCGCTGGTGGGCCGCATTGTCGTTCAACACGTCCAGTCTCCACGACCCGGCGTTGTAGTCGATATGCCAAACAAGCATCCCGTGGTTCGGGAGTCCCGAATCCCACTTGACCTGCTGGCGGTTTTCAAAGACATACCACTCATTTTCATTCACGTTCACGTAGTAGGCAAAGTTGTTCGTACCGAGCGGCGGGAGCGCCTTTACCAAGGAATCTTCCTCGAGCACCGCGTAGTCGAGCCATCCCATGAAATTCCTCTCGAACGCACTGTAGTTGGGCGGTTTGCGATAGCCGCCATTATACACGCCCGTCGCCATCACGTCCCAGGCATGCGCCCCGGGCGCCTGGTAGGCACTATCGGAATAGTTGGCGGTGCAAGCAGTAAAACGCACGCAGTAATGATCCTTGATGCCCATCGTGTGGCTGAACTCGTGAATTACCTGGACAACGTGACTCGGGCCCTGGTCTATGATAAAGCAGGTATTGAAAATGGTCCCGTTTCCAGCATCCACGGTCGCCTTGTTTACATCGAGCGTCGTCTGGAACCCGCCCAGATGCTTGCCCGAAGTCTTTTTGGAATAATAGCGATCCCCCGCATACATCACGCCGAACGCATCTATTTCGCCGTCACCGTCGGAATCATAGAGCGAAGGATTGAACGAAGGATACTTCTCGAGCATCGAGACAACCGCGCCGCTCATCAGTTTGTATTCCTTCCCGATATAGTTTTCAAAGGAATCGCTCACGGCGACCATGAAAATATCGAACAGCGGCTTGAAGGCCCCGGAGGACTGGTCTATGAAATAGTCCCTCACGGACCCCAAGTAGGAATTCTCCGTATAGCCTTCCTGGTTCAGGCGCGCATAGAGCTCCGCAGAATCGAGGTTCTTCTTTCCGTCTGCTTCGCCCGCTACAAGGATTATCGGGAAACGCAGTTCGCCAATGGAATGGTGCGGTTCCGGAAGCACCGACGGGGCACCCGGCGCATAAGCCCGCATGTCGCCATCGGAATCGGGAAGCTCTTCCATAAATTTGCGGCGATGGGCTTCGAAAGCGTTTTCCCTGTCGAGCGCACCGAGGAACGCCCGTTCCAAACCGGTCCTGTCCTTTTCGCTTTTCGCCTTGAACACCGAAGGTTCGCCGCTCTCGTCCGCATAGTACAGCACTCCGTTTGAGCCGGTAACCACAAGGTAGCCGTCTTCTGTCCGCGTGACGCTATAGTATTCATCGCCCAGGTCCTGCAACACGAGCGTATCGCCGTCATTGACAAAAATACGGCGCTCGTCCGGGTCCAGCGGAACCGCCCGAAGGCACGCGGGCATTAGCATGCCCGCCACAGCGAACAAAGCAACAGAACGCACCTTCACTCCCCTGCGTTATTTAGCGGACTACGATCCTCTTGGCACCGAGGCCAGCGACCTTGACCATGTAGACACCGCTCTTCACGGATTCCAGGTTCACCGTCGCACGACCGTCATGGAGCGCACCCGCGATAACCTTAGCACCGTGCACATCCACGACCGAGAATCCAGCACCCGTCGCATTGATAGAAAGCAAGCGGCCCTGCAGACGCACATCCATCGACGCGACCGATGCGATCTTCTTCTGCGGGATAGACACCGTCGGCACAATCGACACCGCTTTCTCGTTGTAGCGAGTCGCAAGAGCCATCAGGAACCAAGTGCTGTGCGGCAGCCACTGTTCGTCCCAGCGCCACACCTGCCAAGATTCCATCAGCGCATCAAAACCAACAGCTCCGACACCGTCGTCCGTCCAGGCAATTCCCGAACCGTCCTTGTTCTTGCCGGTAATGCCGTTCGCGATACCGCCCTTGAGAGTGGCATCGTATTCAGACTGGCCGTCATACTTCTCGGGAACCTTCTTGCCAAAGCCGTACATCATGCAGGTGGCATACGGGTTCTTGCCCAGAATCCAGTCGAGCTGGTCGGTCGCATACTTGTCCACCGCCTCGGAACCGTCCAGGTCCAGAGCGTCAAAGGCGTAAACGGTAGCCGCGGCGAGGCTTGCCAGGCGGGCGTCTTCACCTTGCCACCAATATTCGCTCTCGTTGTCGTGCGGAATGAAGAAACCATCCTTGATGTTGCCGCCAGTCTTGTAAGTCTGGCGGGCATAACCGAACGGGTTGTCCACCTTGTTGGTAATCGACAAAAGCCAGTTGTAATGCTTTTTAACAGCATCGTTCACATCCACGGTACTGCTACATCCTCCGGCACAGAGGTTCAATTCGACTTCAGCATAACGGATGAGCGCGATGAGCGGGAGGCCGGCATCGCTCGCGTGCCAGAACGGACGGGTCTTGGCGTCGTCGCTCCAGAAGTAGCCGTCATTGCTCAGGCGTCCCGTGAGGCTCGCGGCACGCTTGTCCGCGTCCTCCTTATATTTGTCTTCGCCCGTCGCCGCATAGAGTTCCGTGGCGGCAAGGAGAGCCGTGTAGTCGTCGATGATATTTTCCTTGTGGTCATCGCAGTATTCGCAGTTTCCACCGATGCTCTGTTTTTCGGACAAGTGGGCGTACGCCTTCTTGGCCGCTTCCAGGTACTGTTCCGATGTAAAGTCGCCATTCACGCGGAGCATCGAGACGCGGGCCAAAGCCGCAATCGCCATGCCACCGCCTTCACGGAAAGCTGCCTGGTAATTGGCACTCTTCTTTCCGTCAGAACCAGTAAACGCGCAAAGCTCACGGCTAGACATGGGATTTCCCCATACGTCAAACACGGTCATGTAGAAGAAGCCCTGCTCATCGAGCATGCGCACCAAGAAGTCGGCACCGAAGGCGGCCTCCTCGGCAGTCTTCGCCTTGGTCGACGTCTTGCCGAGCAGTGTCGGGATATGTTCCGCCGTATGGGCAAGCACCCAAGCCGTCAGCGGGATCTGCTGCGGGTTCAGGTAATTCGCGTAAGAAAGGTGAGAGAGGTACTTGCTCACGTCACCGCTGGCATCGTACCAGCCGCCATGCACGTCGAGGGTCTTGCCACCGCCGTTGTACACCGGAAGTTTGGAATCCCACGCCACGATTTGCGAATTCGTCGCGCGGTCGTCGTAGAAGTAGTCGAGCACCGCACCGAGCGTAGACTCGGCGAGAGCATTTTCGGCCACCTTGAATTCGCCCGAGTTTACCGGCTGTCCGTTCTCGGTGATCTGCAAGGTATAGGAACCTGCGGCAACACCCCTGTCGAGAGTCGCGACGTAGAACTTTCCATTGTTCACCCAATTGTCCGGATTGGAACCCTTCGAAAGCGTACCCGTCTGGACGGCATTGCCGCTAGACATCAGCTTGAACTCAGCACCTTCAAGTTCGCTATCGCTCTTGACAATGATGCTGATGGGCTTGTCAGCGTCGTAGCCGACCTGGTTGTAGTAGAAGAAGGAATTGGACCAGGCGCTGCCTGCAGCGAGGGCCAAAAGGAATGGTACGGGGAATAGTTGTCTTTTCATGACCCAAATCTATATTAATGATGTCGAAAAAGGACCGAGAACAAGGTATCCGCCAATATTTCGTGATTTTAATCTACGCATATTATGCGTTAAATAAGAGACACATGGAAAGGTTCCACAAGCTCAGCCCCGTTCCTAAAGAGCCAGTCCTAGCCGTTCTTGATACATACCGCCACCAATAATCGAATTATCGGCACAACAGCCCATCCAAATTCAGCTAAATTTGACCAATTTCTATTTATTCTACGTATATTTTGCGTTAATTAAGCACATATTTCAATTTATTCGTTCTCACCCGCTTGACCATCGCCTTTCCAGAATCTATGTTTGCCTGCACAACAAAGGAATTAACCATGTACTACGAAAGCATCAAAGTCCTCGACTGCACCATCCGCGACGGCGGCCTCGTCAACAAGCACGACTTCTCCCTGGAATTCGTCCGCCGCCTCTACACCCTCCTCACCGCAGCCGGCATCGACTACATGGAAATGGGTTACAAGAACTCCCCCGAACTTTTTGACCCCAAGGAATACGGCCCGTGGAAGTTCTGCGACGACGATCTCCTGTGGAAAGTGAAGGACGGCATCGAGTCCAAGATGAAGATGGCCGTGATGGCCGACGTGGGCCGCGTGAACATGGACGCCGTGAAGCCCGCCTCCGAAAGCCCCTACCAGATGTTCCGCGTGGCAAGCTACGTCAAGAACATCGACAAGGGTATCAGCATGGTGAACGCCTTCCACGACATGGGTTACGAGACCACCCTCAACATCATGGCCGTGAGCCGTGACCGCGGTCCGGAACTCGACGAAGCGCTCCACCAGGTGAACGAAGAATGCCACGCCGACGTGCTCTACCTCGTCGACAGTTTCGGCGCCTTCTACCAGGAAGACATCGACAAGGAACTCAACCGTTACAAGGGAATCGTGAAGGGCAAGAAGTTCGGCTTCCACGGTCACAACAACCAGCAGCTCGCCTTCAGCAACACGATCCAGGCCATCATCAACCACGTGGACTACCTCGACGGTTCCGTGTCGGGCATGGGACGCGGCGCAGGCAACTGCACCACCGAACTTTTGCTCAGCTTCCTCAAGAACCCGAAGTACGACCTGCGTCCGGTTCTCGACGCCATCCAGGAACTGTTCCTGCCGCTGCACAGCAAGTACGAATGGGGCTACATCATTCCGCAGATGATTACGGGCATGCTCAACCGTCACCCGCAAGACGCTATCGCCGTCCGCAAGACCGACGAGAAGGACATGTACCGCAAGTTCTACGAAAGAATGATAAACGACTAGGAGCCGAGAGTCGCGGAAAAATGCTCGCATTTTTCCATGACCGAGGCGACGAGTTGTGGACTTGCAAAGCAAGTCCCACGACTAATCAAATTTACGACTAACTAAAAACGCTCCCTAACCGGGAGCGCTTTTCTTTTATTCTTCAATCGAATCCTTTGGGAGTGTCGCGATGCTCTTTATACACTTGATAAAGTCTTTCTTGTTGCCTTCCCAGTAGGTGCTGACAACCTGACCGTATTCAGAAGAAGCGTTCTTGTCGAAATCTAGATGGTCCCAGTTTTCGTTTTTGCACAGGTCCTGGGTTACTTCCCAATCAGTTTCGTGCCATTCGCAAGTTTTTTCTTCGGTTGCCACGGTAACAAACACCTCCCTGCCACCAGTCGTCTTTCTAGCAACGCTATCGACAGTGACCGTGTACGTCGTTCCGTTCAAAACAAACGTCTGGCTGCTATCCGAATCCTCCAGAACAGTCACGTCTTCCCGTAGCGCATCCCCAGCAGGGAACAGATTCAAGAAATACGATTCATACAAATCCTCTACATACAGGGGATATTCAGAACCGGTCAACATATTATAAATGTACTGCAAAAAGTACGAACGTCCAAGGACCAACGGATTAGTGGCAAGTTTCCCCTCATAGACAGTCGTCATGACATATTTCTCCTGCGTAATCTCGTAGGTCGAGGAAAGGACCCCTCCCAATTCATCAAGAGGGAAATACTCACCACTCAAATCCACTCCTTCAAGATTCCATGTTCCTTCTATTTTCCCGTCGGAACCTCCCGTAAATATAAGCGTAACGCCCTCGGAATTAACTTGCAATTTACCATCGACAAGAACCAAGTCCATTTGTTGTGTTTTCGATTTTACAGGTTTCCAAGTATATGTCCGCTCATCTTCGGCAACACATACTCCCGTAGAGCCTTCAAATGTCGCAATGCATATATTGCTTTCAGGGCCTAGCGAAGTTATCGAGCCCACCTCGACCGACACCTCGTTGCCGTCGAAATAATAAGTACCGTTCTTGTCTTTCGGGACATCGTCTATGCTTTTGATGTCTAGGCTTCCGATGTTTCCGCCCTTGCTATCGGAACTGCCGGCCTTGCTGCCGGAACTTCCTTTGCTATCCGAGCTGCCGTCGCCACGCGAGCCGCTGCTTCCCTTTTCAACAGACGGATCGTCCCCTCCGCTTTGGAACGGATTGGACGAGCTGTCGTCGCAGGCCGCAAGAATCAACGCGGACACCGCGCCCAAAGCAAACAGATATTTTTTCATGATATTCTCCTTTAACCCTTTTTATTTTTTCCATTCCTACTTCTTCAGCAGGAACCCGGCGACGCTCTTTTCGCGAAGGAACGTGCGCTTGGCAGCTTCTTGCACCTGCGCCGCGGAGACCTTCTCGAGTTCCCCGGCCCAGTTGAGGAAAATGTGGTAGTCGCCGTACATCTCGTACCAGGCGAGCATCGTCGCGACGTTTTCCATGTCGGTAAAGCTGCGTACCAAGCCGGCGTAGGCGTGGTTCTTGACCTTCTGGAATTCACGTTCACTCACAGGCTCGTTCTTGAGCTTTTCGAGTTCTTCCCACACAATCTTCTCGACCTTGGCGGGGTCCGCATCGGGGCGCATGTTCACCCGCACGGAGAACTCGGATACGTACTTGTTCGGGCTGTTGCCAGCACTCACGCCCACCGCAAGCTTTTCCTGTTCCACCAGGCGCTTGTAGAGGCGGCCCGAGCGGCCATTCAGCACGCCTTCGGCGATATCGAGTGCATATATTTCGGGGTCGCCGACTTCCGGCGTCTTGAACACGAGCGTGTAGAGGTTCGGTGCGTCGGGGCGCACCTGCGTAAAGCGTTTTTCGCCCACCTGTTCGGGATCACGCACCGTGAGCGGCGGGAACGCTTCGCCCGCGGGAATCGTGCCAAAATACTTCTTGACCATCCGCATCGTCGCGGTAGTATCGAGATCGCCCGCCAGCACCAGGATGGCGTTGCGCGGCTTGTAGTACCTGCGGTAATGTTCGTCGGCCATTTCGCGGGTAAGGTTCGCGATGTCGCTCGGCCAACCGATGGTGGGCACGCGGTACGGGAACGCCTCGTATATGAGCGAGTTCAGTGTCTCGTAGTAACGGCCCGTCGGCTTGTCGTCGTAACGCATGCGGCGCTCTTCGCGCACCACATCGCGTTCGGAATAGAATTCACGGAGCACCGCATTCTGCATGCGGTCGGATTCCAGCCACATGAACAGCTCAATCTTGTTCTTGGGAAGCGTCACGATGTAGGCCGTCATGAGGTCGGTCGTAAAGGCGTTGAGGCCCGTGCCGCCAGCGGCCTGGTAGGCGCCCCACAGTTCGTCCTTCACGAAAATCTTGCGGTGTTCGTTCACCACGGAATCGTGTTCGGCGGTAAGCTTTTTGACGGTAGCGGTATCGCCCGCAAGTTTCGCCGGGCGGATAAGCGCCTGCAGGCTATCTTGCACGGCCATAAAACGAACATCGGCGACGCTGTCCTGGATACCCACCTTGTGGGTGCCCTTGAAAAGTTCATGTTCCAAGATGTGCGCAAGCCCAGACTTGCCCGGCACCTCGTGCACGGAGCCCGTCACATAAAAAAGGCGGCAGCTCACCGTAGGGGCCTGCTTGTTCGGATGCAACAGCACTGTAAGCCCGTTGGGCAGCACTTCCTTGTGAACAGCCAAGTTCACCTCGGCGTAAGAAATTCCGCAAAGCAGGAGCGCCACCGCGGGAATCGCGGCGGCTTTCGCAAAAGCACGTTTCAATAAACTCATGCTCCAAATTTACACTTTTCCAGGGAACTACAATCCGTCGATTTCCAAAAGTTCCGCCATGTCGGCGGGCATAATCTCGAAATCGAGGTCGGCATTCTGCAATATGCGCTCCCCGTGTGTGGACTTGGGCAACGGCAACAGCCCGAGTTGCAGAATAAAGCGGCTCGCGAGCTGCGGTACGGACACGTCGTACTTCGCCGCCATCTGGCAAATCACGGGAACATTCGCGAGGTTCCCGTGGGCATTCGGCGAATACGCCTCCACCAGAATCCCGTTCTGTTCGCAGAACTCGATAATCTCGTAGGGAACATGGCCAATGTGCACGCGGACCTGATTGACCGCAGGCATCACGGTACATTCGTCCATGATGTTCTTCAAGTCGTCGACATCGAAATTCGACACACCGATAGCGCGGAACTTGCCCGCCGCATAGGCATCCTCGAGAGCCTTCCACACCTCGAGATTTTCGGCATAGTAGTTGTTGCCGGGCTTTCCCATCTCGGCCCAGGGCCTGGGCGCATGGATGAGCATCATGTCCACATGGAAGCAGTCGAGGCGATCCATCGATTCCTGAATACAGGCGACCGTGCCTTCATGAGTCTTGACCTCGGCAGGAATCTTGGAGGTGACAAAAATGCTTTCGCGGTGAAGTCCCTGCGAATCCATGGCGGCACGGATACCGCGCCCCACACCCGCTTCGTTCCCGTAGGCGATGGCCGTATCGATATGCCTGTAGCCGGCCGCAATCGAAGACTCGACGACGGCTTCCGCCTCGTCATCGCTCACTTGCCACGTTCCCAAGGCAACCTTCGGGATCCTCTGGCCATTATTCAATTTGTAACGCTCGTCGACAATCATGGCGCCGCTCCTTTTTTGCGTATTACATTTAATATAACCTTGTAACCGCGCAAAAGCGCACCGTCGCTAATACCACTTTGGAATAGTACAAGGTAGGACGCGGACTAGCGTTCCAATGTCTTGATTTCACCGCGCTTTACGCGTTCTTCGCTATACGGGTCGATATGTACCAGGGCGTCGACCACGTTCTCGCCGGCGTCGATAAGGCGTTTTTCCACCTCTTCGGCAAGGTCATGAGCCGCAAGGAGACTCATATCGGCCGGCACGACCACATGCAGGTCCACATGCAAGTCCGAACCCACATAGCGAGTGCGGAAACCGTGAATGCTGATAACGTTCGGGCAGGCGAGCGCAATGTCTTTCAGCTTTCGTGAAACCTCTTCGCTGGCACCTTCGTCGGCCACGCGGTGGATTCCAGGCCAGGCAATCTCGAAGCCCGAATGGAGGATGAATACCGACACGATAATGGCGCCGACCGAGTCCGCGAACCAGAGCGTCGGGAAAAGGATTCCGAAAAGAACCGCGACAAGCACCGGGATGGAACTGTAGGCGTCACTCCGGTGATGCCAAGCGTTGGCCTCCACCGCCTCGCTGCGGATGGCGCGACCCTTGGCACGCGTGTAGCGGAAAAGAATCTCTTTCACGACGATGGAAACCGCCGCCATGATGGCCGCAATCCACTCGGGGTGCGACTGTTCGCCGTTGATGAGCGCGCGCACCGCATTGTACCCAAGCCCGATACCCACCGCACACACGGCAAGCCCGATGCCCACCGAGATGAGCGTCTCGAATCGCCTATGCCCGTAAGGGTGCTGGTCGTCGGGCGGCAAGTTCCAGAACTTGGAACCGACGATAATCGCGATGTCGGTAATAAAGTCCGATGCGCTGTGGATAGCGTCGGCCACTAGAGCTTGCGACCCGCCCAAAAAGCCCGCAAAGAACTTGCCCACCGAAAGCGCGGCGTTCCAGCCGAGCCCCACCCAGGTAACGCGGCGGACTTCGCAAGAATCATCTTTTTTGGCGATGCGGGTCATATCGTGAAATATAAAATAGTGCAACCGAACGTGCAATTGATACATCTAAATAACCGAAAAAAGGTTAACCTTTCTATTTTTAGGCCAACTTTATGAAGAAACTATTGAAAATCGTCCTCGTGCTCACCGTCTTGGGAGCCATCGCCTACGGGGTGAAGTATTTCTTCTTTACGGAGAAAGAAAACGATGCCGCGGGGCCGCTCGTAAGCACGAAAGTCACGCAGACAACCATCGCCACCACCATCTCGGCAACGGGTACGCTCGAGCCGGTAGACCAGGTGGAAGTGGGTACGCAGGTTTCGGGCGACATCGCGAAAATTTTCGTCGACTTCAATTCCAAGGTCAAAAAAGGCCAGGTCATCGCCGAGCTCGACAAGTCAAAGCTCAAGGCGACCCTCACCCAGGCCGAAATCGCCTACAAGTCCGCCGAAACCGACTACAAGTACAAGGAATCCACATACAACCGCGTCAAGAAGCTTTCCGAAAGCAATGCGGCCAGTTCCGTGGAACTCGAGACCGCCGAGTACAACATGAACTCCGCGAAGCTTTCCGTGGAACGAAGCCGTAACGAAGTGAGCCAGGCGAGACTCAATCTGAGCTACGCCACCATCAAGAGCCCCATCGACGGCGTGGTACTGAAGCGCGCGGTAGAAGTCGGGCAGACCGTGGCCGCCTCCATGAGCACACCGACTTTATTCGTCATCGCGAAGGACCTGAGCCAGATGAAGGTGATGGCCGCCGTAGACGAAGCCGACATTGGCCAGGTGAAAGCCGGGCAGAAAGTCAAGTTCACCGTCGACGCCTTCCAGGAAGACACGTTCAACGGATCCGTGCAAGAGGTGCGCCTGAACCCGACCACCACGAGCAACGTGGTGACGTACACAGTCGTGATTACCGCCGAGAATCCGGACCAGAAGTTGCTCCCCGGCATGACCGCCACCTGCACCATCGTGACGCAGGAAGTCGAAGACGCTATCGCGATTCCCGTGAAGGCGCTCAAGTTCACGCCTGCCGACGGTACCCCGATGGCAGATCCGAAAAACATGCCGCGCCCGCCGCGTCCCGAGGGTGGCGAGTTCGCGAAGGGTGATTTTCCGCCTCCGCCTGGCGACATGAAGGGTCCGCCACCAGGAGGGTCCGGGAAGTTCGGGCCGCCAAGCACTTTCAAGAAGCGCGCCGACGGCAAAAAGCCTAGCGGCAACATGGTATGGATAAGCATCGACGGCAAGGCCGCCCCGCGCCCGGTCAAGACCGGCATCAGCGACGGCGTGAACATCCAGATTTTGAAGGGACTCTCCGTAGGCGATTCCGTGGTAGTAAGCCAGGAAACCATCAGCGCCGCGAAGAGCGAAAAATCGGGGACGTCCAGCCCCTTCATGCCCGGGCCGCCGGGCAAGAAAAAGAAGAAATAGGGCTAGAACTGCAAGCTTTCACGTTGTCCTATGGACAACATGTATATAGAAAAACGCCCCCGAGAGGGCGTTTTTTGCATTTATTATGTTAAATTAAAAGTGTGGGAATTTCTTCAGCAATGAGGATGTATGGGTTATCTTAAAAAATTCACGCTTTTGGCTCCCCTGACGGGAATTGTACTGGCTCTCGCAGCCGGCGCATCGGCTATCGAGAAAAAGAAGATCGATTTTGTCGTGGGCGTGGACGGCGACTTCAAGGCAGCCATTTCGAAGGCCGGAAGTTCGGGCGCCTCCTCCAACAACCGCTTTGTCATCTTTGTGCCCGACGGCGAATACGACATCACCAGGCTTACAGGCGATAGACACGGAAAATCGACCGTGAGCGCCTCGTACCTCTCGATTATCGGGCAGAGTCTCGAAAAGACCATCATCGCGAACACGACCGACACCGAAAGTATTGGCCACACGGCGACCATCTACTTCCCGAAAAACAACGAGATGTACATGCAGGACATCACGCTCAGGAATAAGAGCACTGCCTGCGCTCAAAACGCCTGCAGGCAGGTTGCCCTACAGCAAAACGAAGGCGACAAGTTCATCTTCAAGAACGTGAGGCTCTGGAGCGGACAAGACACGTACTATTCCAAGAAGGGGCGTACCTACTGGGAAGGCGGCGAAATCGACGGCACGGTCGACTTTATCTGCGGCGGCGGGAACGTATTCTTTGAAGGCACCAAACTCGTGATGACGCGAAAGGGTGGCTACATCACCGCTTCGCAAAGCGACTCGGATTGGGGCTACGTTTTCAACAACGCGACCATCGAAGTCAGCGACAACAGCTTCAACAAGACATTCTACCTGGGTCGTTCCTGGGCACGCGCCAAGACGGTTTTCCTCAACACCATCATGAAAGCAGAACCCACCGCCGAAGGCTGGGGCCCCGACATGAATTCCGCACCGCAGGTATTCGGCGAATACAACAGCAAGAACGCTAACGGCGGCGCCATCAATACAAGCCAGCGCAAGACTCGCTTTGACGGCGGCAAAGACGGCTCTACCGCGACCACGCTCAAGACGGTGTGGGACGCCAACGATGCCGCAAAGTACACCCTACAGAACGTGCTCAAGGGCAGTGACAACTGGGACCCGACCAAACTGACCGTCCAGGTGAACGCACCGAAGATAGCCCAGGAAGGCGCCGAAATCACATGGAACAACGACGACAACGCCCGTTGCTGGGTTATCTTCGTGAACGGCAAGTACAAGGCGAACGTGATAACGCCTAGTTTCTCGCTCGACGGGATCGCGACCGGCTCGAAGATTACGGTACGTGCCGCGAACAGCATGGGCGGACTCGGGAACAGTTCCAACGAGGTTACGACTCTCGAAGCGAACGCGACTTATTACAAAGTGACCATCGGCGAAGCCATCGGTGGAACCGTCATTTCTAACATCGCTGGCGACAAGGTCATGGAAGGCAAGAAGGCGACCTTCATCGCGCAGCCGTTTGCGGGCTGGGAATTCGCGGGCTGGACTTTTGACGCCGGAAGCGGAAAAAACATCGCAGGTTTGGGCCTCGATGGGAGTAGTGCCACGCTCGAAATTATAGCGGAATGCGATATCGGACTGACCCCGAGTTTCGAAGCGAAGGGCACCACGGTATTCCAGGCCGAAACCGGAATCATCGAGAACGCCATCAACGAGAGTTCCAACGCGGGCTTCGCAGGTGCGGGCTACGTGAACTTCGGTACAGGCACATCGTCCGTGAAGGTGCCGGTGTATGCCGACGCAGAGGGCGAATACAAGCTCACCCTGACATATGCGAACGGGAGCAATGCGGCCCGCAGCCTTTCCATCAAGGGCGAAGCAGGCGAATCACAGGAAGTCGAATTCGCGACGACCGCCAACTGGACCACCTACGTGACGAAGGACGTCTCCATCACGCTACCGCTAGGCGCTAGCACCATCACGTTTGCGACCGTCGGCGGGAACGACGGCCCGAACCTCGACCAGCTGGAACTGACCGCGGTAAACGTGACGCCGCCCGACTCGGGCATCACGCGCATCGCAAACGAGATTGCGGGAGTCTCGATGAACGCAACCGCGACGCGCACCCGCCTGTTCAGCATGACGGGCAAACTGTTGCGTGAAAGCGCCGACATCAATACGGTGGGCCTCCCCCGCGGCATCTACATACTGCAGACTGTCGCGCCAGGGCACAGCATTCAAAAGATTATCCGAGTGAAGTAATTCCCGGTTTATTCGCCGAAAACGAAACTCACGTACAGGTTGAATAAAGCTCCACCCCACAGGAACATGAACGGGGCAGCGACCGCGAGGAACGGCCCGAACGGGATTTGCCCCGAGCCGTCTTCGGATTTGTGCAACTTGCTGTAGGGCACCATCACGAGAATACCCAGCAGGGCCGCCACGATGAGTGTTTCGACAGCACCGGTAACGCCCATCAGCGCGCCGTAACCCGCCAACAGCTTCACATCACCAAAGCCCATCGCCTCTTTTTTCAAGACCTTGGTCGCGACCCAGCCCACCAGGTAGAGCCCGCCACCGGCGACAGCCGCCCCGAGCAGGCTCTGCAGCGGGGTGACTCCGCCGGGAATAATCGAAATCAAGAGGCCCGCGACAATCCCGCCCACCGAGATGGAATCGGGAATCAGCTTGTACTTACAGTCCACGGCGCATACCGGGTACGCCCCGAGCAAGAGCCACGCCATCGCAAGCGCCCCGGCCCATACGGCAGGGTCCGACACAGGCATGCGGAAAAGTTCCGGAGTCACGGGGGCACTGCCCACAACCGCGACCGATGCGAAAAGCGAAAGCGCCCCCAACAGGCCGCACAGGGCCTCGCCTACCGGATAGATGACGCTGATAGGCTGGTGGCAACAGGCGCTTTTGCCACGGAGCCAGAGCCAGCCCACAATAGGAAGGTTGTACCGGATGGGGATCCGTTTTTTGCAGAGCGGGCAATGACTGGGCGGGTTGATAAGGGAAATCCCGCGTGGCATGCGGTATACGATGACGTTGTAGAAGCTCCCGACGCACGCGCCGAGGGCAAAAAAAACGGCCAGCCAATACCAAAGGGGGATTTCTTCCATAAAAACCTCAAAAAGTGGTACATTCGGGAATATATAAACATTAATATAATGTTTGTTTTCCCGATTAAAAAAGATAAATTTAATTCCATAGAGCCCTCGCAAGGGGCCCTGTTATTGTGTATCAAAAAAAAGGATTGGATATGCGTTTTAGAAGCCTTCGCCTGTTCCTCGTTCTTGCCCTCGGCATGGCATGCCTTTTCGGCTGCTCCAGGGAGTCCTCCATCCGGGAAAACGTGAACCTGCGGAACAACCACTCGGTGGTGTTCGCCTTCAACAAGCCCTTCGATAACGCCGAGGCGTTTGCCGACTCCATCATCAACCTGAGCAATCCGGACTCCGTGCTGGTGTACGACACGCTCACCATCACCGTGAACGATACCGTCTACCTGATGGGTTTCCTCCGCTACAACTCCGACAAGGTCTACCGCTATATATGGCACTTCGAGGAACCCTACAGCAAAGACAACAAGGACACCCTCAAGAAGGACTGCGAATTCTACTTCCATGGCGAAACCGGCAACGGCTGTAACTACGTCACCGAGAACAGCGCTAACGCCACGCCGCACTTCCGCGTCTATCCCGACACCGGTATCTACAGCCCGCTCTTTATCGCCATCGACGGCAACAACGCCCGAGACACCGCCGGTATCGGCCAGTACGTACGCGTCATCAATACCGCCCCGTACCTGAGCGTCCCGAAAGACACTCTGTGGACCCGTTCCAAGGGCGAAATCACGTTTACCATCGTGGCGCTCGACTCGTTCGGCACCATCAAGAGCCTCTCGGTCGACCTTGACGCCAGCGGCAGCGGCAAACCCGAAAAGTGGAAATTCGAGGAAGTCGGCAAGGACTCCCTCTCCCTGACCATCAAGTACGACTCCACCAAGGTGGACTCCATCGGCAACCAGAAGATTTACGTTATCGCCATCGACGACGACGACAACGAGACGAAGGACAGCGTGAACCTCCACTTCAACCAGAAGCCGACGCTCAAGCTGATAAGCCCCGAAGACAACTCCACGCAGAACGAGAAGGAACGACTGATCCTCCACTACGAAGCGACCGACATGGACAACCCGGCCTCCCTGCGCTACTTCGTGCGTGCGGCGAACCCCATCCAGAGCGACACGAGCATCGAGGAATTCGTCCCGAACTTCACGAACCGCTACCTGGTCGCCGAGAACCTCAAGGAACCCTACTTTGTGGCTGTTGATGCGAACGGCAACAACCAGCTCAAGCTTTCGGGCCGCATCTACTGGGATGTGTGGGTGACCGACGGCTACGACACCGTGTATGCCGACAAGGTCAAGGGTGACGACGGCAAGCAGCGTCCGCGCACGTTCCTCCTGGTCGACCTCAAGAACCCCTACGGCGTATTCATGGGCCACGTGCAGTACCAGGGACGTTCCGTCCACTCGGGCATTCTCGTCGAGTTCAAGGATTCCGTGAACAGCTACCTCGCCGTCACCAACGACAAGGGCTACTTCAGCGTCAATGTTCCCTCCGGCTCGTACCGCATGATTGCACGCGATACCGCGGGCTACGGCTATAAGCCCGACACCCTCCCGTACCGCCATATCGAAGTCGGCCAGACCATCAACATGGGCAACAAGGTCCTCAAGGACCCCATCGAGCCGAACATCATCCTCGACAACCCCATCGACACGCTGTACGGCAGGTCGTATGAATTCAACGGCAAAGCTGAAGACTACGGCTCGCAGGTCAAGAACGTAGAAGTCTGGCTGGACGGCGAACCGCAAGAGGTGACCTTCTTTGGCGGATACAACAAGTTCACCAACAAGTGGACCTGGCGCGCACAGCTCGACGACCTCACCGACGGCAAGCACACCTTCGAGGTGCTCGCGAACGACAGCGCCGGCCTAAAGTCGCCCAAGGTCAAGAACGAATTCCTTGTCTTGGCTTCTTCCATAAGGCTCCTCGTGAACGGCAAGGCCGCCGCCATGGAAAAGAACACCGAGACGCTCAAGTTCACCGTGAAGATTGCCGACGCGCACCCGATGCCCGACTCGCTGTTCTTCGTGACGAACGTAGACAAGATGTCGGTGATTGCCGTGAAGGTCAAGGCCGACAGCACCGCCGAAGTCTCGCTCAAGCAAGAGGACTTCCCCGCCGAGATGAAGGCATCTACATTCTACACCATGGTCGCACAGACCGACCGCAAGGGCAGCAGCAGTTCCAACTCGGTACGCTTCGGCTTTTTGAGCGACAAGCCGGCCGCCTTCTTTATCGAACCGGGCGCCGACACGACCATTTCCATGAATGACGTTATCCATGTGAACCTCGAAGTCATCCCGAACAACGACGACCCCACCAATGACAAGTACACGCTCACCTGGAATTGCGGCGGTGCCGTATCTTGCATCGACGCCAACACCACGTCGGGCGACCTCACCTGGAAAACGAAGGGTACGCACCTCGTTATCGTGGACATCACCAACGACGACGGCAAGAAGAGCAGCGACACCATCACCGTGAACGTTGTGTCTGACCCGCCGAAGATTACCGCGACAACGGATAGCAAGCCGAGACAGAAGATTAAGTCTACGGTTGAAGTGAATGTTTCTGCAAGCGACAAGCTCGGCACGGTCACCAAGATTTCTTGGGGCTGCAGCGCCCAGAAGAGCGGGCTCGACAAGGCGGTAGCGGACAACAAGATTACGATTGATCCGCCCACCAAGAGCCACAGCGAAACCGTCACGGTCACGCTCCCCGGCGAAGAGACTAGCTACTACTGCGCCTTCGAAGCTACCGACGACGACGAAGAGACTGCACGCGACACCCTCACCTTCGAGGTGGTTGCCGACAAGCCGTACGTACACCTGAACATCAAGCAGCAGACGCTCACCATCAACGACCAGGCCGACCTCCTGTTCATGGCCGGGGACTCCCTGGGCAGCATCGTCAAGTACGAAAAGAGCTGCGCCAACAAGAAGGATTACCTGGACGAAAACTGGGAAACGTTCACCGGTTCTACGAGAGTCTTTATGCCCAGCACGGCGGGTGCGTTCTACTGCGCCATCCGCGTGACCGACGATGACGGCAACACCGCGAACGATACCGCCACCTACAACGTGCTCAAGGCATCGCCCACCGTAACCGTGATGGGCGCCAACACCGTCACCATCAAGGACACGGTGAACCTCGATGCCGACGCCAGGGACTCGACGCAGTACAACGGCGTGTTCCTGCAGGGAAGCATCAAGAAGTACGAATGGGGTTGCGGTACGAACGGTTCGTCCATCGCCTTTACGTACACTTCCAACAGTTCGCCCGAATTCAGGGCCGTAATGCCCGCCACCCCGTACGACACATACCTCTGTATTGTACAGGTGACCGACGATGACGGCAATACCGCCCGAGACACCGCCAGGATTACCGTCCTTCTGGACCCGCCCACCGTTACGGTACAGCGCGAAACCATCACGGTGCGCGAAGGCTTCAACATACTGCTCGACGCCACCGCCTCGGATGGTTATGGCAGCATTGTAAAGCGCGAATGGAGCTGCGGCACGCCTACCACGGTCGAAAACAACTGGAGGACGGTCGACAACCTTAGCACCACTTGGGAAGCCCCCGCGGCAACGCTCAACTACAACTGCATTGTCCGCGTCACCGACGACGACGGCAACACCGCACGCGACACGACGCACATCGTGTACAGCACGGGTACGCCTGTTATCACGGTCAAGGACGAAATCATCTACGTGATGCCCGGCCAGCCCTTCGACTTGTCGGCAACGAAGAACGATGACGTATGGCCCAACAACAACGTGAGCTGGTACAAGTGGCAGTGCTACTACAAGGACAACAACCAGGCCGTCAAGGAAGAGCCTCTCTACAGCTTTATCGACAACATCCTCTACGACGACCACAACAATCCCATCCTGTTCTACGCCCACAAGGATTCCTCTTACACCGGCAAGGGCAAGGATATCTACTGCGTCGTGACCGCCGAGGAAATCTCTACCGGTTCCACCTTCAGCGACACGACCCAGATTAAGATTATCGTGAATCCGCCGAAGGGCGTGATTACCGCAGCCGACACGGTGTTCCTGTGGAGCGGTGACTCCTCCGTTTCGGCCGAGGGCCGCTACTTCTATACCGAAGAATGGGGCGGCATGAATTCCACCATGGGCCCGATTGGCGACATAAACAACCAGAAGTTCAACTGGAAGTTCAGCAACGTGGGTGAAGGTTACTACGAAGGACGCAAGGACGGTACAATCGACACGCTCACTTCGCAGTTCAACAAGGCCTTCCTCCGCAGCACCGCCGAAGGTTCCCGCAGGTTCTGCCTCGACTACCGCGACAGTAACGCGACCGCCGTGAACGAGGCGTTCTACATGCGCCACCGCGCCGAAGAAGTGTGCCGCACCATATACTTCCGCAAGGCCTGGCGTAACACCGCCGACGATACCGTCTTGACGAAGTCCAAGTTTACGACTCCGCCGGTACTCACCATCGTTGGCAAGAAGCCCATCGAAGTCTACCTCACGTCGAACACCACCATAGGTTCCAAATACTACAACGGTTCGACTTGGACGGACATCGATGCGTCGGGCATTACCTTCGCAGATTCCATCACGAAGATTGCCATCGCCAACAACGGTACGCACGCATTCCTGGCAGTCCTTTCTTCTAAGGATACCCTGAAGGTGTTCAAGTCGACCAACGGCACATCTACCTGGTCGTCTGTCGGGAACGCCCTTAGCGGAATCGGATCTGTCGACATCGCGGTCAAGAACAACAGCGACGCACAGCCCACGGTCCTCTACATCAGGAAATCGGACAATGCGCCGTTCTTTGCGAACCTGAACAACAACAGCTGGAGTTCGACCAAGGTATCCGACAACAAGAAGGCCCGAGAAATCAAGGGCGCATTCGCTAGCGACGGCCGCTTCATTGTAGCCTTCGTCGACAATACGAACAGCTACAATGGCTATTACGCCCTCTACAAGGCGTCGTTCAACGATCCTAAGAAGGATATGTCGATCCGTGCCGACATGAGCAGCATTGACATCGCCGTAGACAACTCGACGCTCTACCTGGGTTACTCGAACCGCGCCACCGAAAACTATGGTCCTGTCGTAATGAAGGGCACGATCAACAGCAACAACATTTCCTTCAGTAGCGCATCGGAATTCTCGCAACCGTTTACCGAGGGCAAGCTCATCCACGGCATCAGCATTGCAGCCAAGGGTGGCAAGGTGTACGCCATCATCGACGACAACAGCAGGGTGAACATGGCGCAATCGCATACCTACCGCCTGGACGGCACCTCGTGGAAGGTATACGGCGAAAACGAACTTCCCTACTTCAAGGTTACATTCTACAACAGCCACAAGTACTACTTGCGCGGATACGCACCCGATATTGCCGTCGACAGCGACGGGAAGGTGTATATCAGCATGCTCGCCTGGGAAAACGCAGGTGGCAGGGACGCGAACTTCGGTCCGCTCGTCATGAAGTACGTGGCTGATTCCTGGACGGTACATTAATGAACATCGAAATAGCATCTATCTGTGACGCCGCCACTGCCAATGGCATGGGCGGCCGCCTGAACATTCTCGGGGCATTCGACAGAATCTTCCCGCAGTCTTTCCCCTTCGTGATTCCGCAATGCTCGGCCGCTTTCCGCATCCGCTACCAGCGCGCCGAAGCAGGCAAGCATAAGCTGGAACTCGCCATCGAAGACGTATGCGGGCACGCCATAGTGCCTCCCATGCAGTCGGAGATTCCCTTCGAGCCCGTGGCTACCGGTTTCGATACCGCAGCCGTGAACCTGGTGCTCAACATGCAGCGCCTGCAGATTGCCCGCGCCGACAAGTATATTATCCGCCTGAGCATCGACGAAGAAGAAATCGTGACGCTCCCGCTGTACATCCTCGAAGATCCGCGCGCCAAGCATGCGAATCCGGGCACCGACGGCGAGGTGAGGAACTAGCCTGGCGATGCGCGTGCGTCCTGAAATTCCGGCAGCGCTGTTTATCCTCGCGGGAGCGTTTACGCTAATCGCCTGCGGGGACATCAACAAGAGCTGGGAAAGCGACGGCGGCGGCTACATCAAGTACCAAATCGACGATTCCGAGAGCTACACGATAGAACTCGGCCAAGACGACGTGGAATTGACGAACTATCACCGCCATTATTTCCATTTCAAGACACGCTACGAGGAAAGCAAGCGCAACGACGCCATGGAGGCGATGGTCTACAAGCCCAAACTGGGCGATAACGCCATCGTCGACGGGTATTCCTGGATTAGCCTCGAAGGGTCCCCCAAGGGGGCCATTTTGACCGACCAGAGCACCATGCATTTCGACCAGATGGACGATTCCACCTGGACGGCGGACATTGACTTCTATATTCAGGACTGCCGAAGCGGAATTTGCAGCGATACCCTGCCCCGAATCCACATTACGGGGCGTTTCCGTTACTGGATTGGCGAAGACGACGACTAAATAGTCAAAAAACCCTTGACAAATCCGGGTCAAGTTTCTACTATTGGCCATACTCTAATGGTCGATTAGCTCAGTTGGTTAGAGCGCCACCTTGACATGGTGGAGGTCACAGATTCGAGTTCTGTATCGACCACTTGAAAAGACCTCACTTCTGTGAGGTCTTTTTTTTTGCATCTCGACGAATTATCAAAAAAAAGAAACCGCCCTCGCGGACGGTTCCCAAATCTGCATTTCAAGTAAACTAAGATTACTTCTTAGCCTTGCTCTTGGCAGCGTCGGCCTTGAGAGCAGCACCGGCCTTGAAGCCGACGGTCTTGGAAGCCTTGATCTTGATGGTAGCGCCAGTCTGCGGATTGCGGCCGGTACGGGCAGCGCGAGTCTTGACAGAGAAGGTGCCGAAGCCGATCAACTGGACGTTGCCGTCCTTCTTGATACCAGCAGCGATACCGTCGAGCACAGCGTCGACAGCGCGGCCAGCAGCAGCCTTGGATTCAAAACCAGCTTCCTTGTTGGCGAGAATGGCTTCGATGAGATCTAGTTTATTCATGTTATTAACTCCTTGAGTTAGGTTTGGTTTTTGTATGGTGATATTATACCTTTTTTTTTGCCTTGTGGAATAATTTTAAAAAAAATTATTCTTTTTTCGAGGCCTATAAAATCAAGCCTCAGAGGCCGGTCCTGCCTTCGTGGTTCGGGCTTCGCGGGCCCTCTGCTGGAGCTTCTCGATGTACACCAAGCACAAGCAAGTGAACGGGATTGCGACAAGTAACCCTAAGAAGCCCAACAACTTACCCCATATAGAGATGCTCAGCAAAATGCCTACAGGCGGCAAGTTCATTGATTTTCCGACAATACGCGGCACCAGGAAAAAGTCCTCGATTACCTGCACCACGAGGTAAATGACGGCAATGATGATGGCCACTTCCCAAAAGGGCATGCCCGTGTTGAGGGAGTACGCGAGGGCAAGCAACAGCGCAAGCGGGATGGTGGTGAGCTGCATGTAAGGGATCATGTTGAGTGCGCCCGAGAACAGGCCAAACGCAACGCCCATGGGCAGCCCCATCACGCCGAAACCGATTGCATACAAAATACCGACAGTCAATGCGACAAGCGACTGCGCACGGAAATACGTACCCATGAACTTGTCGGTCTCGTGCGCAAACGAACTCGCATCTTTCTTTAAACGCACAGGGACCAAGCTCAGCACGCCCTTGCGCAACTTGGGCATATCGAGCATGATGAACACGAGGTACATAAAGATAATCGCGGCACCCGAGAACCACAGGAAAATGGAACCCGTGTACGAGAGCACACCCCACGCACCGGGCAACACCTTCGCCGCCACGTTCTGCACTTCGTTCCAGAAGTCGAGACTCTGCATGGCGCCGGCAAGCTGTTCCCAAGAAATCATGCCGCGGACAGTCTGGTACAAGTCGCCCGGCATCAGGTTCGCAATGCGCGCGGACCATTCGGAGTCATTGAACATCTTGGAGATGAGCACGCCTAGGTTGCGCACTTCGCTGACCACCATCGGCACAAAGATTCGCAAGCTTCCGCCAATAACGAGTATCGCCCCGAGGAGCACAATCAAAACGGCGACAATTCGGTGCTTGACCTTCACCGTCAACTTCGTAACGAGCGGGTCTGCGATATAGGCCATCAAGAACGCGGCAAAGAACGGAAACAGTACGCCACGCAGGTAATTTACCAGCAGCAGCGCCACGACCGTTCCAAGCACGATCAAAATAAAATGCATTACCCTGTCAAGAGTCCAACGTCTATACATCCTTCTTCCTGTATTCCAGTGGTTTCTTGCCGTACAATCTACAAAAATCACGTTCCAGCCGCGCCGCGGACTTGGCACCCACGGCAATCGCAATCTCGGCGACCGACTTATCCGTCTGCTTGAGGAGTCTTGCCGCTTCCTTCATCTGCGATTCAAACGCAGCGGCGTCACGCGGTTTGCGGAACGCCATATAGAGGAACGCGCCAAGCAAAAGAATCATCGCCGCAAGCGCGAAGAACATTCCCTTCTGGAAATCCCTGTTCTCGCCCCACAGGCGAATACTCTTCAATTCTATATCGTCGGGAATGCCGCGCAGGGCCCCCTCGCCGTTGAACACCTCGAACATCGCCGACTGGAAAAAGTACGAAAGGCCGTCGTCCTTGTCGAGGCCCTGAGCAACAAGCCACCATTCCTTATTCTTGAACGCGGTAAGCGGGACCTTGATTTCGGCGGGAGCACCCGTCACCGCGACTTCCGCTTCGAGCGGGCGGTACGTGAGGTACTTCCCCGGTGTAGAATAGACGGGGTCGACGGTCAATATACGGAGCGTCACCGAGCGCATGCGGCCGGTTTCCACCACTACGGCAACCGTATCGAACCGCGAAAGATCGAACGGGCCGGCAGGACGCTTTTCGAAAGACGTCAAGTTGAATCCGATACCGGCGTAAGCGTAGGCCTTGCCGCTACGGATGTTCACGCGGGCTGAAATCGACGAATCGCGTGCCACAATCTCGGATGTAGAAAAGCCGCCCGCCTCGGCGTCGGTAAGCGCAAAGACTTCGAAGCCTCCGCCCGGGAAAATTACGTGGGCGCCATCCTTGAACGCGCCAAAGAGTACAGCCCAGGCGCCAAACGCCACGACAAACGCGGCTATACCGAGAATCTTACTTTTCTTCTGCATCGTTCTTCAAATGGTGGCTGCGCCCTACCGCGACAATCGTCAAGAGCAGGAATACGCCGAGCACGATTCCGAAATAGACGTTGCTCACGCCCACCGCCGAAATACGGAAAATCTTGAGCGAGAATTTTTTGCCGCGGGGCTGGTTCCAGCCGGGAGCGATTTCTACGCGAGCAACCGATTCCTGGTGACGCTGGTTCAGCTTTCGGTCCACCTTGCCGTCTTCGTACCAAAAATCAGGCGTATAGAACTGTTCGAACGGAATCGCGATACGCTGACGACCATCCTTGAGCGGCAATTCCTTCATCAACAGGCGGAACGTTTTCGCTTTGCTCGGGTCAGTCACGTCGGGGTCAAAAGCCCAGACCTTGACGAGCACTTCCTGGGTACCGTGGGCCTCGACGTCAAAAATCATGGAATCGACAAACGTCCAGTTGCGGTATTCGCCGGCACTGTCGGGATCGGCATTCCAGAGGATTCCGCACCAGGCGCCCTTGGCCGTGTCTTCGCCGAGCGTGCAGTCAAAGGAAAGCGACGAATCGGCGACATCGGTATGGGCAACGGATTCTCCGCCGTCGGAGACATCGTCGTACCCGAATACGGACACGCCCTCTTTTAGCGGAAAGACGGTTTCCTCGAAATAGGAATCGGGAAGAAGTGCGTAAACAACAAGGACCAGGGCGGCTATCAATGCCAGGATGGCGTATGTCTTTCTCATCTTATTCGAAAATCTTTTTCAAGTGGAGGTTGTACTGCAACTCGTCCAGAGGGTCGACCTCCGGCATTTTCTCTCCAAACAACTTAGAAACAACAGAATCGATGGCCCGTATAAAGAAGAAGTGATGCTTCTTGGAACCGGAATCGTTCCGGAACGGCGTATCGAGCGTGCGCTTGAGGATGGCAAGCATCTGCGAAGGCGGCAGATGGAACATCTTGCAACAGCCAGTCACCTTGCCGGGCATGCCGTAATCGGGGATGTTACCGTCGGCAAGCAGTTCACCATGGTCGATGCAAGTGGCACCCGCCATGTCGGGATCGGCGACGTTTTTCGCCTTGAGGGCGTTGTACCACAGTTCGCGGGAGCGGTCCGGCAAGTCGTTTCGCAGGGCCATCGTCTGGTCGCACGGAAAAAAGGTCGAAAAGCATTTGGGGCAGATACGTAGATCCAGGTGACCTATTTTCATCTGCGCCACATCCGTTTTGCAAAAAGGGCATGTACTCATGAAAGGGAATATAGTTAATTCTATATTTACGCCATGGCAAAAGTTGTACAGATAACCGCTGAAAATTTTGAAACCGAGGTCATCCAGGCCTCCGAGAACCGCGCCGTAGCGGTACTTTTCTCCTCCGCAGAATACCCCGACTGCGGCCCCTATTCCCAGCTGATGGGCCAGCTTTCCACCAGCCTGGACTTCACCCTCGGCGTAGTTAGCTGCGACGACCGCGAGAACATGCGCCTCATCCAGGCGTTCCGCGTGCAGTCCGTACCCGAAGTACACGTGGTGAACAAGGGCGAAATCGCAGACGTTATCCAGGGCGTATTGCCCGAAGCCGACCTGAAGAAGCGACTCGAGAAGTTCTTCGTCTCGGACGAGGCCCGGTTCCAGATGGCGCTCGAAGATGCGATTGCCCAAAAGAACTTTGACCAGGCACTCCCGATGCTCGACGAGGCCCTCGCGAAGACCCCCGACGACAAGAAACTGCAATTGCTGTGGGCGAAAGCGAGCCTAGGCATGGGCGATACCGAGAAGGCGAAAGACGTGCTGTCCAAGTTCACCGAGGCCGACGACCAGTACCGCGAGGCAAAATCGCTGTTGGAACTGCTGGACTTCCACGCCGAAGCAGCAAGGAAAGACGTGCAGGGCAAAGAAGCGATTGTCTACCACGAGGCATGCAAGATGGCCTGCGCCGAAGACTTCGAGAGCGCCCTGCAGGCGTTCTTGAACTTGTTCGTAGAAGCACCCGAATGGAACGACGGAGCCGCCAAGAAGGCGATGCTCACGTTGTTCGGCGTACTAGGGCCCAAGCACGAACTCACATGGAAGTATCGAGCCAAGCTCAATACGATGATGTTTATCTAGCAGCCTAGAAGGACTACATCTCTTCCAGTTGCTTGCCCTTCGTCTCGTTGATGAACTTCGCGACAAAGAAGATGCTGAAGATGGCGAAGAAGGAATAGATAGCGTACGTTGGTCCGACGCCAATGCCGTCTTTGCCCGTAAGCACCGGGAAGCTCCAGGTCACGACGAAGTTCGCGCCCCACTGCGCCAGGCCGCATATGGCGATAGCCACGGCGCGGATGCGGTTGTTGAACATCTCGCCGAGCATGACCCACATGACCGGGCCCCACGTTGCAGCGAAGAACGTGATGTAGAGGTTAGCCGAAATCAACGCGATAACACCTGCGGCACCGGGGAGGCTTCCGTCGACATTCGCGCTCATGAAGCAAATCGTGAGGGTGCTGAGGGTAATCGCCATGCCGATGCTACCGATAAGAAGCAAGGGCTTACGACCAAGCTTGTCGATAAGCATGATGGCGACAATGGTCATGACCAGGTTGACGGCGCTCGAAATCACGCTGGTGAAGAAGGCGTCGCTTTCACCGAAGCCCACGCTCTGCCAGAGCATAGTACCGTAATAGAAAATCACGTTGATACCCACAAGCTGCTGCAATATGGCAAGGCCGAGACCCGCCCATACAATCGGCGAAACGCGCTTTTTACCGCCAACCACTTCGAGCAGGTCCGCAAGCTTCGCGGGCTTTTCGTTCTTGAACGTCTCATGGATGGACTCGATTTCCTTGTCCACGCCTTCGGCGTCGATTTTTGCCAGCACCGCCTTGGCCTCTTCCAGGCATCCCTTATGTACAAGGTAACGCGGGGATTCCGGGAGGCGCCAGGCTGCAAGCCCGTAGAGGGCGGCCGGGATGATTTCGACCCAGAACATGATCTGCCAAGCCTTGAATCCGCCAAAGCAGACATTGTTGGCAGAACCGGCAATGCGCACGATGAGGTAGTTCGAGAGCAACGCCACGAAGATACCTATAACGATGGCGAACTGCTGCATGGAACCGAGGCGCCCGCGCAAGTGCGCCGGAGCCGTTTCGGCAATGTAGATAGGGGCGATGATGCTAGCCACACCGATACCCACACCGCCGATAACGCGCCACATGATAAAGTCCGGAATCCCGAACGGGACGCCAGAACCGATGGCACTCACCAGGAATAAAGCCGATGCCGCGAGCATGCAACGGACACGCCCGAACATGTCGGCCAGGCGCCCGGCAAAGTACGCACCGACCGCGGCACCGATCAGCGCGAGAGAAACGGCCCAGGCCAGCTGGTAATCCGTCGCGTTAAAGTGAATTTTGAGGGCGCCGTTCGCACCGTTAATCACGGAAGAATCGAAGCCAAAGAGGAATCCGCCGATAGCGGCAGACAATGTAATGAGCAAGATGTGCCCGAAGTTTGATTTTACATTCGACATAGTTATCTCTCTCTAGTTGGAATGTGCATGAATAATATATTTGTTCGCAATGTCCAAAAACACGTACCATGACAGTCTTTTTACAGAACATCTATTCCAATTTGGAATAGAAACGGCCATAAACGCCAAAACGGACCATTAAAGGAGCCTGCCATAATGGTAAATTGCTATATTCTCCCGCGTATTTTATTGTACAGTAAAACAAGGGATTTATCCCACAGGAAAACACTATGAAAAAGATCAAGTTCCAGGATACCTCGTTCCGCGATGGTTTCCAGTCTATTTTCGGTGCCCGCGTTTTCGCCAAGGACTTCATGCCTGCGGTGGAAGCTGCCTGCAAGGCCGGCATCACCCACTTTGAAGCTGGTGGTGGCGCCCGTTTCCAGGCCCTTTACCAGAACTGCGGCGAAGACGCCTTCGACATGATGGACGAGTTCCGTCGCATGGTCGGCCCGAACGTCCGCCTGCAGACCCTCGCCCGCGGTATCAACGTGGTGGCCCTCGCCCCGCAGCCGCGCGACATGATCAAGCTCCATGCCGACATGTTCAAGAAGCACGGCATGACCCGCATCCGTAACTTCGACGCCCTCAACGACGTGAACAACCTGATCTACTCCGGCAAGTGCATTACCGACGCCGGTCTGGAACACGAAGTCGTGGTGACCATGATGGAACTTCCTCCGGGATGCGACCTCAACGCCGCCCACAACCCGGAATTCTACGAACGCATCCTCCGCAACATCTTGGACGCCGGTGTTCCGTTCGCCTCCGTGTGCTTCAAGGACGCTTCCGGTACCACGAACCCGACCAAGGTGTACGAGACCTTCAAGCGCGCCCGTAAGCTCCTCGGTGACAAGGTCGAACTCCGCATCCACAGCCATGACACCTGCGGTACCGGTGTGGCCCAGTACAAGGCCGCTATCGAAGGTGGCGCCGATGGCGTCGACCTCGGCCGCAAGCCGCTCTCCGGCGGTACGGCACAGCCCGACCTGTTCTCCATGTTCCACGCCCTCAAGGGCACGGAATACAAGCTCGCCCTCGGTGAAGACAGCATCGTCGACGATCACATTCCGGAACTCATGGAAGCGAACAACGTCGCCGTCGAATGCCTCAAGGACTACAACTTCCCGCCTGAAGCACGTCAGATTACGACCGACGTGATCTTCAGCCCCATGCCGGGTGGCGCTCTTACCGCCAACACCCTCATGATGCGTGAAACCAAGACCTTCCACCTGTTCCCGAAGGTTATCGAGAACATGAGCGAATGCGTCCGCCGCGGTGGCTTTGCTTCTTCCGTGACGCCGGTTTCCCAGTTCTACTTCCAGCAGGCCTACATGAACACCCTGAACCAGGCCGCGGGCCGCGGTACGTGGTTCAAGATGACGGAAGGCTACGGCAAGATGCTCCTCGGTTACCAGGGCAAGACCCCGTGCGAACCGGATCCGGAGCTCGTGAAGATTGCCGCCGACCAGTTCAACATGAAGCCGTTCAAGGAAGCCTATCCGGGCATCCAGTGCGCCGAAGAAATCCTTCCGCCGGGCATCCCGGCTGCCAAGAAGCTCCTCGAAGAAAATGGCCTGCCGGTTACCGACGAGACCATCTTCATCACGGGCTGCCTCCAGACGAAGGCCGGCAACAAGGGTATCGAGTTCCTCAAGGGCAACCGCCACATTGGCGTGCCGAAGAAGGACCCGAATGCCGCTCCGGCAGTGGACACCAAGAACATGAAGGCAGGGGCTGCAAGCACCTACCGCATTGCCCTTGGCAACCAGAGCTGGGACGTGCAGGTTCAGACCCTCAGCAAGTAAGGATTAATCCTTTTAAAGACTCCCGGACAATGGTTCGGGAGTCTTTTTTTGTCTATATTCCGAACAGATGTCCAGGACAAGTTCACCCCTATCGCGCATTCTCGGAAAGCTCGCGGAACCCTTCCGCAGGGCGGGGCTTTGCGATGCCGTGCAGACAATCGAAGGCGACGTCGGCTCGTATTACGTTTCTATCGCGGCCATTGTCAAGAACGAGGCACGGTACATCCGCGAATGGATTGAATACCACCGCATCGTGGGCGTTGAGCATTTCTTTATCTACGACAACGGCTCCACGGACAACCTCCGCGAACTGCTAGAGCCCTACATTCAAGACAAACTAGTCACTTACCATTCCTGCCCAGGCACTTGTCTGCAGTTCCCGGCATACAACGACGCCGTGGTACGCTACGCGGGCAAAACGCGGTGGCTAGCCTTTATCGATGCCGACGAATTTATTGTGGTGCACGGGCAGAACATCGCAAACTTCCTCAAGGGCTTCGAGGACTGCTCGGCCGTGGGCGTGAACTGGATTATGTTCGACAGCGACGGCAAAGAGAAGATGCCCCAGAGCGGATTCGTCATCTCGAACTACTTCCGCACGCTACAGAATATTAACCACCCCTGCAATCTGCACATCAAGACGATTGTAGACCCCAGGCAGGTAAAGTTCATCTCGAACCCGCACTATATAAAATTGAAGGGCGGGCGCTACGTGGACGAAAACGGGCAGCAAATCTGCTCGGCGTTCACCCGGAAGAATTCAACGAAGCATATCCAGATAAACCACTACTACTCGAAATCCGTAGAGGAGTACATGGAAAAGATTGCCAGGGGATGTGCCGACGGGACCAAGGCAAGGCAGCCCATGCAGACGGACTACGACTATACCGTCGAGGGGGCGCGCCACTACGATTCCGGAATTGGCGATATCGCCCTGAAGCTGAAGGGGATTATCCCGGAGACTTACAACGGGAAATAACGGGCGCGGTAAATATTAATGCAAAAAAAAGGACCCACTTTCGTGAGTCCTTTTTTATACCCCCAAGCGGGTTTGAACCGCTGTTGCGGGAATGAAAATCCCGAGTCCTAGGCCACTAGACGATAGGGGCGTCTTATGTAGGGCCAAATATAGTTATTCGTGGATTTTTGTAAAGGGGGGCAGAACCTTTTTTTTGTATTTTTTTGCCCGTGGATATCGGAAAGTGGCTAAAAAAATCCCTTTTTACCGGAATTTTAGGTTTTCTGCCGCTCGCGCTGATGGCTAGCCTCGCCGACGCGGGTATGCTTTGGGGTATCCGCTCGTTCATGGACCTGCTCGACGCGGCCACCCCATTCACCATTGCCGAATGGATCGCGATGATGGCAGCCCTGGCCGCACTGCGCCTAGTCTTCTTGTTCTGGAAAACCCGTTCCTCCGAATCATTCCTCTTTGACACGGGCGCAAACGTCACGACCTGGTTCCTATACACGCTCCGCAACCTTTCTCCCAAGTTTTTCCACTCCCCCGAAGGGGATGCCCATGTGGAGGCCGCCTACGACGCGACAATCGTCTTGCAGTCCAACGGGGCAGTATTCTTCCAAGCAGTCCAGGCCATACTCCAACTCGCCATCTTTTTCCCGGTGCTGCTGTATATCTCGTGGCCGCTCACGCTGTTCCTCTTTGCCGTGGTGGTTCCGCTTGTTGCGTTTATCCAGCGCAAGCTCCATGCCCTGGGCAGCGAAGAGGAATCGCTCCTGTTCTCGAAATCAAAATTCCGCGCCGACCTCGCCAAGTCACGCAGGCTTTACCGCAACTGGAGCAGCCAACCGGAACGTTCGACCATCACGAACGCGCTCCGCACCGACACGCGGGCGCTTGCCACCCGAGGCCTGCGGGCAAGCCTGCGCAAGAACGGGCTTTCCATAGTGATGGAGACCGTCTCGGTACTCTCGATGGTGTTCGTCCTCGCCTTCTGCGCCCAGCTTATCAAGGCCGGATGGATGGACGGTACAGGGCTTGTGATGTTCTGCTCCGCCATTTTGCTGTGCTACAAGCCGGTCAAGGAATGCACGCGCATCTTGCCGCAGTTCCGTTCCGCCGCGAGTGCGTACAACATTCTCGTCAAGTTCGGCAAGTTCCCCAGGAGGGACAACCATATTCCCGCCAAGGGCGACTCCATACGCATCTCGGATGCGGACTTCAGCTATTCGGCCTCCTCGCAGCTCGTATTCCACAACTTCAGCGCGCAATTCGACGACAAGACGCCCGTTCTTTTGCGCGGCAGGAACGGAGCGGGCAAGACGACCCTGCTCAGGCTTGTCGCGAACCTAGAGGAATGGGACTCCGGAAGCATGGAGATTTCGGCAAAGGCGCACATGCGCGGCATCTTCTTTGTCGCACAAGACCTAGAACTCCCGCCGATGGACATGCTCCGAAAGATGCTCGAGGAAAGCGCGAAAGGCGACCATGCGCAAGAGCTACAGCGGTTCATGGACGTGGCCCGCGTAAATAGGCTGCTCCACAAAGACGCGCTGTCGGGAGGCGAGCGCGCCAAGGTGGCCCTCACCTGGGCCCTTGCAAGCAAGGCCGCGGCGCTACTGCTCGACGAGCCTTTCGCCGCGGTGGCGCTCGCCGAGCGCGAACCGATTCTCAAGACGTTCCTCGAAGTGGCAAAGACGCTCGACAAGTGGGTCATCCTCTCGAGCCACGACGCGCTGAGCCCCGAAACTGAAGCCCTCTTCAAAGTCATGGTCATCGGCGATGAACGGGCTTAGCAAAAACCTCTACCGGTTCCGCGGATACATCCTCGCCGTACTCGCCATCGCGCTGTGCGCCATGCCTGCCGCGACGTTCTCCGCGCCCACCGCCTCCACAACGGATTTCGCCATCTTCGAGACTCCCGCCGCCATTGCCGCGACGTTCGCCGCCATCGCGCTTTGCCTTGCAGGCATCTTGTTGCGAATCAGGACTCGGCAGTTCATAGGCGAACATACCCGCGGCAAGAGCCATGCAGCCGACGATATTGTCACGGACGGTCCCTATGCCTACACGAGGCACCCGCTGTACCTCTCCAACACCATCATCGCCATTTCGGCCATCATTTTCCACCTGAGATTCTCCCTCACCGCGGTTCCCTTTGCGTTTGCGGTCATTGCATTCGAGGTCTACCTCGCCCGCACCGAGAACCGCTTTCTCCAAGCCAAGTTCGGCGACAGATGGCTGCAGTGGACACCAGGACTGCGCTACGCCAGGCAGCGGCGAAACTCCGCAAACGCGGGGCCAAAGCGCCCGTTTTCTAGGGCTTTTTGTGCCGACTGGGCGACCTGGACGTGGTTATTGTTGTATTATTTACTTTTGCTCTCGAGAAAGACGTTCCTGACGTAGACGGAGGTGTAATACTTATGTTCAAAGCACTGGATATCGCCCGAATGGCAATCGGCACGGTGGCCAAGGCCGCCGCGAAAGTTCCTGTAGTGGATTCACGTTTCCACATCAACGACCGCCTCAACGGCCCGTGGCCCGAAGGCCCCTTCCTGTGGCTCCACGGCGCAAGCCTCGGCGAATGCAAGATGCTCCTGAACCTCGCCAAGTTCCTCCGCGAAGACATCGAGAACTGCCCGAAGATATTGCTTACTACGCAAAAGACCGAAGTGCTCCACTTTATCAAGGAATCGGGATGCGACGTGGAATCCTGCATCGCCCCCGCCGACACTCCGGCCGCCATGAAGAACTTCCTTGCCGCCGTCAAGCCTGCCGCGCTCATCCTCGGCGAGAACGAACTCTGGCCCGGCTACCTTTCGGGCATGAAGGGCATCTCGTCCAAGCCCTCTGTTGCCATTGTCTCGGGACGCTACAACCATTCCCTCCCCGGCGTGGATTTCTCCTGCGTCGGCTATGCGAGCATGCAGACCGGCGGTGACCTCTCCCGCTTCTTGAACGTCGCCTCCAGAGCGAACATCGCGAAGATGATGATCGGCGGCGACTGGAAAATTCTCCCGTGGGTGCGTTCGGGCAGCGAAGTCAAGGCTCCCGAGAACCCGACCATCGACACCGCGTTCGTATCGATGCACATGGCCGAATGGGCAAGCCTCTGCCGCATGGTAGTCTCGTCCATCAAGCGTCAGGAATCTGTCGTGCTTATCCCTCGCCGTCTCACCGAGGTGAACGCGTTCCGCAAGGCACTGAGCGACCAAGAACTTACGGTGGTGGAATGGCCGCTCGTCCAGAAGGGCGCCGTTTCGCTGGTGAGCAAATTCGGACTGACCAAGGAAGTCTTCGCCAAGACCCGCACCGCCATCATCGGCGGCTCCTTCAGCCGCGGCCTTGGCGTGCACGATTTTTGGGAGCCCATCCAGATGGGTGTCGCCACCTGCATTGGCCCCTTTGCCGCAGGGCAAAAAGAGAAGGCCGCCGCTCTCGTGAACGCGGGCGTAATGGCCCAGCTCCAGTCCACGGCGGGTTACGCAAAGCGCGTCATCCCCGACCCGAGGGTCGTGAGCACCTTCCTTTCGAACGAGCGCACCAAGATTGCCGACTCTTACGAACAACTTCTCGAATTCCTCCGAGGCCTGTTCGTATAACTTAACCTATTTGTCATCATGAAAAAGCTGATACTCGCAACCCCCCGCGGATTCTGTGCAGGCGTCGACCGCGCCATCCATGTCGTAGAAAAGGCCCTCGAAAAGTTTGGCCCGCCCATATACGTGCGCCACGAAATCGTGCACAACAAGTTCGTCGTCGACACGCTCAAGGAGAAGGGCGTCCTCTTTGTTGACGATGTGGACGAAGTCCCGGAAGGTTCCGTCGTCATTTTCTCGGCCCACGGTGTCGCGGAACATATTTATTCCGACGCCGAAGCCCGCCACCTGCAGGTGCTCGACGCGAGCTGCCCGCTAGTGCTCAAGGTCCACTACAGTGCAAAACGCCACTACAACGCCGGCCGCCATATCATCTTGATTGGCCACGCCGGCCACGCCGAGGTGGAAGGGACGCTCGGACAGCTCCCGGAAGGCGCCATCACGCTCATCCGCAACGAAGCCGACGTCGAGACCGTCAAGGTTCCCGAAGGCAAGGAACTCGCCTACATCACGCAGACGACCCTCTCCGTCGCCGAGACCCGCAAGATTATCGAGGCGCTCAAGAACCGCTTCCCGGACATCATCGGCCCGGACGCGGGCGACCTCTGCTACGCCACAGGCAACCGCCAGGCCGCCGTTCTCGAACTCTGCGGCAAGGTCGACATGCTCCTGGTGGTCGGCGCCAAGAACTCCTCGAACTCCTCCCGTCTGATGGAACTCGGGCTGGAGCAGGGCATCAAGAGCCACCTCATCGCCGACGTGGACGACCTTGACCCGGCCTGGTTCGACGGCATCGATACCGTCGGTCTTTCGAGCGGGGCTTCCGCTCCCGAGGTCCTGGTCCAGGGCGTCGTGGAATGGATCAAGGCGAAATTCGGGCCCGTCGAGGTGGAAAATCTTGTAAAATTGGTCGAAAATACGAAATTTAACCTACCAAAGGCACTACAAGACTAAAGTTTAACCTTGACAGGTCCAAAACTTTTAACTAAAATTGGTGTCCGTAAAAAACAACGGAGTTTAATTATGAGCCGTATTTGTGAAGTCACCGGAAAAGCCGGCCTCGTGGGCAACATGGTTTCCCACTCTAACCGTAAGAAGTTGATGAAGCAGCTTCCGAACCTCCAGAAGAAGCGTTTCTACATTCCTGAAGAAGACCGCTGGGTCACCCTCCGCGTCAGCGCCGCTGGCCTCCGCACGATCAACAAGGTCGGCATCGAGACCATCGTTCAGGAACTCGGTATCTAATTCCTCTTCGGAACGCAAATTTAAACCGCCAAGGCTATCCCTGGCGGTGTTTTGTGTATTCTTACTTATTTATAAATTGCGGAAGCCCCTTGTACTTGGCCATGCTCGCCATGATGGAGGCCATTTCCCAGTCCTTTTCCTTGAACCGGCGGCGCAGGAGCGCGACGAACACTTCCATGAGCATCTCGCAGTCGTAGACCGCGCGGTGCATCTTTTCGGAATCGATTTTCATGGAGATTTCGCCACGCTTCATGAACAGGCCCGCCATGTAGCCCAGCTTGTGGTTCTCGAGCTCGGGAAGTATGGTTCGCGCCATGACGAGGCTGTCGACAACGGGATTGCCGGGCACCAGCTGCGGGTTCTTGGCGTAGGCCGCTCGCAAGAAGCTCGCGTCGAAGTTCGCGTTGTGGGCCAGCAGGATGGTTCCCTGCCCGCAGAACGCGGTGAACTTCTTGAGGCACTCGCCCACCGGGGGCGCGTTCTCGACCATCGCGTCGGTAATGTGGTTCACGCTGGAAGCCTCGGCGGGGATAAGCATGTTCGGCTTCACGAACGTCTCGAATTCTGAAATGAGCTTGGGTACAACGCGGCCCGCCTTGGTCTCTACCGTAAACTTGACCGCGCCAATCTCGATGATTTCGTCTTTCTGACAAAGGAGGCCTGTCGTTTCGAGGTCGAAGGCCACAAATTTTGGAGGTAATGCAATCACAATCGAGTTCCTTATCTTTGATTATCCTGTTCGGAAAAATAATTAATTGAAATGTCAATCGTTGTCATGGGGAGCGGAACGACGAACCTATCCCACGTTTTGAGCGTAAAATGGGGCCCGTACTTGACGGTAACTATCCACAGCGGGCGCCCCGACGAACGGGCAAGCCAGATGGAGCCGGGCTTGACTTGCAGTGCCGGACCACGGGGACCATCCAGGGCCATGGCCACGAACCCGCCTTTGTCGAGCGTCTTGCGCAAATGGCGTACGTTGGTAGCGCCCCTGGAGTCGGAGCCGCGGGTTACCCGGTAACCGAAGGCGGACGTTACGCGGGCGAAAATTTCGCCATCGCCCGACGCCGAAACGAGCACGTGGGCGCCGGAATCCTTGAACGCGGCACAGCAGGCCAGCAAATCCTTGTGCCATACGCCGATTACGCCGGGGCCGTAGCCTTCGGGCGCCGACTGGCGGATGCGCAGACTGCGTATCCACAGTGTCCCCAAAATGGAGGCCAACTTTACCTTAAAGGCGCCAAACATGGCCCAAATTTAGTTTTTTTACCTACATCCCCTTGGCAAAACACCATCCATTACCTATATTAGCGCTCACAATGGCGACGTACCCAAGTTGGTAAGGGGCGGCTCTGCAAAAGCCTTATTCATCAGTTCGAGTCTGATCGTTGCCTCTCGAAAGGCCTCCTGCAAGGGAGGCCTTTCCTTTTTGGCGCCCGTAGCAAGCGGGAACGCCCTAAAAAAAGCACGAAAAATCTGCTTGTCAAGTCTTTTTTTGCACTTTTTTTGCAAAAATTTTGGCTCCGGCCAAAAAAAAATTGAAAAAAATGCTTGTCAAGGCCTAGAAATTAAATTGTTTCTGGACTATTTTTGGAATACAATGTTAAGGTTTACTCAAGAAATCCTGCTCGCACTCCGTGCAATTTCCAATGAGGAAGAGGCCCACGAGATGTCCAAGAAGGCCCGTGAGCAATTCGACTTCCTAGGAATTCGACTCGTGCCTCGCCGCGAAGTAACCTACCCCATCTTCGACAGGAACCCGCCGAAAAACGACGAGGAGCTTGTCGCAAGGGTTGAAGACATGTGGTCGCAACCATACCGCGAAATACAGTATGCCGCCTGCGATTACCTTTTCCGTCACAAGGAACTCCTCGGCGGGCAACACCTCAACTTTTTGAAGAAACTTATCAAGACCCGCGCCTGGCGCGACACCGTCGACACGCTCGCCGCCTGCATCCTGGGCGACCTCGCCTGGAGACTCCCGGCACTCCGTTCGAAGATTGCCGCCTGGATTCGCGACCCGAACATCTGGGTACGCCGTAGCGCAATCATATTCCAGATCCAGTACAAGGACCATACGGATTGGCAGCTGCTGCGCCAGTTCTGCCTTACCTGCGCCAAGGACGACGACTACTATATCCGTAACGGCATCGGCCGTGCCCTTTCCGAGTACGCCCGCATCAACCCGACGGAAGTGCGCCGCTTTGTGCAGGACAACTCCTTTGCGGAACAGACCACGCAAGAAATCTTGCGCATGATCTAGCTAGCCGCCATTTATTGGAATTACAGGTATCAAGATGATTCTTGATACCTTTTTTTATGGCTTGCTCCGTTTTTGGCCTTCTTTTTTCTGAAGGTCCTTGAGCGGGAACGACACCCGTCCCCTGAGGACGCACCCCGGCTCGCCGGGGTCGCATTCCTTTTGGCGTTTGGCACAGAACGTACCGCGCAGATGCCTGCACTCGTAACTCATATAATAAAAGTATAGTAAACGGCTTTCGATAGCGCCCTTTTTTTTCTTTAAATACTACATTTACAGCATGCGTTACGGTGATATTTCGACATTCCAGAGCGGCGTGGCCGTTCCCCTCTTTAGTCTCCAGAGCAAGACCAGCATCGGCATCGGAGAATTCCTTGACTTGATTCCCTTTGCCCGTTGGTGCGAACTTTGCGATTTCAATATTATTCAGCTGTTGCCCGTGAACGACACCGGCAGCGAGGCGAGCCCATACAGCGCACGCAGCGCCTTCGCCCTGAACCCGATTTTCATCAACATCCAGGCCATCCAGGGGTCCGTAGACTTCGAGTCCGAAATCGACGAAGCCAAGGAAACCTTCGACGCCCTCGGCCAGATTGACTATTATAAAGTATCTACCTGGAAGCGCCAGATTCTCAAGAAGATTTTCGAGAACCGCTACGAGCTTTTGAAAAAGGACATCGCGCTTGCCAACTGGATCGATCAGAACCCGTGGGCCAAGGCCTACTGCGTCTACTGCATCTTGAAGGCCCAGAACAACGAAGCGAGCTGGAAAGACTGGAAGAAGTTCCAAGACCCCTCCGCCAAGGACATCGAGACGCTCTGGAACAAGAACCTCAAAGAAGCCCTTTACCACGCCTGGATGCAGTACATCGCCGAGATGCAGTTCACCGCCGCCGTGGCCGAAGTTTCCAAGATGGGCATCCGCATCAAGGGCGACATTCCCATCCTCATCAACGAGGACAGTGCCGATGCCTGGGCGAACCGCAACTACTTCTCCATGGACGACCGCGCGGGCGCCCCTCCCGACATGTTCAGCTACAGCGGCCAGAACTGGGGATTCCCCACCTACCGCTGGGACAACATCGAGAAGGACGATTTCTGCTGGTGGAAGATGCGCCTGCACCAGGCGAGCAAGTTCTACCACGCCTACCGCATCGACCACGTGCTCGGATTCTTCCGCATCTGGTCCATTCCCGAACGCGAAGTCACCGGCATTCTGGGGCGCTTTAGCCCGAGCATCCCGCTGACCTGGGAAATGCTCAGCGCGGCCGGATTCTGCCGCGAGACGCTCGAATACCTGCGCCGCCCGAACTACTCGGTCGACCAGCTCCGCGCCTTCTTTGGTAACGAGACGGAAAACATCATCTCCGTCTATTTCGAGAGCCTGCCGAACGAAGCGACTCGCTTTGTGTTCAAGCCCGAATTCTATTCCGAGAAGGCGATTACGAGCCTCGACGAACCGCAAGAAATCAAGGACGCCCTGCTGAAGGTCTACTGGAACCGCATCTTTATTCCGAGCGGCGACGAGAATACGTTCTACCCGTTCTGGTACTGGTACAACCAGCCGGTGCTCTACACGCTCCCCGAAAACGAGCAGCAGAAGCTCAGCGAGATTATCCACAGGAACGAATCCATGCAGGAACCCCTGTGGGAACAGAACGCCACGAAGCTCCTGAGCGTGCTCGCGAAGGAAACGGACATGCTCGTGTGCGCCGAAGACCTGGGCGCCGTGCCGCACTGCGTGCCCACCGTCCTCAAGAAGTTGAACATCCTTTCGCTGCGCATCGAGCGCTGGGCCCGCAACTGGGACGTTCCCTATTCCCCGTACTACGAGATGGAGGAATACCCGAGACTTTCCGTGTGCACCACGAGCTGCCACGACACCTCGAGCCTGCGCGGACTCTGGAAGGAGAGCGATTTCGACAAGAACCTGTACTGGGGCCACGCCCACCTGGCAGGCCAAGCGCCCGAAGAACTGACGCCGCCTTCCGTAAGGAGCATCCTCGCCCACGTGTTCAGCAGTAACAGTCTGTTCTGCATCTTGCCGGTGCAGGATTACTTCGGACTTTCTGCGACGCTCTCCGAGGTTCCTCCTGAAGCGGAACGCGTGAACGTTCCCGGCACTGTCGGCGGCAAGAACTGGACCTACCGCCTGCCCTGTACCGTGGAATCGCTGCTCGAAAACAAGAGCCTCAGCACCGAAATCCGCAAGCTCGTGGATACGCGCAAGCGTCGCCCGATGTGGAAGATCTAGGCGATTTCGGCATTTTGTCTTAAACAGGGGACTGTTAGCAAGATTATATCGAGCTGCAGTCCTCTTTTTTTTTATTTTAGGAACATGAGGTGCTATAAATTTTCAATCGTATTGGCAACTGCCTTCGCCCTTTTTGCTTGCGATGGATCTGATGGGGATGAAACATCGATCAGCAAAAGCAAGAATGCGGAATCAAACCAGGTCGAATCTATTTATGAGCTCGGCAAATGCACGGAAGACCGTAAGGGCGAAGTTGTATTTGTAACGGATGAAGACCTTGAATATGTCTGTTTCTCGAAGAAATGGATTCCTATTGGCGATACCCCCGACAGCGCTTCAGGCAACGAAGAATCTTCTTCCAGCAATGTCTCTGACGAGAAAAAAATTTCATCTTCTTCAGGAAAAGACGTAAAAAGTTCCGATACCAAAAAGTCCTCTTCTAGCGAGAAAAAATCCGATAGTTCGAGTTCAGCAAAATCCTCGTCCAGTGAAAAGAAAAACGATAGCTCAAATTCGCAGGCATCTTTGTCTAGCGAAAAGAAAAACGACAGCTCAAGTTCGCAGGCATCTTCGTCCAGTGAAAAGAAAAACGACAGTTCAAGTTCGCAAGCATCTTCGTCTAGCGAAAAGTCAAGCTCTTCCAAGCAGCATTTTACACTTGACAGTTCGGGAGTTTTCTTGGAAGAGTGTTCTGGCGTCCTGGTTGGAAAGCGCAAATCAGGACAAGTTGGCTATAGATTTAGATTTATTGCGTCCAGCGGAAATGACCAATATATCGGGATAGATATGAAATGCGGATATGCCGGAGGCAAACCCGCTTGGTATCGCTACGGGATGTTCCTTGGCAAATACATTGACCAAGGACGTAATGTTTTTGAATTTGAAAAGGGGTCTCAAATTTATTCAACAAATTTTGGGCCTACGTTTGATACGTCGAATTATGGGAATCAGGCTTGCGGGACAGGGACTTTCCATTTCGACAAGACCGGAACTTGGCTTGCATCAATCCCTGCGGGAGACACCGTTTCTGCAATGATTGGGTTTTATGTGCCCGACGCTCCGACACACAGTGAATCCTCTGATATAGACTACTATTACTTTAGCATCAGCGCCAGTTCCACCTACAATCAGATATGTTATAATACCGTTTTGGGCGAAAATATCCAAATCGAAACCGTTGAAGACATCTTCAGCAGCAGCTCTGTTTCTGAATCAGACGGCGAAACCTTCAAGGACCCGCGAGATAACCACATCTATAGAATTACGACAATCGGAACGCAAACATGGTTTGCCCAGAATTTGAATTATCGTGAGAATGGCGTAGACGCCGTCTGTTATGGATTCATGGATGGCTATTGCAATGTATACGGGGCATTTTATACATGGGAGGCGTCTCGCGAGGTTTGCCCCACAGGCTGGCATCTACCAGATACGACGGAGTGGCGAACACTGATAGATTTTGCCGGAGGCGAAAAAACTGCGGCAAAAAAATTGCTTGCGAGCGGTGCCTGGAGTTATTTTAAGCCAACCGACGATTATGGTTTTTCATTGATACCGACTCCTCTCATACTTGACGAATACAACGAAGTTCTTACGGAAGATTTAATGCAAGCAAATCTGTGGAGTGCAACTCTAGGCAAGAGTTCTCCGTATGCACTATACGTCCCAATAGAAACTGTTCGTTTAGCCACGCTAGACGCAGAATGGCGGACGCCCGTTCGTTGTATAAAAGACGCTTCAAACCAATAATCAATTCCTTTTGACAATGTTCGCTCCTGCCTGGGTCAAAGACGCTATTTTCTACCAGATATTCCCCGACCGGTTCTGCCGTTCGGAGCGTTACAAGGCCGTAGGCAAGTTCGTACCGTGGGGCAGCAAGCCCACGCGCGAGAACATGTTCGGCGGAAACCTCGCGGGTATCGAGGACAAGCTGGAATACATCAAGGGCCTCGGGGTGAACGCGATTTACCTGTGCCCGATTTTCAAGAGCAATTCCAACCACCGCTACCATACGGTGGACTATTTTGAAATTGACCCGGTGCTCGGCACTTTGGAGGATTTTGACCGCCTCGTGAAAAAGGTGCACAAGCTCGGAATGCGCATTATACTGGACGGCGTGTTCAACCACTGCTCGCGCGGATTCTTCCAGTTCAACAGCCTCATGGAACTCGGGCCGAACTCCCCGTACGTGGACTGGTTCCACGTGAAGGGCTGGCCGCTCAACGCCTATTCCGGCAAGCCGAATTACGAATGCTGGTGGAATTTCCCCGCGCTTCCCAAGTTCAATACCGACTGCGCGGACGTTCGGGAATACCTGTTCAGCGTGGCCGAATACTGGACCAGGCGCGGCATAGACGGCTGGCGCCTCGACGTGCCGAACGAAATCGACGACGACAGTTTTTGGCAGGAATTCCGCAGGCGCGTGAAAGCGATAAACCCCGAAGCCTACATCGTGGGCGAAATCTGGGATGCACCGGAACGCTGGCTACAGGGCGACCAGTTCGACGGCGTGATGAACTATGTGTTCCGCAAAGCCGTGATGCAGTACCTCTTTGACGAGAACGCGATTTCGACGGAGGAATTCTGCAAGCGGCTGCAGGCGGCATTCCCCGAAGGCCGCGGTGACATGCCTATGAACCTGCTGGGGAGTCACGACACCACGCGACTCAAGTCGCAGCCCTGCACCAGCTGGGAACGCATCAAGTTCGCGCTCACATTGATGTTCTTTATGCCAGGCGCGCCCTGCGTTTACTACGGCGAGGAACTCGGAATGCTCGGAGGCAAGGATCCCGACAACCGTCGGAGCGTCCCCTGGGACAAACTGCCCGAAATGCAGAAGGAGCCCGTGTACGCGCTGGTGAAGGAACTCGCCGCCATGCGCAACGGCAACCCCGTCCTCCGCGACGGCAAGATGGAAATCGCCCGCGACGGCAAAAGCTTTACCGTCACGAGAACCCTCGGCAAGAAGAAGATGACGCTCGCCGTATCGCTTGCGGAAAACGAACCGCAATTTGAAATCCGGTAAAAAATCTATTCCCACAGGAACATTTTCGGCAAAAATCCGTCTTATATGGTAGATGGGGACTACTCCATCCGCCCTGCGGGGGCATTCCCGCGTAAAAGGAATATAAGATGGATACAAAACGCGTCCCTTTTGAAGAACTACCCATCACGAACCGATTCATGTTCGCCATGGTGTTCAGCCACAAGGAAATCGCCAAGCCCTTCCTCGAAGCGGTTCTCGGCATCAAGATTTATGAACTCAAGGAACCCGAACCGGAAAAGACTGTCGAAGTAAGCCCCGTACACAAGGGAATCCGCTACGATGTCTTTGTAAAGGAAACTGGCCCAGGCGGAGAGATACTCCGCAATTTCGACATCGAAATGCAGATGGAAGACAACAAGGAAATTTCCAAGAGAACCCGCTACTATCAGGCGATGTGCGACAGCGAGTCGCTAAACAAGGGTGAAGTATACTACAACCTAAAGGAACTCTACATCATGTTTCTTTGTCCCGAGGATATCTTTGGACGGGGCCGGGCCGTTTACAGGTTCAAAAATTTGGAAGTCGATGACCCGAAAATCGAACTGGGAGACCTCTGCTTCAAAAATTTTTGAACTTCGTTCCAAATTCGCTGCGGCTCGGAAGAGCCAAACAAGTTTGACTTTTCTCTCGCCTTGCAGAATTTATTATATTCAATAAGTACCACGACGTCGCCGAGAAATCAATCAGAGCGTATCTGGAGTACTTTGCCACCAAGAAGCCAATCTCTCCGGAAACCGAAAACATCGACCGGTTGGTGAAGTGGTACCAGACGGACAACGAAACGAGGATACGCTACATGACATGGCAAGAAGAAATTGACATCGCCGTTGACCAGGAACGTCAGCGTGCTGACGAAGCAGAAAAGCGTGCCGATGCGGAAAAGACCCGTGCTGACGAAGCCGAGGCCCGTGCAGACAAGTACGAGAAGATGCTCCGCGAACTTGGAAAACTGTAACCCCGTGTGGACAACGTTTTTTTGTTATTTTAGGGGCGTGATTGTTGTGTGTAGGCAATCACGCTTTTTTGCATTGAGGACGAACGAATGAAAGTATGCAAATTCCTAGCCTTGGCGCTATTCGCCATAACTATGTCCTTTACCGCCTGCGGCGACGACGAGAGCAGCAGCTTCGTGAGTCCGGAGAAGGAATCCTCCGACAGCGGCGCTACCCTGAGTGGCGACAGCCATGAAGGCTCTAGCCCCTCGTCTTGCAGTAGCAAAGACGACAAGTCTAGCAGCAGCATTTCGTCTTCCGCAAAATCAAGTTCCAGCGTAAATTCGTCGGCTGGAGGCAGCAGCGCAAAATCTTCAAGTTCCGGCAAGAATACGAGCGCATCGAGTAGTGCGGGGGAGTCTTCCAGCTCCTTGTCTAAAAAATATCAGTGCCTAGCGGAATGTACGGAAGACTGTGAGGGGGAAACTTATTGGATTGGGACCGATCATCAAATGATTTGCCATGGAGGGCAATGGCTTAATCTTGATTCCATGGAGAATGCAAATAGGTCTAGTAGCAGCCGCTATTATGACATGACGGAACAGTTTAATCCGGACGTGGAGTACGGCGAATTCACTGACCCGCGCGATGGACAGAAATATAAAACTATTACGATTGACTATAAATACCACATGCGTGGAGTTGATTCTGTTACCATTTTTGCTGAGAATTTGAATTATGGTGAGAAGGTTTCGGGCGGTACTGTGCAAGAGAATGGGGCCAAGTATTGCTATGATGATGATTCCTGGTACTGCGAGAATGGCTGGGGAGGCCTTTATACTTGGAGTAATGCGATGGGATTCCCCGCTGTATGCGACAGCGTCTCCATTGCTTCAGAGAAATGCCCGAATAAATTCGATTATAGCAATAAAAATGAAAAATTTGACGGAGATCCCTATTTTCTCCAACATCAGGGAATATGCCCAGAGGGGTGGCATATAATGAATGAGGATATATGGGTCATTTTGGCTGAAACAAGTGGCGGAAGTTCTTCCCTGACTTATGAAATGGGCTCGAAAGTTGCCTACTTCGGCAGTAAAAATAAGTACGGAATGTCGATATTGCCATCCGGCACTTATTTCGTTTTCGCGGATGGCACAGGGCGCTTTGAAGGGATAGAAAAACAGGCCAGCTTCTGGATGGCCCAACAATATTCCAAGGATGAAAAACAGGCTTTGGTTACATGGCTTGAATCCAGGGATACGCACCGTGGAGTCCCTGCATCAAAATCTAGACAAGCTTATTCCATCCGTTGCGTGAAGGATTACTAATCCCGCGCCAAGACGGTCCTAGCGGTTCAAAATAAAACCCGAGTTTCGCGGAGCCCGATGGGACTAACCAGTCACGAGGGCGGAGCAGAAACCGCTCTGCACACGTACCTAGCGGTAACAGCCCCTAACAGAGCCCCTCTCGTGTTTCTTTGCGGAGAGGAGGCGTTTCGCAAAGAGAGCACTCGAACGAAGTGAATGTGCGAGCGTGCGAAATGCCACTCGAAGCAAACATTATTCAAGAAACGTTTTTGAACTTCTACAAGTGCGGTTATAAAAGTGATGGGTCCCCCTGCGCAGTGCTCGGGGGATGACGGCTGTTTTCAAGAGTGATGGGTCCCCCTCCGCAGTGCTCGGGGGATGACTCGGTTGGGGGCGTTGCGGGGGCGGGCCCCCGCAGTGAACTGACCCCAAAAAGTTGGACATTTAAAAATTAGGTTATATTCGCCCTATTTATTCGATATTGAACAGGACTCATCCCGTTTAATCGAGCTTTTATCCGTTCATTGTTGTAATAGTCGATGTAT
>Ga0256407_10000301_pt1 | contig 122443 bp, 98 predicted proteins | sample RumenRJG_04DNA_FD_193489 | JGI IMG/M metagenome (GOLD analysis project Ga0256407, IMG submission 193489) | Bovine rumen microbial communities from Lethbridge, Alberta, Canada - RJG_04 | ecosystem: Host-associated > Mammals > Digestive system > Stomach > Rumen | place: Canada: Alberta... | reverse complement strand
GTCTCGGCTGACGCTGCGGCTGTGCCTGCGGTGCCGGCTGCTGTGCTGGCTGTGCGGCTGCATTCGGATCTGCCGACCACTGTCTTGGCTGACGCTGCGGCTGTGCCTGCGGTGCCGGCTGCTGTGCTGGCTGTGCAGCTGCATTCGGATCTGCCGACCACTGTCTTGGCTGACGCTGCGGCTGTGCCTGCGGTGCCGGCTGCTGTGGCGGCTGTGCAGCTGCATTCGGATCTGACGACCACTGTCTTGGCTGACGCTGCGGCTGTGCCTGCGGTGCCGGCTGCTGTGTCTGCTGTGGCGGCTGCCACTGCTGTTTTGGCTGCGGCTGTGGTTCCGGCTGTACCGGTGTCTGCTGTGGTGGCTGCCACTGCTGTTTTGGCTGCGGCTGCGGTTCCGGCTGTACCGGTGTCTGCTGTGGCGGCTGCCACTGTCTTGACTGCGGCTGCACAGCATCCGAAACGGGTATTGAAGGAAGTGCATCCGTCACATTTTCACCCTGTATAGGAGTAAGCGGAACTGCAGGTGTGTTCCTTATTTCATCCATTGTAATTTCATGTTCGAACTGCATCGGCGGAAGTGAGCCGCCCTCTCTCTGTTGTTCTATAGGAGTAAGCGGTACAGCCTCCGTATTTGCTATTGCCGAAAGCGGTACCGGTTTGTCGAGCTGCATCGGCGGAAGAAAACTGTCATCTGAGCTTTCCGGTATGCTCGGAAGATTATCCATATCGTTTACTTTATTACTAAAATCTGCCTGTGTCTGAGGTCTTGCTACTGTTTTTCTCTGGAACTTTGCAAATATACCATTCTGCTGAGCAGCTGCTCTTGCCTGTTCCTCAGCAAGCCTTGCCTGTTCTTCAGCTATTCTTGCCTGTTCAGCCTCGGCTGCAAGTCTTGCTTCCTCAGCTGCTCTTGCCTCTGCTTCGGCAGCGGCTTTAGCTTCTTCCTCGGCACGGAGTGCCTCCTCCGCTTCAAGAAGTTCCTGTTCCATCTGAGCCTTTGACTTACCTTTTGCTATACTGTAACCACAGAAAGGACAATCCTCTCCATTGTTTATTATACGCTGTCCGCAATCCGGACAAGTTGTTACCAATGCCATAGTACAAACTCCTCTGCGTCATTTTTATAAGCCGGCATGTACAATACTCACACTTATATACATATAATTATATATTATTAGATTTCACCAGTCAATATTTTTAAAAAATTTCGGATTTTTTTATCAAAACATCCAAAAACCGTACTTGTTTTTATCCCAAAATATCCAATTACATATCAACTATGAGCAAAATATATCAACAAGACGGTCAACTATATATCCGCTTACATTTTCTTTGAGAAACCAGTAAAAACAATAAAGCAGAAAGCCTCCGAGTACAAGCATGACTACTTCTCTTATCAGAACACGCTGCCATGTTTTTCCGAGTATTCCTCTTACTATCCAAATACCGCCGTGTGCACCTTTTCTGGAGTTGCAGCTGTTGCAGCTTGGTGCAAGGTTGCGCACATCATTTACATTCTGTATGCCTCTTATTGTGAGCATTTTCCTGTAAAATTTTGAATTGCCTGCCTTCTGTACCGGAATAATATGATCCACCCTTGTTTCAGGTACTCTCATAATTCTGCCGCAATATGCACACAGATATATATGACTGCCGAATATACCTCTTCTTTCCCTGAAAAATCTGTATCTGTAAGTCGAACTTCTTTCCATACTGTCATCATATAAACTATATCTGAGAAGCCTGTGCTTACAGAATTTAACTATCTTTTTTATCTCTGTTTTATTGTGGTCTTCAATATGACGCTGAAAATATTGCATACCGTGTGATTTTCTCAAAGAAAACTTCATTTTCAAAAGACGCTTTTTTAAGAAAAAACGTCTTAGAGTACCTATATATATCCTTACTTTCATATCCATTCTCCATATTTTCAAAATCAAGATACGCATATTATAACATAGTTTTTCTGAAAATGAAATAATAAATGCATATATGACAGCAAAAAACACAGTATTTTCATATACTTGCACCTTATGTACAAGAAAACTACGCATATAATTTCAATTATATGAGAAATGCTTATGCAATACTTACATAGAAAATTGTTGAAATTTATTGTATTTTACTTGTTGACAAAATACACTGATATAGGTTATAATGTATGGGTATCGTAATGACACAAACCCCTGCCTTAGGGCGGATGGGAGGGAAGATAAATGGCTGAGATCCGTATAAAGGATAACGAATCTCTTGAGAGTGCACTCAGAAGATTTAAGAAGCAGTGTGCAAGAGGCGGTATCATTGCCGAGGTTCGTAAAAGAGAAGCTTATGAAAAGCCTTCTGTAAAACGTAAAAAGAAGTCTGAAGCTGCTCGTAAGCGTAAGTACAAGTAAGTTTGTATTTTACACAGAAATTTAAGGATATTTCCGCATTGTCGGTTTTCCGGGTCTGCATGAGCAGACTCGGCTGCGTGTGGAAGTATCCTTTTTGTTTATCTTTAAGGAGTGATATTGTGAGCCTGTTAAAACCCACTGTCGCTTTGAAAGCTGTCACGGATATAACCCCCGAACTGCTCGAAAAGCTCGGAACAGATGCCATACTTCTGGATGTTGACAATACTCTTGCTTCGCCTACATCTCATATCCCGTATGAAGGTGTACGGGAATGGATAGTCCGCATCAAAAAATGCGGCATACATATCGTTATATGCTCGAATAATTTTGAAAAGAGAGTAAAACCGTTTTCCGACAGTCTTGGTCTTGACTGCGTTTCAATGAGCCTCAAGCCTTTGCCTTTCGGCTTCAACCGTGCAAAAAGAAAGCTTAAGGAAAAACCTCAGTCCGTACTTGTTGTCGGTGACCAGATATACACAGACGTACTCGGTGCAAATCTTGCGGGCATGAAATCAATACTTCTTATCCCCCGTGATGAAGAAAAGGGCTTTACAATAAAACTCAGACGCAAAATGGAAAAGGGCATACGAAAAAAAATCGAACTGCAAAGCGAGGACAAAAACAATGGCAGTCAATGACGCTTACACTATAGATGCTATGGCTATAGACAAAAACACCAATACTCTTGTATTGCTTATAATCGATCCGTACACATGGGCAGTACAGGAACTTGATCACCTTAAAGCCATACAGAAAAAAATAAACACATACGTTTCTTACATAACAAAAAAAGGCTACCGCTCACAATACGGCGATAATACGGATTTTGACGGCTTCCGCATAGAACTGAAATGCAAATATCAGTACACCCGAAGAGGAACAGCCGTATTTGAAGCGGGAAAAAGGCAACTCAAAGAAAGAAATATAGACTTTGTTTATTCTGTAGAAGATACTTCAAAAAACGAAATTTCAAAAGAGGAAAACTGACATGAAAAAAATACTTTTTATTTTAGGTCCTAATCTTAACATGGTAGGCATCAGACACAAAGAGGTATATGGCACTGAAACAGCCGAAAGCATAAACCATACTGTTGAAAAATGGGCGGAGGAGCTTGGTCTGGAGCTTGAAATATACCAATCAAACCACGAGGGCGATATAATCGACAAAATACATTCCGCTTACGGAAACAAGGACGGTATAATGATAAACGCAGGCGCACTGACACACTACAGCTATGCGCTTCGTGATGCTATCGAAGCAGTACACATTCCTACTGTAGAAACCCATATGTCAAACATATATGCCCGTGAGGAGTTCCGCCATAAGTCAGTCATATCAGCCGTATGTGTCGGCTCGATAGCAGGCTTCGGCAAAAACAGCTATTATCTCGGACTCAGCGCTTTGCTGAATATTCTCGGTTAAGGAGCTGCCGCAATGAATACAAGAATAACCTCTCTGATATCTATGCTGCCCGAAAACACAGACGCAGCAATTATAATTTCAAACGAAAACAGACGTTATTTTACAGATTTTGTTTCTTCACTCGGCTATCTCGTTGTTACAAGAGAAAAGACATATCTTCTTGTCGATTCAAGATATGAGGAAGCCGCAGGCAAACAGGCAAAAAACTGTACAGTCGTTCCGTTCAGGAAACTGAGCGATTCATTAGGCGAGATAATAAACTGCCGCAAAATAAAAAACGTACTCCTTGAAGGCTCGGCATTCACATTGAATGATGCCGCAGACATTGACAGAATACTTTCAGAATATGGTGCTGTTTCCGAAAAATCACGCACACTTGATGATATAATATGCAAGCAGCGTATAATAAAGACCGCTGATGAAACAGATAAAATGCTGAAAGCACAGCGCATAACAGAAAAAGCACTGAAAGCCGTAATCAGAAACATAAAAGAGGGCATGACAGAAAAGGATATCGCACTTGACCTCGAATTTATAATGAGGAAGTCGGGTGCAGACAGCGTTTCATTCGACCTGATAGCCCTTGCAGGCGAAAATACATCAATGCCGCACGGTGTACCATCGGAAAGACGCATAAAAAAAGGCGACCTTCTTCTTTTCGATATAGGCGCTACCGTTGACGGCTACCACAGCGACATGACAAGGACATATGCATTCGGATATGCAAGCGACAAGGTAAAGCGTGTATATGATACCGTACTCAAAGCACAGCTGAATGCACTTTCAGCCGTACACAGCGGCGCAAAATGCTCTGACATCGACAAAGCCGCAAGAGAATATATAGACAATGCCGGCTATCAGGGACTTTTCGGACATTCCACAGGTCACGGTGTCGGTCTTGAAATACATGAAGCACCCTCAGTTTCACCAAAAAATGACTTCATACTCCAGAGCGGTATGGTCATAACCGTTGAACCCGGAATATATATCCCCGGAGAATTCGGTATAAGAATAGAAGACATGGTCATTGTGACAAATGACGGCTGCATAAATCTTGCCGCCATGCCGAAAGAGCTTACGATAATTTGAGAACCTGTTGGTTTGTGAAAAAATCGTTGACAAACTTCATAAAACACACTATAATATAAACAGAAGCAAGGCGACCAGCCAACTGCGGCAGTCCCTCTGAAATGATTTAGTTACAAAAAGAGTAACCGCCATCTTTTGCGAGGTCAGGCGGTTACTTCTTTTTTATATCGTCGTTTATCTTTATTGCTGTTACAATAAAACCGGCGATGGCAATAATGACACTGATAGTCTGCATAAGCTCGCTATATGTAATCATTCGCCCACCCCCTTTCTTCAAGGAGGCTTTATTAAGTTTTTCGCCCCCTTTGAAAATATGGGGACTGCCGCATTCCGCAGGCTGATCGCCTTGCAGATATCATTTTACAGTAATTCACTTTACCTGTCAATCACATTTGTAATGATGTGTGTGAAAAAGCCGTTGACAAAACCCATAAAACACACTATAATATAAACAGAAGCAAGGCGGCCAGCCGACTGCGGCAGTCCCTTAAGTTAAACAGTTAAAAGAGTAACCGCTTTCTTGTCAGGACAGGCGGTTACTTCTTTTTTATATCGTCGTTTATCTTTATTGCTGTTACAATAAAACCGGCGACGGCAACAATGACACTGATAGTCTGCATAAGCTCGCTATATGTAATCATTTGCCCACCCCCTTTCTTCAAGGAGGCTTTATTAAGTTTTTCGCCCCCTTTGAAAATATGGGGACTGCCGCATTCCGCAGGCTGATCGCCTTGCAGATATTATTCTACAATAATTCACTTTACCTGTCAATCACGTTTTCATCAAACGATATTGTAAGTAAGTGTGAAAATTGCCGTAAAATTATTGCAATTTTTTTTTTAGTATAGTATAATAAATAAGATGTATAGGGCTGTGTGCTTTAAGTACAGTTTTATCTCAGGAATAAAAAAATCAACTCGAAACAGGAGGACTTTTTATGATCACAGCAGGCGATTTCAGAAACGGCGTCACCTTCGATATGGATGGACAGGTTGTTACTATCATCGAATTCCAGCACGTTAAACCGGGTAAGGGTGCAGCTTTCGTTCGTACAAAGATAAAGAACGTTATTACAGGTGCAGTTATTGAAAAAACTTTCAACCCTAACGACAAATATCCCACAGCTTTCATTGAGAGAAAGGATATGGAATATCTCTACAATGACGAAAACCTCTATTACTTCATGGATAACGAAACATATGAGCAGATCCCGATAAGCAAGGATGTTCTTGGCGATAACTTCAAGTTCGTTAAGGAAAACATGGAGTGCAAGATTCTCTCATACAAAGGCAGCGTATTCGGCGTAGAACCCCCGACATTCGTTGTTCTTACAGTTACTCAGACAGATCCGGGCTTCAAGGGCGATACAGCTACTAACGTTACAAAGCCTGCAACACTTGAAACAGGTGCCGAGATAAAGGTTCCGCTCTTTATCAACGAGGGCGATCAGATACAGATCGACACAAGAACAGGCGAATACATGGCAAGAGCATAATTCCCTGTAAAATTCTACTTGGAGGCTGAATTAATGAAACTTACCGAAAAGGCTGCATATATCAAAGGTCTTATCGAAGGTCTTGAGCTTGATCCTAACGATAAACAGACAAAGGTACTTAAAGCTCTTACAGATCTTGTCAATGAAATGGCTGATGAGCTTTGCCAGCTTGAACAGTGCTATGATGATGTATGCGATCAGATAGATGCACTTGACGAGGATCTCTCAGGCGTTGAGGATCTTATCTATGATGACGAGGACGAGAATGAGTGCGGCTGCGGATTCTGCAAAAGCGGTTCAGATGATACTGCTTATGAAGTAACATGCCCGACATGCGGCACTACTATCGGTCTTGACGAGGAATCACTCAATGACGGCGGTATCGACTGCCCGAACTGCGGCGAAACACTCGAATTTGATTATGACGAGGATGAACTCGACGATAAGTCCGACACTGAAGAAAAAACCGAAGAAGAATGATATATTCGGCTTATTATGCGGAATTCTGCATGGCAGGGTTCCGCATTATTGGTTATATAATAAATAAAGGAAAGGATGATGCGATATGCTGATGAGTCTTCTGAGATCGGGAAACATGGATATCATCTCAGTTATCACATATATAATATCCGTGCTGATGGTTATATTCCTTGTAAATCCGCTGCACGAATGCGCTCACGGCTTTGTTGCATACAAGCTGGGCGACAGAACAGCAAAAAATCAGGGCAGACTTACTCTCAATCCTCTTGCTCATATAGATTACATGGGTTCTTTACTCATGCTGCTTGTAGGCTTCGGTTGGGCAAAGCCTGTGCCTGTAAATCCACGTAATTTCAAAAATCCAAAAGTCGGCATGGCAATAACCGCTCTCGCAGGTCCTGTTTCAAACCTGCTTGCCGCTGTTATTTTCGGTCTTTGCTACAACACAATTGTTACTATACTCATTAAAAACGATCAGGCTGTTATCTTAGGTTCAGCGATAATGATATCCAAAAGCGTATCATTTGTAAAATACGTGCTGATGTTCTTTGAATTTCTCATAATCATAAACATATCACTTGCAGTATTCAACCTTATACCAATACCGCCGCTTGACGGTTCAAAAATAATGATGGCATTCATGTCAGACAAGGCTATATTCAAGCTTTATCAGTATCAGATGTATTTTTCGATAGGACTTTTCATTCTTATAATGATGGGCGGAGTGAGCAAACTGCTTCTTCCGATACAAACATGGTTATATAACATAATAAACTGGCTCACAGCCCTTCCGTTCTCCTGGGCATGGTAGGAGGAGTGCCTCCGCTGTCGATTTCGCATTGTCAGCCTATTCAAACGAAAAAATCATCATTGCGGTGGCAAGTTTAATTTTAGCAATAATTAATCGTAAGTTTTCAGGACGGTAAAACAGGAGTTTTGAAGTGGAAAAAATATCATATAAACTTGAGGCATTTGAAGGTCCTCTCGACCTTCTTCTTCACCTCATAGAAAAAAACAAACTTAATATATATGATATTCAGATATCCGAGCTGCTCGAACAGTACATGGAACATATAGAACTCATGCAGCAGCAGGATCTTGATATTGCAGGAGAATTTCTTGCTATGGCATCAAAGCTTGTGCAGATAAAATCGGCTATGCTGCTGCCGAAATTCGAGGAAGCCGAGGAAATGCGCAGAGAACTTTCCGGTCAGCTTATCGAATATCAGAAATGCAAGAAGGTAGCAAAGCTTTTATCCGATAATATAAGCTTTGACAGCTTTTGCAGAGAACAGGCAAAAATAAAGGCGGATATGACATACAAGCGCAGCCACGAACCTTCATATCTTACGGCTGCATATCTTACAGCCGCAGGACGCGGAAAAGCAAAACTTCCCCCACCGGAAAATGCTTTTTCGGGTATCGTGAAACGCCGTATAGTTTCGGTAAGTTCAAGGATAATAAGCATAATGAAAAAACTGTGGGGCGGACAAAAAAGAAAATACAGCTCTATCTTTGAGGATGCATCCGACAAGAGTGAGCTTGTCGCTACATTCCTTGCCGTTCTTGAACTGATAAAGGGTAAAAGAGTACGGATAGAAGGAGAAGGAAACGAACAGGAGTTAAAGCTTATAAGCGGTGGTGGAAAGAATTGGAAAAAGGAAAAATAAAAGCGGCTGTCGAGGCTGTAATATTTGCCTGCGGAACACCTGTTGAAACTCAGAGGATCGCTCAGGCTCTTGATATAAGCACTGACGAGGCAACAAAAATCTGCGGGCAGCTTATGTCCGAATACGAAAACGCCGGAAGAGGAATAAGAATAGTAAAGCTCAATGACAGCTTTCAGATGTGTACAGTCGAAGAATTCGCCCCGACTATACGCACAGTTCTCGACCTTAAAAGAAATACTCCGCTCTCACAGGCAGCTGCCGAAGTACTTGCAGTAATAGCCTACAATCAGCCTGTAACAAAAGCTTTTGTCGAACAGGTCAGGGGCGTTGACTGTTCAGGCGTTATCTCAGGTCTTATATCCCGTCAGCTCATAGAAGAAAAAGGCCGTCTGGAGCTGCCAGGAAAACCTCTTATATACGGTACAACAGAGCATTTTCTCAGATGCTTTAATATATCATCAATAGATGAAATTCCTCCCCTCCCCAATGACGAGGATGACGAACAGGACAATGATGAAAACAACGAAAACCAAGACAATGAGCAGGTGAAGTAAATGAACATCTTCCTGATAATACTTTCGGTGATATTGATCATAATAGATATCCTTATTTTCTGCCCTATCAGCATAAAGCTTGTCTATGACAATGACTTAAAGCTCAGGGTAGGATATCTTTTCCCTGTTTTCAGGATACTTCCACAAAAGCCAAAGAATGAAGAGGCAGAAAGAAAAAAGGAAGAGAAGAAAAAGAAAAAAGCCGCTAAGAAAGCTAAAGAAACCGAATCGGAACAATCCGAAAAAAAGAAAAAAGGCAATTTCATAAGCGAATATAAAAACGCTCACGGTCTTGACGGATTAATAGAGCTTTTGAAAACGCTTGCAAAAATAGCTCTTGAAGCCGTCAAAAAAATAACCGATCATACCGTGATATCAAAAATGGAGCTTCATCTGCTTATCGGCTCGGAGGATGCCGCAACAACAGCACTTACCTACGGCGGTGCATGCAGTGCAGTATTTCCGCTGATATCCGTAATAGAAAACAATGTAAAGAAGTGCCGTCATAAAGAATATATCTCCCCATGCTTCACGATGACCGAAACAAAAGTATATTTTGTCCTCAAAGCAAGGATAATCCCGTTCTTTATTCTCAGTGCGGCTGTAAAAGCGCTTATCAGAACTTTAAAGACTATTGCAAAATGATGATAATTATATTATACTATTAGGGTATGATATAAAAATATATTAATTGTCCCCGGACAAAATTTTGAAAAGGCGGTGTTTTAAATGAGTGATCGTCCAATAGAAGGTCTTATGGACACTACTCTTGAAAAAATCAGACAGATGGTCGATGTCAATACTGTTATCGGCAATCCTATCACAGCTCCCAACGGTACTACTGTAATACCCGTTTCAAAGGTAATGTACGGTTTTGCATCGGGCGGCTCTGAATTCAATCCCAAAAAGGCTGAAGAAAAGAATCTTTTCGGCGGCGGTTCGGGTGCGGGTGTTACTATAACTCCTATCGCTTTCATCGCTATCACAAAGGATGACGTAAAACTCCTCAATGTAACAAACTTCAAAGATTCTCAGGATAGAGCTGTCGGAACCATACCCGAAGTTGTTGACAAGATACTCAACTTCTTCAAGAAAGACAAGAAAAAGGACGAAAAAGACGATAAGAGCGAAGAAACCACAGAAACAGCAGAAGCTGAACAGTAATTTTTCAGGCACGGTCAGAACACCGTGCCTTTGATTTGCAAGAATGACACATTATCCGCATATAAATAATAAAAGAATGCTGAAAGCAAGAGGTGTACTTTTATTTTGAAAAAACTGATATGTGCGGTCATGACGATAGTTACAGCTGTGTTCCTGACATATAAATGCGATGTCAAAGCACAAAGTATAAACGTTGGTGCAGAATGTGCCATACTTATTTGTGCCGACAGCGGTGAGGTATTATATGAAAAAAATGCGGATAAAAAATGTGCCATTGCAAGCATTACAAAAATAATGACGGCAGTTATCGCACTCGAATATGCCGCTGCAAATGATAAAACCGTGAAATTCACACCCGAAATGGCGGCAGAAGGTTCAAGCATGTATCTCCAAAACGGCGAGATATTAAAACTCTCCGAAACGGTAAAGGGCATGATGGCTGTATCGGGCAACGATGCCGCAAATGCGGCGGCTGTTACTGTCGCAGGCAGTAACGAAAAATTTGCCGCTCTTATGAACGAAAAAGCCGCACAGTTAGGAATGAAAAACACGAATTTCGTCACACCGTCAGGGCTTGACGATGAGAACCACTACTCTACGGCAAGAGATATGGCTCTGCTTTGCTGTTACGCTATGGAAAACGATGATTTTAAAGACATCGTTTCCAGAAGAAGTATTGAAGTATCATACATCTTTCCCGAAGGAAAAACCCAGACATGCGTTAACCACAACAAACTACTCTCAACTTATAAGGGCTGTATCGGAATAAAAACAGGCTACACAAAAAAAGCCGGAAGAACACTGACTTCATGTGCCGAGCGTGACGGCACAAGACTTATAGCCGTAACACTGAACGACAGCGACGACTGGAACGACCACAAAGCACTTTTCGACTACGGCTTTTCACTTTACGAATCACGCACACTTGTAAAAACAACCGACACATATAAACTCCCTGTTGTCGGCTCGGATACCGACTATGCAGAGGTGCATCCCGAAAAGGACTGCTCCGTCCCCGTCAGAAAAGACGGTTCTGAAATGCCCGTCAGAAAAATATACATGCCGCATTTTGTCTATGCACCTGTTGAGAAAGGCTCATGTGTCGGGGAAGTCTGTTATTATTCGGGCAAAAGAAAAATTATAAGCGTCCGGCTTATAACCGGAACACAAGCCGATATATATACGGAACAAACAGAATAGAAAGGTAATGCGAAAGGAGAAATTATGGAAAACGAAAAAATAAGGATACAGAAAATAATAGCCGACGCCGGCATAGCATCAAGAAGAAAAGCGGAAGAACTCATTTCAAGAGGTGCTGTCACAGTAAACGGAAAAAGGGCACAATTAGGAGATAAAGCCGATCCCGTAAAAGACAAAATAAATGTTGCCGGACGTGACATAACAATAAAACAGGACGCTAAAAAGTATTACATCATGCTTCACAAACCCAGAGGCTTCATAACGACTATGAGTGACGAGGGCGGAAGAAAATGTGTTGCCGAGCTTGTGGACGATATACCGGCAAGACTTTTTCCTGTCGGCAGACTCGACAGGGAATCGGAAGGTCTTCTTCTTATGACAAATGACGGTGCATTTGCCAATATGATAAGCCATCCGTCAACCCATTTTGCAAAGACCTATCGTGTAACAGTCAGACCACGCATAACCGAAGAACAGCTCACCGCACTTACAACAGGTGTTGTAATAGACGGCAGACGTTCAATGCCTGCGGGGATACACGTTATCAAAACCGAACAGGACAGAACAGTACTTGAAATAATACTCGAAGAGGGCAGAAACAGACAGATAAGAAAAATGTGCGAAGCCGTAGGGCTTGAAGTAGCAAGACTGAAAAGAAATGCGATAGGCCCTGTCAAACTTGGCATGCTCCAGCCGGGTAAATGGCGTGAGCTTACAAAAGAGGAAATGAGAAGCATAAAAAGCTACCACAAAAAGCTTGCCGCAAAAAATGAGCATGAACAGAACTTTGAAAAGTCAAAGAAAAAAGGCTCAAAGCACTGATATTCATATTTCAGCCGGTGGATATATTGTCCGCCGGCTGTTGTTTTTTGCAGGAAAATAACTTTTATCTTTCAATTACTTGAACATAGCAATTAAATTTGTTATAATGTATAAGTATTGATATAGACATTTTGGAGCTGATAATATGACTGTAAAAGATTATGAGGATATCATTTCTAAAAGAATGAAAAGCGCACGTTTCAAGCATTCAAAAAACGTTGCAAAGGAAGCTGTAAGGCTTGCAAAAAAATACGGTGCAGATGTCAGAAAAGCCGAAATAGCAGGCATACTGCATGACGCTACAAAAGAATCTGAAGCCGCTGAACAGATGCAGCTTATAGCTCAGGCAGGAATACAGCTTTCCGAGCTTGAAAAAAGTACTCCGAAGCTATGGCATGCAATATCGGGAAGCGCCTATGTACAGGTAGTTCTTGGCATAGATGACCGTGAAATAATCGACGCTATCCGCTACCATACAACAGGCAGAGAGGGCATGACACTATTAGACAAGGTAATATTCATTGCCGACTTCACATCTGCCGACCGTGATTATGAGGGTGTTGACAAAATGCGCAAAGTCGCAGACAAAGACCTTGATGAAGCAGTACTCGAGGGTATGTCATTCACTATGGCAGACCTCGCACAAAGAAAGCTGACAATCGCTCCCGATACATTTGCAGGCTATAACGAAATGGCAGCACTTAAACTTAAACAAAACAAGAAATAAACAGGAGGAAAAAGAATGACATCACTTGAAACAGCAAGATATGCAGCTAAAGCACTATGCGAAAGAAAGGGTATAGACATAAAGCTTATAAAAATAAGCGACATATCATCTATCGCAGATTATTTTGTAATAGCTGCAGGCTCTTCAAATACACACGTCAAGGCACTCGCAGACAATGTTGAGTTCCGTCTTGACAACGAAGGCATAAGCGTAAGCCATATAGAAGGCTACCGCTCGGATTCATGGATACTTCTTGATTACGTTGATGTTGTAGTACACGTTTTCTCGGAAGAAGCCCGTGAATACTATAATCTTGAACGTCTTTGGGAGGACGGAGAAGAAATTGATGTTTCTGATATAGAAGGACTGCCGCTTGAGCAGCTTTTCCCTGACCAGAACAAACAATAAAAGCATTATAAAAAAGGAGAGGAATATTTTGAAGTACGATCATAAAAGTATCGAATCAAAATGGCAGAAAAAATGGGAAGATGCAGGCATCTTCCACGCAGAAGAAAACAGCAGCAAGGAAAAGTTCTATGCACTTATAGAATTCCCTTATCCGTCAGGTCAGGGACTTCATGTAGGACATCCCCGTTCATACACTGCACTTGATATCGTTTCAAGAAAACGCAGAATGCAGGGCTATAACGTACTTTATCCGATAGGCTGGGACGCTTTCGGTCTGCCGACAGAAAACTATGCTATCAAAAATCATGTACACCCGAAAACAGTTACAGCAAAGAATGTTGCACGTTTCAAGAGTCAGCTTCAGGCACTCGGCATATCATTCGACTGGAGCAGGGAAATAAACACAACTGATCCCAAATACTACAAATGGACACAGTGGATATTCCTCCAGCTCTTCAAAAACGGTCTTGCATACAAAAAGGAAATGGCTGTAAACTGGTGTACATCATGTAAATGCGTTCTCGCAAACGAGGAAGTTGTAAACGGCGTTTGTGAACGCTGCGGAAGTGAAGTTGTAAGAAAAGTAAAGTCACAGTGGATGCTGAAAATAACAGAGTATGCCGACAGACTTATCAAAGACCTTGATCTTGTTGATTATCCCGACAGAGTAAAGGCTCAGCAGAAAAACTGGATAGGCCGCTCAACAGGTGCAGAGGTTGACTTCACAACTACAACAGGCGATACTCTCACAGTATATACAACAAGACCTGATACACTTTTCGGTGCAACATATATGGTAATATCACCTGAGCATCCTATAATTGACAAGCTTTCATCAGTTATCAAAAACATGGACGAGATAAAGGCTTATCAGGAGGCTGCCGCAAGAAAGTCTGACTTTGAACGTACAGAGGTAGCAAAGGATAAAACAGGTGTTAAAATTGACGGCGTTGAAGCTATAAATCCCGTAAACAACAAGCAGATACCGATATTCATTTCAGACTATGTACTCGTTTCATACGGTACAGGTGCGATCATGGCTGTTCCTGCACATGATACCCGTGACCACGAATTTGCAAAGAAATTTGATCTCCCGATAATTGAAGTCGTAAAGGGCGGCGAAAATGTTCAGGAGGAAGCATTCACAGACTGCGCTACAGGCATACTCGTAAATTCCGGTTACCTCGACGGTCTTTCAGTAGACGATGCAAAAAAGAAGATAATCGAAGAACTCGAAAAAACAGGCAAAGGTCATTCAAAGGTAAACTTCAAGCTGCGTGACTGGGTATTCTCACGTCAGAGATACTGGGGCGAGCCTATCCCGATAGTACATTGTCCGTGCTGCGGTGCTGTTGCCATCCCCGAAAGCGAGCTTCCGCTTGAGCTGCCCGAAGTTGAATCATACGAGCCTACAGATACAGGTGAATCACCGCTTTCCAAGATAACAGACTGGGTGAACACAAAATGTCCCAAGTGCGGCGGAGATGCAAAGCGTGAAACAGACACTATGCCTCAGTGGGCAGGTTCATCATGGTACTTCCTCAGATATATGGATCCCCATAATGACAATGCTCTTGCAAGCGAGGAAGCACTTAAATACTGGTCACCGGTTGACTGGTACAACGGCGGTATGGAGCACACAACACTTCACCTTCTCTACAGCCGTTTCTGGCACAAGTTCCTCTATGATATAAAGGTAGTTCCCACACCTGAACCGTATGCAAAGCGTACAAGTCACGGCATGATACTCGGCGAGAACGGCGAGAAGATGAGTAAGTCAAGAGGAAATGTTGTAAACCCCGATGATATCGTAAACACATACGGCGCAGACACTATGCGTATGTTTGAGATGTTCATAGGCGACTTTGAAAACGCTGCTCCGTGGAATTCAAGCAGCATAAAGGGCTGCCGCAGATTTATTGAGCGTTTCTGCGGCCTTGCAGACATGGTAAAGGGTGACGCAGTCCGTCCCGAGCTTGAAAGTGCTTTCCACAAGACAATCAAAAAGGTCGGTGAAGATATAGAAACACTGAAATTCAACACCGCAATAGCTGCTCTTATGTCACTCATAAACGACATTTATGCATCAGGCAGTGTTACAAAGGAAGAACTGAAAATATTCACAGCACTTATCAGTCCTTTTGCACCTCATGCAGCAGAAGAAGTATGGAGTGAAGCAAAGCTTGGCGATGGCTTTGCATCTGTAACAAAGTGGCCGTCATATGACGAAAGCAAATGCAAGGATGACACTGTTGAGATAGCTGTTCAGGTAAACGGCAAGATAAGGGATAAGATAATGGTTCCCGTTGACATTGAGCAGAACGGCGCAATAGCACTCGCAAAGGAAAGCGAAAAGGTAAAGCCATTCATTGACGGAAAGAACATTATCAAAGAGATATATGTAAAAGGCAAGCTCATTAATATAGTTGCAAAATAAAATGCACAAAAGGCACGACAGCTTATCTGACTGTTGTGCCTTTAAAATTTTCAGATTATAATTGACTTTTGGTGAAAGATATACTATAATAAAAACAGAAGCAAGGTACTGACCAATTACGGCAGTCCCTGAAACAGTTGTTAAAAAGAGTAACCGTTCAGTTTGGAGACAGGCGGTTACTTCTTTTTATGCTCATTGTAGTATTTGAAAATCTCAAATGCTAAACGGGCGATAGATATGACTAATGCTATTGTAGCTATAAGCTCTGCATATGTAATCATATTATCAGTCCCCCCTTGTTATAAACTCAGGGGACAAAAGAAGCTTTCAGCCTCCTTGTAAAAATCTGTCGGGGACTGCCGCATCCGTAAGGTCAGCGCCTTGCACATATATTCTATAATGAATCACATTTTATATCAAGAAATTTTTTCTTGGCGTTGACTTTTGAGAAAAAATATACTATAATAAAATCAGACAAGGTACTGACCGATTACGGCAGTCCCTTAAAGTGATTGATTAAAAAGTAACCGCTTTATTGGGGAATGAAGCGGTTACTTCTTTTTATGCTCATCGTAGTATTTGAAAATCTCAAATGCTAAACGGGCGATAGATATGACTAATGCTATCGTAGCTATAAGCTCTGCATATGTAATCATATTATCAGTCCCCCTTTGCTATAAACTCAGGGGGCAAAAGAAGCTTTCAGCCCCCTTGTAAAAATCTGTCGGGGACTGCCGCATCCGTAAGGTCAGCGCCTTGCATTTATATTCTATAACAAATCACACTTTATGTCAATAAAAAACAAGTCGGCACGGAAACTCATAAAGAGTGTCCGTGCCTGTTTTATTTATCACACAAACATGAAAACTAAAAGGTCATATACAGAATGTATTATTATCGGAACAAAAATGTTTTTTGTCTTTATAAAGCAATATGAGAATACCAAACTCAATACAATTAGTATAACAAAGCTCAGACTTGTGATATTTTTTAAAAATTCACCCGAGGTTATCCATACAGGAAAATGTATCAGAAGAAACATCACCGCATTTATCCCTATTGCAATATATCTTTTTTTGTCGGTGTCGGCATTCTTCATAAATGCATTAAGCAGCCATCCTCTGAACACAAGTTCCTCTGTCAGTCCCACAAACAGTACTATTATTACCTTATCAAGTCCGAAACTTTCGTTTATGAACAATCCGTGCTTGCGTATGAAAGTACCCAGAAACACATATGCCGCAAGACAAAGCATTACAGGAATACCTATAAGGTCCTTTTTTCCGAACCTGCACATTTCCTTTGTATTTGCAAACATATCATCCTCAAACCGGACTATAAGAACTATTGCCGGCAGTGTCCAGACAATATTCTTTATAACTCCGCTGCGTATGAGCATAATCATTACACTATCATTCAGTGCATGGTCTATCATTCCTGCAAAAACAAATCCGTATACAGTCCATATCGCATAAAACAGCACTGTGTATATAACAAGCGTCAATCCAAGTGCTTTGTTTTTTATCATAAGCCTCACCTGTTCATTTTTGAAAGTACAGCCCGTTTTCAATTATATAACGCTCTACAGCGTCAGGTACAAGTCCGCTGATACTCTCACCTTTTGCAGCTTTGCACCGTATATCAGTCGATGAAACCGTCATAACCGATATATTGAGTATCCTCGTTTCTGCACCCAACCCATGAAGATACTCTGACTGTTTTTCAAGTGCCGAAATATCATCGTCATTTCTCGGCAGACCGCATATTACTGCATGACGGAAAATAATTTCAGGCTCCTTCCATTTATGGATACTCATAAAGCTGTCTGCACCTGTTATAAGAAATATTTTGTCCGTATCAAGCCTATCTGTCAGTGCCTGCAAAGTCTGATAGGTATAGCTTGAACCCTCACGCTTTATCTCTATATCCGATATTTCAGCCTGCGGTATGTTCCTGAATGCAAGGCGGCACATTTCCGCCCTGTGATGCGGAAGTACAGCCGCTCCGCCTTGCTTGAACGGTGAAATAAATGCAGGCACGATAAATACCTTATCAAGTGAAAGCTCCTTTATAAATGCCTGTGCAAGCTGTACATGTCCGTTATGCACAGGATCAAAGCTGCCGCCGAACATCGCCGTATTCAAGGCTGCCACCCTTTCAAAAATTTATTTTCTTGTCTTTTTAGCCTTCGGCAGCTCTATTTTAGGCTCATCTGGATTACGTCTGAAAAGCACGAATTTTGAACCTATAACCTGAACTACTTCACTGTTTGTTTCAAGAGCAATCTGCTCGGCATATTCTCTTGAATCGCCCTCGGCTGTTTCAAGAACCTTTCCTTTTATAAGCTCTCTTGCCCTGAGCGCATCATCTGCCTGTTTTATTATCTGATCGCTCATACCGCCCTTGCCTATCATAAGTATAGTATCTATATTCATTGCAAGGGAACGAAGAAAAGCCCTCTGTTTACTTGTCAGCATATTTTTTACACTTCCTTAAAGCATGTTTGATTTTTTGGAGTCAAATTTTCTTTTAAGCTGAGAAGACAACTCTTTCAGCGCTCGTCCTCTGTGACTTATAAGGTCTTTCTGACGTTCCGGTATCTCCGCAAAGGTTTTGTTACCTTCAATGAAGAATATCGGATCATAGCCAAAGCCGTTTGTGCCTCTCGGCGCATAGCCTATAGTACCGTCACAGCGTCCGTTTGCAAATATTTTTTCTCCGTTGGGGAAATAGCAGCATATGGCACATTCAAAATGTGCGTTTCTGTCGGAACTTCCTGTTTTGCAAAGTTCCTCAAGAAGCTTATTTATCTTATCCTGATCGGTAGCGTTTTCTCCTGCATATCTTGCCGAATACACGCCCGGTCTTCCGCCGAGTGCGTCAACCATAAGCCCCGAATCATCAGCTATTGCAGGATATCCCGTCTTTTCACATGCTGCCTTTGCTTTAAGCTCCGCATTTTCCGCAAATGTTGTACCCGTTTCCTCTACCTCGTCAAGCTCCTTTCCGAGCTGATCTGCCGTTTTAGCATAAATTCCGAGAGGAAAGAGTATTCTGTTAAGTTCCTCTATCTTCTTCTTGTTATTTGATGCTATTACAAATATCATATTATAGCCCTCCGATATAACGTTTCCTTTTCCCTTATTCCTGTATAATCAAAGTTCTTCGCCCTTTTTCCAGCTCTCGAACCAGTCGTCATCCTCCGCATTTGATGACGCTGCGGGAGTTGTACTCCAGTTGTATTTTGATTTTGCCCTGTTCTTTCTTTCCTCGGCACGTTTCTCCTTTTCAAGCCGCTCTTCTTCCTTTTTCTTTTCCAGTTCCTCCGCTGTCGGCTTTACTTCCTCTGTTTCCGGCCGACTTTCCTTTTCTGCCGCTGCTTCCGCATCTATCTGCGCCCAGATATCCGCAGTTGAAGGTCTTAACTCGTCCTCTTCTGTCTTTACATCCTGCTCGGTTTCTTCTGTTTCCTCAACAACAGGTTCTTCCGCACCGAACAATGCTCTTGCAAATACATCAGGTTCAAACGGCTGGAGATCATCTATCTGTTCGCCTACACCTATGTATTTTACCGGAACATCAAGTTCCTCCTTTATTGCAAGGACAACGCCGCCCTTTGCAGTACCGTCAAGCTTTGTAAGCACGATACCTGTTATTCCTGCCGCCGTCTTGAATTCCTTTGTCTGATTTACGGCATTCTGACCTGTCGTTGCATCAAGTACAAGAAGCACTTCCTTATCCGCATCAGGAAGCTCACGGTTTATGATCCTGTTTATCTTTTCAAGCTCTGCCATGAGGTTTTTCTTGTTGTGAAGTCTGCCTGCCGTATCGGCTATTATGATGTCGCTGCCCCTTGCCTTTGCAGATGCTATGGCATCAAATACAACAGCCGCAGGATCTGAGCCCTCATTCTGCTTGATTATATCAGCGCCTGCACGGTCAGCCCATATCTGAAGCTGGTCTATCGCAGCTGCACGGAACGTATCTGCTGCGGCAAGCGTTACACGCTTTCCTTGTCTTACAAAGTTAGCCGCCATCTTTCCTATGGTAGTAGTTTTACCGACACCATTTACACCTATTACAAGTATAACAGAAGGCTTTGTACCGACATGCAGTTCATGGTCGCCCCTGAGCATTTCGCTTATTACTTCCTGCAAAAGACGGTTTATCTCGTTAGGATCGGTTATTCCCTGCTGTTTCACCTGCTTTTTAAGCTCGGCACATATTTTTTCGGATGTGTTTATACCAACATCGCCCATAACGAGTATTTCTTCAAGTTCCTCAAAAAGATCATCGTCAATTTTAGTAAACGATTTGAGCATAGCGTCTATTCTGCCGAATATAGCATCTCTTGTTTTTCTGAGACCATCCCTTATTCTCGTAAAAATTCCCATAATATTCCTCCATTATATGATATGAGGTTCAAACAGTTTAAGCCTTCATACCAAGCTTTTGTTCAAGCTCCGAAGCTCTAAGCTCAAGAAGCTTTGATATACCCTGATCCTGCATCGTAACACCATAGAGAACATCCGCCTCCTCCATAGTACCACGTCTGTGAGTTATACAGATAAACTGGGTATTGTCGTTCATACGTCTGAGGTATGCGGCAAAACGATATACATTTACATCATCAAGTGCCGCCTCTATCTCATCCATCACGCAGAACGGTGAAGGGCTTACCTTCATTATTGCAAAATAAAGTGCAATAGCTACAAGCGCCTTTTCTCCTCCCGAAAGCAGCTCGATATGCGAAACTATCTTTCCGGGCGGTTCAACGGAAATATCTATTCCTGTAGTAAGTACATTTTCCGGATCAGAAAGCGACAGTGATGCTTTTCCGCCGCCGAAAAGTTCCGTAAAGGTTTCGGAAAAGTTTTTGTTTATCATGTTGAAGCGTTCAATAAATATCTCACGCATCTGTTTTGTAAGATCGTTTATGAGCCTTAAAAGTTCGGACTTCGATTTTTCGACATCTCCGACCTGTACTTTCATAAATTCATAATCGCTGCTTACCTCTTTGTATTCCTCGATAGCATAGACATTTACACTGCCGAGTGATTTTATTTTCTGTTTAAGCTCGGCAAGCCTGCGCTGTGCTTTGGGAGCATCCTCTATTTCTATGGCTGTCTTTTCAGCCTCACGCTTTGTAAGCTCATATTCCTCCCAAAGCTTGCTGACTATATCGTCATACTGCTTTTGAAGGTTTGCTCTCTGTTCTTCAAGCCTTACAAGCTCTGCATTTATCCTTTCACGCTCAGCAGTTTTTTCTCTTTCGTCCTTTCTGAGCTGTACGGAACGCTTTTCAAGCTCGTTGCGCTTTTCACTCTGCTTCCATATATCGTCCGTACATGATGCGGAGCTTTCGGAAAGCTCCCTGCACTCCTTTTCGAGAATTGAAATTTCCTGATTTATATTATCATTGGCATTTGTAAGTTCATAGATTTCTTTTTCGCTTGCGGCTATCTTATCATCGGAGTTTTCCGCACGCAGACTTGCATTTTCTATTTCGGCTTCGGCTGCTGATATATCCTTTTCAAGTGCAAGGACATCTATTTTAAGTTCCTGAATTCTTTCGTTTATGTTCTCTCTTTTACGGATATACTCATTTCTTGAGCCTGTAAGCACCTGTAAAAGTTCTTCGTTTTTCTTTATGCTTTCCCTGTATTCGTCAAATTCCTTTCTTGACGTGTCCATTATATTTTTCTGCTCGGTGAGCTTATTTACAATAGATGCACGTTCTGTTTCCGCATCGGAAAGTGCATGTCTTACCGTGTCAAGCTCGGCAGTTCGGCTCTTTATCTCAGCCTCTATCTTTATCTTATCCTCATTGACAGCGGCTATATCTCTTTTGTGACGTTCAAGTTCTTCTGTATCGGCGGATATACGTTCCTTTGCCGATTCCCATTCCTTTTTCTTTTCGTCAGCCTTTGACCTGACAGTCTGAGCCTGTGAGCGTATTTTTTCTATCTCCGCCGCACGTCCCAAAAGACCTGTATTTTTAACGAGTGAACCGCCTGTTAGCGAACCGCCTGCATTAACAATCTGACCGTCAAGAGTAACAACTCTGAAACGGTAGGAATATTTTCTTGCTATTTTCACGGCACAGTCAAGGTCTTTTGCAACTACTATCCTGCCCAAAAGATTTGAAAGTATGCCCTTATAGCATTCCTCACATGAACAAAGCGCTGACGCTATGCCTACAAATCCCTCACAGCTTTCAAGACCTGTTTCATTCATATCTCTGCCCTTTATTGTGGACATAGGAAGAAATGTTGCACGTCCGCCGTCATGCTTTTTAAGGTAGTTTATAGCCGCCTTTGCATCGTCATCTGTTTCGGTGACTATATTCTGCATCGCCGCACCGAGAACTGTTTCAATAGCCGTATTATATTCCGAGGGTGTGCGTATTACTCTCGAAACAGGGCCGTGTATGCCTTTTAGTGTACCGTTATTTGTCTGTTTCATTACAAGCTTTACGCTGTATGTAAAGCCTTCGAGATTCTTTTCAAGGTCTTCAAGCATCTTCGCCTTACGGAAAAGCTGTTCACTGTCAAGTACAAGCTTATCGACTTCGGCTTTTATAATGTCGCATTCATTCTGACTTTTTTGTACGGCATTCTGTTTCTGCACTGTATCTCTGTCAAGGAGTTTTGCCCTTTCGATACAGTCATTCAGCATATTTTCGTAATCGGAGATTATATCCTGAAGTGTTTCTGTCTGTGACTTTCGTGCTTTGATATTATTTTCGACTATATCGGTTCTGCCCGAAAGGTCGTCTATCGTTGCGGATGCCGCCATATATTTTACTCTTGCATCAGCGGCTTTTGATGAAAGCTCGTCTATATATGTGCTTATCTCATCAAATTTTTCTCCGGAACGGCTTTCATCGCTTTTCAGAGCGCCAAGACTTTTTGTATATTTTTCAAGCTCGGCTTTCTTTTCGGAAAGCAATACTTTATTTTTGTCTATTTCCTTTTTCTTGCTTTTTATCTCACGGCCTATACTCATACCGAATTCACGCATCTGAGTTATTCCGCCGTTTATCCTTGCAATACTGTTTTCGTTGTGGAGTATATCGTTTTTCTTTACGGATATACGGGATTTCTTTTCGGAAAGCTTTTCTTCATACTTTGATATCTGCTTTCTGACTGATTCTATGGCAAGTGTACATTCATTTTGCTGTGTATATATACTTTCGCTTTCAGACTGTATGGCATTAAGGTCTTTTTCCGTACTGTCATACTGTGCCTTTGCAACTGTTATTTTATCCTCCTGCTGACGAAGCTGTAATGATGACTTGTCGAGAGTCTTTAACCAGAGAGCTATTTCAAGACCTCTTTTTTCCTCGGCAAGCGCAAGATAAGCCTTTGCCTTTTCAGCCTGTTCTTTAAGCGGTCCGACACGTTTTTCAAGACTGACGAGATTATCACGCAGTCGTACAAGATTTTCTTCTGTCTTGTCGAGCCGTCTTTCAGCCTCGGCTTTTTTATATCTGAAACGTGAGATACCTGCCGCTTCCTCGAATATCTCACGTCTGTCCTCGCCTCTTGTAGATACTATCGAATCTATCTTTCCCTGACCTATCATGGAATATCCGTCACGTCCAAGACCTGTATCCATGAAAAGCTCATGTATATCCTGTAATCTTACGGCGGTATTGTTGATAAGGTACTCACTTGTACCCGAACGGTAGTATCTTCTTGTAACGGCGACCTCGTCACCGTCAAATTGCAGTGTCCTGTCGGAATTGTCTATATTCAAAGTCACCTGAGCATAGCCTGTTTTTTTACGCTGCTGAGTACCGTTGAATATAACGTCCTCCATTTTTGAGCATCTGAGAGCTTTGGCAGACTGTTCTCCGAGCACCCATCTTATCGCATCACTTATATTGCTTTTACCGCTTCCGTTAGGACCGACGACAGCCGTTATTCCATCTGTAAAGCTCAGTTTTGTTTTATCGGGAAAAGTCTTGAATCCCTGCACCTCAAGTGCCTTTAATTTCATTATCCAAATTTCACCTCTGTCCGATGATAATTATTAATTATTAATTGTTAATTATTAATTATATTTACTTCGTAATTTGAAAGTCCGGTATCAGTTTTTATGCTGACCGACATGCCGGCTTCTTCGAGCCTTTTTATATTTTTGCGTTTCTGTCCTATGAATTTTGAAAGTGATGACGGATTTACAATAAACTCTATGCTGCCGCCTGTTATATGATTAGCTTCAAGCTCTGAAAGTGCATTCCTGTACATTATCTCACTTTCGCATAATTCTCTGAATGCCGGATGAAAAGCTCCTGCCGCCATATTTTCTCTCAGACTGTCACTGTCGTGAAGTCCCAGCCTTATTACTTTTATATTCTTTTCCTCAAAATATTTCAGAAGTTCCGCACAAAGTACGACTGCCTCATCAACATTCTGCGGTTTGTATTCTCCCGAAAGATAAAGCCTGTACAGCTCGGTTCCCTTCAATACGACTGTCGGATATATTCTCATGGTATCGGGCATAAGTTCCGCAAGTTTAGCGGCTGTCTGTTTATCCTTTTCGTCATTGCTTCCGTACATTCCCGTCATCATCTGTAATCCGAGCGAAAATCCGTACTCCCTTATGAGCTTTGATGCATTCCTTACATCATCGGCTGTATGTCCTCTGCGGTTAAGCAAAAGCACTTCATCACTCATACTCTGTGCGCCAAGCTCTATTGATGATACACCGTGTTCTTTAAGTATATCGAGTATTTCTTTATCTATAGCGTCAGGTCTTGTAGAAAGCCTTATACCTGCAAATTCTCTGCTGTGTACATAGGGTGATGCAGCTTCAAGCAGTTCTGTCATATATGAACGGTCTATCGCCGTAAAGCTTCCGCCGAAAAATGCTATCTCGGAGTTTTTAGTTCCCCCGCCCAGACTTTCCCTTGCAGTCTTTACAGCGTTTTCGACATCATTTGCTGTCGGCTGATACTGCTGTCCGGTTATTTCCCTCTGATTGCAGAATGTACATGCATGGGGACAGCCGTTATGCGGAACAAAAATCGCTACATTTGAATGTTTCAATATCCCATCAACTCCAAAGCTTCTCTTGCGGCCTGCTGTTCGGCTTCTTTTTTACTTCTGCCGCCGCCCTTTCCGATAACATTATTATTGAGATGTACCTCAACAAAGAAATGTTTATCATGGTCGGGACCTTCCTGACCTGTGAGAACATATTCAAGATGTTCTTCGGGATTTTTCTGTATTATCTCCTGCAATGTAGTCTTATAATCCTTGAAAGCTCTCGGCTTCGGATTCTTTATTTCTGACTCAACAAACGAAAGTATGAATTTACGTGCATTTTCCATACCGCCGTCAAGATATATTGAAGCAATAATGGCTTCAAATGCATCTGCAAGAATAGACGGTCTTTCCTGACCACGAAGATTTCTTTCGCCCCTGCTTAGTCTGAGATATTCTCCGACACCCAAAGCCTGTGAAAAACGGCACAGGGATTTTTCACATACAAGAGCTGCTCTGAGCTTTGAAAGCTCGCCTTCGGGCAGCTTTGGACAATTCCTGTATATATAATCCGAAACGACAATACTCAGTACTGCATCGCCTAAAAATTCAAGTCTTTCATTGCTTTTTACTCCGTGCTTGACTTCATTTGCATAAGAGGAATGAGTAAGTGCATTTTCAAGGTATGATATATTCTTATAACGGTAGCCTATCTTTTTTTCAAGCTCCTTCATTATGAACCGCTTCCTCTCATTTCATCTGTGCTATTTTTTCGGTTATCTTTCCTGTAACGTCATTATTAACACAGTCTATAACAGACTTTACAGCCGTTACTACCGCATCGGACTTTGCACTTCCGTGTGTTTTGAGTACGGGTTTTGATACACCCATTATAGGTGCTGCACCGTACTGATTATAATCAAAATACTGTTTAAGCTCATAGAGTTCTTTTTTCAGAAGGAGAGCCGCAAGCTTTGTCTTGAAGTTCTTGAAGAACACACCCTTTATCTTACTGAAAAGCTCCTTTGCAACACCCTCATACATTTTTATGATGATATTGCCTGTAAAGCCGTCAGCAACTATAACATCGGTTGCGCCTGCCGGTATATCACGGGCCTCGATATTTCCTATAAAATTAATGCCCGACTCTTTGAGCAGACGGAAAGCATTATGCTGAAGCTCACCGCCCTTATGTTCCTCAGTACCGACATTTGCAAGAGCAACTCTCGGTGATTTTATACCAAGAACATTCTCCATGTATATTGAGCCCATTATGCCGAACTGCTGGAGCATTTCCGGACGTACCTCGACATTAGCACCGCTGTCTATCAGGAGTACAGGACCTTTTGATGTAGGCATAACGGGAGCGAATGCCGCTCTTTTAATGCCCTTTATGCGCTTTACTATAAATGTTGAACCCATGATAAGTGCGCCGCTGTTTCCTGCCGAAAGAAAAGCATCGCCCTCTCCGTCTGCAAGAAGCTGCAAACCGACAGCCATTGAAGAATTTTTCTTTGACTTCATTATCTCGCCGGAGTCTTCCTCCATATCTATAACATCAGGTGCGTCATATATCTCAAAAGGTTCAAGGGAGATATCATTCTCCTTAGCAGTTTTCTCCATTATCTCCTTATTGCCTACAAGGGCAAGCTTTACGCCCTCGTATTTATCCTTACACAAAACACAGCCTTTCATTATTTCGAGCGGTGCATTATCTCCGCCGAATGCGTCTATAAGTATTTTCATAACGTATTCACACCCAATCAATTTATTTTATCGGTTATCCGGTATATTTTTCAATGAATCAAGGGCTCTTTCCGCATAGGCAGCCGCCCTGAGCTTTTTATCTCTTATATGTTCATCCAGAGCAGGCAGTATTCCGAGATTTGCGCCCATAGGCTGAAAGTCTTCTACTGCAATATCGGATATATATGCGGCAAGCGAACCTGTCATTGTTTCCTTAGGGAGAATGAACGGCGGTTTGTTCTTAACTCTGAGTGCCGCATTTATTCCTGCTATCAGACCGGATGATGCCGACTCCATATAGCCTTCAACGCCTGTCATCTGTCCTGCAAAAAATATGTTCCTGTCACTTTTCAGTGAATAGTCTGCATTAAGTACTCTCGGTGAATCGAGGAATGTATTCCTGTGCATCACACCGTATCTTACATATTCGGCATTTTTAAGTGCCGGTATCATGCCGAAAACTCTTTTCTGTTCGGGAAATCTGAGATTAGTCTGAAATCCTACAAGGTTATACATAGTCTTTCCGGCATTTTCAGTCCTCAGCTGTACTACAGCCCAAGGTCTATGACCTGTTCTGGGATCTTTAAGTCCTACGGGCTTCATAGGTCCGAAACGGAGTGTATCAAGTCCTCTCTGAGCGAGTATCTCAACAGGCATACAGCCTTCATATACTTTAGGGTTCATAACATCAACATCATGTCGGGGTGCTCTTTCGGCATTTACAAGCTCATTGTGAAACACTTCATATTCCTCTTTATTCATGGGACAGTTGATATATGCATCATCGCCGCCCTTATCATATCTTGACGCTGTAAAAGCATTATCCATGTCAATACTCTCAACCGTAACTATAGGTGCTGCCGCATCAAAAAAATGAAGCCCGCCGCCGCAAAGCTCTGTTATTTTATCTGCAAGCGCATCGCTTGTAAGCGGACCTGTAGCAATGACCGTAACGGCATCACGGGGTATCTCTGTGACCTCATCTTCTATGACATCAATCATGGGGTGAGATCTTATCCTTTTAGTAACCATAGCGGAAAAGATATCCCTGTCAACAGCAAGCGCACCGCCTGCCGGCACCGTACATTTATCCGCACACTGCATAAGCAAAGAGTTCATACGCCGCATTTCTTCTTTCAAAAGCCCTGCCGCACTTTCAACCCTTGCGGCTTTGAGTGAATTGGAGCATATAAGCTCACAGAAATCCGTACTTTTATGAGCAGGTGTCATTTTACGGGGCTTCATTTCAAAAAGCCTGACACGGATATTTCTTTCAGCGATCTGAAAAGCCGCTTCACAGCCTGCCAGACCTGCTCCTATAACATTGACATACATGCTCCCACCACCTTATAACACTTATAATTATATCATCTCAGAATATTATTCTACCACATTATTATTACGATATCAAGCTAATAACTCAGGCTTTTTGAACGAGTAAATAATTTATGAACAAAGCTTATAAGCCTCCATCTTTGAGGGAGGTGGCTCGAAGTGCCGGAGGGAGTTCTCCACGCACTGGCTCAATAAAGCGTACTTTCAGTTGAAAAATTCTACAAACAACCTGTCATCCTGAGCGTAAGCGAAGGATCTTTAAAGATTCCTCATTGAGTTCGGAATGACAAACCAAGTGTGTTTACCTTTCTCGTTCCGCTTCGCTGTTACTATGCTGAACGCAGGTTATAACTCCCTCAGTCAGCATAGCTGACAGCTCCCTCAATGAGGGAGCCTTATAAACCTTGACCAATAACTGCAATTAAAGGCACAGTCATTTTTGAAATAGCTGTGCCTTTATTATGCGTGATCACTCGTTTACCGCATTATCAGTCATGTTTATATTATCATCAGTCTTGGATGTTTCTTCCTTGTTTACAGCGATCTGTATTATAGCAGCATCTTCCGTATCATCATCACGCTGATAGCCGCAGCCCTCCGCATTACAGAAAAGCTTCGGCATCTTGCCCTTTTTCTTGAAAAGTACGCTGCCGCACTGGGGACACTTTTCATTTGTCGGCTGGTACCATGATACGAAATCACAGTTCGGATAATTTGAGCAGCCGTAGAAGTCCCTGCCACGTTTAGTCTTTCTTACTATGACATCACCGCCGCACTTGGGACACGGAACACCGATTGTACTTATCATTTTTACGATATTCTTACAGTCGGGATAACCTGAGCAGGCTATGAATTTACCGTATCTGCCGAATTTAACGACCATAGGCTTGCCGCACTTGTCACATATAAGATCTGTCTTATCCTCTTCAAGCTCTATCTTTACACCCTTCATTTCTTCCTTTGCCTGTTTGAGTGTTTTATCGAAATCGCCGTAAAAGTTTGTGAGAAGATCAACCCAGCCGTATTTGCCTTCCTCGACTGTATCGAGATCCTGTTCCATCTGGGCTGTGAATTTTACGTTTACTATCTTCGGGAAACGTTCCTCCATGAGCTTTGTTGTTACTTCGCCAAGTTCTGTCGGGAAAAGGGTTTTGCTCTCACGTTTAACATATCCTCTTGATGTTATTGTAGAGATAGTTGCCGCATAGGTAGACGGTCTGCCGATACCGTATTCTTCAAGAGCCTTGATAAGTGAAGCCTCGGTATATCTTGCCGGCGGCTGTGTGAAATGCTGATTGGGTATCATTTCCTTTACCCTGAGCTGCATATCCTTTTCAAGCGGCGGAAGTTCGGATTCTTTTTCCTCATCGGCATTATCGCTGCCCTCTACATAAAGTATTGTATATCCGTCAAAATCAACTCTGTAACCGGAGGCTTTGAATATATAGCCGGCGGCATTTATATCAGCCTGTGTTGTCTTATGGACACATTCAGCCATCTGACATGCGATAAAACGCTCCCATATAAGCTTATAAAGCTTGTACTGGTCGTTTGTAAGGCTGTTCTTTATCTTCGATGGTTCAAGGTCTACCGTTGTAGGTCTTATTGCTTCGTGTCCGTCCTGTGCATTTGAACGTGACTTGAAATATCTGTGATCTCCTGACGGGAGATATTTTTCTCCCCACTTATCCTTTATATACTGCTCTGCCGCATTGAGCGCATCTTCCGAAAGTCTTAATGAGTCTGTTCTCATATAGGTTATAAGACCTACTGCGCCCATATCCTCTATTTCTATACCTTCATAAAGCTCCTGCGCTACCTTCATAGTACGCTTTGACTGGAAGCCTAACTTTCTTGAAGCCTCCTGCTGTAATGTAGAGGTTATAAACGGCGGTGCAGGCTGACGTTTTCTTGTGCCGTGTCTTATCTTCTCAACAAACGGCTGGCAGTCCTTCATAGCTTCAAGAAGTTTCTGTGCCTGTTCGCCGTTTTCTATTTTCATCTTGCCGTTTGCATCACCATAGAATGAGGCAGGGAATGCCTTTCTTGAACCCTTTGGAATGAACTTTGCATCTATGCTCCAGTATTCTTCGGGCTTGAAGGCTCTTATCTTTTCCTCACGGTCAACTATTATCCTTACTGCTACGGACTGCACACGTCCTGCGGAAAGTCCTTTTCTTATTTTCTGTGAAAGGAACGGGCTGAGCTTATAACCTACAAGTCTGTCAAGTATTCTTCGTGCCTGCTGTGCGTTAACAAGGTCAATATCAATCTTTCTCGGTGCGCTCATGCCGTTCTGTACGCCTGTTTTTGTTATCTCATTGAATGTAACACGGTTACTGTCATCAAGGTCAAGACCTAAAAGATATGCAAGGTGCCATGAAATAGCCTCTCCCTCACGGTCAGGGTCAGTCGCAAGATAAACATACTCGCTCTTGCCTGCAAGCTTTATAAGATCGTCTGCAAGCTTTTCCTTACCTTTTATAAGTTCGTATTTAGGTGTGAATTTTTTCTTTATATCGACACTGAGCCTGTTCGGATTAAGATCCCTTATATGTCCCATCGAGGCTACGACCTCATAACCTGTACCGAGATATTTTTTTATAGTCTTTGCCTTAGCAGGCGACTCAACTATTACAAGCTTTGACATGACACACATCCCCCCAAAGAATTACTTTCTTACATACTTTCCGTTTGGAAGCGGCACTATAAGACCATAAAGCTCCAGCTCTGTCAATGAAGACATTACGTCACTTATGCTCAGACCGACCTCACTTTTTATCTGATCTGTAAAAATCGGTGTATCTGAAATTGTATCATACACCGCACGAGCGTTTTCTGTCAACATGTTGGCGGAAAAATCATCATTTTTCTCCTGCTTTTTCTCATTACAGACGATTTTTTCGGTAATATTCAACATAGTAAAATTATCTTTATTGTCACTATCGTCAATATTATTATCAGCTATAACAGCCGAAATTTTAGTTTTTCTTTCACTTTTCGGCCTGGCAGTCATTTTCTTTGATTTTTTTCGTGTTACGGAATTTTCTCTGACGGCTTTACATACGTCAGGATTACTGTCAATGATAATATCATCGGGACTTGTATCCGCCGAGAATATTTTGTCTATAAGGTTAAGGATATACATATCACGGCAATTATTTTCAAAAACAGCATTATTTGCAGCTGCCTGTCTGAGCTCTTGTTTTGCTTCCTTGCGGAACTGTCTGATAGATTCAAGATCTATCTTCTGATTATTTTTATCCGCATCCACGCTTTCCATCCATTTTATTATATCCGCATACCCGTCACGCTTATTCGCCGTCCATGCACCGTTCTCAATCAGCATATCTGCACCGTCTGATAAGGTACTTTTATAATCTCCGCATAAAACAAATATGGGTTTATTCTGCATAGCGGCATATTCCGCCGTTATTATAGTACCGCTTACTATTGACGCTTCGACAACTACCGTACAGTCGGACAATGCCGAAATTATCCTGTTCCTTAACGATAATGTATAATCTGTCGGCTCCATGTCTGGCGGATATTCCGTTATAAGTGCACCGTACTTTGATATTTCGTTTCTGAGAAGCTGATTCTTTTTCAGATACTTATGATTGACTCCGCCGCCGAGTACGGCATAGGTATGCACACCTGTCTGAATTGCGCCCTTGTGAGCCTGTGCGTCAACACCGTCGGCACATCCGCTTACTATATGATATCTTTTTTTTGAAAGCTCAGATGCACAGTCATACGCCATCGTCTTTCCCAAAAGAGAAGGGTTCCTTGTGCCGACTACTGCAGCACAGGGTTCATTTATATGTGATATATCCCCCTTTACGAATATCACGGCAGGTGCATCATCTGTTTTTCTGAGCCTTTCGGGATATTGCTCATCACATAAAGCAACTATGCGGCATTTTACGTCTTTGCACCTTTTTATTATTTTTTTAGCTTCAGACAATGATTTGTCACAAAGCCCCTTTTTTTCCGATGGTGTAATACCTGAGAAGTTATTTATCTCTTCATCGTCAGCATAATATATGCTTTTTGTATCTTCAAAATATCCAAGAAGTGCCTTTACATTATTTCCTCTGAAATTGAGTGCATTGTGAAGCCATACCCAATAAACGATACTTTCCATTATGCTTTCTCCTGTTTGTTCATCCGAGCAGCTTATACATTAATATAGCCGCTGCCGCCGCTGCGTTGAGCGACTCTGCCCGCCCACGCATTTCTATCTTCACACTTTTTTTACATGCAGCTATTGTTTCAGGTCTGAGTCCGTTCCCCTCGTTTCCTATGAGCATAACTCCGCCGTCAGAAAAATCCGTTTCATTTATGCTTACGGCATTTCTCGGTGTAGATGCATATGTGTTTATGCCTTTTTGTGTAAGCTGTGAGATATAGCCGGTGAAATCCTCTGCTATCATCACAGGAACTCTGAATATCGCTCCCATACTTCCTCTTACGACCTTTGGCGAGTATATATCACAGCAGTCAGCCGAGAGTATGACTCCGTCAACACCGAGTGCCTCGGCTGTACGGAGTATAGTTCCCATGTTGGACGGATCCTGTATATTTTCAAGCGCTGCATAACGTCCCTGATTTAATATTTTAAACGTTCCGTCACGTTTGTCAAGTGTTTTAAATACACATAAAAAGCCCTGCGGTGTTTTTGTATCGGATATTTTTGCAAAAAGCTTATCGCTTACCTCATAGGACTTATCCGCACATGCCGATATTTGTTGAAATTCATGCACATACCTGTCCTTTGCGGCGGAAGTATATAAAAATGCCGATATCTTTGCACCGGATATTGCACCGTCACAGCAAAGCCTTGCACCCTCAGAAACAAAACAGCCTGTTTCCCTTCTGGATTTTGCACTTGAAAGCAGCTTTGATACCTGTTTTATTATGTCGTTATCCTTGCTTGTTATCATTTTTACGACCTCCGTATCTGCTGTATATCTGTTCCTTTATATACATAGCTGTCTGGGATATAGTCAGACCTCTTTCATCTGCGATTATATCGGCATATTTTTCATAAAGCGGCAGACGTTCATTATAAAGATCTCTGAGTGTCTGACCTTCCTTTATTGAAACACCCCTTTTTGCAAGGTCACCGAGCCTGTGTTTTATATCATCATAAGGGAGCTTGATATACACTATTATACCGATATCCTTAAAATGCTCCATAGCGTCCTTGCCGTAAACGACACTTCCGCCTGTTGCTATAACCGTTTTCTTTACATTAATAGAAGCGTTTATGCGGTTTTCTATTTCGTTGAAGCCGTCAACACCCTCCTGTTCTATTATATCACTCAGAAGTCTGTCCTCCTGCTCCTGTATAACAAGGTCAGAATCAAGGAACCTGTAACCGAGTATTTTTGCAAGCACAACTCCGACAGTACTTTTTCCGCATCCGGGCATACCTATCAAAACTATATTTTTCATTTCATTCTTTCCTTTTCAATATTTTTCCTATATATAAATTGTTATCTTTTCATTATCTGCTTTTTATGGCGGACAATGAAAAAACAGCAAATACAAATGCACTCAAGCCTTGACTTGAGTGCATAGGATAGTTTATCAAAGAGCTGCCTTAGCCTTCTCAACGAGTGCTGTGAAAGCCTCTGCATCAGCGATAGCGATCTCTGAAAGCATCTTTCTGTTGAGTGTGATGCCTGCCTTTTTAAGACCGTTCATAAATGTAGAATAGTTTATGCCGTTAGCCTTGCAGCCTGATGAGATACGAGTTATCCAGAGTCTTCTGAAATCTCTCTTCTTCTGCTTACGGCCGATATATGCATAGTTGCCGCTCTTCATTACGGCTTCCTTAGCCATCTTAAAGTGCTTGCTCTTTGCGCCCCAGTAACCCTTAGCGAGTTTCAGTACCTTTTTTCTTCTTTTGCGTGTTGCCAACGCACCCTTTACACGTGCCATTTTATATACCTCCGATAATACTTATTTTCAGTTAGATCACGATAGCCTACTTCTTAATTAATTATTTATAAGGAATAAGCTGCTTGATTGCTGCTACATTTGTCTTATCGGCAGCAACAGTCTTTCTGAGACCTCTTTTACGCTTTGTTGTCTTCTTGTTAAGAATGTGAGATTTGTTAGCGTGTGCACGGATTACCTTGCCTGTCTTTGAAAGCTTAAAACGCTTTTTAGCTCCGCTGTGTGTCTTGATCTTTGGCATATTAAGATCCTCCTTAAATTTCGGTTTATTTGTTTGTTTTCGGTGCAAGGAACATTATCATGCTTCGTCCCTCAAGCTTTGCAGGCTTTTCAACGTTTGCAAATTCCTGACATGCTTCGGCAAACTTTTTCATTATTTCGGTTCCAAGTTCGGGATGTCCCATTTCACGGCCTCTGAATCTTATGGAGACCTTGACCTTATCACCGCTCTTTATAAACTTCTGAGTATGATTGAGCTTTGTATTAAAATCGTGCGTATCAATATTAAGGGAAAGACGTATCTCCTTTATATCGACAATATGCTGATTTTTCCTTGCTTCCTTTTCACGCTTTGCCTGTTCAAAGCGATACTTGCCGTAGTCCATGATCTTGCACACGGGCGGTACTGCCTGCGGTGCGATCTTAACCAGATCGAGATTTTTTGATGCTGCCATGTCGAGTGCCTGTGATGCAGACATTATTCCGAGCTGACCGCCATCCGAATCTATAACTCTGATTTCCTTATCACGAATTTCCTCGTTGATCTGAAGTTCCTGCTTGCTAATCTTAAAGCACCTCCAATAAAAATATAGAAACAAAAAGAAAGCACGAACGATACCTGAATCGTCCGTGCATCAACAGCATAAGAAACTCTTTTAAGAGTACCGAAACTATTGACCTGTAACAGACGATACCCTACAGGTGAAAGCCACTGCTTTACTTTGTTTTACCAACATACTATAACATCTTTTTGCAGTTTTGTCAACTGTTTTACAAACGATTTTTTGAATCAAAAAATCCAGAACACAGTTTTAAATAGTCAATTAAGTCCTACTTTATATTCCAATAAATTCAAAACCTTTTTATTTATACTTTTTTCATTTATACAGTCCTTATGTCTGCCTGAAAGCAATTCCTCTGCTAAAAACATATAGAAATACACGGATATGTCCTTTAATAATTCTATACCAAGATCAGTAATATGGTACGCTCCAAAAGACAAGGCTCTCATCTCAAGCTTTCCGGATATTTTGGCATCTTCGATAGGAACAACAAAATAAACATATTTTTCCGATTCATAATAGCAAGTAAAATCTAAAGAAGTATAATTGTTATGTACTGTAACTCCAAAATCATCAAAATCCAATATATTTTTTACTATGTCGAAAATTCCAAAATAATTATCTATTCCAAAATAAGCCTGTAAACCTCTATCCTTTAGAAAAAAAGTGATTGCCAAGGTTTTCAATTCATCTTCACACTGATATTCTTTTACAGCTTGTTTGTAAGAATTGTATTTTTCTTCTTCTTTATACGAAAGTTCTTCTTCACGATTGATTTTCTGGTCAATTTCAAGCAGATACTTTGAAATTTTTTCTATTCGCTCGTCAACAATATTAACATCAAAATCAAATGGCTGTTCATTAAGATACCATTCTCTCAGCATATTTTTCCCTTTCACTGAAAGCGGTTCAGCCTTGTTTTTATCATTTATGAAAAACTCAAAATGAAAAAACTTTTTCTCATCAACAGGTATAACCGGACTTGTTTTTCCCGGAAACGAAGGTTTAGTACGTGAGCTCTTTTGGTTTATCTTATATAAAAGTTTTTTTTCCGCATCACTCTCACTCATACCAACCAAATCAATATAGATACGAGATTTTAGCAAGCCATCCGGTTTTACATCCTCAATACGAACAGGTATCAAAATTCTTTGGTTTCCTGTAGGATCACGAGCAAATACAGATGACCATTCTGCCTGACAATATTCCGATTTCAAATAATTCTCTGATAATACGATAATGGTCTTTTTACATTGCTGTAATGCCTTCTGCATTTCAACAACAAAATCATTGCCCGCTAAAAAATCCCATGCCTGAATAATGGTTGAATAACCATTTCCCTCCAATACGCCTGCAATCCAGGTAGCCCATGATTCATCTTTATGATTGTAGCTTATGAAAAAGTCTGTATCTTTCATTTCTGTATCTTTATTTTTCATTTTTTAAATCTTCACCTCCAAAAATCCGGTTATTTAAAATACAAACGAATCATACACATCATGTTTGTTATTACTATCTGCACTCAACAAAGCAGTCCTCACCGTCACAGGTATTTTCCTGATCTATGCCGTAATCTGCAAGTGCAGCCTTTATCATTATTGCACATTCAAGACGTTTCTTTTCAAGCTCACAGCCTACCTTGTGGGATTTGAGTATATCGCCCTCATACTGATAGTTGTTTGCGTTGCAGCCGCCGCTGCAATAGAATTTCGCCCAGCAGTCCTTGCAGTTCTCTTTTGAATATACATTAGCCTTTGCAAAACGCTGTTTCATATCAAGGTCGAATGTACCGTCATTGAGATTGCCCATTTTGTACTTTTCTTCACCGACAAACTGATGACACGGGTAAATATCACCCTGCGGAGTTACTGCTACATACTCGTTTCCGCAGCCGCAGCCTCTAAGACGCTTTATTGCACACGGTCCCTGATCGAGATCTATCATAAAATGGAAGAAGTTGAAATATTCGCCCTTTTTCCTCATGTCTATAAGAGTTTTTGCAAGACGCTCATACTCCCTGAATACCATCGGCAAGTCTTCGTACTTTATCGAATAATCAAGTTTAGGATCCGAAACAACAGGCTCGATTGAAAGCTGTTCAAAACCAAGCTCCTTCATGTGCATTACATCAGCCGTAAAGTCCTTGCTGAATGTGGTGAACGTACCTCTTATATAGTAGTCCTTGTCGCCACGCTTTGAAACAAGCTTCTGATACTTCGGAACTATTATATCATAACAGCCCTTGCCGTTTGGAGTAACTCTCAGCTTGTCATTTATTTCCTTTCTGCCGTCAAGCGAAAGTACTACATTGTGCATTTCCTTGTTGATATAGTCTATCTTGTCATCATCAAGCAGAAGCCCGTTTGTGGTTATAGTAAATCGGAAATTCTTGTTGTACTTCTTTTCTATGCTCCTTGCATATTCAACAGTCTGCTTTACAACGTCAAAATTCATAAGCGGTTCGCCGCCGAAGAAATCGACTTCAAGATTATGTCTTGTACCCGAATTTGCTATGATAAAATCTATGGCTTTTTTAGCCGTTTCAAATGACATAAGGCATCTGCCCTGACCGAAATCACCCTTTGCCGCAAAGCAGTATTCACAGCGGAGATTGCAGTCATGTGAAATATTTATGCACATAGACTTTATGGGTGCTTTTGTCATAAGGTCGGCAAACTGCTCATAATCGTCCTTTGAAAAGAGCTGTCCCTCCTGATAAAGCTCATAGAGAGCCTCATATGTTTCCGATAAATCCTCACGGCTGTACTTTTCTGATAATTCATCATACATTTTATCGGGTGCATTTTCCGTCATATTCTCGTTGCAGTAGTCAAGAACATCATAAGCGATGTCATCAAGAACATGTACAGCGCCGCTGTGAACGTCAAGACATATATTATATCCGTTAAGTTTATACTTGTGTATCATTTACATTCTCCTTGCATATACAGCATAAAGGGCGGACACAAACATCCGCCCTTTACATGAATCTCTGATGTCAGTAAAATTATTCTCTCTCGCACTTCTGGTTAGCTACAGTACAAGATGTCTTACAAGCTGACTGACAGGATGCCTGGCACTCGCCGCAGCCGCCCTTTACTGCTGATTCCTTAAGATTAGCCTTGTTAAGAGTTTTGATGTGCTTTTTTGCCTTCATTGAAAATCACCCTTTCTGCATAGCCGCATTATCTGAACCCCAAAGCACTATTGGCTGTATTGATTCACGGTTCATTTATATAATAACATATCTTTTCCGTAAATTCAACATTATCTCCTTCGTTTTTTATTTACTCCGATAACACCGCCGACTGCACCAGAAAAAATATCAAGGCCGAGCCTTAAAAGTGTCACCATGCTGACACTTCCTCCCGACATTGAGCCGATACCAAGAAAGGCGAGGAATATTACTGCACCGCATACAGCACCGATTAAAAGACCGAGGCTTTTATTAAGTCTTGCGGAAACATATCCTCCGACAAACGAGCCTGCAAGGACAGCGGCAACAGTTATGGGAACAACAGCGGCATAGACCATGCTTTGCGTCTTTACCATTATAACTACCGATACAAGAATTATCAGCATTGAAACGGCAATACCCGAAACCGCACCTGTAAACACGGATATAACAGCTTTTTTTGTCTGATTGCCGCACCTTGCATTATCCTTTTTCATACGCTCACCCGAATCCCACAATAATTAATAATTAATAATTAACAATTAATAATTAACATGAGTCCGAAGAAGAAAGCCAAGTCAGCCTCCCTCATTGAGGGAGGTGGCACGAAGTGCCGGAGGGAGTTCTCCACGCAGTTTCGCATAAAGCGTACTTTCAGTTGAAAAATTTTATAAACAGCCTTGTCATCCTGAGCGTAAGCGAAGGATCTTAAAAGATTCCTCACTACGTTCGGAATGACAAGACAAATATGTTTATCTTTCTCGTTCCGCTTCGCTGTTACTATCCTGACCGCAGGTTATAACTCCCTCAGTCAGCATAGCTGACAGCTCCCTCACAGAGGGAGCCTTTGTTCAACTGAAAATGTATCGAATCCAAGTTAATTAATAATTATTATTCAGATAAGCACGGATTAATGCATAGGACAATAAAAAATGCTCCCGTATTTCAGGGAGCATTCATCATTTTTATTATTCATCGGGATTGTATTCAAGAATATCTCCGGGCTGACATTTTAGTATCTCGCACAGTGAGATAAGCGTTGAAAATCTTATCGCACTTACATATCCGTTTTTGAGCTTTGAAAGGTTTACGTTATACCGAACGAGCTTCCTACGCTCACAAGACCGTTTGTCAATACTTTTTTATCGTTTTTCGTTAATTTTTTAATTTTGCATTAATATTATCGGCTTTTACAAGCCATAACGGACAAGTGCCGCATTATATGTGCATACAACACAAAAATCCCCGCCAGAAAGTTCCTGACGGGAATTTTAAGTTTTTAATTATTAATTATTAATTGTTAATTGTTAATTCAATCAGTTTTCTGCTATTACTTCTCTGTAGAGATTGATATATTCGGTTGCGGAACGTGACCAGCTGTTGTCACAGTTCATCGCACGCTTTACAAGTATCTCCCAGCCCTCATGCTGCCAGTAGCCCGCAATAGCTCTGCGGATACAGCCGAGCATATCCATAGCATCATAATTGCGGAATGTAAAGCCGTTGCCCTCGCCTGTGCCGCTGTCCTGTATCGAGTCACGAAGTCCTCCGACCTCTCTTACTATCGGTATAGTTCCGTAGCGCAAAGCGATCATCTGTGAAAGTCCGCAGGGTTCTGCCTTTGAAGGCATCAGGAACATATCCGCACCTGCATATATCTTTCTCGAAAGCTCAGGAATAAAGCCGTGACAAGCACAAAGTCTGCCCTGATACCTGTCATGCATCGAGCGGAAAAAGCTCTCGTATTCCCAGTCGCCCGAACCGAGTATTACAAACTGTACATACTCCTCTCTCATAAGCTGGTCAAGCGCATATTTCACAAGGTCAAGACCTTTGTGAGCAACGAGCCTTGTTACCATAGCGATTATGGGGACTTCGGGATTCTGTTCAAGTCCGAGCCTTTCCTGTAAACGACGTTTATTTTCGGCTTTGCCCGAAAGGTCATCCGCCGTATAATGCGCATAAAGCTGTATATCCGTTGCAGGATTATATGAAGTATTGTCGATACCGTTAAGAATGCCCTTTATCTTCCATGCCCGTGCATTTAATATCGGATCAAGTCCGTGTGAGAACCACGGATCACGTATTTCCCACGAATAACTCGGACTTACCGTTGTTACACGGTTGGCTGTTTCTATTGCACCCTTCATGTAATTGATACAGCCGTCATAGTCGAGAACCGAGCGTCCATATGGCGGTATGCCGACAACCTCCTCATAAAGCTCCTGTCCGTATTTTCCCTGATATTGTATATTATGGATAGTGAATACTGTCTTGATACCGCTGTACCACTCATTCTGTGAATAGAACAGATTGTAGTAGGTAGGTACAAGAGCAGTCTGCCAGTCGTTGCAGTGAATTACATCAGGCTTGAAGTCTATATATGGAAGCATTTCCAGTACAGCTCTTGAGAAAAATGCAAATCTCTCCGCATCATCATAGTGTCCGTATAAGCCCTGTCTTTTAAAGTAATACTGGTTATCAAGAAAATAATAGATAACACCGTTATAACGTGTTTCAAAAATGCCGCAGTACTGTCTTCTCCATGAAACAGGCACAGAAAAGCTGGTAACAAACCTCATAGTTTCTTTAAGGCTCTGAGGGATCTCATCATAAAGCGGCATCACGATACGGCAGCCTATCAAACGCTGACGAAGTGCGTGAGGCAGTGCTCCGGAAACATCTGCAAGTCCGCCAGAAGCTGCAAACGGCTGAGCTTCACTTGTTACAAACAGACACTTCATATATACACCTCCAATTTCTATATTCTCTGCTGCTGACTATCAGACAACACTGAGTTTGCCGATATATACAGGATATGACGGCTGACCTGCGAGTGTTTTGTCATCTCTTATTGTAACGTCCTTATCAACTACAACATAGCTGAGGTTGCAGTTTGCACCGATCTTTGTATCCTGCATGATAACGCAGTTGGAAACCTTTGTACCCTTGCCGATATGAACACCCTTGAAGAGTATGCAGTTCTCAACTTCGCCCTCTATATTACAGCCGTTGCCTATGAGTGAATTTGAAACCTTAGAGCCAAGACCGTACTTTGTGGGCATATCATCTCTTACTTTAGTGTAGATAGGACGATCACCTCTGAAAAGATCTGCACGTACATCAGTATCTTTAAGAGCCATATTGGCGTTGAAATAATCGCTCATTGATGTGATAACAGGAGAGAAGCCTGTGAACTCATAACCGTAAACATTAAGGTTCTTGTACTCGCCCTGTATTATATCACGCTTGAAGCTCATTGTATTCTTGCCTACGCACTTGTTTACAAGCTCCATAAGAAGTTCTCTCTTTATGAGCATGATGTTCATATAGAAGTTGCAGCTGCCTGATATAGCAGGATCTACAAGAACGTCATTTACTCTGCCTCTTGCATCAAATGAAAGAACTGTGGGGTTCTGGAGTTTTGCAGGGATAGGACCTCTCTTATATACGAGAGTCATATCTGCGCCGTTTTCAAGATGCTTCTCGAAAACCTTCTGGAAATCTATATTGCAGATAACATCACAGTCGGATATTACTACATATTCCTCGTTTGAATTTTTGAGGAAAGGCATTATAGAATAGAAAGTCTTTACTCTGTTTGCATAATCATCAGGATCCATGAAAGGCGGAAGGATAAACAGACCGTTACGCTGTCTTGAAAGATCCCATGCCTTACCTGCGCCGAGGTGATCTGTAAGAGACTGATAGTTGCTCTTTGTTATTACGGCAACCTTGTTTATACCTGAATTTACCATGTTAGAGAGCGGGAAATCTATAAGACGATATCTGCCGCCGAATGGTACAGCACCCATTGTTCTCAGCTCGGTAAGCTGGCTGATCAGATTTTCATGAAGGTTAGAGAAGATTATTCCCATTACTTTATTTCCACGCATGATCATTCAACCTCCTCTATATCCTTTGATATCATAGCCTTCGGCTCAACCGTAGCACCTGCGCCTATTTTAAGGTTGTCACCGATAACTGCAATACCCCATTTTTCCTTGTCCTCGATATCCTCGGGACGAACGCCTATAACTGCATTCTTGCCTATAACAGTGTTCTCGGAAACTATTGCATACTGTACAACAGCACCTTCCTCGATAACACAGCCGGGCATTATGATAGAATCCTGTACAACAGCGCCGGGCTTAACAACAACATTTGAGAAAAGTACCGAGAAATCAATAGTACCTCTTATATCACAGCCGTCTGCTATAAGTGAATTCTGTACCGATGCTCCCTCGGCGATATACTGCGGAGGAACAACAGGATTTCTTGAATATATCTTCCATGTTTCATCGCTGAGATCAAGCGGAACATTAGGATCAAGAAGGTCCATATTAGCTTCCCAGAGGCTGTCGATAGTTCCGACATCCTTCCAGTAGCCCTGGAACTGATATGCGAACATTCTCTGTCCGTCCTCAAGCATCTTCGGGAGTACATCCTTACCGAAGTCATGCTCGGAGCCTTCTGTATCTTCATCTTCGATGAGATATTTTCTGAGCTTATCCCAGCTGAATACATAGATACCCATTGAAGCGTTTGTGCTCTTGGGATGTGCGGGCTTCTCCTCGAACTCATAGATAGAGCCGTCGGGATTTGTATTCATGATACCGAAACGTGAAGCCTCAGCAAGCGGAACATCTATTACTGCGATAGTACAGTCAGCATTATTTTCCTTATGGAAAGCGATCATCTTGGAATAGTCCATCTTGTAGATATGGTCGCCTGAAAGTATAACAACATAGTTCGGATTATATCTGTCTATGTAGTTTATGTTCTGATAGATAGCATTAGCTGTGCCCTTATACCAGTCGGTACCTTTTATCTGCTGATAAGGTGAGAGGATACGAACACCGCTGTTCATGCTGTCAAGATCCCACGGCTGACCGCTGCCTATATACTCGTTGAGTACGAGCGGCTGATACTGTGTAAGAACACCTACTGCTTCAATACCTGAGTTAACACAGTTTGAGAGCGGAAAGTCGATTATGCGATATTTGCCGCCAAAAGGAACGGCAGGCTTTGCAAGCTTCTGGGTAAGTACCCCGAGTCTGCTGCCCTGTCCTCCTGCAAGCAGCATTGCAACTACTTCTTGCTTTGGATACATGGTAGTTTCCCCCTTTTAATTTTTATACGGTTTATCCGCATGTATATTTTTCTGTCGGCTCATTGATCCGCACTTTCGTCGGATTTTTCAGCTGCAGTTTTTCCGGTTGATTTAGCTCTGGGCTTTTTAGGCTTTGCTGTGTCGCCTGCATCAGCCTTTTTTCTTGTTCTCTTTGGCTTTTCGGCAGTATCTGCTGCATTAGCTTCCTTCTTTACTCTCGGCTTTCTCTTCGGCTTTTTGCGTGTGCACTTGAAGTACATTACGGAGAGAGGCGGAAGTGTAAGAGCTGCCGACTGCTCAAAGCCATGCATCGGAATATCCTCTGTTGCGATATCCGTACCGTTTGAAATACCCGAACCGCCGAACTCTGTCCAGTCGGTATTCATTACCTCGCTGTAAGTTCCGGCGAATGGCATACCTATACGGTAATTTTCTCTGAGCACTGGTGTAAAGTTGCAGACAACTATTATCTCATTGCCCTTCTTATCCATTCTGCGGAAGCTTATAACGCTCTGTGTATAGTCATCATTTGATATCCATGAGAAGCCTTCCCATGAGAAGTCAACCTCCCAGAGAGGACTGTTCTCAAGGTAGAAATGGTTTATAGCACGGAAGAAGTTTTTCAGGTCATTATGTGCCGGATATTCAAGGAGCATCCAGTCAAGCTCTGTTGCATAGTCCCACTCCTTGAACTGACCAAGCTCTGTACCCATGAAGGTAAGCTTCTTACCGGGATGAGCCATCATGTAAGCGATGAACATTCTGTCGCCCTCAAACTTCATCTCATAGTTACCGGGCATCTTATTGATAAGAGAAGCCTTTCCGTGTACAACCTCATCATGTGAGATAGGAAGAACGAAGTTCTCGGAGAATGCATAGAAGAACGAGAATGTAAGATTATCGTGATTGAAAGGTCTGTATATAGGATCAAGTGATACATAGTGGAGCATATCATTCATCCAGCCCATGTTCCACTTATAGTTGAATCCGAGACCGCCCGAATATGTAGGACGTGATACCATAGGCCAAGATGTTGACTCCTCAGCTATCATGAGTACGCTCGGATAATATCTGAAAGCAGCCTCATTAAGTCTCTGGAGGAAAGCAACAGCCTCAAGATTTTCCTTGCCGCCGAACTTGTTCGGTACCCATTCACCGTCACGTCTGCTGTAATCAAGATAGAGCATAGATGCAACGGCATCAACACGAAGACCGTCTATATGATAATAATCCATCCAGAATATGGCACTGGAAACAAGGAAGCTTACTACTTCATTTCTGCCGTAGTCGAATACGAGAGTTCCCCAGTCCTTATGCTCGCCCTTACGGGGATCGGCATATTCATAGCACGGTGTACCGTCGAAACGTGCAAGACCGTGAGCATCTCTCGGGAAGTGAGCAGGCACCCAGTCCATTATTACGGATATTCCTGCCTGATGACATCTGTCAACGAAGTTCATGAAGTCATGGGGATTTCCGTAACGTGAAGTTATTGCATAATAGCCTGTTACCTGATAGCCCCATGATGCGTCAAAGGGATATTCGGTAAGCGGCATAAGCTCTATGTGAGTATAGCCCATATCTTTAACATAGGGGATAAGGTCATCAGCGAGCTTTGAGTATGAGAAATAATTGCCGTCCTTATACTTTCTCCATGAGCCTGCATGGACCTCATAGATATTCATAGGACTGCTGTACGAATCATGTGCAGCCTTTTCCTTCTGCCATTCCTGATCCTGCCATTCGTAACCGTCTATATCCACATATACAGATGCAGTGTTAGGACGAGTCTCATAATGATAGGCATAGGGATCCGATTTCATAACACAGGAATCATCATAAGTTTCAACGCTGTACTTATACATGGTATATTGGTCGAAGTATTCGGGAATAAAACACTCCCAGACTCCACCGAAGGAAATACGGTTCATTCTATGAACGTTCCTGTCCCAATTGTTAAACGGTCCTACGACAGATACGCTTTTAGCATTTGGCGCCCATGTTCTGAACATGATACCGTCGGTACCGTTGATATTCATCTTGTGAGCACCGAGGAATTTGTACGCATGGAAATTTTCACCGCTGTGAAACAGGTCAAGTTCCGAGCGTTCTCTGCCTTCACTGCCAATCTGCATATATAACAACTCCTTTGTACTATAATTCTGTTTATATACCTATATAATAGCTTAATTTTGGATAAATTTCAAGTCTTTTTCGACTTCTTTTTATGAAAAATGTTAAAATTTTTAAATTAGCACCATATAATCTTATTTCAGGCACAATATTAAGGTTTTTCGGGAAATTAAGGCATTATAGTTCATCTCGGTTTCGTGATTTGTGAGTAATAAGTGCTGATTTTTATAGGGCGGAAGCATTCATTTTTGATACAGCGAAAGTCCGGCACAAACGGCATTATCCTGTATATTTATTATATCATATTCAGCCTGTCGAAAAACAAAAAAATAACGGACGCATAAGCGTCCGTTAAATGTCAGTTAATTATTTGTCTGCCTTTTCAGCAGCTTCCTTTTTCTTGAGTTCAACAATAAACAGTACTGCGAAAAGGATGATAGCTGCAAGAACCGAACCGAGAACAACCGCAATGTTTGTGAAGTCAGTCTTTGTTTCAGGGATAACTACTGTTTCAGCCGGCTTTGTGCCTATACCTGCAAAAGCGTTATCTGAAATAGCAGCTGTCTGGAGTATAAGCTGCTCACCTGCCTGTGCGCTTTCTCTCTGTGTTTCAGTCTTGATATAATCTATTGTTTCCTCGTCAGCGTAACCTGTTACTGCAAGACCGTTTTCCTCCTGAAAGTTTGCAACGGCTGATGCAACTGAACGGCTGTAAACGCCTGATGTTTTACCGCTGTAGTAACGGAGTGAAGAAAGCTTTGCCTGAAGCTCTGCAACGTCCTCACCTGAGTAGCCGTACTTGAGAACATCATATTCGGGTGATACAACTGCATCTTCTGAATAGAGTACTTCAAGCTGCTCTGCTGTAAGTGTATCGGATTCTTCAAGACCTGCTGCCTTCTGATATGCATGTACTGCATCACGAGTAGCATCGTCAAACTTTTCTGTTACGATACCTGAAAGATATCTGAGTTCTACAAGTCTGTTCTGGAGTTTAACAACCATTGAACCGCTCTCGCCGTATGAAACGCTGCCTGCGTTGGGGTTTTCCTTAGCATCGCTGCTGAATATTCTGAGCTGTGTATCGGGATCTGCGATACCTGTTACATCAAGGTCATTGTTCTTCTGGAACTGCTTTACTGCACTTGCTGTAAGATCGCCGTAGTAACCTGAAACCTCGTCATAGTAATACTTAAGCTCTACAAGTCTTGTCTGGAGAGATGCTATAGAAACATCCTGTCCGTCATCGAATGCGCCCTGCTCAAGTGAGCTGAAGTTTGACTTTGCCTTTGTTGATTTAAGAAGTGTATATGCTTTCTGTGTTACGATACCTGTTACTTCAAGATCATTCTTGCCCTGGAAAAGCATTACTGCCGTAACAGTTTCATCACCGTAATAGCCTGTTGCTTTCTCTGTAAGATAACCGAGTTCATAAAGTCTTGTCTGGATAGAAGAAACTGTCTTGCTTTCCTCATCGTCCTCATACTCATATTCAGCGATGACTCTTGCCTCTTCTTCTTCAAGAAGTCTCTTAGCCTCTTCCTCAGCCTTTTTCTTAGCTTCCTCTTCGGCTTTCTTTCTTGCTTCTTCAGCCTTTCTTTCTTCTTCGGCCTTTCTTCTTGCTTCCTCAGCCTGTCTCTTTTCTTCCTGAGCCTTCTTCATAGCCTCTCTTCTGGCTTCCTGCTCACGCTCTTCTTCTTCTTTTCTCTGTCTTTCCTCTTCTTCAGCCTGTCTGCGAGCCTCTTCCTCAGCTCTTCTTGCTTCCTCGGCTCTTATTCTTTCCTGCTCTGCTTCATAGTCATAGTAGTAGTTATTGTCGTCATCATCATCGTCATAATCGTCATCGTCGTCATCATAATAATCATTATAATTATAACCGCTTGATGAAGCCTCGGAATAGTCTGTCATTTCGTATGCGCTTGAAGGGGGTACTGTATCTGATACGCCTGCGCTGTCGAAGTTATATGTAACGCCGTTGAGTGTTCTTGAAGTATTTACAAGGTATTCGCCGTTCTCATAATAGAATGAATCACCATCGAGGAGTACCCAGCCCTGATAGGGATAAGATACGCCTGAGATCTTGAACCATTCAACCCAAGGTCTGCTGTAAACGTCCTGATAGCACATATCAATGCCGACATCTCTTGCATCGGCTGCCATTCCTGAACCTACATACACACCTACATGTCCGGGTGTATGAAGACCTAAGCCGTGGATATTCGGTACACCGTTGCTTACATAACCCCATTCATATGATGAACCGAGCATGTCAACTCTGTTTCCGCCTACACCGTAATATGAATATATAAGACCTGAGCAGTCTACCGCACCGGGTGTGCAGCCGCCCCATACATATGTCCAGTCTTCTCTGTAAGCCTTGAGTGCGTGTGCTGCAAGACCTACGTTTGTGGGAACCTCTGCGGATACTACAGGTCCTCCACCGGTGATCAGCATGAGAACGCCGATCATCAACGTTAATACAATTGCCACTGTCTTCTTGATAAGCCTTTTCGTCATGTTTTAGTTTTCTCCTTTCGGCTCCGCCTTACTTTCCTACGACATCTATCACTGTCGTTCATACAATTCCAAAAGCTTTTGTTACAAATAATTTAAAAAGCTTTCCTAAAAATGTAACGCTTGAAGTAATTGTTTCAAATCTGTAACGAAATGATAACATTAACCAATAAAAAAATCAAGCGTTTTTGCGATTTAACCTAAAAATTTGCCAATATTCAGCACTTTGCACAAAACATTTTCGGAATATGACTGATGTTCTAAGGCTGAACACGGTGCAGATTAAAAAATCAATTGCAACAACACAAAAAATATGTTATTATAGTATATCGCAGGAATATGCTGTGCGTTGATACTCTAATATCTCAGCCCGTAACTGCATTATAATTGATACAGACGCACATCAAAGGAAAACAATGCGGATAATGGAGAGTGGTTCAAATGCAGAAAAAAAACATAGCCGTAATATTCGGCGGAAAATCTTCCGAACATGAGGTATCAAGGGTATCTGCTTCATATGTTATCAGCAGCATACCGAAAGAAAAGTATAATGTATATACTGTCGGAATAACCAAAGACGGCAGATGGCTTCTTTATTCGGGTGACGTAAGCGCACTCCCTGACGGAAGTTGGGAAAATGACGAAAACAACCTCCGTGCATTCATAGCACCGGCTCCGACAGTAGGCGGTCTTGTAGTTCTTGACGGCGACACCTGCAAAACTATAAAGCTTGATGTCATATTTCCGGTACTTCACGGCAAAAACGGCGAGGACGGCACTATACAGGGACTTTTCGAGCTTTCGGGCATACCGTATGTTGGCTGCGGAGTGCTTTCCTCTGCTGCATGTATGGACAAAGCCGTTACTAATATATTGTTAGAGCATTTCGGAATCGATCAGGCAGCTTTCACATGGTTCTACACACACGACTATTACAAAGATCCCGATAAGTATATTGAACAGGTCGAAACAGAGCTTAAAAACTACCCTGTTTTCGTAAAGCCAGCAAATGCCGGTTCATCTGTCGGCATAAGCAAAGCCGCAAACCGTGAAGAACTTATAAAAGCAATTGACATAGCTGCAAAAGAGGATTCAAAGATAGTCATTGAAGAAAATATAAAGGGCTATGAAGTAGAATGTGCAGTTATCGGCAACTATGAGCCTTTCGCTTCCGTTCCCGGTCAGATAGCACCAGCAAGCGAATTTTACGACTATGACGCAAAGTACAATAATGCACAGTCACTCCTTTTCATACCTGCAAAAATAAGCGATGAGCTTATGGAAAAGGTAAAGGAAACTGCAATAAAAGCTTACCGCTGCATCGGCTGTTCGGGACTTTCAAGAGTTGATTTCTTCGTTACCGATGATGGCCGCATACTTCTCAATGAGATAAACACACTTCCGGGCTTCACTTCTATAAGCATGTATCCGAAACTTATGGCTGCCTGCGGCAAAAACGGCAGTCAGCTCATAGAGGAGCTTATAAAATACGCTTTTGAAAGGGCAGGTAAAGATGTCTGATAATGCAATAGGTATTTTTGATTCGGGACTCGGCGGTCTTACGGCTGCAAAGGAGCTTGTAAGAGTTCTTCCGCATGAAAATGTTATATATTTCGGTGATACTGCCCGTGTTCCATACGGCAACAAGAGTCGCAGCACCATTATAAGATACGCTCAGCAGGACGCTTATTTTCTTCTGTCACGAGGCGTTAAAATGATAATCGCCGCCTGCGGCACTGTAAGCTCGGTTGCAACAGGTCTTAAAGACGAGCTTCCCGTTCCGTTCACAGGCGTTGTTATACCTACTGCCGATGCAGCCGTCAAAGCAACAAAAAACGGTAAAATAGGCGTTATAGGTACTTCCGCAACCGTAAACAGCGGCTCATATAAAAAGGAGATACTCCGTCAAAGAAAAGATCTCACGGTTTTCCAGCAGGACTGTCCCCTTTTTGTTTCACTTGTTGAAAACAGCTTCATATCCGAAAAGGACGATATAGTAAAGCTTGTTGTTGAAAGATATCTTTCACCGCTCAAAGCACAGGGAATAGATACTCTTATTTTAGGCTGTACACATTTCCCGATAATCTCAAAGGCTATATCCGAATATCTCGGTGACGGTGTTACTCTTATAGACTCAGGACGTGAAACAGCACTTTATGCCGCAAACATACTCAAAGAAAAAGGACTTCTAAACAAATCAGATACACAGGGTACATGCCGTTATTATGTAAGCGATACAGTCGAGGACTTCCGCAAGACAGCGGAAATATTCCTCAACAGGAGTGTCGGGGACGAGGTATCACACATAAATCTCGAACAGGCTATGGTACGCTGATAAATTACGAAAGGAAAGAAAACATGGACGAAAATTATATACTCTCTGTAACAGGAAAACAGACGGTAGACGGTCAGTCCGATAAGATAGAGCTGCAAACGCCTGCCGCCTATATGATAAAAAACGGTACAAGATACATAACTTACAAGGAATATGACGCAAGTTGTCCCGACCGTGTTTTCCGCACCACAGTAAAGGTCGATCAGGACGGCATAGTTACAATAATGAAAGGCGGCACAGAAAAGCACCACCTTATACTTGAAAAGGGTGTGCGCCACAAATGCGAATATGTAACAAGCTTCGGCAGTCTTTCACTCGGCATATACACAGAAAGCGTCAGAAATAACCTTAACGATAACGGCGGCGAGCTTGAAGTATGCTACTCAATAGACATAGGTGCAGAGCTTGCCAGCACAAATGAACTTCATCTTAAAATCAAGGAGGCTTAAAAAAATGTCAACAGCACAGCAGACAATAATCGACCTGAAAAATGCCATTATAAGTGCTATTGAAAAGGCACAGAAGCAGGAGCTTCTTCCTCAGGCAGAAATACCCGACTTTACAATAGAAATACCTGCCGACCGTTCACACGGCGATTTAGCTTCAAATGCGGCTATGGTATCGGCAAGAGCTTTCCGCTCCGCACCGAGAAAAATTGCCGAGATAATCACACAGAATATTGACCTTTCATCAACAATGCTCAGCCGCTGTGAAATTGCAGGTCCGGGCTTTATGAACTTCTTCTATGATAACTCTTTCTATGCATCGGTATTGAAGGAAATATCCTCAGAGGGCGAAAAATACGGACGTTCTGATTTCGGAAAGGGCAAGAAAATACTTGTTGAATTTGTATCCGCAAACCCGACAGGTCCCATGCACATAGGCAATGCAAGAGGCGGCGCTATCGGTGATTCACTTGCAAGCGTTCTTGATGCGGCAGGCTATGAGGTCGCAAGAGAATTTTACATAAACGATGCCGGCAACCAGATAGAAAAATTCGCAACATCTCTTGAAATACGCTATATGCAGATATATAAAGAGGGTTACGAGCTTCCGGAGGACGCTTATCACGGTCAGGATATAATCGACCATGCAAAGAATTTTGCAGAAATAAACGGTGACAAATACGTTGAAACAAGCTCAGAGGAAAGAAGAAAGGCTCTTGTTGACTATGCACTGCCTATAAACATAGCCGGTCTTGAGCGTGACCTTCTTAAATATCGCATAAAATATGACCGCTGGTTCAGGGAAAGCACACTCCATAACAGCGGTGCTGTAAAGAATATCGTTGAAAAGCTCAGAGAAAACGGCTATACATACGAACAGGACGGCGCAACATGGTTCAAGGCATCAGAATTCGGTGCTGACAAGGACTTTGTACTTGTACGTTCAAACGGTCTGCCGACATACGTTGTTCCGGATATCGCATATCACTATGACAAGCTTGTAACAAGAGGCTATGACAAAGCAATAGACGTACTCGGTGCTGACCATCACGGTTATGTACCGCGTCTTAAAGCCGCTCTCACAGCACTCGGCGTTGATGCTTCAAGACTTGACGCTGTACTCATGCAGATGGTAAGGCTTGTAAAAGACGGCGAAACCATTAAGTTCTCCAAGAGAAGCGGAAAGGCTATAACGCTTGTAACTCTCCTTGACGAAATACCGATAGATGCCGCAAGATTTTTCTTCAATCTGCGTGAATCAAACAGCCACTTTGACTTTGATCTTGACCTTGCCATTGACCAGTCATCAAAGAACCCTGTATATTATGTACAGTATGCACACGCAAGGATATGCAACATATTAAAAACTCTTGAAGCTGAGGGCATAACACCGAGAACCTGTACAGACGAGGATTATGCAACCCTGACATCAGGCGAGGAAATAGAGCTTATCAATAAGCTTGCATGTCTGCCCGATGAAATAATCTCAGCCGCAAAGGACTATGATCCTTCAAGGATAACGAGATATGTTTACGATACTGCAACACTTTTCCATAAGTTCTATAATGCATGTCGTGTAAAGAACGATAACGAACAGCTAATGCAGGCAAGGCTTGCACTCTGCCTGTCGGTAAAGACAGTTATTTCAAACATTCTCACAATGTTCAAGATAACCGCACCCGAATCAATGTAAACAATGTTCAATGTTCAATGTACAATGTTCAATGTACAATGTACAATGTGCAATGTTCAATGTGCAATGTTCAATGTGCAATGTTCAATGTGCAATGTTCGATGTTCGATAAAATAACAGACACGGTACAAATCAGTATTTCCTGATGTACCGTGTCTGTTTTTTTCATGTCATATTTTTATTGTTCCACTCACTCGTATGACCTTTTAGCGAATATGAAAGCCGGCACGGAAAGTATAACCCCGAACTGTGCAAGCGTAACATTTGTAAGTGAATTAGGATCAATATGAAAAATCCATACCAAGAATGATGATACTGTATTGTCATTTATGACAATAGATATCGTAGATATGATTATGAATAAAAGTGCAAATCCTCCGAATACAAGTGATGATATCAAAAACGGATTGTTCTTCAGCATTTTTTCACCTTCCTTTATATTGGCACATCGTCTTTTGTTTTATTGTACATTGTACATTGTACATTGCACATTGTAAATTGCACATTGATCAGTACATAACTGCGCCGTATTTTTTTGTAAGCTGTGAGAGAGTTTTTTCGTCTATGTCACAACGTGTATCTACTATAAGCCTACCCTGATAATATCTGAGTGCGGCTTCAAGCGTTGTAGGATCGTCAGCACGAATTATAAACGGCAGTCTTGACATTATCGCATTATCGGCAAGATATGCCGCATCATCTGTCGAACCTAAATGTATGTATATAGCATTTATAGTTTCATCGTCAAAGTCTATTATCTCGTCAGACATATCAAGGTCACATCTGAGCGGTTCGGAAAATTCAAGATATTCAGGCAGGAAAAATGCTTCCCTGAAAATTGCCGCCGCATAGCTGTCCTTTTCCTCGCCGTATCTGAACCGAGGTTCAAGACTGAGCAGTTTTTCTATCTTTTTAATATCTGTACATGACGCTGTATCAATATACATCGCCGCACCGTTTTCATTAAGCATTTCTATATCGCTGTCGGAAAGCTTGTCTATATCTGCAGCAGCTATAAGCGGTATTTCCGCATGGGGATAGGCTTTTTTTATAAGCCCGGCGGTTTCCTCAGCACCGCATGTACATTCTATACCGAAAGCCGCCGCACCGAGTGCCTGTAACGTGATAAGAGCGGCTATATATTCGGTATCGCTTTCGTTCAAACCCTCATCATCAACTTTCATTGTCACAATAACGGGTATATCGGCATTTTTAGCGGCAAGTACACCGGCTCTCATATCCCAGAGCTTTTCAAAATTTCTGAGCAGTATAATATCCGCCCCTGCGTCTTTCATAAGAGTTATTTTTTCAAGATGGTCGAAATATGCACTTTCAAAAACATTTTCTCCGTATTCGGACGCTATCGGATCACTTTTTGAAAGCACACCGAATATTTTCTGCCTGTCGGATACCGATTCAGCAGTAAGTCTTGTTATATCAGCGGTGAAGTCTGTGAAATCATCTCCGAATCCCATATCTTCAAGTCTTGAATGGGAAATGCCCTCTGTCGGAGCAAGAATGGCAGTAAATCCGCATTGAGCGGCTTTTTTCTTTACAGAAGTAAGTATCTCAGGTTTACGCATTACCAAAGCTTCACTACAGACATTATACGGATCATCACCTGTAAGCTCACCGCATGAGCCGGAACCGTCTGCAACAGCCGGAAGTGTAAATTCAAAGCCCATAGTTTAAAGCATCTCTCCTTAACTTTCAATTCATAATATAAATATTAGTTTTTATTATACACCCTACAGCAGTACAAATCAACACTTTTTATTAAGCGAAAAGCTGCAAAGCAAGCTAACGGCTCACCATGCAGCTTTTAATAATTAACTGGTTATATTCAAATCAGCGGAACTCAAATAATTCCACTTTCCACTTTCCACATTACACATTAATAATAAAGATTAGTTGTTCTTGACCTCTTCTATCTGATAGATCTCGAAGATGTCGCCTTCCTTTATGTCGCTGAAACGTTCAAGTGTTATACCGCACTCAAAGCCGGCTGCAACTTCCTTTACGCTGTCCTTGAAACGCTGGAGTGAAGCGATAGTATCATCAGCGATAACTATGCCGTCACGCACAACACGAACCTGTGCACCTCTTACGACCTTACCGCTGAGTACATATGAACCTGATACAAGTCCTACATTGGTTATCTTGTATGTCTGTCTTACTTCGACCTTACCAAGCTGTGTTTTCTTGTACTTAGGTGCAAGCATACCCTTCATAGCGGCTTCTATTTCTTCTATGCAGTCATAGATGATTCTGTAAAGACGCATATCAACGCCGTCACGCTTTGCATTTTCCTCGGCTACGGCATCAGGTCTTACATTAAAGCCTACTATAATAGCGTTTGAGGCTGATGCAAGCATTACGTCAGACTCTCTTACAGCACCAACACCGCTGTGTATTACATTTACACGGATCTCGTCATTTGAAAGCTTTTCAAGCGACTGTCTTACAGCCTCAACAGAACCCTGTACATCTGCCTTTACGATTATCTTGAGTTCCTTCATATCGTCAAGACGCATCTGGTCAAACAGATTATCAAGAGTAACCTTTGTCCTTGAATTGAAGCGTTCTTCTTTTTCGGCTGTCTTTCTCTGCTCGACAAGCTCTCTTGCAAGACGTTCATCAGATACGGCATTGAATATATCACCGCCTGTAGGAACATCATCAAGACCTGTTATCTCAACAGGAACAGACGGACCTGCTGCCTTTACTTTCTGTCCCTTATCGTTAGTCATAGCACGTACACGTCCTACGGTAGTACCTGCAACGATAATATCTCCGACATTAAGTGTACCGTTCTGTACAAGGACTGTTGCGATAGGACCTCTGCCCTTGTCAAGTCTTGCCTCGATAACAGTACCCTTTGCAGCTCTGTCAGGATTTGCTTTAAGCTCCTTCATATCTGCAACAAGAAGTACCATTTCAAGAAGGTCATCAATACCCTGCTTTGTATGTGCCGATACAGGTATAACAGGTGTATCGCCGCCCCATTCCTCAGGTACTATTTCATATTCTGTAAGCTGCTGTTTTACCTGCTCGACATTTGCGCCTACCTTATCTATCTTGTTTACTGCAACTATGATAGAAACGCCTGCTGCTTTTGCATGGTTTATAGCCTCTATTGTCTGCGGCATTATACCGTCATCGGCTGCAACAACAAGTATTGCGATATCTGTTACCTGTGCGCCTCTTGCTCTCATTGTTGTGAAAGCTTCGTGTCCGGGTGTATCAAGGAAAGTTATCTCCCTGTCGTCTATTGATACACGGTATGCACCGATATGCTGTGTGATGCCGCCTGCTTCTGTTGAAGTAACATGTGCATGACGTATGCTGTCAAGGAGTGATGTCTTACCGTGGTCAACGTGTCCCATAACAACAACTACGGGCGCACGGGTTACAAGGTTCTCATCATCATCATCACTGTCATCAATTATCTTTTCCTCGATAGTTTCAACAGTTTCCTTTTCTACTTTTGCATGGAATTCCATAGCGGCAAGTGATGCTGTATCGAAGTCAATCGTATCATTGACTGTTGCCATAACGCCCAGTCCCATGAGCTTCATTATAACCTCGGCTGCTCTTGCTTTAAGTCTGAGAGCAAGCTCGCTTACGGTTATCTCATCGGGTATCTGTACAGTAATAGGCTTGTTCTTTCTGTCCTTCTCGATACGGCGGAGTCTTTCCTGCTCGGTTTCCTTACGGGAATTACGGGGCTTGCCCTTCTGCTGTGAACGCTGTGTTATCTTCTGCTTCTGCACAGTGTTTTCATTGTGCATTTTCTCGCTTGCAAGACGGTCATACTTTTCATTGTAGCGCTCGATATCAACGTTTGATGAACGTGTGTTTATAACACGGCTTCTGCTGCCGAATGAATCATCGCCCTGTGATGCATTTGTATTGGTATTTGTATTTGTCTGCGGCTTTACATTGGACTTCTGCGGCTGGACATTTGCTGTGTTCTTCTTTGGTGCCTGAGCCTTTGTGTCCTGCGGAGCATTTGGCTTGGGCTTGTTCTTGTTTCTGTCGCCCTTGTCATTAGGTCTGCGCTCACCGTCACGGTTCTGGGGCTTGCCCTTTTCATTCTTTACAGGCTGCTTGTCAGTTCTGACAGGCTTTTCGGCCTTATCCTTTTTCTCCGGCTTAGGCTCGGCTGTTTCTGTCTTTTCAGGCTCGAACTGCTCCTCCTGCACTTCTGCATCACGGGACGCAAAATATTTATCAAAGCTGCTTACACTGTTTTTCTGAGTAAAATGCTCGAATATTACATTAAGCTCATCCTCGGTAAGTACAGTTGCCGGCTTTTTGACTACTCCAAGACGTTCTTTAAGAACATCCGCAGCCTCCTTATTTGAAACATTGAGGTCTTTTGCAACCTCACTCAATCTGTATTTTATCATCAATACATTCCTCCTGTCTGTTGTTCGGAAAATAGAGCTTTAAGCTTTTCTGCAAATCCGCTGTCATTCACGGAAATAATACCTGTCATTTTTTTGCCCAGAGCATTGCCTATCTGTTCCATAGATATGTTGATTTTGAGTATCTCTGTACCCGACTGCTCCGCCTTACTTATTATAGATCCCGATGTACGTTCCGAAATATCATCGGCAAGCAAAAGTAAATATGACCTGCCTTTTTTCATTGACTCCGCTGCCGCATCGAATCCGATCGACAGCCTTCCCGCTCGTCTTGCAATTCCAAGAAGTGACAACAGCTTTTCATTCATCAATGCTTTCCTCCATTAGTCCGGTTTTATACTCACAGCTCTGTAAAAGGATCTACTCCGCACCAAGCTCTTTTGCGAGCTTTTCATATACATCATCGGGTATCCGGCAGGAAAAAGCTTTTTCAAATCTTCTTGCCTTTTTTGCCGCTGCCAGACATTTCGGATCATTGCATACATATGCTCCCCGTCCCGACTTTTTTCCGGTCATATCCACCGATATCTCACCCGACTGTATTATCTCTCCGTTTTCGTCCTTTATATCGGGGGCTTTTACTACCCTGACAAGCTGCTTTTTTTCCTTCATCTCGCCGCAACCTGTGCATTTTCTCATAGGTATTTTTTTCTGCTTCGTACAAATCGCCTCCAGTCAGGACAAGACTTTATTATTCTGCTTCGGAGCTTTCATCGGCTGTTTCTTCTGCTGTTTCCTCAGCCGGTTCTTCGACTGTTTCTTCAACTGTTTCCTCAACAGCCTCATCAGTTACAGCTTCCTCTGCTTCATCCTCAGCCTCTGTCTTTTCCTTTTCTTCCTCTTCCTCACCAAAGAAGCCGCTCTCCGGACGTATATCTATCTTCCAGCCGGTAAGCTTTGCGGCAAGACGTACATTCTGTCCCTTATTGCCTATTGCAAGTGAAAGCTGACTGTCGGGAACTGTAGCCTTGCATACTCTCTCCGCATCGGGAGCGATATCTACCTTTACGACTTCCGCCGGTGAAAGTGCGGCTGTTATAAACTTTACAGGATCTTCGTCATATTCAACTATGTCTATCTTTTCTCCGCCGAGTACTTCAACTATAGTACCGACTCTCTGACCTCTCGGACCTATACATGCACCGACTGCATCAACGTTTTCATCACGGCTGAATACAGCTATCTTTGTTCTTGAACCTGCTTCTCTTGATATAGATTTTATTTCAACAGTACCGTCAAATATTTCGGGTACTTCGGCTTCAAACAATCTCTTTACAAAATCGGGGTGTGTTCTTGATATTATCGCACGAGGCTCTTTGCCGCCTGTCTTTATATCTACTATATATACCTTTATCTGCTGACCTTCGGTGAATTCCTCGCCGTTTATCTGCTCATTCTTTGGAAGTATAGCTATTGATTTTCCGAGCCTGAGTGTAGCATTTCCTGATTTGGAATCCACCTGCTCAACGGTAGCGGTAACTATCTCTTTGAGCTTGCTCTGATATTCTGCAAGAGCCTGTCCCTTTTCGCCGTCACGGATACCCTGACGGATTATATTTCTTGCTGTCTGTACGGCTATACGTCCGAAATCCTTGGGATCGAGCTTTACGCCGACTTTGTCTTCAAGTCTTGCGGCAGGACTTATTTTTCTTGCATCGTCAAGCTGTATTTCACGGTTATGATCAAATACTTCCTCGACTACCTCTTTATTGAGATATACCTCGAATATACCCGTATCAGGCTCCATTTTTATCATTACATCCTCATTGCCGCCGTATGTACTTTTACAAGCGGTTATGATAGCCTTCTGTATCTGACTGAGCATAAAATCTACCGGTATGCCTCTTTCCTTTTCAATGAGTGCCAGTGCTTCAAAAAGCTCAGTATTTCTGTTATCCTTTGGCTTTTCAGTTTTTTTCTTTGCCATTGATTATTCCCTCCGTAAAATTGGTTATAGATCGAAATCATCCAGTTTAATATATACTGTATCCTTTTTATTTATAACTTTTTCTTCGCCTTCACACATAATAGTAACGCTTTCCTTATCATGTGCGGTAAGTGTACCAGAAAGCTCACGCTCACCCTTTTCATCGGGACGTATAAGCTTTATTATAACAGGTGCTCCTAAAAACGCATCAAAATGTTCAGGCTTTAAAAGCTCCCTTTCTATTCCCGGTGATGAAACTTCAAGAATATAGTTCTGCTCGATAGGATCGAGATCATCAAGCGGCTTATCTACCGCCCTTGTAACGTTCTCGCAGTCATCAACTGTTATGCCGCTGTCCTTGTCGATGAATATTCTCAGGTACCACAAAGCACCTTCCTTTACAAATCTGACATCCCAGAGTGTCAGTCCCATATCTTCGATTATAGGTCTTACAAGCTCGCTGACAGCCTCGACTGTATTCCCTTTCTTATTCTTTTTTTCTGCCATAACCACCAACCCCGTTATCAATGTACAATGTGCAATGTACAATTATTGATTGCTGAAAGTTTGTCCTATTAATGATAAAAGAGCGGGTCGCCCCACTCTTTTGTCAAATAGCATATCCTAACTATACTTATATTAGCACATAATATTTGATTATGCAAGTATTTTTTATAATTAAACAAACATTTTATTATACAACCAAAAAACAGGGTATGCATAAAAATGCACACCCTGCCGGTTATCAGTTTACTTTAAGTGTAAAAGTCTTTTTGGAGTAAATCGGTGATCTCATAGGTTCATCATGTCCCTCGTAAATACGATATGTACCTCTTACAACAACCGTATATGTACCCCTGTGCTTTGGCTTTATAACGATATTGCCGCCCTCTAAATTGGTAGCCTTTGTCCACTTGGTCTGATTATCATTCTTGTAGAATACCTCAAATTCAGCCTCACCGATACCGCCCTGATATACACGTTCAACATATACCTTCTGACCGAGCTTTATCTCGGTTGCGGATATTGTAGACTTGTTCTTGAACTTCGGATATACAGTTCTCTGGAGATATGTTTTAACGACCTTACCTGCCTTGTCCTTTGCCTTTACGCATATATCATAAGTTCCCGAATGCTTGGCTGTGAAGCTGACAGAACCGTTTTCAGAATAGTTCTGAGCAGTTATCCATTTTTTTGCTGTTGACAGCTTGTAATATACAGCATACTGATAATTTTCGCCGTAATTCATTTTACCGCCCGAAGCCTTGCCGGAAACATAAATTGTATCGCCCGGAATAAGTTCGGATTCAGTTGATAAATAAGTCCTTAACTCAAGCGGGAATGATACAGCAGAAAACGGGATATTGTGTTTCTTTGCATATATTTCCGCATATGAGCCTGCCGCACCTCTTATAGTTACATTTTTACTGCCTTCAAATGCATGGTCATATATAGAAGTAACGCTGTTTGGTATCGTAACATAAGTAAGAGAATCACATTTTGCGAATGCATACTCTTCGATAAAGGTTAATGTGCTGGGAAGCTCAACAAGAAAGATATCATCATTATCGTAAAAAGCTCCCTGTCCTATCCAGCGGACTTCTTTATTATCACATTCAGAAGGCATGAACACATACCTTTCACTGCCTTCATATCTTTCCAGCCACACATAGTCACAGTGACACGGATGTGTGGCAAAAACGTAGTTATCGGAATATATCAGCTCATCAGCACTTGCAGTTATACCCGCATCGGCAATACTTCCTGAACATACATAGCCTGCACCTGTCAGCATACATGCCGCAAGACTGACTGCACAGATTTTTTTAAGCAAACCGTTTTTCATAATAACACCCCTTAATAATTCATAATGCATAATTCATAATGCATAATTTATTGTATTATTCAGTTACAGTAAGTGTAAGGTACTTTTTGGAATATAAAGGCTTAACATCAGGGTTAACGCTGTAATATGTACCTCTTACACATACTGTATATTTGCCTGTATGTCTTGGCTTTATAACAACACTGCCGTTTTCGTAATTTGCAGCCTTTGTCCACTTGGTCTGATTTTCATTCTTGTAGAATACCTCAAATTCGGGACGGCCTTCTACAGCTCCGGCGAATATCTGATTAACGGATACTTTCTGTCCGAGCTTTATCTCATTTGCAGTAAGTGTTGCCTTTACCTTGAACTTCGGATATATTGTTTTGGTTATATATGTTTTTGCAATCTTGCCTGCCTTATCCTTTACTTTAAGGCATATATCATAATCGCCCGTATGTTTCGGCTTGAAGCTTACAAGGTCATGGGTTGAATAGTTCTGAGCTGTTGTCCATTTAGTGCTGTCAGCTCTCTTGTAATATAAAGCATACTGATAGTCTGAGTGATACTCTCTTTTTCCGCCGGCAGCGTCGCAGATAACAGTAACAGTTTCACCGATATATGTTTCCTTGTCACCGTCTGCATGAAGGAAAAACGGTGTGCTTGTAAGCGGAAAGCTCATATATGTACGTGGGATATTATTCCTCTTTGCATACGATTCGGGCTGTGAATTATGTTCTGCATATATAGTCAGCTTGCCGCAGTTTTTAAAAGCATTATCTTCTATAACACGTATAGAATCAGGCATAACAGCCTTTGTAAGTGCAGTACATCCTTCAAAAGCAGATTCACCGATATATGTTACAGAAGTCGGCATTGTTACCGAAGTTATTGTTTTGTTTCCGTAAAATGCTTTAGCCTCAAAGCCGTCAACTGTAATACCGTCTATCTCGGACGGAATAACAACATCCTTGTCAGTTCCCTTATAACCTGTTATTCTTATATATTTGTCCTCATAGCCCTTTACTTCATAAGTAAATACACTTTCACGAGCTGCCATTGCGGCACTTGCCGTAACGCTTACATCCTGAAGCACAGCCGCTCCTGTCATACCTGCACCTGCAAGCATAGCTACTGCAAGGCTGACCGCACAAATTCTCTTCAACACACTGTTTTTCATAAAAATTTCCCTTTCAAATAATTCGCTTAAATAATTCGTAATGCACAATTCATAATGCATAATTTATTATATTATAGTGAACGCCATAATTCAATTTGTAAATTACATGAAATATCCGCTCAAAAATCGGCATTTTCCCACCTATTTCAATATTAAATGTGGAATGTGGAAAGTGGAATTGAGCATAGCAAACTTAAAATGAATCTTCCTTTTCAGGTTTGTTTTAATCGCTGTATCTGTATAAAAAACTTCCGGTCAGAAAATATTATCCTGACCGGAAGTTCAAAATTACGAATTATGAATTATGCATTATGAATTATGCATTATTTTGTTACTTCGAGAGTGATCTGCTTTTTAACAACCTTGCCTTTTTCGTCCTTAACCTTTATGCTGACTGTGTATTTGCCGGCATTTTTGGGAGTTATTGTTTTGGTTGTGTTTGTTGAATAGCTCTGAGCCTTTGTCCAGCTTGTAGCTGTGTCAAGCTTGTAGTATATCTCGTATTTCTTTATACCGAAACCGCCGGTTGACTTCGCATTTACCTTTATGCTGTTGCCGAGCTTAACGGTGCTTGCGGAAAGAGTTGATGTGTTCTTGAGAGCGGAAACGTATTTGATAGTAATGCTGTTATCCTTTGCATAATCATCTGCAACGCTGCCCTTATAGCTGTATATTGTAACATCATCCCAGTTTGGCAGACAGTCATAGCCAAGCTCATTTACTTTTTCGGAAATATAGATAGTTTTAAGATTATCACAGCCGGCAAATGCACTTGTACCTACAGAAGCTACAGTATCACCGAGTGTTATGCGGCTGAGAGTTTCACAGCCATAGAAAGCTTCATCACCTATGATCTTGACACCGCTAAGAGATACCTCTTTTAACTCGTCACATTGTTCAAAAGCATTATTTCTTATTGTAGTAACGGTAGAAGGGATATTTATAGTCTGCAAACGATAGTTGCGGCCAAAAGCACCTGTACCGATAACCTGAAGACCTTCGCTGAGCTTCACAGTCTTAAGACGAGGGCAGTTGTTAAAAGTATATTCATTGATTATAGTCAGTCCCTTGCCTAAAGCAGCGGTTTTCAATCTTGTGCAGTCAGAAAAAGCATCTCTTCCGAGCTTAGTTACAGAATCGGGAACAGTTATACTTGTAAGAACACTACAATCATTAAAAGCATACTCACCAATAGTTTTTATGCCGTTGTTAAGAGTAACTGTTCTGAGGCAGTAGCAATCATCAAAAGCACTTTTACCGATTTTTGTAACAGTACCGGGAATATCAATAGCTTCAAGATTTTCACAGCTATTGAAAGCAAAATCACCTATTTCCTTAACACCGCTGGGAATATTGATGGTTTCAAGATTTTTACAGTTATTGAAAGCATAATCACCGATATTGACCAGACCTTTGTTAAGAGTAACCTTTTCAAGACGGTCACAGTGAGAAAATGCATCCTTTTCTATGTATTTAACATTTGCGGGAACAGTAAGTGAAGTAATATGAGCACCGTAAAATGCACCCTCACCGATAGTAGTAGCGCCTTTGCCGATAGTTATCTTTTTAAGATTATCGTTGGATTGAAAAGCACACTTACCTATTGTTTTAACAGTATCGGGAATAACCAATTCGGTTATATTGTTGTAATCAAAAGCATATTCGCCGATAGCGGTAACGGTTTTGCCGTCTATTTTGCTGGGGACAGTAAATTTTGAAGGTGCATAGGTATTCATTCCGGTCAGAGTGATAGTACCGTCATTGTTCAGATCATAATAATACTTACCCGACTCGTAAGCACTGACTGTAACGGAAGTCTCAGGAAGAAGACCTGTATTTGCCATACCAACGCCTGCACCTGCAAGCATAGCGACTGCCAGAGAAACTGCACAAAGCTTTTTCAATAATTTGCCTTTCATAATAAATTCTCCTTCTCAAAAAATTTACGGAAACAAATTTCATCAGTATTATATTACACAAAAATTGATAATTCAATTAACTGAATTTACAAAAAAATCCCTGTCAAAGAACAATACTTTGACAGGGATAAATAATTATGCATTATGCATTATGAATTATGCATTATAAATTGCGATTACTCGTTTTTACCGCAGCACTTTTTGTATTTTTTGCCGCTGCCGCATGGACAAGGATCGTTTCTGCCGACCTTTACTTTTTTGACGGTACGGTTAACGGGAGCGGAATCGCCTTCAAGATTTATAGATGTGGGAACAGCGACCTGCTCACGCTTCATAAACTTCTCGGCAGCCTTCTGAACATCATCATCGGAGTATTTCTTTTCGGAAGTTTCTTCCTGCTCGGTTTCCTCAGCAGCATCTTCGGTTTCGGGTTCTTCAGGCTCATCATCCTTAGTTACTTCAACAAGCTTTACAGGTGACGGCCTATCATCATCATTTGTAACAAGGCGTACATTTATAGATGCCTGAGCCTCATTACCAGCTTTCTGAGCATTGAGTGCAGCGATAGCCGCAGCCCTCGCCCTGCCGCTTGCAGCTCTTTTAACAGCGAGCTGCCGCATTTCATCCTGCTGTTTAAGACGGTCTGCAACTCTCTTGGGGATAACAAGGAGCATTTTGATAGTATCTTCACGAATGCACTTTATCATATCGTCAAACATATCAAAGCCTTCGATTCTGTATTCAACAACAGGATCATGCTGACCGTAGGAACGCAGACGTATGCCCTTTTTGAGTTCCTCCATAGCGTCGATATGCTCCATCCAGTAGTTATCAACGTTTTTAAGGAGATATACTCTTTCAAGCTCACGCATAGTTTCTTCGGGAACGAGCTTTTCATTTTCTTCGTATTCCTTTGTAGCCATTTCTGTGAGCATTTCGATAAGGTATTCTTTTTCAAGTGATTCAAGTTCATCCTGAGTATAGACAAGTGTTTCCTCGTCATCATCGGGGATTATCCAGCCTCTGAGTGATTCTTTAAGACCTTCGAGGTTCCAGTCATCTTTTTCGTCAAACGGCAGATACTCTGCTATTTTTGAAGATACTGCATCAGGTATCATTTTAAGGATAGTTTCACGGAGGTTTTCACCATCAAGCACCTGATCACGCTGTGTATATATTATCTCTCTCTGACGGTTCATAACGTCGTCAAAGTCAAGAACGCTCTTACGGATATTGAAGTTACGGGCCTCAACCTTAGCCTGTGCGCTCTCGATAGTTCTTGAAAGGAGCTTGCTTTCAAGAGCCTCATCTTCTTCACCGGGCATTCTGTTCATTATATTGGCTATCCTGTCACCTGCAAAGAGTCTGAGAAGGTTATCTTCGGCAGAAAGATAGAAACGGCTTGCACCGGGATCACCCTGACGACCTGCACGGCCTCTGAGCTGGTTATCTATACGTCTTGATTCGTGACGTTCAGTACCCATTATGAACAGACCGCCTGCTTCTCTTACCTTTTCGGCTTCGGCTTCTGTTTCCACATGAAATTTATCAAGAAGTTCCTTATATACTTTTCTTGCATTGATTATCTCTTCATCGGTAGTTTCTGCATAGCCTGTAGCTTCCTCGATAAGCTCCTCGGAGAAATCTCTTCTTCTCATCTCTGCTTTTGCAAGGAACTCGTCATTACCGCCGAGCTTTATATCGGTACCACGACCGGCCATGTTTGTAGCGATAGTAACAGCGCCGAGCTTACCGGCCTGTGCAACTATCTCTGCTTCTTTTTCATGCAGTTTTGCATTGAGGACATTGTGCTTTATACCCTTCTTTTTAAGAAGTGCACTCAGCTCCTCGGATTTATCTATGGAAACTGTACCTACAAGTACGGGCTGACCGTTTTCATGTGCTTCCTGTATATCGTTGATAAGAGCCATGAACTTGCCCTTTTCAGTCTTGAAGATAACATCGGGGAGGTCGATTCTCTGTACAGGCTTGTTTGTGGGTATTTCGATAACGTCAAGTCTGTATATCTCGGAGAACTCTGTTTCCTCTGTCATAGCTGTACCTGTCATACCCGAAAGCTTTTTATAAAGACGGAAGAAGTTCTGGAAAGTTATAGTTGCAAGAGTCTTGCTCTCACGCTGAACGCTTACGCCCTCTTTGGCCTCGATAGCCTGATGCAGACCTTCGTTATAACGTCTGCCGTACATAAGACGGCCCGTAAACTCATCGACAATGATTACTTCGCCCTTTTCGTTTACGACATATTCTATATCTCTTCTCATAACACCTCTTGCCTTGATAGCCTGATTGATATGATGTGAGATAGTCATATTTTCGGGATCGGAAAGGTTTTCAACACCGAAATAAGCTTCTGCCTTCTTAACGCCGACAGGTGTAAGAGTAGCAGTCTTTGCTTTTTCGTCAACTATGTAGTCAATGCCTTCCTCTATATATTCGTCATCATTATCCTCTTTTGCATCGGTTTCGGTTATTCTCTTGCATTTAAGAGTTTTTGCAAGCTCATCAGCCTTTACATAAAGGTCGGTTGACTTATCGCCCTGACCTGAAATAATAAGCGGCGTTCTTGCTTCATCTATGAGGATTGAGTCAACCTCATCGACGATAGCGAATGTATGACCTCTCTGAACCTTGTTTTCCTTATAAACAACCATGTTGTCACGGAGGTAGTCAAATCCAAGCTCATTGTTTGTAGCGTATGTGATGTCGGAATTATAAGCTTCCTTACGCTGTTCATTGTTATAGTCATGCTGGAGTATGCCGACTGTAAGACCGAGGAAACGGTATATCTTACCCATCCACTCTGCGTCACGCTTTGCAAGATATTCATTGACTGTAACTACATGTACGCCGTCACCTGCAAGAGCATTAAGGTAAGCCGGGAGAGTTGCAACAAGCGTTTTACCTTCACCTGTTTTCATCTCGCTGATACGTCCTCTGTGGAGTATGATTCCGCCTATTATCTGTACAGGGAAATGCTTCATACCGAGTACACGCCATGATGCTTCACGGCATACCGCAAAAGCTTCGGGAAGAATCTCATCAAGTATAGCTTCCTTTTTCTTGCTGTCAAGCCCTTCCTCTTTGAACATTGCCTGAAAGCGTTCTGTTTCCCCACGGAGTTCATCATCGGAAAAATTCTTATATTTTTCTTCAAGTTCCAATACCTTATTAACTATCGGCTGTATTTTTTTAAGTTCTTTACGGCTGTTTCTGCCGTTAAACCATGTTTTAAATCCCATCGGTGCCACCTCGTTTACTTTATTAGAAAATTCTTATCCATTATAACACACTTTTTTCCACAAATCAACAGGAATAAAACTAATAAACAGGGTTTTTGAATGAGTGAACAAATTATTAATATGGCTCCCTCTGTGAGGGAGCTGTCAGCTATGCTGACTGAGGGAGTGTAACTTGCGGTCAGGATATATCAGCGAAGCGGAAATAGAACGATAAACACACTTGATTTGTCATTCCGAACGCAGTGAAGAATCTTTTAAGATCCTTCGCTTACGCTCAGGATGACATATTTCTTATTTTCTTTTAGAGAAAGTTAATTTCCGTGAAAATCACAAGTCGGTTGTTGACAACAGCATAGCTCTCAGCGTATAATAAAGGTATCTTAATATAAAGGAGATAATCAAAATGACAATTCTTGTAACAGGCGGTGCAGGCTACATAGGAAGTCATACCTGTGTAGAGCTTCTCAATGCAGGCTATGATGTTATCGTTGTCGATAACTATTACAACAGTGTCCCCGAAGTACTCAACAGAGTAGAAAAGATAACAGGAAAGTCACTCAAAAGATATGAATGTGATATACGAGACAGAGAAGGTCTTGAAAAAATATTCGGTGAAAACGACGTTGACGCTGTAATACATTTTGCAGGTCTTAAAGCTGTCGGTGAATCATCACAGCTCCCTCTCCTCTATTATGAAAACAATATTTCAGGCAGTGTTACTCTCTTTGAGGTAATGGAAAAATATAACTGCAAGAAAATAGTTTTCAGCTCATCGGCAACCGTTTACGGAAACAATCCCATTCCCTACAAGGAAACCATGACAACAGGCGATGTAAGCAATCCCTACGGCAGAACAAAGCATTTTATCGAGCAGATACTCGGTGACGTATATAAAGCCGACAACGAATGGAGCATTTCACTTCTCCGCTACTTCAACCCCATAGGCGCACATGAAAGCGGACTTATAGGTGAAGATCCCAACGGCATACCTAACAACCTCATGCCCTATATAGCAAGAGTTGCAATAGGCAGACTTCCACAGCTCACAGTTTTCGGCGGTGACTACGACACAAAGGACGGCACATGCATCCGTGATTATATCCACGTTGTAGACCTCGCAAAAGCACATCTCTGCGCTGTTGCAAAAATACTTGAAGGCACAGGAATTGACGCATACAACATCGGTAACGGTGTAGGATACAGTGTTCTTGACATAGTACACGCATTTGAAAAGGCAAGCGGAAAGAAGCTGAATTATGTCATCGGTGACAGACGTTCAGGTGACCTTCCCGCATTCTATGCAGACGCTACAAAGGCAAACACAGAGCTTGGCTGGAAAGCAGAACTCGGCATTGACAAGATGTGCGAAGATACATGGAACTTCCAGACAAAGAACCCCGAGGGCATAAAATAATTTCAGGCATAAAAGCACACGGTACAGCTTACATTCAGGCTGACCGTGTGTTTTTTCGATACAAAAGCCTCTCTCAGTGAGGGAGGCTGATTTGTTAGTTCAAAAACCATTGACTTATAAGATAGCTTACTGTCTGAGATACCTGTTCTTCACGGGTTATGGTAGGTATTCCGTCACCACGCTGTGTTCCGTAGCTCCCGAAGAATGAATGACAGCCGCCGAAAATGAAAAACTGCTTTGTATCTGACGGAAGATTTGTAAGGTTCTTTTTGTAGTTCTCTGCATTCAGCACAGTGTCGCTTGTGCCGTATATCGAGATGACATTAAGCTTTGTATCGCTGACATCTCTTGCAGAGTATGCCGCAAGCAGTACAAGTCCGTCAAGCTTATCTGCGTGTTCAGACGCATATACAGCCGCCATACTTCCTCCGAGTGAATGACCGCCGATGTACCAGTGCTTTATCTGCGGAAAATCCTCCTGTATGCCGTCAGCACCGTTTATGTTGAATACCGCAAGATTGAACGGCATTTCTACTATTATGCACAGTACATTGTTTTCCGCAAGCTTATGCATGAGCGGTGCATAAGCCTTTGCCTCGACCTTTCCGCCCGGATAGAATATGAATCCGTACTCAGCGGTTTTCGGTTCAAAAATTATGTGTCCTCCGCTTTCTGTCACAGTAACCGCATTGTCCGACTGCATAGCTGATAAAGCTTCGTCTGTCGCATGATAGTATATGCTTACATATATGAAAAACGCCGCCAGTGAAACAACAACCACAGAGCTTACTGAAATGATAGTTATTTTTACCCATTTTTTCATTATGATACCTCTCGGTTGGGTGTTTTGTTAATTATTAATTATTAATTATCGTAGAGTACATTTCCGGTCGCCTGTCACGGAAAAGTCCCCAGCTCATACGCATTTCATGTATCTGCTCAAGGTCGTATTCAGCGTATATGACAGTTTCGCTTGTGCGGTCGGCTGAAGATATTATTTCGCCTGTTTCGTCAGTCATAAATGATGAACCGTAGAAACAGAGTGATGACGACTGGTTGTTGTTTTCCTCACAGGGATAGACTTTTTCTGTACCTATTCTGTTTGCGGCTATTACGGGAGTGATGTTTGCGGCGGCGTGTCCCTGCATTACCCTTCTCCAGTGCGGCATACTGTCAACATCGAGTATAGGTTCAGAGCCGATAGCCGTAGGATAAAGAAGTATATCCGCACCCATGAGAGCCATGCTCCTTGCACATTCGGGAAACCACTGGTCCCAGCATATTCCCACACCTATTGTTCCGAAACGTGTTTTCCATGCCATGAAGCCTGTATCGCCGGGGGTGAAATAGAATTTTTCCTGATAGAACTGGTCATCGGGAATATGTGTTTTCCTGTAAACGCCGAGAACAGAGCCGTCAGCATCTATCATAGCTACCGAGTTGTAGGTGTTGTTTACATCCTTTTCAAAAAAGCTTACGGGTATAACAACGCCGAGCGATTTCGCCACATCTTTGAAACGTCTTACAGCCATGTTTTCATCAAGCGGTTTTGCAAGCTTGTAATAACCGTAGTTTCTTTCCTGACAGAAGTATTTTGTTTCAAAAAGCTCAGGCAGAAGTATGATATTTGCACCCTCGGCAGCAGCTTTTCTTATCATACATTCAGCCGTATAGATATTATCTTCGGGATTGCAGCGCATCGACATCTGAACTGCTGCGACCTTAATTTTATTCATTGTACATTCCTCCGTATCATAATATTTCATTGTACAATGTACATTGTACATTGCACATTGCTCATTGCTCATTGTACATTGTAATCGGGTATCTGCTGTGTTATACAGTGTATGTTTCCGCCGCCTATGAGTATATCTCTTGCATATACGCCCATTACAGTTCTTGTCGGAAAAAGCTTTGAAAGTATGTCAAGTGCGGTTTTGTCGTTTTTGTCGTTGAACTGCGGACATATTACATGCTTGTTTGAGATATAGAAATTTACATAAGATGCTGCAAGACGTTCTCCGGGGGTGCGTGTAGGCTCGCCGTCCATATCGTCAAGTCCTGCACATTCCTCAGCAGTTATTGTAACAGGCTTCGGCAGCGGCAGCTTATGCACCTTTATTTTTCTTCCGCATGCATCCGTACTGTTTTCGAGAATATCAAGACAGCTTTTTGACATTTCATACTGAGGATCGTTTTCGTCATCAGTCCATGCAAGAACGACTTCACCGGGGGAAGTGAACGCACATATATTATCGACATGCTCATTAGTTTCATCGTTGTATATGCCCGATTTCAGCCATATCACCTTTTTTGCGCCGAGAGAGCTTTTAAGCTCGTTTTCTATCTGTTCTTTATTAAGCTGCGGATTTCTGCCGCCGCTTAACAGACAGGCTTCTGTTGTAAGTATAGTGCCCTCACCGTCAGAGTGTATCGAGCCGCCCTCAAGTATAAAGCTGCGTTTGTCATATACATCAACATCAAGCACGTCACAGAGCTTTCTTGCCATTTTATTGTCCTTATCCCAAGGAAAATACAGACCGTCATGCAGACCGCCCCATGCATTGAAGCCCCAGTCTATACCCCTTATTTCACAGCCGTTTGTCACGAATGTCGGTGCAACATCTCTTGCCCACGAATCATCGGACTCCATTTCTATAACACGCACCCTTTCGGGAAGCATTTTCCTTGCGCTGTCGTAGTCCTCATATCTTGCGCATACAGTTACTTTTTCCGAGAGAGATATAATGCTTATGACTTCGGCAAAGGCTTTTCTTGCGGCATAAGCACCGTTCTGCCATGAATCACGTCTGTGCGGGAATATCATTATACATCCGCTGTGCTTTGAAAATTCGGCAGGCATAATAAAGCCGTCATCTGACGGCGAAGTTTTCAGTATCCTCATATCATCTGTCCTTTTTACGATTTTCTTAATTATAACATATACCTCCCTGTTTTTCTACAAAAAAATCATATACAACAGTTGAAATATTAAAAAAATGTAGTATAATGAGAGAGGATGCATATAAAAGAAGAAGGAGAGGTCGGAAATGCAGGAATTTGATTTTGAAGGAGAGCTTGACATACTTGAAATCATGCTCGGTGCAAAGTTCTACACCGGAAATGCGATTATGAATGCACTTGAAGGAAGCCCCGTAAAGTACACAGAGCTGCTTGATGAAACGTTTCTCCTTGAAAACACGGGGGAAACAAAGAAAGTAAACGATTATGCAAAGCTGTTTGAGCCTGCAAAGCTTGACAGAAAAAATATGCAGTGAACAAGAGCAAATTGCCTTTGACAAAAAAATTCCCGACTGCTTGATACAGTCGGGGATTTTTTATATTATCCTGATATTACTTTCTTTTTTTCTTGCCTGTTGTTTTCGGACGAGGAGCGGAAGCTGAAGTTGACTTTACAGCCGGAGCAGCGTCTTCTTCTTTTTCTTCTTCGCTGCCTTTAGCGAGGAAGCCATATACAGCAGCAGCAAGAACGCCGCCAACGAGGGGAGCAAGTATGAATACCCATACATTTGTAAATGCAGCGCCGCCTGCGAAGATAGCAGGACCGAAGCTTCTTGCAGGGTTAACGGATGTACCTGTGAAGTGTATGCCGAAAACATGTACAAGTGTAAGTGTAAGACCTATAACGATACCTGCAACAGCACCGTTGCTTGTTTTGGATGTAACGCCGAGGATAGCTATAACGAATACAAAAGTAAGTATTACCTCTATGAGCATTGATGACCATATATTGTTGTCATAGAGAGCGTTTGTGCCAAGACCGCTTTCGGAACCGAAGAAAGCGAGGAGCAGAGCACCGCCGATTATAGCACCGATAAACTGAGATGCAACATAAGCACAGAACTCTTTTGGAGTCATCTTTTTGCTTACGAGCATAGCGATTGAAACCGCCGGGTTGATGTGACAGCCTGAGATATTGCCGATAGAATAAGCCATAGCGACAATAACAAGACCGAAAGCAAGTGCTGTCATGAAGTAGGCTTCGTTCGGAACAGAGGCTGTGCAGTTAAGAACACATGCTGTACCGCAGCCGAAAAGAACAAGTACGAAAGTACCAAGACATTCGGCTAAACATTTTTTTAAGAGCTGCATAAAAAATCCTCCTTTAAATTTTATTTTGCCGTGTAAACGGCATTTATACGGATTAATGTCTATTATAAACTATTTTTTGCAATTTTTCAACAAAAAAATGTTAAAAAATATAGCCTCCCTCACAGAGGGAGCCTGAGTCAGGCATTTGTACAAAAGTGAAATGATACTCATTGACTGACAGCAATGTTTGTTATAGAATATATATGACAGCAAATCCAAAAGGAAGGAGAGATAAACCATGAAATTCAGAGATATAATAGTAACTGTCACACTGGCATTAACTGTTGCAAGTCTTGTTCTTGAGATAATAGACCTTGTAAGAAGCCTGAAAAAAGACGATGAACAGCCGGCTTTACCGGAAGAAGAAAACAACGAATAATCACAGGCACATATCAGAACAGGCATGACATCCGAAAGGACATCATGCCTGTTATTTTTATGATATATTCAATTCAATATCAGCCAAAGTACTTAACGCCGCTTTCAAATATTTTCTGGTCTTTCTCAAACGGTACGTTGAAGTAGAGGTTATCGCCCTTACGCTCGGAGTGTCCCATCTTTCCGAGAACACGTCCGTCAGGGCTTGTTATACCCTCGATAGCACATACTGAACCGTTGGGATTGTATTCAATATCGGATGCGACATTTCCGTTCGGCTCAACATACTGTGTTGCTATCTGACCATTGGCAATAAGCCTTGCAAGTGTTTCGTCATCGGCAACAAATCTGCCCTCGCCGTGTGATATCGGTACAGCGTGGATATCTCCTGCATTCACCATCGAGAACCATGGGGATTTTACAGATGTTACTCTTGTATATGCCATTCTTGAAATATGTCTGCCCACAGTATTGAATGTAAGTGTCGGATCATTCTCTTTAAGGTCGGTTATCTCGCCGTAAGGTACAAGACCTAACTTTATGAGTGCCTGAAAACCGTTGCATATACCGAGCATAAGTCCGTCACGCTTTTTAAGAAGTGTGTTTACAGCCTCGGAAACTCTCGGATTCCTGAAAGTCGTAGCTATGAACTTACCCGAACCGTCAGGCTCGTCACCGCCGGAGAAGCCGCCGGGGAGCATTATCATCTGTGACTGCTCTATAAGACGTACCATTTCATCTATTGTTTCTTCAATAGCCGAAGGCGTAAGATTTCTTACGATAAGGAGCTGAGGCTCTGCACCTGCCTTTGCAAATGCTCTTGCTGTATCGACCTCGCAGTTAGTGCCGGGGAATACAGGTATGAATACTTTGGGTTTAGCTGTATGAATTGCCGGTGAAGATGTATTGCGCTCTGTATAAAGCGGTACATCCTTTTTATTTTCGGGACATGCTGCTTTTACAGGGAACACGCTTTCAAGCTTTCCTGTCCATACCTCTATAAGCTCATCTATTGCAAGGCTCTTTCCGTTGACTGTTATACAGCCGTCATCTGTAGTTGTGCCAAGCTCATAGTAAAGAATATTTTCAGGCTCTGCGCCGTCAGCAAGCTCTATTATGAGTGAACCGCTGAGCGGTGCGAAAAGCTCGTCATTTGTAAGTGTATTCGCAAACTTGAAGCCGATTTTATTACCGAAACTCATCTTTGCAACAGAAGCGGCTGCACCGCCCTCTTTTACTGTTGAAGCGGCAAGTACTTTTCCGCTTTCCATGAGTGCATAAACGGACTTGTACATCTCTTTGAGCTTTTCCCAGTCAGGCATAAGTGTTTCCTTATCCTCGGGAACGGGGACATATATTACTCTTGAACCGCTCTTTTTGAACTCTGCGGAAACAGTCTTTGATGCCTTTGTCATAGCAACTGCAAAGCTTACAAGTGTAGGCGGCACGTCAAGATCTTCAAATGAACCCGACATACTGTCCTTACCGCCTATTGACGGCAGACCAAGCTTTATCTGAGCAACGAGTGAACCAAGAAGTGCTGCGGCAGGCTTGCCCCATCTTGACGGTACATCATGCAGACGTTCAAAATATTCCTGAAAAGTAAGTCTTGCCGTAAGTGGATCTGCACCTATTGCAAGCAGCTTTGAAAGTGACTCTACAACCGCATACGCTGAACCGTGGAACGGACTCCATCTTGAAACACCGGGTATATAGCCGTATGCCATAGCTGTAGCGTCATCTGTTTCACCCTCAGGCAGCGGTATCTTTGCAGCCATAGCATCTTCGGGAGTAAGCTGTGTAACTCCGCCGAAAGGCATAAGTACTGTCGCCGCACCTATACTTGAGTCGAATCTCTCGCAAAGACCTTTCTGCGAGCATACTTCAAGTCTTGAAAGGTTAGCTTTGAATGCCTCTGCGGCATCCATGCCTTCAAGTGCTTTAGGTGCAAGCTTTCTGTAACAGTTATCCTTATCGGGAGCGGTTATATATGCCTGTGCTGTCTGAGTAACACCGTTTGTATTGAGGAACTTTCTGCTGAGGTCAACTATTGTCTTTCCTCTCCACTTCATAGTAAGACGGGGGTTTTCAGTAACAACAGCTACAGCCGTTGCTTCAAGATTTTCCTTGTCGGACTCTGCTATGAATGCGTCAACGTCCTTAGGATCGAGTACGACTGCCATTCTCTCCTGTGATTCGGATATAGCAAGCTCTGTTCCGTCAAGACCGTCATATTTCTTTGTTACCTTGTCAAGATCTACTGTAAGACCGTCTGCAAGCTCACCTATTGCAACACATACGCCGCCTGCACCGAAGTCATTACAGCGTTTTATCATTGTAGAAACCTTGCTGTTTCTGAAAAGTCTTTGAATTTTTCTTTCTGTCGGCGGATTGCCCTTCTGTACCTCAGCACCGCATGTTTCTATTGAATCGGTTGTATGAGCTTTTGAAGAACCTGTTGCACCGCCGCAGCCGTCACGTCCTGTTCTGCCGCCGAGAAGAACTATTATATCATCGGGAGCGGGTACGTCACGCACTACATTTGCTTTAGGTGATGCGCCTATTACTGCACCTATTTCAAGTCTTTTTGCAACATAGCCCTGATCGTAAAGCTCTGTTACCTGACCTGTTGCAAGACCTATCTGATTTCCGTATGAGCTGTAGCCAGCCGCCGCACCTGTTGTTATCTTTCTTGACGGGAGCTTTCCTGACATGGTTTTCTCAAACGGCACAGTAGGATCGCCCGAACCTGTTACACGCATTGCCTGATATACATATGCACGTCCTGAAAGCGGATCTCTTATTGCACCGCCGAGACATGTTGCGGCACCACCGAAAGGTTCTATTTCTGTCGGGTGGTTATGGGTTTCGTTCTTGAACTGAACGAGCCACTGTTCTGTTTTGCCGTCTATGGTTACGGGAACTTCTATGGAACATGCATTTATTTCATCGCTCTGGTCAAGGTCGGGTATAAGCCCTCTCTTTTTAAGGAGCTTCATTCCTGCAAGCGCCATATCCATAAGTGATACGTCCCTTGTTGTATCCTTGCCGTATATTTCGTCACGGCTGTCATAATAAAGCTGTAAAGCGTCCTCTATTGTCTTTGAGAGTATGCCTTTTTCTATCTCTACCTTTTCAAGTCTTGTAAGGAAGGTAGTATGACGGCAGTGGTCTGACCAGTATGTATCAATAACTCTGAGTTCTGTAACTGTCGGATCTCTGTGTTCGTCATCACGGAAGTAGTCACGGCAGAATTTAAGATCTGAAAGTGTCATTGCAAAGCCCATTGAAGAATAGTACTTCTGCATTTCATCGTCATTCCATGATATGAAGCCCTCTATTACTGCAACATCATCAGGTCTGTCAGCCTTCATGTCGAGTGACAGCGGCTTATCAAGAGAAGCAAGTCTTGACTCAACGGGGTTGATAAGATAATGCTGTATTTTAAGAAATTCGTCATCGCTTATATTTCCCTTAACGGCAATAAGCTTTGCACTTACTACCTTTGGTCTTTCGCCCTGAGTAAGGAGCTGAACGCACTGAGCGGCGGAGTCTGCTCTCTGATCGTACTGACCCGGAAGGTATTCCATAGCGAACACACGGAAGTCCTTATCCTCGGGAAGAACCTCATCATATACTATATCTGCATTAGTTTCACTGAGTATCGTATTTTTTGCCCTCTCGAAGTTTTCGCCTTCAAGACCGCTTATATCATAACGGTTTATTATCCTGACTTTTTCTATTGCCGAAAGTCCGAGATTATTTCTGAGATCAGCGGAAAGATTAGATGCTTCGACATCAAAACCGTCACGCTTTTCAACAAAGATCCTTTTTACTTCACCCATCAAAAAACACCCCTTAAAATAATTAACAATCAATGATAAATAATCAGGAATTGTTCACTACAATTCTACCATACAGCACATACCTTTTCAAGTCAAATTTGATTTTGAGCAGAACAAAAAACAAAAATCGGGTACGTCATGCGTACCCGATTTTTGTAAAAGGAAGGGATAATGAAAAAAATGGAGATATTATACAATTAGTACATAAACAATAGAAATAGTTGATAATTTCTATCTGTATATTATAATAACACACCTTTCTGCATTTTTCAATACCCTATTCAATAATTTTTTAAATTTTTATTACAGGTTATCGTCTATAAGCTCGACCTGTACTTCAAAGCTGTATGAAATGTCTGCCATTGTAGCGGCAGCCCTGAAAAGCTTTAATGTAACTTTATCACCGGGCTTATATTTGCTGAGCTGGTCGATAAACTCATATGCAGATTTTACCGTTACTCCGTTTACCTCTGTTATGATATCCTTTTCTCTTGCCTGTGTATTTGAAAGAGGACTGTATGAGTTTATTTTTGTTATGACCATTCCCTGCGGTACATTGTTCTTTCTCGACTGATAAAGATTGCATGTTGTTCCTTCTATTCCGAGAGTTCCCCTGTCATTTACATAGCCGTATTTTATCAGCTTATTGACTATCTCTACGACCTTATTGCTCGGTATCGAAAATCCCATACCCTCATAATCAGTCGCAACAAGCTTTGAGGTATTCATGCCTATTACCTGACCTGCATCATTTACAAGTGCGCCGCCTGAGTTTCCGGGATTTATTGCCGCATCTGTCTGTATGTACTTGACATAGCCGTTTGTTGAAAGTATCCTGTTCACAGCCGAAACAGTTCCCTTTGTAAGCGAATTTGAAAACGCCGAACCGCCGGGATTTCCTATTGCATAAACATCCTGTCCTACAAAAAGCGTATCCGAATTTGCAAAATCAGCCGATGAAAGATTCTCTGCGGATATTTTTATAACTGCGATATCGGTTTTCTTGTCTATGCCTATTATAGTTCCGAGATATTGTTCTCCTCCGCTGAGTGTTATAACAACTCCCGTACCCGTGTTATCGTTGACAACATGACTGTTTGTTGCGATATATCCGTCATCGGATATTATTATTCCCGAACCTTCTCCGCTGTGATTCACGGTATAATCCGAACCTGACGGGTATGCCGTTATGCAAACGACTGAGGGCGATGCTTTCTGATAGGCTGTATTTGCAGTATTCGTACTTGTACCGCCTATGACCTCATGTGTTGATATCTGCGGTCCGTCGGGATTTGCCGAAACATCGGGGGCTTCGGGAATGGATACCTCTGCCGCATATGATGACTCTACATTTCCGTTAAAAGGTATGTAGCTTTCGCTTTTTTTGGCTTCTTTTTCAAGCTGTGACCTGTAGGATACAGTTAATACCATGTAAACAGCAATGGCAACAAAAATCAAAGATACAACCCATAAAAAGAAGTTTGTCATTCCGGAGCGTTTCGGACGTTCATGCGGAACAGGCGAAAAATAATACGGTGTACTGCCGTTGATATTATTTCCGTGAACATTATTATAATTGCTGTAAGCAGGACCGTTTATAACAGGCTGTTCCTCATATCTCATAGGCGTACCCTGCTCAGACTGTCCGATATTGTTTTGCGGCGGCGGAGTATTCATACCGCCGTATCCGTCATTAAATCCGTCAGGCATTAACACTTCACTCCTTTTTCATTATCCCGGTAAGCTTTTCCTGTCCGATTTTTTGTTTGAGTTCTTTTTCGGCAGATAGAAGTCAAACTCCGTATATTCGCCATATACGCTGTTTGCTGTTATATCACCGCCGTGAAGCCTTATTATACTCCTTACAAGATAAAGTCCGAGTCCAAGTCCTTTTTTATCCTTACTGCGTGATTTATCCGTCTTATAGAATCTTCCAAATACAAGGTCTATTTCGGATTTCTTTATTCCCATACCGCTGTTCTTTATTATAAAATCAAACTGTTCAAGGCTTTCGTCAATTCTGAATTCTATATATCCGCCTTCATTGGTGAATTTTACTGCATTTTCTATGAGGTTATATACTACCTGATAGATAAGATCCTTATCACCGTAGACTATCTTTGGCGATATTTCATCAAGTCCCTTTATTTCTATGTTTTTGTTTTCTATCTCACGTTCAAAAGTGATTATTATAGTAACAAGCATGTCAAGAAGGTCAAACTTCTGATAGTTGAGTTTAAGTTCGCCGCTGTCTATCCTTGAAAGGTCAAGCATTGAACGCACAAGTCTGGAAAGACGCTTTATTTCCTCAGAAACTATATGCAGATAATAATTCTGCTTTTCGGGCGGTATAGTACCGTCAAGTATTCCGTCAATAAAGCCTGCTATCGTTGTCATAGGTGTTTTAAGCTCATGCGACACATTCGCAACAAAGCTTTTTCTTGTTATCTCCGATGAAGAAAGCGACTCCGCCATATTATTGAATGATGCCGCAAGCTCGCCTATTTCATCATTTGAAGATGCATTTACTCTCACGCTGAAATCGCCTTTACCGAACTGCTTGGCAGCCTGAGCCATTTGTTTGAGCGGCTTTATCATATTATATGAAAACAGTCCTATTGCAAGTATCGACATTGAAAGAGTTGCAATAGCTGCAAGCAGGAATATATTGAACACCATTCTCGTTACATTCTCAACATCATCAGTCACGACACTTACTATAACAGTACCTACAACAATATCATTCGCATTGGTATAAACAGGATAGGCTGCGGAATATCTTTCCGAAGTATAGACTCCCCCAAGCGTTCCCTTGCTGTAGTAATTTATATTTTTGACAGTCTGGTCTATTATATCCTGACTTACTTTAAGCGTTTTTATCTCTTTATCATTATTGGTTATTGCCATAAGTGCATTGCCTTTGAGATCGGTAACTATTATGTCAACGCCTACATCAGATGAATACATTGCAAGAAATGTTTTTACATATTCCGTATATTTGCTGTCTATCCACAGGGGAAGGACTTCTATTTCCGTACCGTACCATTCTTTCATAGTGACGTTTGGACGTATATATTTTGAGATATTCTCCGCATGACTGCTCAGCACTTTCCTTTTTTCATTCGTCCAGTATGTAGAGATAGTCAGTGTAAGGATTATTCCAAGAACTAAAAAGCTCACGAATATTATCAGCACACTGACATTCATATATTTGAGAAAAAGCGACTTTCCCGAAAAGAAACCTCTTTTGAATTTATTCTTTAGTTTCAAACTTATAACCTACTCCCCATACGGTTTTCAACGCCCATTTATCCGAAACCCCCTCAAGCTTTTCCCTGAGTCTTTTTATATGGACATCAACTGTTCTTGAATCTCCGTAATAGTCAAAGCCCCATACCTCATCAAGAAGCTGATCTCTTGTAAAGACTCTGTTCGGATTGCTTGCCATGTGATATATAAGCTCCATCTCTTTGGGCGGAGTATCTATCTGTTCACCTTTTACTTTCAGCTCATAATTGGTGAGGTTTATTACAAGACCGTCATAACGCACCTCTTTTTTCTTTGTACCCGTTATATCCTCGATAGGCATATTTCCGCCCATACGTCTGAGAACAGCCTTTATTCTTGCGACTATCTCCTTTGTTTCAAACGGCTTTACAACATAGTCATCCGCACCAAGCTCCAGACCAAGCACCTTGTCAAACACTTCACCCTTTGCAGTAAGCATTATTATAGGGCACTGAGAAGTCTTTCTTATCTCCCTGCATACCTGCCAGCCGTCAAGAACGGGGAGCATTATATCAAGCATTACAAGGTCGGGCTTTTCGGTCTTGAATTTTGTAACAGCCTGCCCTCCGTCATTAGCGATAACGACCTCATAGCCTTCCTTTTCAATATAGAGCCTGAGAAGCTCACATATATTGATATCATCATCAACAACAAGTATTTTTCCCATATTCATATTAAAACCCTCTTCTTAATTCATAATGCATAATTCACAATGCATAATTATTGCTATTTTATTTATTATAACACTTTTTATTTAAATTAGCAATTATCAATTTACAATGAATCAGGGTTTTTGAATGAATAAATAATTTATGAACAAAGTTTATAAAGCCTCCATCATTGAGGGAGGTGGCACGAAGTGCCGGAGGGAGTTCTCCACGCACTTGCTCAATAAAGCGTATTTTCACTCAACCAATAAATTTAAAGTTCACGTTTTATAAATGCTTACGCTATGGCTTAATCCAAAATTGTAAATATATCTTTCTCTTTCCGCTTCGCTGGTGCTATCCTGACCGCAAGTTACAACTCCCTCAGTCAGCATAGCTGACAGCTCCCTCACAGAGGGAGCCATATTAATAATTTGTTCACTCATTCAAAAACCCTGTACAATGAATATAAAAAAACACGCACCGCACAGAGAACTGCACGATACGTGTCAATTATGCATTATGCATTATGAATTATGAATTATTATTTGATTTCCTGCCGTCTGAATACAAGTGAGGATATCGTTCCGCATATAAACATATATCCTAAAGCGACAAGTATCGGTATGTATGCTTCGCCTTTTTCACACAGATTATTTGAAAGCAGTACTGTCCGGAATATCCAGAACTTTGATACAACTCCCGAATAGTCCTGAGAAATATAAGCTATCATTCCGATAATTGCTTCAACTATCGCCGGAAATATTATCGCAACAGCTACTGCCCTGCCTGTTTTCTTTGTTACTATGGATATCATGGTATAGAACGATACAAGTCCCAAGAACAGCAATGTATATGCTATCAATATAAGTGCAATGTTTCCCTTGCCCGAATAAGGCTCAAACCCGAAAAGACACAGGCTCGTTACAAAACCGCCTGTTACATATGAGGCTATTACAGAAATCATTGCTATAGCTACGGAAATAAACTTCGATGCAATAAACTGCCTTCTTGAAAAGCCTCTCGAAAGAGAATTTCTTATCGTTCCCATTGAATATTCGGACGCTACAAAAACACATATCACAACGGCAGATATATATATTGCGTTTGAGTCACAAAGCATTGTATTTATATATGCAAAAACATTCGGTTCGGGAAAAATAGCCAGTGCCTCTTTTATAGACTCCTCCTGAGCGCCAAGTGCTTTCATAACAGTCTTTGTTGCTTCAACGCTTGAGCCTACATTCTTCCATACATAATAGTAAAGCAGTGAGAACATTACGCCAAGAAATACGGAAAGCACTATGCATACCCAGAACGTACTGCTCTTTCTGAGCTTTAAAAGATCCGACTTTAAAAGACTGCCCATTTCTCATTCCTCCATTTTCTTTATAAAGTATTCCTCGGCACTGTTATCGTCATTGCTGAATCCCTTAACGGTTATTCCTGCCTTGAAAAGCTCATTGGTTATTGCGCCGACATCGTCTATCTCACGCCCGATTATGACCTTGCGCTTCTCTGCCGTAACATCATCATCTTTGAGTATATCCTTTACTATCTTCAATGCTTTCAGAGCCTGTTCGGGATCGCCTGTTTTTATTATGGTACGGCTTCCGCACTTTTCGGTAAGCTCCTCTCTTGTAAGCTCCTCGACAAGCCTTCCCGATGATATGATACCGTAGCGTGTAGCCACCTTTTCAAGCTCGCCAAGATAATGACTTGATACAAATATAGTCTTTCCACGTTTTTTAAGCGAAAGAAGAAGTTCTCTTATCTCGACTATACCTTTAGGATCAAGTCCGTTTATCGGTTCATCAAGTATAAGAAGATCGGGATCTCCCACAAGCGACATTGCTATTCCGAGTCTTTGCTTCATTCCGAGTGAAAAATTAGCCGCCTTTTTCTTACCTGCATCCGAAAGTCCCACTGTTTCAAGCAGTTCGTCAATACGTTTTTTATCGACCTTGAGCATCGTGCAGTACATAAGAAGATTGTCCCTTGCACTCATATTCTTGTATATTGACGGTGCTTCAACAAGGCTTCCTATCCTTCGCCTTGCAGTTTCAAAAGGTTCTCCGTCAAAGAAATCAAAGCTTCCCTCATCAGCCCTTGAAAGTCCGAGCAGCATGCGTATAAACGTAGTCTTGCCTGCTCCGTTCTTGCCTACAAAGCCGTAAATATCACCGTCATTAAGTGTAAGCGAAACATTATCGACTACCTTTGTGTGTGAATAGATCTTTGTAAGTCCTTTAGTTTGCAGAATGTATGACATTTATCTTCCTCCAATCCTATACTTTGAGTATATTTTATTTTTAATTATACATGTCGTATATATACTATATGTATAATAATACTTTCTGTAATATCAGTCGTCACGTTCTTCTATCTCGATTATAATTCGTGAGCGTTCAAGATACATTATTGAAAACACTTCTCCTCTTGCCGCCGCATCGTGCATTTTCACAAATTCATCAAGGCATGAGGCTTTACCGTAAATATAACCGTCATCCAGCTTTATTTTATAATTAACAGTCATCTGATAATAGCCCCCGTTAAGCTCGAAAAGCGGTACTATCTCAACACTTACATATGCACGTTCATCTATATCCTCTTTTGCGATACTCTGAAGATTCAGCGGGAAACCCTTTATCCTGCGTTTTGCCGTTTCTCTTGTCATAAGCACCACCCCCCCTATAATTAATGTGGAATGTGGAAAGTGGAATTGTTTTAATTGCACATTAAATTTTATCATATACTGTCTGTATATTCCAACAGGTATATACTATAAGTATAGCTATGCATATACCAAAAGTATATTTTTTATTTATTATACGTTAAGTATTTATATTATTACTATATGTATAAATATACTTTAAGTATATATCATCAGAAATCAGCTTCATCCTCGTATGAAACGATAATATCAATAATTTCCTTTCCGTAACGGTTCAGCTTGCTTTCACCTATACCCTTTATGCCCGAAAGCTCAGATAAATTTCTGGGTTTAAAAGCCGAAAGCTCTCTCAGTACCGAATCATGCAAAACGGAATACACGGGTACGCCCTGCCTGAGTGCTGTCTTTGAGCGGTAGGCTGAAAGCCTGTCAAACAAAGCTTCATCTATTATAAGCTCCTGATTATTTTTATACCTGCGCAAAGAGTCACTTACAAAGCTTCGCTTGTCTTCCTTACGGCACACACTGCAATTATTACAGGGCGGACTGAAACTTTCACCGAAATATGTAAGTATCCTCTTTCTCAGGCATACAGTCTGAGATGTTGAATAAAAGGTCATCTGTTTGAGCTTTTCCTTTTCCATCTCTATAAACTTCTGTATCTGTTCGGGATCGACATCCTCGTTTTCTGCACTTTTGTCTATAAAATATTCATTGAGCTTTACATCTCTGCCGCTGTATAAAAGTATGCACTCGGAAGGATCGCCGTCACGTCCTGCCCTTCCTGCCTGCTGATAATAGTCCTCTATGTTCTTCGGCATGTTATAGTGCAGTACATAACGCACATCGGGCTTGTCTATACCCATTCCGAAAGCATTCGTGGCAACTATTATCTTTGCCCTGTCGTATATGAAATCCTCCTGATTCCTTGTCCTGTCCGTGTCGGTCATCCCTGCATGATACGGCAAAGCTGAATATCCGTTGTCACTAAGTATCATGGATATTTCGTCCACTGTCTTTCTTGTACCGCAGTAGATTATTCCCGATTTATTCTTGTTTGCTTCAACATAGTCCATTAAAAAACCCGTCTTGTCCATAGGCTTATACACGCCGAAATATAAATTTTCCCTGTCAAAGCCTGTTGTAATGGTGTAAGGGTTACGGAGATGAAGCTCATTTATTATATCCTTTTTTACAAGTCCCGTTGCAGTCGCAGTAAATGCCGCAACAACAGGACGTTTCGGGAGTTTTTCTATAAAGTCGGATATACGGGTATAACTAAGACGGAAATCATGTCCCCATTGTGAAATACAGTGCGCCTCGTCAACAGCAAATACGGATATATTGGCATTACATGCAAAATCAATAAAGTCATAGCTTTCAAGTCTTTCAGGCGCAACATATATTATTTTGTACATACCGCTTCTGGCATTTTCTGTTGCCCTTGCAAGCTGTGAGGGTGTAAGCGAGCTGTTGAGATAAGCCGCCCTCACACCCATTGAAATAAGACTTCTCACCTGATCCTGCATAAGCGATATAAGAGGTGATATGACTATCGTTATCCCGTCGGAATAAAGTGCGGGTATCTGGTAGCAGATTGATTTTCCTGCACCCGTAGGCATGACTGCCGAAACATCCCTGCCAGATATGATACTTCTGATAATATCCGCCTGACCGCTCCTGAAGCTGTCATAACCGTAGTACTTTTTTAATATTTCATATATCCTTTCCATTTTCCCCTAACGTTAACATCTCTTTTCTTTCGGAAACATATTCCTCAATATCAAGCTTATCAGCAAATATCAGAAGGTCACCGTCTGCGGCAAGTATCTCCTTCTGCTTTTTTGTAAGAGTTTTTATCCTGTATTCAAGCCTTGACGCTGAACGGCGGTCACTGCACCGCCATACAGCCGCTATTTTTTCAGGCTTGTGTGTTCTTGTATATTTTGCGCCCTTTTTTCCTGCCGAAACATGCTCGGAAAAACGTCTTTGTACATCAGTCGTTATGCCGGTATAAAGTGAACCGTCAATGCACCTCAGCATATACACATAGTAAACACTGGTCATTTTCTGCCGCCGTTCATTTTTTCATGGTCTTCCTTTACGGCTTTGTAAAGCTGAACGCCGTTCCAGTCAATATTTGTGGGTGTTACTATCGCTTTGAGTGCAACTCTGCCTGCACCGCATTTTCTGAGTGCTTTTATAAGGGTGTCTATATCTCCGCTGTCAAAGCCGCTCATTACAAGAAGCTCATCACCGAAATCTTCACATTCGCTGTTTTCACATTCTTCATAGCCTTGTGCGCCGATAAGATAGCCGAGCGTCTGACAAAAGCTTTCCTTTTCAACAACTCTTGATGCCGCCTTTGAAAGCGTTACAGCCATTTTCACCTGTGAAAGCCTTTCGCCGCTGAAATTATATAGCAAAACTGTTTTCATTTTTATATCCTCCGGCTTATTCGGTATCGAGTTTAAGCACAGCCATGAATGCCTCCTGCGGTACTTCAACTGTACCAAGCTGACGCATACGCTTTTTGCCTTCCTTCTGTTTTTCAAGAAGCTTTTTCTTTCTTGTTATATCGCCGCCGTAGCATTTAGCAAGTACATCCTTGCGCATTGCCTTTACGGTTTCCCTTGCGATTATCTTTCCGCCTATACATGCCTGTATCGGCACTTCAAAAAGCTGACGGGGTATCTTTTCTTTCAGCTTTTCAGCCATTTTTCTTGCTCTCGGATATGCCTTATCCGCATGTATTATGAATGACAAAGCATCGACTACTTCACCGTTAAGCATTATATCAAGCTTTACAAGCTTTGACTCCTCATATCCCGATACATCATAGTCAAATGACGCATAGCCCCTTGTTCTTGATTTGAGTGTATCGAAAAAGTCATATACTATCTCTGCAAGCGGAAGTATATAGTGTATATCAACTCTGTCAGCTTCGATATATTTCATATCCTTGAATACGCCTCGTCTGTCCTGACAAAGCTCCATTATATTTCCTACATATTCAGACGGCGCATATATATGCGCATCGGTTACGGGTTCTTCCGCCTTTGCTATAAATGCGGGATCGGGATAGTTTGTAGGATTGTCTATCATCTCGACTGTACCGTCAGTTTTTGTTATCCTGAAAATAACGCTCGGTGCTGTCGTGATGAGGTCAAGATTATATTCACGTTCAAGACGCTCCTGTATTATCTCCATGTGGAGAAGTCCCAAAAAGCCACAGCGGAAGCCAAAACCGAGAGCTACTGATGTTTCAGGCTCAAAGGAAAGTGCCGCATCGTTAAGCTCTAACTTTTCAAGCGCATCTCTTAAATCGGGATATTTTGCACCGTCAGCCGGATATATTCCGCAGAAAACCATCGGCTGTACAGCACGATAGCCGGGGAGTGCGCTTTCGGCAGGCGCAGAAGCAAGCGTTACAGTATCACCTACTCTTGCATCGCTTACTGTCTTTATAGAAGCGGCAATATAGCCAACCTCTCCGGCATAAAGTGACTGAGCCGGTTCAAGGCTGGTTGCTCTCATAAAGCCGCATTCTACAACATTAAATTCCTTTCCTGTTGCCATAAGCCTTATCGTATCACCAACACTTACTTTTCCCTCTTTTACACGGATGTATATTATAACGCCCTTGTAGCTGTCATAGTATGAATCGAATATAAGTGCCTGAAGGGGTTTTTCGTCATCACCCTCGGGAGAAGGTACAGACTTTACTATCTGCTCCATAACGTCATGTATATTTATACCCATTTTTGCGGATATACACGGTGCATCATCAGCCGGAAGTCCGATAACGTCCTCTATTTCATTCTTTATCCTTTCGGGATCTGCACTCGGAAGGTCTATCTTGTTTATAACAGGAACTATTTCAAGACCTGCATCAAGTGCAAGATAGGTATTTGCAAGCGTCTGAGCCTCTATTCCCTGAGAAGCATCAACAACAAGAACTGCACCCTCACAAGCCGCAAGTGAACGTGAAACCTCATAGTTAAAGTCAACATGACCGGGAGTATCTATCAGATTGAAAATATATTCCTCGCCGTCATCAGCCTTATATACAAGCGTCACGGCATGAGCCTTTATTGTTATACCTCTCTCACGTTCAAGGTCCATATTATCAAGGAGCTGATCTTCCATATCACGCACTGCGACAGACTGCGTTTGTTCAAGTATTCTGTCTGCAAGCGTTGACTTGCCGTGATCTATATGAGCTATTATACTGAAATTCCTTATCTTACTTTTATCAAAAGACATATCATCACACCAATACAATAATAATTAGCAATGTTCAATGTTCAATGTACAATGTGCAATGTTCAATGTGCAAATGAACACACTAACATTATATCATATAAACTATTCATTTGTAAATCTAATTTTATGCAAAAAAACAGATACGCCCCGAAGAACGTATCTGTTTTATATGAATTATTTCGTTACTTCAACCGTAAGGTTTTTCTTGACTGCTTTTCCTCTTTCATCCTTTGCCTTTACACATATAGTATATTTGCCTGTATGTTTTGGCTTTATTGTAATGGATGTGTTGGAGGAATAGCTCTGTGCCTTTGTCCATTTTGTCTGAGTGGAGTTCTTATAGAATACCTCATAAACCTTTTCACCCAGACCGCCTGTTGATGCGGCTGTTACTTTTACACTCTTACCAAGCTTTATGCCTGCAGAAGAAACGGCAGACGTATTTTTGAGTGTCGGGTTTACGTTAACGGTAAATGTTTTCTTTTTGACATTTCCCTGTGCATCCTTAGCCTTTACGGATATACTGTATGTACCCGTATGCTTTGGCTTGAAGCTTACATCAGCATTTTCGGAATAGTTCTGTGCGGTCGTCCACTTTGTCGCTGTTGACTGCTTGTAATATACAGCATAGGTATAGGGATTTTTTCCGCCTTCCGCATTACAGCTGACTTTTACGGTATCACCGTAAACTATTTCCTTTGCGGAAACAGAGGACTTGTTTGAAAGTGCCTCAACAGCGTAATAAACCGCCTTTATACCATTTTCCTTTGCATATGTATCTGCATAGCTGCCTGCTTCACAGTAAATAACAAGGTCATTGCTGACATCAAATGAACTATCGGAGATCTCTGTTACACTTGCAGGAATTGTAATAGAAGAAAGACTCAGGCATTCGTTGAATGCACACGAAGAAATACTTAACAATGTATCCGGCATAGTTACGGACTTTATTTTTGTACAGCAGTCGAAAGCATAGCTTATGATATATTTTGTCCCTTTTAATATAACAACGTCCTTTTCACGTCCCGACGGGCAGCACAAAAGAATTGTTCCCTTTTTATTATAAACTATACCATCATAAGAAGAATAATTCTCGTTGCCTGCATCGACCTCTACATAAGCAAGTGTACGGCTGTAACTGAATGTACCGTCTCCTATGAATCTTACGGTATCGGGGATAGTCAGGGATGTTATTGTCGTATTCATAAACGCATCCGAATCTATTTCGACAACCTTTTTGCCGTTTATCTCCCTTGGAATAACAACATTTTTTTCGCTGCCCTTGTAACCAATGAGGGTAAGCTCATCATAACCTCTGTCTTCGTACTCAAAGCTTTCATCCGCCTCCGCCGCACTTACAGAAACATCCGCATCCTTGCATACAGCATTTCCGGCAGCACTCACACTCACCAGCAGGAAAGCCGCAAGACCTACAGCGCAGATCTTTCTTTTTATTCTGTTGTTCATCGTTATTACCTCCTATCTATAATTTTAGTTATAGTAATTATATCATAACATTTTCAACATTTCAATTATTGATTTGTACAAAAATCACTATAAAACCTTGACATCGGATAATAACATAAAAAAATCTCCGTCAGAAAATAATCCTGACGGAAATCTTTTATTGCACATTGAACATTGTACATTGCACATTGCACATTGAACATTGCACATTGAATTATGCTTTGTTTTCTTCGATTACCTTTTGAGCAACGATTGAGGGAGCTTCCTCATAGCGTACAAACTCAAAGCTGAAGTAACCTCTGCCCTGTGTTGTCTGACGGATAAAGGTCGAGAAGTCGCTCATTTCTGCCTGCGGTACTTCTGCCTCTATTGTCTGCATACGGTCTTCTGACGGGTTCATGCCGAGTACACGTCCTCTGCGCTTTGTTACCTCGCCCATAACGTCACCCATGTTTGCATCCGGAACTGTAGCCTTGAGAAGTCCTACAGGCTCAAGAAGTACGGGAGAGGCATCGGGCATACCTGCTTTATATGCAAGTGAAGCCGCTGTCTTGAATGACATTTCCGATGAGTCAACAGGATGATATGAACCGTCATAGAGAGTAGCTCTGAGACCAACAACGGGGAATCCTGCAAGCGGGCCTTTTGCTATACTGTCACGGAGACCTTTTTCAACTGCCGGGAAGAATCCCTTCGGAACTGCACCGCCGACAACTCTTTCTTCAAATATCATATCCTCACTCTCGCACGGTGAGAATTCTATCCATACATCACCGAACTGACCGTGACCGCCAGTCTGCTTCTTATATCTGCCCTGTACCTTTACGGACTTTCTTATTGTTTCACGGTATGCAACCTTCGGCTTTGAAAGTACAACTTCAACGCCGTACTTTGACTTGAGCTTTGAAACAACAACATCAAGGTGCTGTTCGCCCATACCGCTTATTATCATCTGATGTGTTTCATGGTTAGTTTCAAACTTGATGGTCGGATCTTCCTCGCAGAGTTTCATAACGCCCTGAGCCACTTTTTCCTCATCGCCCTTTGTCTTGGGAGCAATAGCCATAGTAAGTGACGGAGCCGGATAGTCTATACCGTCAAGAGTTACTTTTCTTGCCGGAGCACAAAGTGTATCGCCTGTATTTGTAGCAGAAAGCTTTGCAACAGCACCGATATCGCCTGCACCTATATAAGCAGCGTCCTCAAGCTTTTTACCCTTTATAGTCATAACCTTTGTAACACGCTCGGCATTGCCTGTTCTCATGTTAACAAGAGGAGTATCGGATGATACCTTACCGGAAATAACCTTGAAATATGAAAGCTTTCCGACAAAGGGATCGGCTATTGTCTTGAACACTATAGCCGCTGACATAGCACCCTCATTTACATTAAGCTCTACGGGATTGCCTTCTGTGTCAACGCCTATCTCGGCAGACTTATCCTCAGCACACGGAGCGAGCCATATAAGACCGTTAAGGAGCTGTTCAACACCATAGGTAAGGAGTGCATCACCGCAGAATACGGGGCTTATAGTACCGTTTTTAATACCCTGACTTACGCCTACGATTATTTCTTCGGGAGTAAATTCCTCACCGGAGAAGTACTTTTCAAACATATCGTCGCTTGTTTCGGCAACAGCCTCACATATAGCTGTTCTCAGACCTTCAAGTCTGTCACCCATATCGGGTATCGGAACAACGTTTATTTTACCGTTCACATATTTATATGCCTTATATTCAAGAAGGTTTACATAGCAGTCAGCCTGACCGTCAACGATATACGGAACAACAACAGGGCAGACAGACGGACCGAACGATGCTTTAAGATTTTCAAAAACACGATAGAAACGTGCGCTCTCATCGCAAAGACCGTTTACAAAGAATACCTTTGTAAGACCACGCTTATCGGCAGCCTTTACAGCCTTTTCCGTACCGACACATACGCCGTCTTTACCTGATACTGTAATAAGTACCGTATCAGCGGCTCTTGCAGCCTCATAAAGACCGCCCTCAAAGTCAAACAGACCGGGAGCGTCAATGATATTGAGCTTTTTGCCCTTCCATTCAACAGGAGCAACGCAAGCCTGAACAGAAGTCTTACGTTTTATTTCCTCAGGATCGAAGTCACAAACGGTGTTTCCTTCACTTACCTTACCAAGACGATCCGAGCCGCCTCCAAGGTAGAGCATTGCTTCTGCAAGTGATGTTTTACCCGAACCACTATGTCCTGCAAGAGCAATATTGAAAATGTTTTTTGCACTGTACTGTTTCATTTGGTCAATTTCCTCCTCAAAATAAAATTAATGTATTATAATAAAGCAATAATGACAATATTTCATACACAGTTTAACTCATTATATCTCATTTGCACATAAATTACAACCTTTTTTATAAAATTTTATAAATTTTTTAATTATACAAAAAACAACGGAAAGTTACATATAATCTGTAACTCTCCGTTGTCATATATCATTACTTTTTATAAATTTCCGCAGCCTTGTCGAGCATTGCCCTTGCGGCAGGTATCGCCACATTATAACCCGAATCGCCGTGTTCTACAATTACCGCAAATGCTATCGGACATTCCTCATTCGTGCTGAAACCCGTGAACCATGCGTGTGCAAGTGCACCATCTACCTCAGCCGTACCTGTCTTTCCGCATATATCAAGCTTTGTGCTGACATATTCTTTCCCATAACTCTTTGATACGGTATAGTCCATAAGCTTGCGGAGTGTTTCGGCAGTATCCTTTTCCATCATACGCTCGTCAAGCTCGGTTTTGCCTTCCGTACCCATTATTCCGAGAGTACCCTCTACATACTTCATAAAATACGGCTTTACAGGCACACCGCCGTTTGCTATTGCAGCGGATATTCTCGCCATATTTATAGGTGTTTCCATAACGGTATATTGTCCTACTCCCGACCATGCAAGCTCGTTGTCACTCGCCTTTTCAACATTGTAAAAGCTTCTTTCGCTCTGTGCCCTGTCTATCATCATGTAACTGTTAAAACCGAATTTTTCGGCATATTCAGTCATCTTCTCCTTGCCGAGATACAGCGCAAGATGTCCGAAATATATATTGCACGAATCCGCAAGCGCATTTTTAAGGTCAACATCACCGCTCGTTTTATAGCATACTACTTCCTTGTCGCCTATCATTTCACTGCCCTTGCATTCATAAGTGAACTTTTCCGCTTCGGGATATTCCGCAAGTGCAGCTGATGCTGTAACAAGCTTGAAAGTCGAACCGGGCGGATAGCATACGGATATTGCACGGTTGAGATATGCACCTTCATATTTACTGTTTGTTTCTATATCTTCCGGAACGGCAACAGGATCATATGTCGGCGTACTGACCATACAAAGTATCTCACCCGTCTTATAATCATAGCAAATCATAGCGCCGTTTGAATTTCCCAGCGCTTCAAGTGCTGTTTTCTGGAGTTCACTGTCTATCGTAAGGACAATATCTCTGCCCTGTTTCAGCATATCCGGTGCGCCGAGTCCGTGAATGAAATTAAAGTCCGTAAGCTCCGAGCGGTATATCGTCTGCACAGCCGTTGAAATATTCGTTGAATCGTCCCCGACAAGATGCAGACATGCCCGCCTTATTTTTTCATCATCATTATATACACGTTTCTTGTCAACACTTTTTGCAAGTACTACATTGTTCCTGTCATATATCGTACCGGCAAAAGCAAGTCCGTCCTTATCAGAGATATGTGCATTCATCGGCATTGATGCCCATTCAGCCGAATGCATTATCAGATTAACCGAATAGTATGCAAGACCTGCAAAAAACACAAGCGTCATTATCAGCACCATGAATGACCTTGCTCTTGTACTTTTCATATACTCACCGTCCTGTAATCAGACATCAACATAATTCTGGTCGGTGACTTCTGTTACCTCAGGCTCTTTCTTTTTGAATTTCTTTCCTGTGAAAGAGGTATTTTTATTAAGTCCCGACTTCTGTTTTTTCCTTGATGAATACGTTCTTTCATCAGCCGCCTTTATAAACGCAAGCAGTCCCCAGCAGCCTATCATACTTGTACCTCCGCAGCTTACAAACGGCAGTGTCACACCCGTAAGCGGCAGAAGGTCTACAACGCCGAAAATATTAAGTGTCGCCTGAAAAACAAGAAGTCCTCCTGCCGAACATGCCGCAATAGAATAAAACGTTGAACGGCTCCTTGTAGCCATAGCTCTTGCATATATCATAAATCCGCCGATAACAACACCGAAAAGCAGTGCTGTCAGAAGCCCAAGCTCCTCACACGCAAGTCCGAAAACAAGGTCGCTTTCCGATGCAAAAACATACTGAAGATATCCCTTTGCTATACCTACGCCGAAAAGACCGCCGCTCGCACTGTATATAAATGTGTTTACCTGCTGATATCCGGATGTTGACGCATATTCCCATACATGTCCCCAAGCCTGAAAGCGGTCAGCTATATACGGCTTTATGGACAGTATAAGCATGACTCCGAGCACCGCCGCCGCTACCGCAAGTATGATAGTACGGAAATCGCCTGAACGCATGAAAGCTATTACAAGGAATGTAACAAAGAATATAAGTGCCGTTCCGAAATCACTCATAAAGAACAGCAGACCTATACATATAGCCGTTACAAATATGAACCCGAAAAGGTTTTTCTTTGTCTGTAACTGGTCAAGCGTTGCCGCTCCGACAAATATATATGCCACCTTTGCAAATTCCGAGGGCTGAACCGATATCGGCCCTAATATTATCCAGTTTTTTGCTCCGTTGACATTTCTTCCCAAAACTATCGTTATAGCTAAAAGCCCTATTGTAAGGATGTATATCGTAAGCCTCCATTTCCTGACACGGTCGGGTATCTCTATGAACCATATCATAAAACAGAACACACACATTCCCAGCACCATAGCTATAAGCTGTACCATTGCATCTTTTGCATCATGTGCAGCCGTAAGTATAACGCTCGTACCCGAAAGAAGTATTGCAAGTGATTCTATCTCGAAGCTTTTTCTTTTGAAAAGCTTTTTCGACAGTGCGTAAAACATCCACATAGCAAAGATAAGTCCTGCCGAATACACCGCCGTATCAACATTTCCCATATTGATATAGCACTGCACCGTAAGCATGAAAACATGCACAGTAATAAGGGAAAGTATAAGACTGCCAGAAACCGTATCACGCTGTTTGGGCTTTTTTATTTTTCTTCTCTGATAAGCCGTTGTGGGATCATCAGCTCTCTTTAAAATAAGCTCGGATGTACCCAGCGTTATCTTATCACCTACATACACAGGGCATCTGCCCTCTGTTTTCTGACCGTTTACATATACGCCTGCCTTAGAACCTGTATCCGCAACAAACCAGCCGCTTTCTCTTCGCAGAAGTACCGCATGATCCCTTGATACCGTAGGATCATCTATTCTTATATCGGAAGACCTGCTGCGTCCGAGAGAATTTTCCCAGAAAAGCACAGGGTACCTTATGTTTCTTGTCTCATCATCCAGAGCGATAAGCACACGTTCATCACGTCTGCCGCAGCGGAGAGAATAAAAGCTCATACATATTATTATTATCATAAGCACAGGATCAGCAACACGCAGCAAAAACGATACCAGATCCATTATTTCTTCCACCCGCATCATCTCCTTTCCTTTATAATAACCTTTAAAAATTTTATATATATGATATTACTTGAAAGCCGAATTGTCAACCTGATTTTTTTGTCATTAATATTCAAAGAAATAAAAACACCCCCAAAGCAGCCGGATAAAATACTGCTCTGAGGGCATAACGGGACGTATGTTCAATAATTTTCGTACTCGAATGCATCATTGTCTTCATCGTCAGGATCGGCATAGCCGCGATGAACATACTTTTCTGTACGTTTTTCCATTTCCGCAATAAGCTGCATAAGCTCATCACGACAGTCACCGAAACTGTCATTACGCTTGTCGAGCACTTCTATCTTTGTAAGAAATGCTATATACTCTGCACTGTCCCTGCCGAAATAATCAGCCTTTGCCTGTTCTTTCATCCGGCTTATCTGTTCATCACTGAAATATCTCATATATACATCCCCTTTTAAAATCACAAAGCGACAGGGAAACCCCTGCCGCTTTAATGGCTTATATTATGATACCAAGATCATTCCTCAATGTACTTACATTTTACTCTGTTCATTTTGCAATAACGTCTTACATAAGCGTTATCATGTGAACAGTAAACAACAAGAGTTCTGTTTGAACCATTAAATGCATTCTCACGGATATTAGTAACAGTGTCGGGAAGAACAAGCCTTCTGAGCGTTCCGCATTTGCTGAACGAACCATAGCCTATACTTTCAAGATGCTGAGGAATATTTACTGTATTTAGAGAAGCACAGCCTGTAAATGCACCGTCACCTATTTCTGTTACGGCTTCGGGTATATTCACAACTTTAAGTGATTCACACCAGCTGAATGCATTCTTTCTGATATCCTTTACAGTTTCGGGAACCGTTACCTTGACAAGTGAACGGCAGCCGCTGAATACGTTCTCGGGGAGTTCGTCAACACCTTCGGGAATATTTATCTCGGTTATCGACTCACAGTTCAGGAAAGCATGTTTGCCAAGTCCCTTTATGTTTGACGGAATGTCAAACTGAGTGAGTCTTTCGCAGCCGCTGAATGTACTCTGTCTTATCCTCTTGAGAGTTGACGGAATTTCAATTCTTGCAAGCCTTGAACAGCCGGCAAATGCACCTCTGCCGAGATCAAGAAGTCCTTCGGGAAGGTTTATTGTCATAAGCTTCTTACAGTTTTCAAAAGCTCTTTCACCAATCTTGAGCATTGTAGAAGGTAAGCCTATGGATTCAACTATCTCATTACCTGAGAATGCTGCATCCTCGATAACCTGATATCCTTCGGGAATAACAATTCTTGTGCTGTGATAATGAACAGCTTCCTCAGCCGTAAATACTCTTGCATCAGCCGGAATACCGTCAGATGTTTTTGCACTCGGAGCCGGTGCAGCAGGTGCTGCCGGCGGCGGTGGCGGTGCAGGCTTTTCCTCAGGTACGGGAGTTTCCGGTTTTTCCTCAGGTACAGAAGGCTGAGCCTTTTCTTCCTCAGGTTCATCTGTAAAATCTATCACTGTACGCTTCGGCTTCTCCTCTTCCTTGGGTTCATCTGTGAAGTCTATCACTGTACGCTTCGGTTTCTCCTCTTCCTTGGGTTCATCTGTGAAGTCTATTACTGTACGCTTTGGTTTTTCTTCTTCTTTGGGTTCATCGGTAAAGTCTATCACTGTACGTTTCGGCTTTTCCTCCGCCTTTTTATCATCATGCTTTGATTCAGCCGGCTGATTTACGTTAGGCTGACCGGTCATCTGCTGATTTGGCATTTGCTGCTGCATCCACGGATTATATCCCCACGGCATCTGCTGCTGCATTTGCTGCATCTGCTCGGGTGTCTGCGGCATCTGCTGCATCCAAGGATTGTATCCCCACGGCATCTGCTGCTGCATTTGCTGCATCTGTTCGGGTGTCTGCGGCATCTGCTGCATCCAAGGATTATATCCCCATGGCATCTGCTGCTGCATTTGCTGCATCTGTTCGGGTGTCTGCTGCATCTGCTGCATCCATGGATTATATCCCCACGGCATCTGCTGCTGCATTTGCTGCATCTGTTCGGGTGTCTGCGGCATCTGCTGCATCCAAGGATTCTGAACATGCTGCTCCGGTTTGTTTTCAGCCGGTTTATTTTCTTCGGGTTTATCTTCCTCGGTCTTATCTTCCTCGGTCTTATCTTCCTCGCTCTTTTCATCATCGCCCGACTTTTCTTCTTCCTCGGCTTCGTCTGTGAAGTCTATCACTGTACGCTTTGGTTTTTCTTCTTCCTCAGCCTCGTCTGTGAAGTCTATGACTGTACGCTTTGGTTTTTCTTCTTCCTCAGCCTCGTCTGTGAAGTCTATGACTGTACGCTTTGGTTTTTCTTCTTCCTCAGCCTCGTCTGTGAAGTCTATGACTGTACGCTTTGGTTTTTCTTCCTCATCGGGTTCATCTGTAAAGTCTATAACGGGTGACTTCGGTTTTTCTTCTTCCTCAGGTTCATCCGTAAAGTCTATAACGGGTGACTTCGGTTTTTCTTCTTCCTCAGGTTCATCTGTAAAGTCTATAACGGGTGACTTCGGTTTTTCTTCTTCCTCAGGTTCATCCGTAAAGTCTATAACGGGTGACTTTGGTTTTTCTTCTTCCTCAGGTTCATCCGTAAAGTCTATAACGGGTGACTTCGGTTTTTCTTCTTCCTCAGGTTCATCTGTAATATCAGTATCGGGTGAATCCGTTTTTTCTTCTTCAACCTCAATCTGATTTGAATCATTTTCCTCTTTTTCTTCTTCATCGCTTCTGAAGAAATCAAATACATGTGCTCTTTCGGGAACATCGTTTGCCCAGTCGTCTATGATGTCATGTTCGCCTGCGCTGATAAGCTTCTGCCCGCCGGTTTCCCTGATATTTTCAGGCATCTGGTGCGTATGTATGTTAGGAGTTATACCGAACATCGGAACGCTCCAGTCGAGTGCGAAAACAAAGCTTTCGACTACATATGCAGCCCATTTATCTGCCATACACGCATCCGTTGTAAGCACCTTGATAGACTGGAGTATAGCTATACACTTGTCGATCTCAGGCTCGCTGTGTGCAAGATAAAGTGCATTGCACACACCCTGCTCATACGCATCAAGGAAAACCTTTCTTTCCTGTTTAAGATCAGGTATGAACTCATCAAGCAAAGCCCTGAGCTGCAGACCGTCTATCATAACATCTATGCCGTAAGTTTTGACGATATACCTCAAAGCCTCCTTGGCATCCTGAAACGTAAGCTTATCTTCTTTTTCGTCTTCAAGCTCAGCGCCGCAGAACGGGCAACGTATGATAAGATTTGCACGGGCATTTGTTTTCCATTCGCTGCCGCATTGTTTACACTGCATTGTATATCACCGCCTTTTGTGGATTTTTACCTGCAAATAAAATTACCATTACTTCAAGATCCCTCTCCGAAATAATATGATAGTTTAACTATACTAAATTTTGCATGAATTTTCAAGAGTAAATTATGCCATTTGTCGAAATTTCACATTTTTGATATGAGCCATTCAACAAAAATTCGTACAGTCAAAAATAAGATGTCCTTAAAAACAGACACCCGAATTCAGTAAAAAATCTTAAAATTCCCGCAAAAAACAATCTGCGGAATGGATTTACATAAATATTATACTAAATTTACTAATCACATTCAATATTTTTTTGCTTTTTTTATAAAAATTTTGCACGAATTTTTCAACAATTTTTTAAGCACATTCCCCATAAATAATTTATAATTAAAATGCAGAATTATAAACGGATAATTTCGTCAAAATGCACTAATACCGAAACAAAAAATCACGGTAAACCACAATCAGTTTACCGTGTTTATTTTACTCGTTTATGGAAAGAACAATATTTTCCAGAGCTTCCCTGACATTAGGCTGACGAATGACAAAAGTTATAAACGGCGGTTCAAATTTCAGTATTGCCGCCCATCTGCCCTTGCTCACGGCAAAGCTCATGTCCTTCATTTTTTCATTATTGCTGAAAGCTGCGGAATAATTTTCATTCATATCCGAAAATTTCTTTATAAGCCGCTGATGCTCAAGATATTGCTCATAGGTGTAGTACAGCTTTATTTCAACGTCCTCATTAACCGCCCAGAATGAAACAGGCTTGTTTCTGAATTCATCCTCGTCTGCTACATAAATATCCTCATGCAGAAGTGAACCCGAAGCAATGATATTATTGATTATCTCTCTCTGCTCATCATATATTTTGAATATTTTGATACGGTCATCTTCTCTGACCATATTACTGTCAAGCAAAGACGATAAAAGCTCAGGTGTCATCGTTGCCATGTGCATTCGTGAAGACACCCCGAATTTTTCACCGCCGTTATGTGAATCTGCTTTGAGAAAGTTTCTGAAAACAGAAATATTCGATTTGTTGTAAACATTCATAAGCGGTCTTGCTTTTTTAAGCATGAGGCTGAATTCTGTCCTGCGGTATTCAACCTCGGACGGATCACAGGTAACTTTATATCTCATTTCATCAAGAAAGCCTATTATTCCGTCACCGTACATAACAGCATCATCCGTACAGCAGCATGTAAAATAATGCAGATTATTTTTCAATCCGGGTATATAGTAAGAGTGCATATTGCCTGTCATATAAAGCGGTATCATTTTTCTGACTTTTATCAGCAGCTCATCGACAGGCAGCTCAAAATTATTTATTATATATACATTCGTTCCACGCTTGACTATACACGACAAAATATACAGCCACTCATTGGAATGACTATCTTCATTACTCATTGAATTATACGGTATGTTGCTTACCATGTATAAATTCTTTGTATTCGAGTTGAGCGCATAATAAAGGAAATCAAGCTCGGTTTCCTTTATCTCGTCAGTTCCGCTATATGTTTTATCTTCACTGCGAAAATCAACTGTATCCCTTTTCTGAAAAAGCATTTCCATGCTTCTGACATAGCTGTCTATATCAATATCATCAACACTCTCCGCAAACGGGATTATAAGCTCCTTTGAATAGAGCCTTCCAGAACACAGCCATTTACTAACGATATCTATATAACTGCTGCTTTCATCAGGCATTTTATCTGCCCCTGTAAGTGCAGCAATGGTAACGTCATAATTCCTGTACTTCTGACACAGGAATTTTCCTGTCTGTATAGCAAATGCTTCGGGATCGGAAATATCTCTCTGTTTACTTCTGAGCCTTGAAATATAAGACGGATCATAGCTGCAAAAACGTGCGAAGTCACTCATGTTGATATTGAGTATCGACACAAGTATGTTGAACTTGCGCATAAGCATTTCCTTATCGACACCCGACGGCTCAAAATCATCAAAAAGATTTTCATATGATACATCCATACCTTGTCCGTGGAGAAGCTCAATAAAACCATCTGCAAGCCGTCTGAGCTGTTCCTTGGAGGGATGTCTTGTACCGTTCCTGTACCTGCTTATAACAGATACCGACATACCCGAAGCCTGTGCAAGCTCCTTGGCAGTACAATTATATTTTTCGAGCAAAAAATTCAATTGTTCCGAAACTTCCATAAATATCCTTCCATCCTTATTTATACTAACCTATAAAGAACGGCGAAGCCGCAAATCCGTCATCCTTTTCCGACAAAAACATATGCCGTATCAAGCTTAATACATCTATAAAAATAATATTATATATTTAATAATAAATCAAGCACACTATTTTGTTAAAAAAGGAATAATTGGAAAAAGTTGACAGTTCGTCATTGACTATCCGTCAATAATCGACAAAACCGTATTAAAATATACTATAATAAGGATAGGATGGTGTAAGTTATACGAAAAAAATTTTTTCATATAATAAATTTTGATGTATTTTACCAACAGCTTACAAGTATTTATTCGTATATAGAACCCCCCAAAGTGAGCAGATACTATGTGTCTGCTCACTTGGTTTTTCGGTTCTATATTTATTTTTTTTAATATAAATTTTATTAATGTCCCGAAAATGACGCAAGACACTGGTCTGACCTCAGAAGTTTTCCCGAAAGCACATGAGCAGAAAGTTCAACTGAAAGCTTCACGGCTTTTTCGGCAAGCTCAAAAAAACTCTCGTTATGCTCCTTCTTTTCTGCCTCGGCAAACCACATTTCATGCCTTACATTTGCATAATCGGGCATAAGTTTCGGATAATCCTCCCTGAATATCGGAGAAAGTATCGGTCTTATCCCGACAGCGTCCTCTACGATATGGACCACCGACCTTTTTATATGCGTCCTGTCGTCAAGAAGTACAAGCGCATTGTGCCAGTCACGCTGTACTTTCACAAGTTCTGAACGTGAGGTCTTTATTCTGTACAGCCCATCAAGAGTGCCGCATAATACACACGCTATAGGATAATTTACAGCCCTGTCCATAGGTGCTGCATTCTGTAATCTGAAATCAGAAACTTTCATGCCTGTTTCACGTCTGAGATAGAGCGAATCAAGCGCCGCCTCCATCTCGTGATGACAAAGTGAAACGGGCTTTTCTGCATATTGGCAGGACATCTGCGATGAACAATAGAGTATATACGGATGTGCGATACTGTCAAATGCATAATGCGTTATGAATCCGAGCGCATAGCTCATTAATATATCATCATGCGTCTTTCTTGCATAAACAATAAGATAGTTTATGATATCATTTGCAGGTGCATTGTGCATTATGCTCCCCAGACGGCTGAAGCTCGTCTTTGTACTTAACGGCATGAGCCTGTGACTGAAAAATATATCAGGGCCTGACGCTCCCCATGCAAAAGCCTTCCTGTTCGTTATCAGGTCAGGATATTCTTTTTCAAGATGTTTTCTTACCTTTTCACCAAGAACATAATGCGAAACTATAGCAGGCATAGTATTCCTCCGTAAACACAAACATCATATAATCGTAAGCTTTGCAAAATTCGACATAAGCTTTTTTGTTCCTACAGTATCAAATGCTATTTCAAGCATATTATCGGATGCCATCGGCTTAACATTGAGTATAGTACCCTCTCCGAATGACTTATGCTTTACCCTCATACCGACAGTATAAACCGCCTTATCCTGATGAACTGCGGCAGAAGATATAACCTTACTGCTTGCGATATCCGCACGGCGTACTGCTTTCGGCTGAGGTATCTCAATATTCGGATCAGGCTTATATACTTTCTTTTTCTTCTCGGTTATCTGTTCGGGTATTTCCTTTAAGAATCTTGACGGGCGGTTCCTGTTAGTATGACCGAATATCATACGGTTCTCGGAATTTATCAGATAAAGTCTTTTTCTTGCCCTCGTCAGACCGACATATGCAAGCCTTCTTTCCTCCTGCATATCCGCATCTGAAAGCGTTGACTGGAATCCGGGGAATATATTTTCCTCCATACCCGGAATGAACACGCTGTTGAATTCAAGACCTTTTGCGGAATGAAGTGTCATAAGCACAGCCTTGTCCTCAAGCTCCTGATATGAGTCGATATCCGTCATAAGTGCAGTTTCTTCAAGGAAACCCTGCAATGAAGCGTCATCTGCGTGTTCTTCCTCGTACTGAGCAATACTTGATGCAAGCTCATGCACGTTCTCGACTGCCGAATCACTGTGGTCGCTTGCCTTTAAAATAAAGCTTTCGTATTCTATCTCACTTACAAGCTTTTCATACATCTCCGCTATCGGTGCTGTATCAAGCATTTCCTCAAAACTCTCTATCATGTCACAGAACTCTTTAAGCTTATCACTGCTCTTTACAAGTGCCTCGAACTGCTCCGACTGCTTCATCGTTTCAAACATGCTCTGTCCGAGAGTACTGCTTATCTCCTCAAGACTGCTTATAGTCTTGTCGCCTATACCTCTTTTGGGGATATTTATTATCCTTCTGAGCCTTATATTATCGTCATGGTTGCTTATGACATTGAGATATGCCATCATATCCCTTATCTCTCTGCGTTCATAGAATCTGTGACCGCCTATTATCCTGTACGGTATGCCTGCACGTACAAACGAGCGTTCTATTACCTGTGACTGTGAATTCATTCTGTAAAGTACGGCATGGTCGGAATATTTTCCGCCGTCCTTTACAGCCTCTTTTATAGTCGAGGCTATAAAGTCGCCCTCTTCTCTTTCATCATTGGCTGTGTACCATACGATTTTTTCTCCTGTTTCATTCTGTGTCCACAGGCTTTTTTCTCTGCGCTCATGATTATTCTTTATAACATAGTTAGCCGCTATGAGTATGTTCTTTGTAGAACGGTAATTCTGCTCTAATTTTATTATACGGGCATTTTCAAAATTTTCCTCAAAGCTTAAAAGGTTCTTTGTCATAGCACCACGGAATTTATATATACTCTGGTCATCATCTCCGACAACACATATATTACCGTTCTTTTCGGCAAGCATCCTGACAAGCTCATACTGTATAGTATTGGTATCCTGATATTCGTCAACCATGATATACATGAACTGTTCCTTATATTTTTCGAGTACATCGGGGAACTCCGTGAAAAGCTCGACTGTGTTGTATATTATATCGTCAAAGTCCATAGCATCGCACGAAAGAAGTTTTTTCTGATACAGTTTATAGACCTTTGCTATAGTGCCGAGCCGGCTGTCATTCCCTGCATTTTTAGCAAACTGCTCGCAGTCTGTCATAGCTGACTTTGCATTTGATATCTCATGCATCATGCTCTTTGCAGGGATAAGCTTCTCGTCAATATTGAGCTGCTTTATACATTCCTTTAACAGTCTTTTCTGGTCATCCGTATCGTATATGGTGAAGTGATTTGTATATCCGAGCCTGTCGCCGTATCTTCTGAGTATCCTTGTACAACATGCATGGAAAGTAACTGCCCATATATCCTTACCCTTTTCACCGACTTTTTTACATATTCTCTCTTTAAGCTCATTTGCTGCCTTATTGGTGAATGTTATGGCAAGTATTCTCCAGGGATTCACCCTTGAAACAGACAGCTTTTCTGCCAGCTCATCACTCACTTCTCCCTCACCGTCAGCGGCTTTCCTGAGCATATCTATCTCATCATCGCTGTAATCACCGAAAAGCTTGTCGCTCTCGTAAGCCTTTCCCCATCTGAGTATATTTGCGATACGGTTTACAAGCACAGTCGTTTTTCCGCTGCCTGCACCTGCAAGCACGAGCAGCGGTCCGTCTACTGCAAGCACAGCTTCACGCTGCATATTGTTAAGTCCGGAAAATTCTTTTTCAATAACCTTTTTCCTGAGTTCTTTTATTTCTTCCTTTGAAATCATATTTTAGCCTCTCATTAAACAATTTTACATCAGGACTTTATATAAAGTCTGTAGTCCACGTATCATTTTAACTCAAACACAAAAAAATTTCAAACGATTATGACAAATTACCAGAATTATTTTTTCAGCCCATACAGCTGTTTTTTGTACAATAGTAACTTATGTGTAGTATAGCTGCCTGTTTTCCGCACAATCATCCAAAAGGTCGGCAGCATGTGGATTTATTTTTGTCAGCGGGATATTTTACAGGTTTTTTCACAAATTGCTTGCATATGTGATTATTATAGTAATTATTATATTTTTTTGCAAAATTACATAAAATTCTTGACAATACAGTGTATAAAGGTATAAAATATCATATAGGTGAAGCTTTTGTTACACCTGATGGGGTTTTTTCCTTATTTACTTTTTCATCTCAATGTTGCCGTTGAGGTTTATATTATATTTCTTATTTTCTGAGATATTACGCCGTTTTGTTAATATAGTGTCACGGTGTTCCGCCGAGTGAATTTCGGGTGTATAGTAACCATCCGATATAAAAAGGAGATATTAAAGAAACAAAAAAGAAAATTGAATAAATTTTAACAGCGGCACCTTTGGGCTGATTTTTGCCGTTTATACGGTACTAAAATAAAAGTGTTTAAAAAATCAAAGTAGGAGGTGTCAATTCAAAATGGAACCGATATTTATCATTCTTTTGGTTATCGGTGTTGCTGTAGGTGTCGGTATTGCAGGCTTTTTCGTTGGAATACAGTACAGAAAAAAAGTCGGCGAAAGCAAGATAGGCTCTGCCGAGGACGAAGCTAAACGTATTGTCGATGAAGCTGTGCGTGAAGCTGATGCAACCAAAAAAGAGGCTGTTATCGCCGGTAAGGACGAGGCTCATAAGCTGCTTAATGACGCAGAACATGAAATATCCGACAGAAGAAAGGATATCCAGCGTCAGGAAAGACGTATACAGCAAAAAGAAGAGTCTGTCGAAAAAAAGCTGGATAACCTTGAAAAGAAAGAGGATACCGTAAACCAAAAGCTGAAGAATGCCGAACAGCGTCTTGAGGAAGCAGAAAAGATAAGACAGAGTGAACTCGATATGCTCGAAAAAATATCCGGCTTTACTCAGGAACAGGCTAAAGAGTACATTTTGAACAATCTTGACAGTGAACTTTCACACGAAAAAGCAGTCAAGATAATGGAATTTGAACAAAGGACAAAAGAACAGGCTGAAAAATCCGCAAGAGAGATCATTTCACTGGCAATACAGAGAGTTGCCGCAGATCATGTAAGTGAATCTACCGTTTCGGTAGTACCGCTGCCGAGCGATGAAATGAAAGGTCGTATAATCGGACGTGAGGGAAGAAACATAAGAGCTATCGAAACCCTTACAGGCGTAGACCTTATTATCGACGATACTCCCGAAGCTATCACCCTTTCATGCTTTGAGCCTGTAAAGAGAGAGATAGCAAGGGTAACACTTGAAAAGCTTATCGCTGACGGAAGAATACATCCCGCCCGTATCGAGGAAATGTACGAAAAGGCCCGCAGAGAAGTTGAGTACATGATAAAATCCGAGGGCGAAAGAGCAATAATCGAAGCAGGCATAAACAATATGCACCCCGAACTTGTAAAACTTCTGGGCAGACTTCATTTTCGTACAAGCTATGGTCAGAATGTGCTTGACCATTCTCTTGAAGTTGCATATCTTGCCGGTATAATGGCATCCGAGCTTGGGCTTGAACCTACAATGGCAAGACGTGCCGGACTTCTCCATGATATCGGAAAGGCTCTCGACCACGAGATTGAGGGCTCACATATTGAAATAGGCGTTGACGTTGCAAGAAAATACAAGGAGAGCGAGATTGTTGTACACGCTATACACGCTCATCACGGTGACGTTGAAGCCAAAACTATTATCGCATGTCTTGTACAGGCTGCCGATGCTATTTCCGCAGCACGTCCGGGTGCAAGGCGTGAAAACCTTGAAAACTACATCAAACGTCTTGAAAAGCTTGAAGAAGTTGCTTCATCCTTTGAAGGTGTTGAACGCAGCTTCGCTATACAGGCAGGCCGTGAGGTACGCATAATTGTAAAGCCTGAGGCTGTCAAGGACGACCAGATGATACTTCTTGCCCGTGATATATGCAAGAAGATAGAAGAAGAAATCGAATATCCCGGTCAGATAAAAGTCAACATCATCCGTGAAAGCCGTGCCGTAGAGTACGCAAGATAACACGCCGCTGATAATTGATGACCATACAAAATAAGGCACAGTAAGCATTTCAAAAGCTTACTGTGCCGTTTCTGTTTATTACGGAAGTGCGGAAAATACAGGTGAATTGTCGGTACTGAATGCCGAAAAAAGCCGTCTTGTTTCAAAACGGAGTGCGGCGTGTTCTTTCAGGTTAAGAAACGGATCGGAAGAAAGTATCTCAGCCGCCGCATCCCTTGTTGCTTCAACAAGCACCATATCGGAAAGACGGGCTGTCTTTAATTCGGGCAGACCATGCTGACGTGAACCGAAAAAGTCGCCCGGCCCTCTCAGCCGCAGATCTTCATCGGCTATCTCAAAGCCGTTGTTCGTTCTGCACATTACATTAAGCCGTTCAATGCTTGCAGGATTTTTTATATCCGAAACAAGTATGCAGTACGACTTTGCTTTTCCACGTCCGACACGTCCTCTTAACTGATGAAGCTGTGACAGACCGAAACGGTCGGCATTTTCTATCAGCATCACTGTTGCACTCGGAACATTTATACCTACCTCGATAACTGTCGTTGATACAAGTATGTCAATATTTCCTGCGGAAAATTCCCGCATTATGCGTTCCTTTTCAGACGCTTTCATTTTTCCGTGAAGTACAGCCATTCTGTATCCGGCAAGGACTGTCTTTTGCAGTCTTTCGATATATTCCTCAGCCGAAACAAGCTCCGACTCACTCTTTTCTACAAGCGGACAAACTATATAACAGCGGTTTCCGCTTTCTATATGCTTTCTCAGAAAATTATATATCCTGTCACGCTTTGAGCTGTCAACAAAATAAGTATCGACTTTCTGTCTGCCCGGCGGAAGCTCATCAAGAACAGAAAGCTCCATATCTCCGAATATCATAAGTGCAAGAGTTCTGGGTATAGGTGTTGCAGACATTGCCATTACATGAGGGCTTTTCCCTTTTGATATAAGTGCGGCTCTCTGTGAAACACCGAAACGGTGCTGTTCATCTGTCACTACAAGTCCGAGCTTCTTAAATTCAACTCCATCGGTTATGAGTGCGTGTGTACCGATAACTATATCTATCTGTCCGGTTTTTATAAATTCATTCAGTTCTCTTTTCTTTGCCGCTCTGACAGAACCGGTAAGTATCGCTGTGCGTATGCCCATACTTTCAAACATACTGCTCAGTTCCTCAAAATGCTGCTGTGCGAGTATTTCCGTAGGCACCATGAATGCACACTGTAATCCGTTCTTTACCGCTGTAAAACATACAGCCGCCGCAACAGCCGTTTTGCCGCTGCCCACATCACCCTGTATAAGTCTGTTCATCGGCGTATCGCTGTAAAGCATATCATTCATACATTCCTTTATAGCCCTCATCTGTGCATTAGTAAGTGTGAACGGCAAAAGCTTTAAAAACTCGTCCGTGTATTCATTTTCAAGCCTGTATGATGTCGCAGTCTTTCTGCCGCTTTTCAGAATAAGTATTCCAAGCTGGAGTATGAGAAGTTCTTCAAATGCAAGGCGTTTACCTGATATTTCCGCCGCTTTCATGCTTTCGGGAAAATGTATGTTTCTTATGGCAAAATCAAGCGGGCAGATACCGTATTTGTTCCTTATGCCCTGCGGTATGGTATCGTTTATCTTTTCGGGAAGAAGCCGCACAGCCTGCTGCATTGCATCTTCTATCTGTCTGCTTTTGAGTATTCCCGACTGTGAATATATCGGGTGTATATTCGATTTTTCCGTACTCTCAACAGCCGGCGAGCTCATTTCATAGCCGTCAAAGTTTTTTCTGACTGTGCCGTAAAAGAGGTATTCGCTGCCCGTTTTAAGATTTTCGACTGTGAAACGCTGATTGAAAAATGTCACGACCATATAATCTTCATCATCTGTAACGGTAACACGGTATATTATCATATTACCCCTTATCCTTACAGGGTTATGCACTCTTTCTATCCTTACCCTGACACAGCAGATATCCTCATCTGCGCCCTGTTCGATAGTAAGCGGATGACTCCAGTCCTCATAGGCTCTGGGATATATCCGCAGAAGTGCACCGACACTGTCCGCACCGAGCTTTCTGAACTGTTCAGCTTTTTTAGGTCCTATTTTGTTAAGGTTTTGTATAGGCATATTATAAAGTGACGGCATAGTTTCACCTCCGGAATTATAAAACGCAAATTCGACAAAGAAATTCTGAGCCTCCATCATTGAGGGAGGTGGCACGAAGTGCCGGAGGGAGTTCTCCACGAAGTTTCGTATAAAGCGTACTTTCAGTTAACAGATAAATTTACAGCTCAAATTGTGAAATGCTTCGCTATGGGATTTATATAAAAAGGGAATTTACTGTTCTCGTTCCGCTTCGCTGATGCTTCCTGACCGCAAGTTATAACTCCCTCAGTCAGCATAGCTGACAGCTCCCTCACGGAGGGAGCCTATGCTCAACCAAAAATATGTCGAACTCAATTTATAAAATAAAACAGGCACTTTTATTTGAAAAGTGCCTGAAAACTTTATAAGATATATGGCTTATTCAACAGAAAGCATAAAGTAATATATCGGCTGACCGCCGTTGAGAAGTGATACCTCAACATCTCCGCCTGCCTTTGACTGGATTGCCTCAAGTGCGGAATTTGCCTGCTCCTCGGTTATCTCCTTACCGTAGATAACTGTTACATAAGATGTATCACGGGTTATCATATCTTTTGCAAGCTTGACAACAGCACGAACAGGATCTTTATCTTTGTGTGTAAGTTTGCCGTTGTTGAGTGCGATTATATCCCCCTCTTTTATCTTTGTGCTGCCGAACTCAGAGTTTCTTGCTGCATATGTTACCTTACCGGTAGAAACATTCTTTGCGGCAGTGTACATAAATTCACTGTTAAGCTCAGGTGTCGCATCGGGTGAGTATGCAAGCATAGCGACAAGTCCCTGCGGTATTGTCTTTGTAGGTATAATTATAACATCTCTGTCTGTAACGAGCGGTACGACCTGCTGTGCAGCAAGGATTATATTCTTATTGTTAGGCAATACGAATACAGTCTTTGCCGGTGTCGCCATAACAGCCTGATATATATCGTCTGTACTCGGGTTCATACTCTGACCGCCGCTTACGATATGCTGACAGCCAAGATCCTTGAATACGGTTTCCAGTCCCTCGCCGCTTGCAACAGTAACAAAACCGACTTCATCAACAGGTGAAACAGGCTTCAGTGACTCACGTTTTTTCTCCTCTGCCTCGTTCTTAGCCTTTTCCTTTTCGTATTCCTCGGCAGCCTTTCTGTGCTGCTCCTTCATATTCTCTATCTTTACTTTAAGGAGCTGACCGAATGTAAGAGCTTCTTCGATAGCCTTTCCGGGATTTTCGGTATGTACATGTACCTTTATTATATCGTCATCATCTGCAACAACAACGCAGTCACCGATAGTTTCAAGATACTTGCGAAGCTCCGAAGGATCCTTTTCAATTTCCGCATTTCTGCCGATAATGAACTCTGTGCAGTATGTGAAGTTTATTACAGAATCAAATTCAGCCGCAGCATTTCTGAAAAATTCGGCGGATTTATCCTCGGCATCCTCTGCGCTTATAACTTCCGGCTTAGGCTCGATCATTACGCCGTCACGGAGAAGTGAGAGCATACCCTCGAATATAACGCAAAGTCCCTTACCGCCTGCATCAACAACGCCTGCCTTTTTCAGAACAGGGAGCATTTCGGGTGTACGTCTGAGAGCGTCCCTTGCAGACGCACAGATAGAGCTGAAAACTATAACGGGATCATTTTCAACCTCTATAGCAGCCTTGCCTGCCTCACATGACATTCTTGCAACTGTAAGTATAGTACCTTCTGTGGGGTTGGTAACTGCCTTGTACGCTGTTTCAACGCCTATTTTCATAGCAGCGACAAAATCCTTGCCGTCTATCTCGCCCTTGCCTTTAAGACCGTTTGCAATACCTCTGAAAAGAAGGGAAAGTATAACGCCTGAGTTTCCTCTTGCAGATCTGAGCATTGCCGAAGCTGCCTCTGATGCTACATCATCTATTCTGAGAGAGTCACTCTCTTTGAGAGCCTTTGCAGCCGCTTCTATAGTCATAGACATATTTGTACCTGTATCGCCGTCCGGAACAGGAAAAATATTCAATGCATTGATCTCGTCTTTCTGCCTTATTATATTATTTGCACCTGATATCAATGCATTCTTATAGTAAGAACCGTTTATCATTTACCGCACTTCCTTTGAATGAATAAGTATCTTGTTTTATTTGTGGATCATCTTACTTCTACAATAAGTTTCATTGCGGTACGTTCTATACCGTCTATTTCAATGCTTGTAAAAGCCGGTATGCATACAAGGTCAATACCCATAGGTGCAAGATAGCCTCTTGCAACAGCAACAGATTTGAGTGCCTGATTTGTAGCACCTGCACCCACTGCCTGTACCTCAACACAGCCATAGTCCCTCACAACACCTGCAATAGCTCCTGCAACAGAATTTGGTGCAGACTTTGATGAAACCTTTAATACTTCCATTTCTGATTTTCCTCCTGAAAAATAAATAATTATAGAATTACATATATTATAATAATATATGCAAATTGAATATTATGCAAGTGATTTGTCAAAAAAAGTTATTATATTTTTTTGAATAATTTTTTAACTTTGTAAAAATTCCATTCTTTTCACATTCACAGTCTTTCCTGTACGTTCATCAACGGTGAATTTTATGCAGTCAAGCTTACAAGGGGAATCCGCAGTTTCAAATCTTACGGGAAGTTTTTCCCTGAATTTCTTCACTGACAATTCAGGCTTTACTCCAAGAACGGATTCATACGGGCCTGTCATGCCGACATCCGTTATATAGCCCATACCATTTGAAAAAATACGTGCATCGGCTGTCTGCACATGGGTATGCGTTCCGAACATAGCAGATATTTTCCCGTCAAGATAATATGCCATAGCAAGCTTTTCGGCTGTTGCTTCCGCATGGAAATCAAGTATTATTATCTTAGTGTCAAGCTTTTTAAGTATGCTGTCTATCACAATATACGGATCTTCAAGCGGCTCAAGATACATACATCCCATAAGATTTATAACAGCCGCCTGTGTACGTCCGAAATCATAGATAGTATATCCTTTTCCTGGAGTTGTTCCGGAAGGATAATTCGCCGGTCTTATAAGAAACGGATCATTGTCAAAACGCTCATAGCATTCTTTTCTTCTGAATGCATGGTTTCCCGTCGTTATAACATCAACACCGCTGCTGAATATATGATCCGCAGATACAGGCGTTATTCCGTTGCCATCGGCAGAGTTCTCACCGTTCGCTATAACAAGGTCTATATTTTCACTTTTTTTTACAGAAGGGAGTTTTTCCCTCAGAAATCTGCACCCTACAGTACCTACTATATCACCTATTGCAAGAATATTCATGTCTGTATTACTTCCTATACTTAATTATTTTACTGACAATATAATTTTAATCGTATTTACCTGTAAAGTCAATTAATTCCATGGAAATTTCGCAAAAAATCGAATTTTTTTGATACTTAGCTATTTACTTTACGTGAAAAATTGTTTAAAATATATTATATAGGATATAAGGTAGTGCTCTGCACCAACCGAATCAAATTCAACATTTATAAAAGTAAAGGAGAGATATGTATGTTTTGTCCTAACTGCGGAAAAGAAAACAGTCCGTTCGCAAAATTCTGCGAAAACTGCGGTGCGGAGATACCGGATTCTCCGGCTCCCGAACAAAATGCACCACAGCAGCAGCCACAGCCGATGAACTTCAACGAACAACCCGCTCAGCCAATGACACCCCATGACCAGCAGCCGCAGCCGATGGGATTCAATAACCAGCAGCCGCAGCCAATGGGATTCAACAACCAGCAGCCGCAGCCGATGGGATTCAATAATCAGCAGCCTGCTCAGCCAATGATGTTCAATGATCAGCAGCCCGCTCAGCCGATGACATTCGGAGATCAGCCCTCACGTTATCAGGAATATAACATGAGCGATGTTGTAACTCAGAAAAAGAGCTACAAAAAGCTGATAATCATTATCGCTATAGTACTTTCACTTATCGCACTAACCATAGCAGGCATATTTGTAGTCAAGATAGTAAGGCGGAACTTGTCTCTCGGCAAAATAAAAGAAGCTCCTGCCACCTATATCGCCGCTTCTTATCAGAAAACTGCACAGGCTATCGGTAATCAGGACGACGTTATAAAGGTACTCAGCAGCAACTCAAAGCAGAAAACCGTAAGGCAGGTAGTAAACAGAGGAAACGGCGAATCTCAGACTCTCATTTCCTCATACGATGCTGATGCAAGAAAGGCCTACTACAAATTTGAATCCGACCTCTCTTCACAGAAAGCATCTGTTGAGTTATACTCAAATCTTGATAAGAACGTTCTGAAAGGCACTATAAACGGAAAGTCTTTCGACTATTACCTCGACTCACAGAACCTCAGAACAAATGCAGCTGATTCGATTTTCGGACCCGGAAACAAAAACGGCTTCAACATCCAGCAAAAAGACTATGACAACTTCATGGATGTCTATGAGTTTGTTTACAACAACCTGAAAAAGCCCGACGATCAGGCATTCGGACTGAAGGCTCTCGGTGAAAAAATAACCGCTGACATTGACAAATGCGGCAATGTACAGGTAAAAGACGACACTACAAAGATATTTGATGAGGATGTAAAATGCTTCGCTGTAACTCATACCTTTACTGATACAAGCATCGTTGATGCACTCTATGTTGATATAAAGGACTGGGCAACAACCAACTTAGCTATCAACGAAACTATCAAGAAATCCATTGAAGATGCTCTCAAAAATGCAGATCCAATGAATTACAAGTCATATCTCCAGAAGAGCAACCTGAATCTTAAATTCAATCACTACATAAACAGAGACAACAATATGCTTATGAAGGTCGAGGTATCCCTTGACGTTCAGGGCAGCGGCGTTATTATAACACTTACACTCGGTAAAGATCCCGCTTCAAGCAACAAGTACGGACTTTCTGTTGCAGCACTCGGCATGAAACAGAATGTTACTATCGAGCGTCAGAGCGATGCTTCACAGTCAAAATATGTTATGACATTTGACGGTGCTGCTGTTAACGGCAGTATGACCTACACAAGAAATAAATCTACAGGCGAAATCAAAGTGGATCAGAATTTAAGCAGTGCGATGATGTCATCAGCTCTCGGAGGAACAAGCAATGGAACTTCCTACAGCGGTATAACCTCTATGTCAACAGCAGACAGCAGCTCACAGGTTGTACCCATGGCAAATTCCCTCTCTCTTCCGAAAGGTTTCTCAATATCCACAGTCAATATGAACGCCACATTGAAATCCAGCGGTGATTCTGTAACCATAATACTTATCCCGAAGGATGAAAAGTCTGCTGCAATGGGCATTTCAAGTGAAATCTATATTTCCAATAAGGCAGAGATACCCGAACTTACATCAACAAACAATATTCTCAACGCTTCAAAAGCTGAGCTTGAGGCTATATTCAAAGGTACTGTGCCAAACCCCTTAGGCTTATGATATAATTCAATTAAAATTAATGGCACGGCTTTATGCCGTGCCATTTTGTTATGCCTCGTCTTTTCCGCAGCCGCAGTGATATTTCTGGTCTGTCGGGAGCTTTGACGGGAAAAATTCATTTGTCGGGAAGTCTATACTGCTGAAAAGCTCACAGGGATCTTCCGAGCTTGAAACACATTCCTTATGCGGAATACAGAAATCATACGCAGGTATGAGCATCTGCACATTTCTTTCAAGCTGTACTATAGTGAACATTCCGACGGATACAAGCACCTGTTTTTCTGCTTCGGATGAAACGAATTCACCGCCGTATCTTCTTATTATACCTTCCGGTATCCTGCATGGCGGCATAGGCGGCTGAGGTCTTTTCTCAACAAGCCTTGCCGAAAGCGGTATAGGCTCGGCAACCTGCACAACTGCCTTCGGACAGCTTCTTGTGGGTGCATTCAGACCGTCCTGCATATCGCCGCATTCTGAGCTGAACACTTTAACACTGCCCTCGCTGCCGAACAGAACTGCTCTCTTTGAGAAAACAGCAAGACCTTTTACCGGCATAGGCAAAGCATTGGGAGCCATGAAAACATCAAGGCTGACATCGAAATAAAACGTCATATCCACAGAGTAGAAACCCTTATGGAACGGTACAGGCTGCAAACCTATTGAAACATTGCATACCTCTACATCATTAAGACGGACATTTGCAGCCTTATCCACCATACACTGACCGGGTTTTGTGAGCAGCACATTAAGGTCTTCAAGACAATCCTTATCTGAACACGAATCGTATATTCTCGAAGCGTTTATACAAACTGCTTCTTTTATCTTATCGCTCGGATAGCAATCATCACAGCCGCTGCATATCAAATTTTCTGACATTGAGCATCCCCCTTATAGTTTCCTATATAATATTATATGAGTCTGTTTCAATAATGTTCAACAAAAACGGCACGGTAAACTCAGAGTTTACCGTGCCTGTTTTATTTGTTATGCTGTTGTCATGAATATCCAAACATCATTCATATGACGGATGGCTGAGAACACTGCCTGTACTTGAAATATTTACAGTACCGCCTCTGCCCTTAGGAATAACGTATGTCATACCCTTCCAGTATGTTTCGTTGTAGAGGTTTGCGATATAGGAAGTATCTTCGGCATCAGGATCCTTCTTGATAGTATATTCGCCTTCACGGATAACGAACTGATGTTCAACACCGTCACTGCTCATATATTTTACTGTAACGTCTGTCATGAAGGTTATATCCATCTGATCTGCACCTGACTCACTGCCAAGTGTAAACTTAGGATCACGAATACCGTTTTCTGTACCGTCTATAGTACCAATAGCACCGAATTTGAATGATTCTGCCTTAAAGTTTACAGGTGTTGTAGTATAGAGAGGTTCTTCATTACTCCATCTGAATGCAAAGCCCATTGTTGAGCTGTATTCATACTCAATACCATACTTAGTGAAGTCACCGCCGTCAGTTGCATCGAAGTTAACATTCTTAGCAGCCGATCTGTTAACACCTGTCTTGAAGTTATGAGCATCTCTTTCGGTCACATACCAGCCAAGTTCTGAAGCTGCATCTATTGCATTCTCGGTATACGCTCCGTAATTAGCCGGATCGGTAAAGTATGTTTTAGCATCTTCACTGAATACATCGAGAACACCTTCTCTTACCGGGAATGTAGATTCATTCTTGAAGTAATATGCACCCGCCTTGATGGTATAGTTTCCTATACGGCACTCTACGCTTACATCTCTTGTAAAGAGCAGCGTCATAGGTTCGTAAGTGTCTTTTCCTTCCTGACGGTTCATTACGAACTTCATTTCCTCGTATACAGTCTCGCCTCTTTCGTTTTCATCATACTCAGAGAATATATCGGTATTGATCTCTCGGTAGTCAGAAACGGAGTTCTTTGACCAGTACGGGTTAGAGGAGTCAACATATACCCATGCTTCATCCAGTTTCATTTCAGACATTGGTGAGCCGAGCAGTGTTTCAATGCCGAACTCATCAACCTCATAAAGCTGTACATTCTTTATAGGATCATTGGTATTTATGAATATTATCGGATAGTTTTCAGGGTTCCTGTCTTTCAGTTCAATATGTTCATCCTGACCATCATAAGATACCTTAAAGCGCTTGCCGTCCTTTACTTTGTTCTGAGCATCATACAATACTATTGCGATAGCACCTTCGCTCTTTACGCTTGTTGAAGCTATCGCACGTTTAAGAGCATTGTTAGCCTTTGTTATTTTGTCTGAAGTACTTGACAGATATGCATCCTCTGCCTGTTTGAGTGCCTTCTTTATTGATGATATAGCGCCGGAGCTGTATGTTCTGCTCTTGTTATCCAATGAGATATACTCAGGATATACGCCGCCGCCGTTATGTCTGTCGGCTACTACAATAGGTTCAGCAAGATAACTCTTTGCCCTGGACATATTTTCATAAATATCCGTGTACATAGTCAGAGTGGGTTCAAGAGACTGTGCTTTGTTATAAGCCTCTTCTTCATCCATATCCTGAACGTCATTAAGAACATAATAAGATGCGCTTGCACTGGGCTTGCTTGCATAATCTTTAAATGTATTTTCAAGGAATGCAGAATAGAAATATGTTTTGGAGTCTTTGTTTACAACTTTACCCTTTTCGTCATAATCTCCGACTATCATATTGCCGTAGAATGTAGACATAAGGTTTCTGAGAACTCTCTGCAGATATTCCTGACCTGATACGAAAGTTGTCCAGTTACCATATCCGCTGTCAGCCTCAGGATCATAGAGAACCTTATCGCCGCCCTGAAGGGTTGCTTTAAATGTCTTGGGATTGCCGGCTGAATCCTTTACGCTGAATGTTATGAAAGGTGTATTCTTTGAAATACCCTTAATTACATAATAGTTTGTTACTTTACTTCTTTTAAGATGAGGTATTTCGCTTGTGTTCTTTTTGAACACACTTCCCACACCGTGTGCTTCAACGGTGAGGTCTGTCCAGCCTGAAGGCAGTTTGAAATATACAGAAAGTGTTTCTGTTATCTGTGCTGACTCAGGATCAAATGTAAGAAGCTCTACATTTGAATATCTGTTATCAACAATAGTTGTATTATCCAGCTGTGAAAGCCAGATATCATCATATGCATTTGCTACCTGTACAGTCTTTGCACCGGCTACATCGCCCATGCTCTTAAGCTCGAATGTAAATTCAGCGCCTCTCGGTATAGGCAGTTTTACATCATACCAATCATAGAAAGCAGATGTTTCTGAAAGACCAAGACGACCACCTGAATCGTTGTTAGCCTGATCTCCGCCGCTGCCGCCGAATGGGTTAGAAGTAGTGATTGCTGTACCGTCTCTTGAATTCTTCTTGTCGGAAGTAATAGAAGAATAAGATTTGTTCTGCAAACGAACTTTATTTCCGCCGACATATACAAGCGGGATATTATCATCATCGAAATCATCTTCAGCAACTATTTTGGATTCTTCTTCAACAACAACTGCCGGAGCAGATGACTGCTTCTTTGTAATATTTATAGTAGTATCGTCATAAGACGCAACAGGCTCCATAACTACATACTTGTAATTATCTTCGCTCTTTGTTCTTATTACTATATTGTATGCATCTCCATCGGGAGTATAATTTGCTCCGCTCTCATATGCAAACTTACATCCGCCGACATTCGACTTTGTAACATAGTAATAATAATTTGTGTTTTTGTACTTAAGCATCAGGTCGCCCGGCCATGCCGCAGAAAGTGCATGGAAATCATCATCCCATACATAGATCTTAGGTGTATGGTCGCCGTTAAGCATCTTAGAGGCACCATTTGTTACATGGAGTATGATACAAGTCTGACTGTCACTGATTGCTACATCATCGAACTGTGTTGTAAGGTCTTCAGCAGTTACATCAACAGGTGTATCATCTGAGGAAGAAGTATATGCTTCTCTCCAGACATCAAACTCACCCGGTGTTGCTTTTGATGTAAGATGAACATACTTATACATCGGATCATATTCGCCGGATCTTATAATTATATCCTTTGTAGCAAATTCACTGTTTGTTTTTGTTACTTTAAGACCGTTAAGATCGCTGGGACAGATTATGTAGTAATAGTCTGTTCCGCTGATGTGCCGCATCTCAGGTCTGTCTCTCCACTGATTATCTGCTTTTTTCCACTGACCGTTCAAAGAGAACTGTTCAGCAAAATTCCATATGTAAGCCTTTGGTGTACCCTCGCTGAGAATATCGCTTGCACTGCCGCTTGCATCAATGGATATACATGTCTTACCTTCCGGAACTGAAATGTTCCTTACAGCACTCGGAATTGCTGAAGACATTGTTTCTATCACAAAGTCATCTGACCTTGCAACCATACCTGAAGGTGTATTTTCAGGTGCAGGAGCTGTTGATTTCGGATAGATAGAAGATGCATTTATGATCTTGGGATTAAGATTTGTACCATCTGTCTGTGCTACGAAATCACCTGCTGTAAGTGTACCTGCATTATAGAGTTTAACATCCTGTTCACCTGACATCTGAGTAACAGCTACTTTAATAGTAAACTTTTTATTCTGTGTCGGGTATCTGAATACATAGTAACCTCTTTCTCTGGAAGCTGTCAGTTCTTTTCCATCGAGCAAACCTGTCAGAGTACCCTTGCTTCCTACACTGTCGGGGAAATATACAGATGTAAGAGTCTTCTTTGTCATTTTGCCGTCAGCGCCTATTTCTACAACAAGGTTGCCTTCAGCTATTTCAGAGAAGATATAAGCATCTGATACAGTTCCGTTATCAAGAGAAACTTTTACTGTTGTATAAAGAGTCTTGTCAATATCAAGGTAGTAATAACCTGATGATGATTCAGGAGTAAGATCAACCTCAGGAACTGACATCGGCTGTGAGCTTGCAGCATTTGCATACTGGTCAATGCTGAATACTTTATCCGAGTTGTTTATAACCCAGATTCTGAACTTGTTGTTCTGAGAGAGCATATCGTTGCTTGACAGAGGTTTAACGACTTTAAATTCATCGATAGCCTTCTGAAGCTTTGCAGCAAATGCATCTACATCAGCCTGCTCCTTGAACTTTGATTTTTCTGTTTCAACACTGTCATACAATGTACGGAGTGCCGAATATGTGTCATCGGTATAGTCTGCTGAAGCATTAATAAGTGTATTATATGCATTTAATATGATTTCCTGAAGGGCTGCTGTTTCATAAGGCACATCTATAGCTGCCTTACATGCATCAAGCTTTGTCTTGAGGGCTGCCTTTGCATCATCTATAGTACTCTGTGAAACAAACTTCTCATTTACAGCTGCTATTGCAAGATCAAGCTGTGCAGCGAGTGCATTTCTTTCGATCTGCTTGTAGCCTTCATTATTAACATAGCCTTCTGCTTCTTTTATAAGGTTCTTGAGATCTTCTCTGTTGAGCTTATGTGCAGCAAGCTCGTTATTAGCAGCTTCAAGGTTATTTTTATAGCCAGTTATACCCGATGCAGTAAGGCTTCTTGTATCCTTCATTGCATTTTCAGCTGCCTTATAAGCTGAACCGTCTGCTATAAAAGCTGCATAGTAAGTATAGTCATATATACCGCTCTTATTCTGCTCGGATATTGCATTTTCAGCCTTTTTAAGTTCCTTATCAAGAGGAGCAAGCTGTTCGGTTGTAACTGCTTTAGGCTTAAGTGCATTTACAGCTGTATCGATATCTCTGCCAAGCTCTGCATATGCTGCATCTGCAAGAGAGATCTTTTCAGCATAAGGGGTATCGTCAGTGCCCTGATTTTTGATGAAATTATCATTATTTACTGCAAGGGTTGCAGCATTTACTTTCTCATGAACTACAGCCATACCTGCTTCTTCATAGTCTTCATCCATGAGCTGATTTGTTTTGATTATCTTTGCCTGTAAGTCTTTTCTTCCTGCGGAAGAATTGTAAGCAACATTCTTATAGCTTATTGTAGGAGTTGCATCATGTGTATAATCTGCTACCTTAGCATGTACTGTCACATACTTATTGATACTGCTGCCTGCGGCACTTGCTGCTGCGGCTTCTGTTCTGTGAGATGTAAGGCCGCTTTCATTTTTTGCAAGCCATATATCGTTGCTGGTGTTCGGAGAAGCTGTAACATAGTAAGTTTCACCCTTGTATTTTATACCGAGGTCAACTCTGCTGTTACTCTCTATATTAGCTACCCACCAGCCGCAGCCTTCATACTTCATTGCTATATTGCTGTCTTTCTTGTTTTCGCCGGCATTTATGTAGCTCTTATCGCTTGTATTGATAGTTCTGCCGTCACGGTTTACTACAGAAACTATTACCGGCTTATCGCTTTCATCTGTTATCGACGAGAAGCTTGCACTTTCATCGTCGCCTTTTGCCTTGAAGTGAACTGCGGACTTCATATTCTTTACATATACAAGAACTGTATCCTCAAGACCTTCTCTGCCGTCCCAGCCTTTACCTTCATGGTATTTTGTATAGTAGGTCTTGCTACCTTCTTGGTGCTTTTTGCCGGAAAATTCAAAATAGATATTTTTATCACTGGGATCGAGATACCAGAGATGGAATATCTCGTTTGTCTGTGAATCGAGCACACCGGACTTTTCGATTGTAGAACCTTTCTGTGCGAATATTATGTTGAACCACGGAACATAATCTGTATCTATAAGATAGTCACCTGTGATCCATGCATTATTTGCAGTTCTGTTTGACATAACTGCAGGCGGGCCATCCTTATCACCGCTGTTAACGCCCCATACGCCGTTAGGCTGTACTTCGTTTTTACCTACAGTAGAGGTATTCAAATTGCTGATAAAATCGGATGTTACATTTTTCTGATCATATTCAAGACTGATCAGATTCTGATCCTTTGCATAATCCTCATAGAATGAATCATAAGCATTACCAACAACATGAGTATCATCAGGCTTGGTCTTTTTATCTCTGTATGTCCATACATAATAAGAAAGCTGATAGTTCATATCTGCGGGCTGTTTTACGTTAAGGATTATTCGTTCCGAAGAGCTTGACTTTTCGTTTTTCGGAGGAACAGCTATTACAGTAAGTCTGTTAGGCGTATTTGAGCCTATAGTAAAGGTTACCGAAAGACGTACAGTCTTTGGTTTCTTTCCGAATGCATCGGAATAGCTTGAAAAGCCTGTAAGTTTAAGAGTTGCGGGATCGGAGTCATGTGCCTCCTGATACTGAGCAATAACGTATGTAGTTTTAGCTTCAGCCTCGGACTTACTGCCTATTACTGCACCCTGTTCGGTCGTTCCTGAAGGGTCATTCATTATAAGGTATTCTTCTGTAATACTTGAATAATCACTGACATTATGGCTGTAATATGCCTGAGCGTAATCAAGTGCACTCTTTACATTAAGATATGCCTGTCTGCCGCCTATATCAGCGCTTGTTGACGAAAGACTGCTCAATGCCACAAATATAAGGGAAGTCGATATAAGCACCAGAAATACACTTATAGCCATTGCCAACGGAAGCGAAAAACCTTTTTTACTTTTGTTTATCAAAGTTTTTCTCATACTAAAAGCTTACTCCTTTCTTTTTTATTTATCTTTTAAATACCAATGCTTTTGTTTCGGTGCCTGAAGAAAAATCAATAACTATATCGCTCTTTGCCTCTGTAAAAGCATTTCCTACCATACCTATTACAGTATCTTCTCTTACATTGTTCATAACAACTGTACCTTTGAGCGTATAGTAATCATTCATCTCGATAGTGTAGTCAAGACATGCCTGACATCTTGAAAAAGAGTCATCAGGATCATCTTTCTGTTTTCTCATTCTGAAAGTTATCCTGCTTACACCGTCATAGCTCTGTGAAGAGCTCACATCCTTCGAACCTATAGTCTCAACCTTATTTGTTGTAAGATATATTCTGCTCTTGGAAGGCGAAGGCGAAGCCGCCGTTGAAGTTGATATATATTCTGCATTAACATTATTTGCAGGAACAGTAGAGCTGTCAACTACATCAACATCAGTTGCAGTTCTTGCATATCTTGTTATGAAGCCTTCTATCTGTATAGCTATTTCCTGTTCCCTTGCGGTAGTTGATGCAACGGCATAATTCTTTATGGTATTTGCAACTATACCTACACCCATACCTGATACTATACCAAGTATTGCAATCGTAACAACAAGTTCAACGAGGGTAAAACCTTTTTGGGATTTTCTTTTCGATATCATAATGTTCTCCCTCCTTTATATCAGCTAAGTTCTCCGTAAGGAACAAAAACAGAAGATCTTATATAACCTCTTGTTGATCTTACGGATGTAGTAACAATAGCACCGGGAATCGAAGGGGTTTCTCCCGCAGCAGTTGTAACGTTACTTTCTTTATCGAATTTTATTGCAAACTGATAATCGCCTGTAGCAGTAAAGACAGAATCATATGTTTCAAGATAATTGATATTGCTTACTACTGTAGTTGCCGCAAGAATAACGGCGTTGTTATCCTCGGAATGATCGCTGAAATAACTCTCAAGATCATCAGCACTTGACATTCCAAGCTTCTTTATGGCAGTAGCGACTGTATCACACACAGAGCTTGCTACTGCAGCAGCCTTGTCCTCATCCGCATTTCTCAGCGTACCGCTGTAACCCTGAGTCATAGCACCAAGTGTTGCACCGAAGACAATTACTATAATAGTAACGCCGACGAGTATCTCAACAAGCGTGATACCTTTTTTTGAGTTTTTTCTGGGAACATGCTGCCGTAGGTATTTTTTCATAGATTTTCCTCCTTACTGAACGCTTTAAAAACCGCAACAAAGCATTCTTCCACTTATATTTATACAATTACATTATAACTGTAATCACATATTATTTCAAGACTTTTTTTCTGACTTTTTTTACAAAAAAATATTTTGATGTTTGTTTGGTTATTATACACTTTTTGGCAATATAAAATATTATTGCCTCGGGTTTTTGACAGTTAAAAACAGAAAAAATCTCTGGAAGGCGCATAGCGCCTAAATTTTTTTGTCAAATCTAAATATTTTACTTGCGGTATGTGGCGGGATGTGGTATAATATAAAAGGGTGCAT
>Ga0256407_10000297_pt1 | contig 123179 bp, 100 predicted proteins | sample RumenRJG_04DNA_FD_193489 | JGI IMG/M metagenome (GOLD analysis project Ga0256407, IMG submission 193489) | Bovine rumen microbial communities from Lethbridge, Alberta, Canada - RJG_04 | ecosystem: Host-associated > Mammals > Digestive system > Stomach > Rumen | place: Canada: Alberta... | reverse complement strand
CCCGCTTTGGAGACGAACTCTTGAGGGGCCCATAGTTCACCTATACTGACTGAGTCTCAAAGGTACAACAAAGAACACCGTAACTCCATATTGAAATCACGGTGCAAAGCTAAAAGCGGGGCCCACACCGCAAGGTGTGGGAGGGATGGAGCGAAGCGGAAGGTCCGAAGGACAATACTGCTTATTGCAGCCCAATCCCGGCATACCCAATCGACCACAAATGAAGGGGATTGCAGGCAGGCTTGATGTATGGAGCGGTTATGCGCAGGCCGTAAGCGGTGTTGTCCTGGAGTGGATATGCAGGCCGTAAGCGGTGTTGTCCAGTGGACCCTGGCCACCCGCGGCCGTAAGCGGGGCCCACACTGCAAGGTGTGGGAGGGATGCAGCATAGCGAAAGGTCCGAAGGACAATACTGCTTATTGCAGCCCAATCCCGGCATACCTAATCGACCACAAATGAAGGGGATTGCAGGCAGGCTTGATGTATGGAGTGGATATGCATGGGCCGTAAGCGGTGTTGTCCTGAGGACCCTGGCCACCCGCGGCCGTAAGCGGGCGGGACCCACACCGCAGGTGTGGGAGAGATGTAGCGTAGCGGAAGGTCCGAAGGACAATACCGCCTACGGCCCTTTGTCAGTCATGAACAACCATGGCAGCCATGGACGGGGGTGAAGGACCATGGCGGCAATGAACAACCAACAGCGGCCATGAACAAAAGAGGATGACCTCCAAGTCAACGGACTTGTCAGCCATCCTCTTTTCAGTAGGCATCGGATGCAATCCTAATAGGGATCTCAGTAGGTATCGAATGCCGCCCTAATAGGGATCTCAGTAGGTATCGAATGCCGCACTAATAGGAATCGTAGAATTTCGCCTCGCGGGGAGACACCTTGTTCATGTTGTCAAGGAGGTCCTCGTTGGTCTTGTACTCATCCATCAGCTGAAGCATGAAATTCATCGCCTCGGTAGGATTCATATCGGCAAGGAGCTTGCGCAGGATCCAGATGCGGTTCGCAACGTCCCGGCTGTAAAGGAGGTCGTCCCTACGGGTGCTTGAGAGCACTACATTCACGGCAGGGAATATCCTCCTGTTGGAGAGGGTGCGGTCAAGCTGGAGCTCCATGTTGCCGGTGCCCTTGAATTCCTCGAAGATCACGTCGTCCATCTTGGAACCGGTCTCGGTGAGCGCAGTGGCGAGAATGGTCAGCGACCCGCCACCTTCAATGTTCCTCGCCGCGCCGAAGAACCTCTTGGGCTTCTGGAGCGCGTTGGCATCAACACCACCGGTCAGCACCTTTCCGGAAGCAGGCTGTACGGTGTTGTAGGCACGGGCGAGACGAGTGATCGAATCCAGCAGGATGACCACGTCATGACCGCACTCGACAAGCCTGCGGGCCTTTTCCAGCACCATGTTCGCAACCTTGACGTGGCGCTCGGCCGGTTCGTCGAAGGTGGATGCCACGACCTCGGCCTTTACGCTCCGGCTCATGTCGGTGACTTCCTCGGGACGCTCGTCTATCAGGAGGACTATTTCATAAACCTCCGGGTGGTTGTCGGCGATCGCGTTGGCGATAGACTTTAGGAGCATGGTCTTTCCGGTCTTCGGCTGGGAGACTATGAGACCGCGCTGGCCTTTTCCGATAGGGGTGAACATGTCGACGATCCGGCAGGACACATCCTTCTGGTGTCCGTGGCCGAGAAGGTTGAATTTCTCGTCGGGGAAGAGGGGAGTCAGGAAATCGAACGGCACCCTGTCGCGGATGAACTCAGGAGTGCGGCCGTTGATGTACTTGATCCTGACGAGAGGGAAGTACTTGTCGCCTTCCTTCGGAGGACGGATCTCTCCGGTCACGGTGTCACCGGATTTAAGGGCATTCTGCTTGATCTGGCTCTGGCTGACGTAGATGTCATCAGGAGAATTGAGATAATTGTAGTCGGAGGAACGGAGGAAGCCGTACCCGTCAGGCATTATCTCAAGCACTCCCGTAGCCTCGACCGTACCCTCGAATTCGATGTCGGGAGTCTTGGCAGGCCTCTGCTGCTGGCCGCCCTGGCCCTGCTGGTTCTGTTTCTGCTGGTTCTGGCCGAACTTGTTCTTCTGTTTCTTGTTCCTGGCGTCCTGGGAGGCGGCCGGGTCGTCCTTAAGGTCGTCAAACAACTGATGGATGAACTCCTTTCCGCTTACAGGCTTCTGGGCCGCGGCGGTTTCCGCGGATTCCGGAGCAGGCTGGGAGGCGACTTCTTCCGCCTTTGGAGCTTCGACCTTCTCAGGAGCGGCAGCCTCCTGGGTCTCTGCATTCTGGACTGCCTGCGCAGACTTTGGCTTGCGTCCGCGTTTCTTGGGAGCAGGTGCAGGCGCGGCCTCTTCCGCTTTCACTTCCTGGAGAGGCTGTTCTTCGGTTTTCGTCGGGGTGGCGGCTGCCGAAGCAGCCTTGCGCTGCCTTTTCCTTGGCGCAGGTTTCACTTCTTCGGCGGCTGGCGCTGCCGGTGCCGCAGGAGCCGCTTCAGCGGTGGCTTTAGCATGCTCGGCAGCCGCTGCCTCAGGATTCTTGCGCGGACGTCCGCGCTTGGCCTTCGGCTTCTCGACAGGCTTGAGCGACTCGGCGGTAGCCTGGGCATCCAATATCGCATATGACAGATTCTCGTCCGTCATCTTCTTCGCATTCTTGATCTTGTGTTCTTCGGCGACGCTTTCAAGCTCCGCCCGGCTCATCTTGGTGAGTTCGAATAAACTGTATGGCATAAAAACTTGATTGATTCCGGCATGAAGGCCGGGATTTTTCATTTGAAAAGTGAAACTCGGACATGGATCCGTCCAAGCAGTGCAAAGGTACGAAAATATTTGTAAACTACAAAATTATCGGTTATCCCAGTAACTCGTGCTCTTCTTGAAACGGAGCAGGTCCGCAAGCGCCGACGCATTGGCGGCGATCAGGAAGGAGTACGACTTGTACTGGCCGGTCGGAACCCACTGGACCGAAATGTTGAAGCAGTGGAGGTCGTAGCGGAAAGACAACTGGGAAGTGGTCAGTTTCATGGCCACGAAATCCCACCCCGACTGGGCCTGGATCGACATCTTCGGGGTCAGCTGGATATTGCCCGACACGCCGAGCGTCTGGGTGTACCGGTCTTTCTGGACAAGCTGGCCGTTTGCCTTAGTATATGAGCGCTGCATCGACAGCGAATAGTTCAAGTTCACGCTCCACGGTACGTTCGGGTTGGTGTAGTAAAGCCAGCCGCCGGGAATATACTCGCCCGTGACCGGATGATAGTAGATCCGGCGGTAGTAATCGGCGGTCGAAGCAGCGGCGGCGCGCTCGCCCCCGGCTACGGTACGGGATCCGTCATTGCCCTTGACGACGCCCTTGCCTGAGAAGGAATATGAGGTCGAGAAGCTGAAATTGGTCAGCCTGAGGGGGAACGAGTGGTCCTGGAAGTAGTAGCGGTTGTACACCGTGCCTATCTTGTCGCCTTTGTCCGCAACGGCATAGGGGCTGAAATTGAGGTTCCCATTGATCCCCAGCTTCCCGAATATGGAAGTGGACATCGTCACTCCCACGTTGCTCATCTTGAGGGAGTCGGCCAGGAAATTGTAGCCTGTGTTGAAATTGAGCTGGTCGATCAGCTTGACCTTCTTGGATCCCTTCCCGGTGGTGTCGGCCATGTCCCTGACCTTGGCTTCCAGGTTGTTGCCTATGCTGAGGGTCATGGTCGCCGACCTGCCTTTCTGGGGGACGGAATTGATCTGCCCCTGGTAGATGTTGTAGTCGTAGGTCTGGGCATGGCCGAGGGTGTCGACGTAGCTGAGGGTCCTCCAGCCGTTGAACGCCTTTCCCTTCTCCGGGCTCAGGCTGATGCCCATGCTTGGAGATATCACGTGCCTCACTGCCTGGAGCTTGCGGTAGCGGCCGAAATTGTACATTCCATAGATACGCGTGCTCATCGAGACCGACCCGGAGTAGGTGTGCGTCGCCCCGAAAGTCCCGAAAGACTTGCCCATCTGGGTCTCGACCCTGTTGGTCTCGGGATTGAAATACGCCTCGGTAGCCCTGAAGAACCAGTTCATCCCGTAGTTGACGGAGGGAGTGACATTGAGGTACTTCAGGAGGGTGAAATCAGGAAGGCCGATGGTGAAGTTGTGCGCCATTCCGTTCTGGAACTTGTCAAAGAAGCCTTCCTTGCCGAATTCTGAAGCCTTGAAACCGATCTTGTTCTGGAGGGAGGTGTTGTAGGCAAGGGAGAATTTCTCGTAGATCCTCTCCTTGCCGACCCGGTTCTTTATCTTGAACGGGTAGAAGCGGGACACCGAGAACGTCACGTTCGGGAGGGTGAAGGTGTAGGAACTGTCCCTTGAGTTCTGGCTGTGCAGGGCGTTCACCGACAGGTTGAACTTGCCGTTCCAGTTCTTTCCGAAGGAGATGGATGAGGATATCTGGTTCTGCAGGGCTTCGGAGACCGAACGCGAATTGTAGCGGCTGTTCGAGGGGCTGGAGAAATTCACCGAGGCCGAGAACGTCTGGCCCGGATGGGCCTTGGAATCCTGCGAGTGGGACCACCTGACACCGAAGTTCTTGGTCTGGAAGAAATCCGCGCTGCCTTTCTCGCCGGTCTGGTCGACAGAATAGTTCAAGGCCAGGTTGCCGGAGAACTTGTACTTGACCATATACCTTGTGTTGAGGTCCGCCGCCCACGAACCAAGGGTATAGTAATCACCGGTGAGGGACATGTCGAAATAGTCTCCGAGGACGAAGTACATGCCGGCGTCGCGGAGGTAGAAGCCTCGGGCGGTTTCTTCTCCGAATGAAGGCATGAGCAGTCCTGTCGCACGGTTCGGACGTTTGGGGATGAACCCGAACGGGATGGCTATCGGGAGGTCCACGTCTTCGACCACCAGGTGGGCCGGACCGAAGACCGTCTTCTGGGAAGGCTTGGTCATCACCTTGGCGCTTGACAGCTTCAGGTAGTAGTGCGGATGCTCGAGGTCGCAGACGGTGTACTTGCCGTCGGTGATGTTTATGGACTTGTCGGGCATCATCTTGATGTTCTGCCCGTGGAGTATCCCGTCGTCCTCCCGCGTCAGCATGTTCGTGATCCTTGCCTTGCGGGTGTTGAAATTGTAGCGGACTTCCTCCATGTTGAAGGTCTGGTTGCCCTGGGTCATGACCGGCTGTCCCTTCCATTCGCGTTTCAGGGTATCGTAGGTCCCCCTGGCGAACACGGTTCCGGTGGCCATGTCATATTCCATGTAGTCCGCAGTGAGCTTGAGGTTCTCGTAGGTGACGGTGACATCGCCCCAGTAGTACATTTTCCGCTGTCCGTCCGAAAAGACCTGTTTCGTCGAATCCTTGGCAGCGGAGAATGCAGGCCTGCTCAGGGAACTCTTCTCGAGGAGATAAAGTGAATCGGCCCTGTTGAGAGAATCGGCCTGATGGATGGAATCGGCTGCATGCCGGAGCGAATCCTCGCGGGCCTTGGCCAGGATTGAATCCGGGATCTCGATTTCCGGCCGTTTCTTCTTCCTTGCCTCGCGCTGGGCCTCCAGCCTGGAGCGGTACCGTTCAGTCGCTTCCGCCTGGATCTTCGCATCCTCCTCCTTCGTTCTCCGCCCCTTGCCCTTGACCGGGTTCTGCGCAAACACGGAAAAACCGGTCATGGCAATGATCAGCGCGGATAGTATAAAGGTATGAGCATGCTTTTTGATATGCAATTTTTTCCTAAATTTGCAAAAGACAAATATACGACTATTTTGAATATCCTTCGCAATTTTCTTGCCGTAATTGCCGTAGCGGCGCTTTCCTGCACGGGGTTCCAAGCCAGCGCGCAGAAAGATGCATCGGCTTTGAAGCTTTCCACGGTCGTCATCGACCCGGGCCATGGCGGGAAGGATGCAGGCTGCATCAGTCCAAGCGGCAAGACGATGGAGAAGACCGTCGTGCTGGACATCTCCCTGCGGCTCGCGGAGAAGATACGCAAGGGCTGTCCCGACGTCAAGGTGGTCCTCACCCGCAGCACCGACACTTTCGTCGAACTCCAGGGTAGGGCGGACATTGCCAATTCCAACAAAGCCAATCTCTTCATTTCCGTCCATGTGAACTCCGTGGACGGCAAGAGGAACGGACCCAACGGCTACTCCGTCCACGTGCTCGGACAGTACACCAGCCGCAACAAGGACCTCTACGCCGGCAACATGGACGTAGTGAGGAGGGAGAATTCCGTCATCAAGCTCGAGGACGACTACACCGCGCGCTATGAAGGATTCGATCCCTCGGACCCCGAGTCCTACATATTCATGAACCTCGTCCAGAACGCATTCCTCGAGCAGAGCCTCAAGTTCGCGCAGCTCGCTGACAGGGAGATGCGCGGGGGAGCCATCAAGAACAGCAGGGGAGTCCACCAGGATCCCTTCTATGTACTGTGGAAAACAGCCATGCCGGCCGTGCTCGTCGAATGCGGTTTCATGTCCAACTCCGGCGACAGGGCCGCCCTGATCACCGAAGAAGGCCGTGACCGCATAGCATCCGACCTCTTCGACGCTTTCAGGAAGTACAAAGCCTCCTACGAAGGCAGCGGGGAAGGGACCGCACCCTCCAGGAAGGAGGAATATCCAACCAGGGAAGGATCACCGGAGAGCGCCGCGGGAAGCGGTGCCGGAGAAGGGGCCGGGCAGGCCCAGGAAGGATCAGCCGGCAAGGACGACGCCTCGGGGACGGGTTCGCCTGAGGACGGGGACTCCGCCGCGGACGGAACCATCTATGGCACCCAGGTCCTCGTCTCGTCGAGGAAGATGCCCCAGGGAGACAAGTTCTTCAAGGGATACACATTCAAACGCTACTCCGTCGGCAAGCTCTACAAGTACGTGATCGGTTTCTCCGAGGATCCCGAGGAGGCGAAAAAAGAAAACAGGAAGATCAGGGAACTCTTCGCCGATTCGTTCATGGTGAAGGTTCAAAATGGAGAAATTCAAATGTGGAAATAGCTGTTTGCAATGGCTCAAAGGCCTTTGGGGCCGGATTGCGCAAAGATGGCTTTATTTTGAACTTTTCTAAATAATAAATAATCTGTTTTTTAATAAATTAGACAGATATTGAATTTGCAACCTCCTTATAATCAATTGCTTTAATTAAGGCATCTTCGCCAGAGCCGCCTAATAATATTAAGCAAAAGATTTTTCAATTGCAATAGAAAAATAGTTTTTTTATAAATATTTTTTCCTCCAATTTTGCACTGTCCAACGTGTGATTCCATGACTGAGCAGAACCGACACATAGCCATATGGGATGAGTGTCTCCGGATCTTCGAAACGAACGTAGATCCGAAGCAGTTCGCCATTTGGTTCAAGACTGTCGTTCCCGTCTCGCTCGAAGGATCGACCCTTACGGTCAGCGTTCCCACGGATTTCTTCCGGGAGTACCTCGAGGCTTCCTACCTGCCGATCATAAAGGCCACACTGCGCCGTGTAATCGGTCCCGACGCCAAGCTGGTCTACATGGTACGGCCCGTGATGAAGGAGGCTCCCATCTCATTCCCGGCATCGAACGGCAACGTACCCGAGAACAAGCCTGTAACCATAAATACTTTCCAGCCTTCGGGCAACCCGGGTCCCTTCGTCTTCCCGGGAATCCAGAAAGTAAGGATCAATCCCAGGCTCAACCCGGCCTATTGCTTCGAGAACATGGTGAAGGGGGAGTGCAACAAGATGGGCATCAACGCCGGTGTGAGCATCTCCGACAAGCCCGCCAAGACTCCTTTCAATCCGCTGTTCGTATTCGGCGGCCCCGGTCTCGGGAAAACCCACCTGGCCCAGGCGATAGGCATCGCCATCCACGAAGCCTATCCCGACCTCGTGGTCCTGTACGTGACCGGAAACGAGTTCAAGACCCAGTACGTGAATGCCGTCAACGTCCAGAACAAGCTTGCCGACTTCATGGCTTTCTACATGAGGATCGATGTACTCATTGTGGATGACATCCAGGAACTGGTCGGACCTGCATCGCAGAACGCATTCTTCAACATATTCAATCATCTGCACCAGTCGGGCAAGCAGCTCGTGTTCACCTCGGACAGGGCGCCCGTGGACCTTCTCAACTTCGAGGAGAGGCTTCTGTCAAGGTTCAAGTGGGGCCTTTCCGTCGAGCTCCAGAAGCCGGACCGCGACACCAGGCTCGCCATGCTCAAGGCAAGATGCTTCCGTGAGGGAGTGTCCGTACCCGACGACGTCCTCGAGATGCTGGCCGGGAAGGTCAGGTCAAACTTCCGGGAACTCGAAGGCGCCCTGATCTCCCTGATCGCCAACGCCACCCTCTGCCATGAGCCGATCACGCGCGAACTGGCGGAACGTGTCACAGGGAACATAGTGGGCGAGGAGAAGCAGGAAGTCACCATCGACAAGGTAAAGGAAGTCGTCTGCGAATACTTCAACATCACCGGCGAGACGCTCCTGTCCAAATCCAGGAAGAGGCAGATAGTCCAGGCAAGGCAGATCGCCATGTACATGAGCCGGAACCTCATCGGCGGCTGCTCGCTCTCTACGATTGGTATGGAACTTGGAGGGAAAGACCACGCTACGGTGCTTCATGCATGCACTACCGTGTCGGACCTTATGTCCACGGACAAGATGTTCAGGCAGTACGTAACCGACATAGAAAAGATGCTTGTGCCTGTAGCCAGATAATACAGGTAAAATGGATTCTGGAAAAGTACTTGAGATCTTCAAGGAGATAACCCGCATTCCCAGGGAATCGGGCCACGAAGAGGCAATGAAGGCCTACCTTCAGCAGTTTGCAAGAAATCACAACCTCGAATGCAAGACCGACGCCACCGGCAACGTCTGCATAACCAAACCTGCATCCAAGGGAAAGGAGCAGGTTCCCGTCCTAGTCCTCCAGGGGCACCAGGACATGGTCTGCGAGAAGCGGAGCGGGTCGCTCCACAATTTCCTCACCGACCCGATCGAATATGTAGTCGAAGACGGCTGGATGGTGGCCAAGGACACGACTCTCGGGGCGGATGACGGAATCGGAGTCGCAGCGATGCTCGCCCTTCTGGAAAGCGACCTTCCCTCAGGGAAACTCGAGTGCGTCTTTACGGTCTCGGAAGAGACCGGCATGGACGGAGCCTTCGGGATGGAAGCCGGATTCTTTACCGGCAAGACCCTGATCAACCTCGACTCCGAGGATGAAGGGCAGATGTTCATCGGCTGCGCAGGCGGTCTCGACACCTTCGCGACCTTCCGTTACAAGCCGGAGGACGTCCGGCCGGGACACGTCCCGGTGAAGCTCTCCATCGGGAACGCACTGGGCGGCCACAGCGGGGACGACATCAACAAGGGAAGGATAAACACCGTGCAGCAGATGGCCCGCTTCCTGTATTCTGAAATGAAGGAGCAGGACTGCCAGCTGGTCATATTCAGCGGCGGGAACAAACCGAACGCGATAGCCAGGGAATGCGAAGCCATCGTGGCGGTTGCCGATCCGGCGGGAATCATAGGAAGGTTCGAAGCTTTCGGGACCAGCCTCCGCGAATCGTACCACCGCACCGATCCGGACGTACAGGCAAGCGCAGGGAAGTTCAGGTGCACGGAAAAGCCGATGGACAGCGCAGTGGCCGAGAGGCTCATCACCGCGCTCGCAGCCTGCCCGCACGGAGTTGAAGAAATGAACCAGGACATCGAAGGTCTCGTGGAGACATCCACCAACCTCGCGGCCGTCAGGATGCGCAATGCCGGGGAAGTTAAGGTTACGACCAGCCAGCGCAGTTCTACCGCCTTCGGAAGGAAGGTCATGGCCGAAAAGGTAGAGGCGGTGTTCAAGCTTGCCGGAGCCGAGGTCGAGCATGCCTTCGAATACCCCGGCTGGAAACCCAACCTCGATTCCAGGATACTGAAAGTCTGTGTCGAGTCATATCGCAGGCTGTTCGGCCGGGACCCTGAGATAAAGGCCATCCATGCAGGTCTCGAATGCGGGCTTTTCGAAGAGAAGTTCCCCGGTCTGGACATGATCTCGTTCGGCCCCACCCTTCGTGGAGTCCACGCCCCGGGGGAGAAACTCGAACTCGAGTCCCTGGACAAGTTCACGGCGCATCTGGCCGATGTAGTCACCAATTTTTCCTAGAAATCAAGAGATGGTAAAAGTAGCACCCTCGATACTGTCCGGCAATTTCCTTAACCTGGAACCGGACCTGCGCTTAGTCAACGCCAATGCCGAACTCCTCCATGTCGACGTGATGGACGGAACTTTCGTCCCGAACATTTCTTTCGGATTCCCCGTGATGGCGGCCATGGCCAAGGTCGTGACCGTTCCGATGGACGTCCACCTGATGATCGTGAACCCGGACAAATACATCGAACGCTTCGCGAAGGCTGGCGCGCAGATGATCAGCTTCCACCTCGAGGCCGCCCAGGATGCCGGAAAGGATCCCGCCGGGATCATCGGGATGATCCATGAGCTTGGAGTAAAGGCTGGACTGGCGATTGACCCTGACGTACCTGTGGAGGATCTTTTCCCCTACATCGGCGACGTGGATTTCTTCCTCATCATGTCGGTGTTCGCAGGGTTCGGCGGCCAGAAGTTCATCGAGGAATCCGTCGACAGGGTCGCCCGCCTGCGCAAGGAGATGGAACGGCTCGGCATTGTCAAGGACATCGAGGTCGACGGGGGAGTTTCAGCTGCCAATGCCAGGATCCTGGAAGAGGCGGGAGCGACGATCCTGGTCGCGGGAAGTTCGGTGTTCAACGCATCGGACCCGGCAAAGGCGATAGAGGATATCAGAGGCTGAGCAATGCTTCAGATAACATAACTTATCTCTTTAAAGGCGAATTCTTTGAGTTCGCCTTTCGTGTTTTCTATGATCAGCTTGCCGAAGGGAGTTACCCCGACTATCCTTCCGCTGAAATGGACATCCTCGAGGCAGTCGTAGAATTCATTGAAGACGCCCCTGCGGAAGAGCTTGCCGAGGTAGTCGGCGCGGTTGTCGGTTCCGATGCGGTCCACGATGGAGCGGCACAGGTCGGGAAGTTCGTTGCGGAGGTCGTATTCCCGACCGGTCAGGAGGGCCATGGAAACAGGGTTGACAAGGTCCCCGGGGAAAACCTTCTGGTTGACATTCAGGCCTATGCCTAGGATGCTTCTTGCGACCATCGCCCCGTCGAGAACGTTCTCGATGAGCATGCCGCAGATCTTGCGGTTGCGGACATAGATGTCGTTCGGCCATTTGACCATGCTCTCGATCCCCCTTGAGGAAAGATAGTCCGCCACTCCCATGGACGCCGCCATGCTGAGCGCGAACTGGTCTCCCGCCTCCAGGGGCGGCAGGGGAGTCTCCCCGAAACGGAGGAGCATGGAGAAAGTCAGGTTCTCATCCTTCCCGGCCAGCCACCGGTTACCCCGCTGGCCCCTTCCTGCGGTCTGGTAACCGGCTGCCACAACTGACAGATTGTCAAGGGTCATGGCGCTTTCCTGGATGACATTCTGTGTCGAATCGACCGTTTCGAACCATTCTATCGGAATCCGGACTGACATGGTGCGATAATTGAGCAAGGTTTATTATATTTGTAAATTGAACAGACTGCAAAATTAGCATTATTCCTGAATATGATTACACACGACCTCAGAGTCATGGCTGACGCGATGCTCGACAAGAAAGCCCAGAACGTAGTCGGAATCGACCTTCGCAACATCGGCACTGCGATAACCGACCATTTCATGATCTGCAACGGTGATTCCACCACCAATGTCAACGCGATAGCCGACAATGTCATCGAGAAGATGCGCGAACTGGGAAGGCGCCCCCTGCGCACCCAGGGAATGGAGAACAATTTCTGGATCATCCTCGACTACGGAGACATCGTAGCGCACATATTCCTTACCGAGTACAGGAGCTTCTACAGGCTCGAGGAACTCTGGGCCGACGCCCCGCAGAAGGAGTACAAGGAAAGAAGGGTTCCGAAGAACAAGAAAACGGCTGAATGATGGCAGAGAACGGAAGCAGCAATGACCCGAAGATGAAGAACTTCAACATCAGGTTCAATTTTTCGTGGCTTTACATCATCCTGATCCTTGGGATCGGGTACCTCCTGCTGAACAACAAGGGGGCCAATCCCCAGAAAGTGGAATGGCCGGAAGTGCAGGAAATGGTACGCGCCGGTGACGTGAAGGAGATCACCTACATCAGGAATGACTACAGGGGTTCCGTCACCATGCGCCCCGACCGCCTTTCGAAGTATTCCGACAAGTTCGGAGGCACCGTGCCTTCGGCGTCGCCCCATTTCAATTTCCTCGTGTCGGACAAGTTCGATGCGGAGAAGGAATTCGCTGAACTCAATTCCCAGCTTCCCGCAGGCGAACAGGTCAAGGTGAAAGTCGAGAGCAACTCCCGCGCCTGGGCGGAGATCCTGGAATGGCTCATATTCCCGATATTCCTCATCGTGATGTGGATCTGGATGTTCCGCGGCTTCAACATGACCATGAACGGAGGTGGCCCAGGAGGCGCAGGCGGCAGGGGGATATTCAACGTCGGCCGTTCCACCGGGAAACTGGCGGACAAGGAGAAGGTCAACGTGACCTTCAAGGACGTGGCCGGAATGTACGGCGCCAAGGACGAGGTCGTCGAGATAGTGGATTTCCTCAAGAACCCTAAGAAGTACACGGCTCTCGGAGGCAAGATTCCCAAGGGCGCCCTGCTTGTAGGGCCTCCCGGAACCGGAAAGACCTTGCTCGCAAAGGCGGTCGCCGGTGAAGCGAACGTTCCGTTCTTCTCGATTTCCGGGTCGGATTTCGTGGAAATGTTCGTAGGAGTCGGAGCCTCGAGGGTCAGGGACCTGTTCAGGCAGGCAAAGGAGAAGGCTCCCTGCATAGTTTTCATCGACGAGATCGACGCCGTGGGCCGGGCCAGGGGCAAGAACGCCGGTTTCTCTTCGAACGACGAGCGCGAGAACACGCTTAACCAGCTCCTGACCGAGATGGATGGTTTCGACACCAACTCAGGAGTCATAATCCTTGCTGCGACGAACCGCGCGGACATTCTCGACAAGGCCCTGATGCGTGCCGGCCGTTTCGACCGCCAGATCCATGTCGACCTTCCCGAGCTTAAGGAAAGGGAAGAGATTTTCCAGGTGCACACACGCGACCTCAAGCTGGCCAAGGATTTCGACCTCGGCTTCATGGCCCAGCACACTCCCGGATTCTCCGGGGCGGACATAGCCAATGTCTGCAATGAAGCCGCCCTCACCGCTGCCAGGAAGAACAAGTCGGAGATCGACAGGCAGGACTTCCTCGATGCCGTCGACAGGATCATCGGCGGACTGGAGAGGAAGAGCTCCATACTCACCCCCTCGGAGAAGAGGACCACGGCCTACCATGAGGCTGGTCACGCAACCGTCGGGTGGCTTCTCCCGTATTCCGATCCCGTCTTCAAGGTGAGCCTTATCCCTAGGGGAGACGCACTGGGACTGACTTGGTACCTGCCAGACGAAAGGAAGATCCTCTCCCGGTCGTGCCTGATCGACAAGATGTGCGCCCTGATCGGAGGCCGCGTGGCCGAAGAGATAGTCAACGGCGAACCTGCCACTGGAGCACTCAACGACCTCGAGCGTATGACCGGGATGGCCTACAGCATGGTCCAGTACTACGGAATGAGCGATAAGGTCGGCCAGCTTTCCTTCTACGATTCCACCGGGGCAAGGGGCTACGACCTGACCAAGCCATACAGCGAAAAGACTGCCGAACTCATGGACCAGGAAGTCAGGAAGCTTGTCGATGAGATACACGACAGGACATGGAAGATCTTGACGGACAACCGAGAAGGCTTCGAACAGATGGCAGCCCTGCTGCTGGAGAAAGAAGTCATCTTCGCTGACGATATCGAGAAGATACTGGGGCCGAAGGTCAAACCGCCCGAGGATGGCGGACCTTACGGAGGCAGTACATCCGGCGAGGCCGTGAACGGGGAAGACCGTCCGGGCACCGCCTCCGGAGACGGAAACGTCGACGGGATGATGAACTAAAACCATTTGGGAGCATGAAGAATGTTACTGTAAGGGCGATTTCCGGGGTAGTGTTCGTCGTATTGATGGTTTCCTGCCTCATATTCAACAAGTTCCTCTTCGCCGGGATGGTTATGGTGATCATGTCGCTGATGCTCATGGAGTTTTACCGTATCACCATGGGGGACAGCTACAAGTTCCCGCGGTTCCTGGCCATCCTTGCCGGGATCATTTTCTTCCTGATAATGTTCCTGTGCACTTGCTACCGCCTGCCTTTCAGGTATGTCGCCCTGGCGATGGTCCCTGTGTTCATAGTAATGATCAACTCGCTCTATGTCAAGGATAAGGAAGAATACGGAAAATTCTCCAACATCTACACCGGCCTTCTGTACATAGCAATGCCCCTTGCCCTGTCGAACCTTATCGCCTTCGACAAGGCAGGCAACTTCAGCGGGCAGCTCCTGCTTTGCTTCTTCATAATAATCTGGTGCTCCGACGTCGGGGCCTTCACCTTCGGGATCTCACTGGGGAAGGTTTTCCCCAAAAAGCTTTTCCCCTCGGTCTCTCCCAAGAAAACCTGGATCGGCTTCTTCGGCGGCGTGATCAGTTCCGTGCTGTCAGCCGTGGCGATGTACTATCTGGGACTCCTGAGGTTCCCTCTCATCCACTCCATGATCCTGGCTGCGATAATGTCGGTTGCCGGCGTCTACGGCGACCTTTTCGAATCACAGTGGAAAAGGGTCTATGGAGTGAAGGACTCGGGCAGCATCATCCCCGGACACGGAGGAATGCTCGACCGCTTCGACAGCACCTTGATGGCAATGCCGTTCGGTGCAATCTACCTCTCGATTTTCGACCTGCTGTAGCTCATGAAAAAGATAAAGATAGACAAGGACTCCCACGGCACTATAGCCTTGATGTGGCTGATCTGCGCCGCGTTGGCCTTCTGTGACTTGTATTTCATCCACAACCCGTGGGTTTCCATGCCAGTGCTGGCCCTGATCCTGGCGTTTTCCTTCTTCGTCTTCTGGTTCCACAGGGTGCCTGACCGCGAGCTTCCGGAAGGAGACGAAGGCCTGGTCACTTCGGTGGCCGACGGCAAGGTCGTGATCGTGGAGAGGGTCTACGAGAAGGAGTTCTTCAAGGGCGACTGCATCCAGGTCTCGGTGTACATGGATTTCTGGGATGTCCACACGAATTTCTGGCCTATGGGCGGAAAGATAAGCTACTACCGGTACCACCCCGGACGCTACCTGCTCGCTTTCCTTCCGAAAGCCTCGGAAAAGAACGAGCATTCTTCCACCGCGATAACCAACTCCAAGGGTACGGTATTCTTCAAGCAGATAGCCGGGACTTTTGCCAGGAGGATAGTCTGCTACTCAAGGGAAGGGGACGAAGTCGGGCGCGGCAGTCAATGCGGGATAATCAAGTTCGGTTCCAGGATCGACCTTTTCCTGCCCCTCGACGCCGAGATAAAGGTGAAGGAAGGGGATTTCACCAGGGCTTGCGAGACTGTGATCGCTCAGCTTCCCTGAGCATCGTCTTCCTCTATAAGTTCAAGCAGACGGTCTACGGCTTCCGTATCAGGCACATGCCTGAGCACGGGAGTCTTTTTCTTGTAGATGGTGACCTTATGGCCGCCTTCACCGACGTACCCCCAGTCCGCATCCGCCATTTCACCGGGTCCGTTGACTATGCAGCCCATGACGGCGATCACCTTGCCCTTCAAGTGGGATGTCCGTGCCTTGACCTCTTCGAACGCAGCCTGAAGGTCGTACATGGTACGTCCGCATCCCGGGCAGGCCACATATTCAGGTTTGTAGAAACGTCTTCTGGATGCCTGCATCAGTTCATCGACAAGGTAGGCGCCGAAACCGGACTCCTTGACGGATACCGCGCGGCCGGAGTCGTCGCGGTAGGTCCCGTCGAGCTCAAGGTCGTCGATCTCGCGATCGAGAAGCCTCTTCCCGAAGTCGCATGACGCATCCATGAGGAGGGTTTCGCGGGAAGGGGAGTCATAGCAGGCGACGGCCTTCCTGCCCGAAAGATGGATCGAGGTCACACTGGAAACGATCCTGCGGTCATAACGCGCAGCAAGGTAGCGTGCCACCGGCAGTTCCTCCTCCGGGTCTTCCGTGAGGGAAACCCTGAGCGTGTCTCCGATACCCTCACTGAGGAGGGATGAGATACCCACGCACGACTTTATCCTGCCGCTGTCGCCGTTGCCGGCTTCGGTCACGCCAAGATGGAGGGGGAACATGTACCCTGCCTCTTCCATCAGCTTCACAAGCTCCCTGTAAGCCTGGACCATGACTATGGTATTGCTGGATTTGAGGGAGACCACGACATTGAAGAAATCCAGTTCGATGCACTTCCGAAGCCATTCCATGGCCGCAAGGGCCATCGCCTGCGGGGTGTTACCGTAAAGTCCGGTTATATAGTCCCCAAGTGAGCCGTGATTGATTCCGATACGGATGGCGGTTCCGTATTCCCTGCACTCTCCGACCAGGGAAGCGAACTGCCTCATGGCTTCCTGGTGGTCCCTGTGGAAATTGCCTGGATTGATCCGCACTTTTTCCACATATGGGGCAACGAGTTTCGCCGTGGCGGAAGAGAAATGGATATCGGCCACGATCGGAAAGTCCGCCCCGGCCTCTCTCAGTTTTTCCTTGATGGCCTTCACATGCTCTACATCAGCGGGTCCGGGGACAGTGATCCTGACCATCCGGGCACCGGCCTGGTGCAGGCGCAGGCACTGTGCGACGGTCGCATCCACATCGGAGGTGTGGGTATTGCACATTGTCTGGACCACGAGGGGGTTGCCGCCTCCGATGAGGACATTACCTGCCTTTGCCGAGATCGTTTTCATATCTTTCCGGATAATAGACCCTGTCATGGGCCTCTTTCTTCAATGCTGCCCGTCCACGCCCGGTCCTCTTCGTGAGGTGGTAGTAGACACCTGCCGTCACCATGATGTCGAACGGATAGGCGAAGCGATAGAAATACCTGCTCCGGTAATCCGGATCATAGATGGTACCCCAGGAGTAGCGTACGCCAGCATTCACATGGAACTCCACCGGGCTGAACACGAGGGCGAAGCCCACGCCGCCTGTCAGGCCATAGTCGAACCTGCGGTCGGTGTCCAGGAATGAATCCCTGACGGCATCGCGGACATTGTCGCCTTCACGGTGGATGGAAGTACGCCGGCCACCATAGATCCCGGCATCGGCGAAGATGCCGAAATGCTCGTAATCCATGTGGAGCCTTGCCATGAAAGGCACTTCCACAAGACTGTAGACGGCCTGGGTCGCACCTTCCAGGGTAGGAGTCACTCCGGTCTCCTTGTTCTCCTTGAACTTGTAGCCCTCATGAGAGTAGCGGACCCCGAACTTGAAACCGAAATTCGGCATGTAGCCGAAGAGTTTCTCGTAGTGCGTCAGGAATATCCCATACGTCCCGGGGACGAAAAGGCTGGTCTGCGACTGCGAAGGATTGAACGACATGCGGCTGAGCGAGGCTCCTCCCTCGACTCCAACCATGAAGTAATCGTTAAGGAGGAACTTGGAGTCCAGGAGGATGGAATCACCTGGCGTGAGTTCAAGTCCGGGCGGCACAGGTTCAGTTTCCTGGGCCGCGGCTGACGGACCCGGCCTGAGGGCCAGGAGCATAAGGACAACTATTGCCGACCAGTTCTTCATCTTCATTTCTTTTCGTCACTGAACATCCCCGCCACGTCCACGTCCTGGACGATATCCGCCTTTTCAGGAATGTCGAACAGGTCCTTGCCGTTCAATTCCAGGAACAGGACCTTCTCGGGCTGCTTGTGGGCAAGCAGGATACCCGTGTCGACGATCCCGTTGCGGTTCAGGTCCTCCGTTATCCTCACTGAATACTTTCCCTTCTTCAGGTATGGGAACACAAGCTGTGCGTCCGCTTCTATCACGTACTGGCGAAGCACTTCGTTCCTCCTCTCGTCGAGGAGGTCCACCAGGTACTTGTTGGAGACGCCGGTCATGTTCAACTGGAGGGAACTCATCTCTTCGCCTTTCGGAAGGGAGAACTTGACTTCGGTGCTGTCGTTCCAGAATCCGTTGATGTCCATGAATATCCTGTGAGGGACCTTGAACTTGTACTCATAGCCCTCCATGTAAGTGACCTGCGGAGTAATGACGTAGCGGCGGAGGTTGAGCGGATCCCTGTCGATCCGGAATCTTTCTTCCTGCTCCTTCTGCTTGGGATTCACCGATATGAGCCGGAGGGAATCGAAACTTGCAAGGACCGGAGGGTCCATGAACATGAGCTCGATGCCGTTCTGCTCGAACGTCTCGGGCGCCGCCTTGAGAGTCAGCTGGCAGACAGTGTCCTGGTGCTGGAGCTTGGGGCGCTTGCCCGGTGTCGCCTTTGACTTGCCCTCCTGGACCAGCGGATAGTCCTCCGTGACAGGCTGAAGGACTCCGAGCGAGTCCGTCTTGCGATACTTGACGAACAGGTGGAGCGAATCCGGCATCTTCCTCCGGTCGTTCACCCAGAGGAGCAGGCTGTCCTTGAGTATGTTGAACTCGGTTATCACCTTGCTCGCAGGGAAACCCTTGAACCACAGCGAGTCGATGACGGCATCAGGAGCCTGGAAGGTTACGTAGCACCCCCTCTCCGACGTCCTGGCCTTGTTCAGCAGCAACTGCTTCGAAGGCTTCTCCCTGAACACGTTCAGGTAGATGTCAGACTGTCTGGCAAGGCAGCTTGCCGTGTCTTTCATGTCATATTTCTGCAGTTCGGGAAGGGTGTCGGCAACGTACCGGACCGGGCGCAGCGGTTCACTGAGGAAAGCGATCCTGTCCTCGTCCGGATCGTAGACGTTGTTGCCGCCGGCATCAACGACGGCGTAGACCCTGTATAGGGTGTCCTTTATGTTGCGCAGCGCGAAGAATCCCCAGTCGTCGGTCTTTACAGCGGCGAAGGGGCGGTGGAGGAAGACTGCGGAATCAGCGTGGTCCTTGTACAGCATCACTGTCGCTCCCTTCAGCGGTTTCAGGGTATTGCAGTCGCGTACGGTCCCCGTGACGAACATGGAGTCCACGGTGTCACCGGTCGAAAAGACCAGCGTGTAGCCGGGGAACATGTTCCCCTCGTTGTTGTCGGCCAGGGCACCGGTAAGGTCGAGGGTATAGGTAGTGTTCTCGAGCAGGTCCTCTTCGAAATAAACGACGAGGCTCTTCCCCTTGAGCTTATACTTGGGCGACTTGGCCTGGGGCGGGGAAAGATAGATGCTCTTCGGGTCCTTCACGGTCACATATTCGTCGAAGGTGAAAACCAGCTTCGTGCCCTTGACCGGAACATTGGTGGTTCCCTGCTCCGGGGAGACCTTCCGGACTACCGGTGGTATGGTGTCCTTCACGCCGCCGGTCGGAGCCTGGGTGGTGTTCGCGCATGAACGCGAAAACAGCCCGATGCCCAGCAGGACCCCGAGCGGGAGCAGAGGAATGTATCTTGAAATGAATCTCTTCATCACGGTGTCAATCTTCTTTCAAAAATCAGGCTGGAATCTCGGTGCGCACGACCGACTGTATCCCTTCGATCGAGTTCAGCCTCTTGATCATCCGCTCCAGGGCCGCCTTGTCGTGCACCTCAAGGTCGATGTATCCTTCGAATATGCCCTGGTCCGTACTGATGTAGATGTTCTTCATGTTGACGCCCATGACCAGGGAGATGAACCTTGAGATCTCGTTCAGCAGTCCCATCCTGTCGATGCCCTTGATGGAAAGCCGTACGGTGAATGAGCGTGTGCCGGCCGTGTCCTCCCACTTGGGGATGACGACCCAGTCACCATGCTTGGATGCTATGCTGTCCGCCACCGCGCATGTCTTCTTGTGGACGGTGACGGTTCCGTCGGGAGACTTGATCCCGATCACGGCATCGCCGGGGATGGGGTGGCAGCAGGAGGCAATCACATATTCACCGCCGCCGGTCTTCTGGCTCGTATCCTTTTTCTTGAACCACAGGAACCGCCAGGGCGAATGGATCTTCCCTACATTGCCGGACGATAGCGCCTCCTGGACTCCGTCGAGTTTCAGCAGCCCGAGTCCCGCCCTGAAGCACAGGTCGTCGGTGGAAGGAATCTGGAAATGCCCGGCAAGAAGGGTCAGGGCATCTTCGTTCATCTTGTAGCCGAGGGATTCGACCCTCTCCTGGAGGATAGTCCGGCCGGCAGAGATGATGTCCTGCTTCTGGCGCTTGAAATAGTCTATGACGACGTTCCTGGCATGGCGGGTCTCAAGGAACTGGAGCCATTCCCGCTTGGGCTCGGAATTTTCCGCGGTGATGATCTCCACCGTGTCACCCGTCCTCAAGGTCTGGGAGAGGGGAGCGATCTTGAGGTTGACCTTGGCGGCTATGGCCTTGTTGCCGATCTCGGAGTGGATCTGGTAGGCGAAGTCCAGCGCCGTCGCCCCTTTCTGGATGGTCCGTTGCTCTCCCTTCGGGGTGAAAACCGTGATGTCGCTGCTCGTCAGGTCGTTGTGTATGATGTCCAGCAGTTCGAGGGCATTGACGTCAGGGCTTACAAGTATCTCTTTCACCTTCTCCAGCCACTTGTCCATCTCACTGTCATTCTCGCTGATGTAGCCCTCTTTCTTGTAGGTCCAGTGGGCGGCGATGCCTTTCTCGGCTATGTCATCCATCCTCTTGGAGCGGATCTGCACTTCGACCCAGAGTCCGGTGTCGCTCATCAAGGTGCAGTGAAGGGCCTCGTAGCCGTTGCTCTTCGGATGCTTGACCCAGTCGCGAACCCTGTCCGGCTTGTAGCGGTAGATCCCGGTGACTATCGAAAAAATGTGATAGCACTGGTCACGTTCGCTCTCTTTCGTCATCGCCGAGGGAGTGAACACTATCCTGAGGGCATAGAGGTCATAGACCTGCTCGAAGGTAATGCCCTTAGTCTGCATCTTATGCCAGATAGAATAGGGCGTCTTGACCCTCTTGCGTATCGAGAAATCGAAGCCCGCATCCCTGAGGGCAGAGTCTATCGGGGCGATGAACCCGTCGATCTGCTTCTCCCTTCCGGAGATGTTCGCGCTCACGAGGCCGGTTATCTCCTTGTACGCGTCAGGCTCCTTGAACCTCAGCCAGATGTTTTCCATCTCCGACTTTATCTCGTAGAGACCCAGACGGTGCGCGAGGGGGATGAATATGAACATGGTCTCGCTGAGGATCTTGTCACGCTTGTACTCAGGCATGAACTCGATGGTCCTGCAGTTATGCAGGCGGTCGGCGAGTTTTATGAGCACCACGCGGACGTCGTCGTTGAGGGTGAGGAGGATCCTCTTGAAATTCTCCGCCTGGAGGCTTTCCGAAAAAGTCTTGCTGCGCTCCTCGTTGTCAAGGACATTCTTGATCTTGGTCAGTCCGTCCACGAGGCTGGCTATCTTGTCCCCGAAAAGGTTCCTGATGTCGTCGACGGTGTAGTCGGTGTCCTCGACCACGTCGTGGAGGAGAGCAGCGGAAATCGACTTGTAGCCAAGGCCGATGTCGCTCACTACTATCTTGGCAACCTCTATCGGGTGGATTATGTAGGGACCGCCGGCACGCCTCCTGACGTTCTTGTGCGCCTCGTTGGCGAATTCGAAAGCCTTCTGCACGACATCCAGTTCTTCCTGGTTCGCACACCGCTTTTCCGCAGCCGCCTTGAGCTGGGCGTAACTTTCGCGGATAATCGCATAATCCTGTTCTGTGAATTTGGAAGAACTCATCGTATCATGTGGTTCGGTATGGTGTGGTCAGTCTTCAAGTCCTGAAAAGAGATCCGGCTCGGCGGCAGGTGTCACTCCTGGAGCGGGGGCCGCCGGGGCATGGCCCGGCGAAGGCAGCATATCCATGAATTCCTTCTCTGAGACGATCCTGATTCCCAGGGCGGCAGCCTTCCTGATTTTCTCGGGTCCGGGTTTCTCGCCGGCAAGCAGGAAAGACGTCTTGCCGCTGACCGACCCGCTGTTCTTGCCGCCGTTGGCCTCGATAAGTCTTTTCATCTCGTCTCGAGGAATGCTGAAATTGCCTGAAATGACGACCGTCATTCCGGACAGCGCTTCCGATGCAGGCCCATCCTTCTGCGCCATGGAGAATTGCAGGCCGGCCTCCTTGAGGCGGCTGATCTCTTCCATGTGGCGCGGGTCGCGGAAATATTCAAAGACGCTGCGGGCGATCACCTCTCCGACGTCGGGGACTTCAAGCAGCTGCTCCATGGAAGCGGCGGCTATGGAATCTAGGTCGCCGAACCTTTCGGCTATGGCCCTGGCCGTGGTCTCGCCCACGAAACGTATGCCGAGGGCGAAAAGGACGTGGTCGAACGTGACGGCGAGGGAAGAGCGGAGGCTGTCCAGGAAACGTCTCGCGGAACGCTCCTTCCACCCTTCAAGCATCATCAGCTGCCCCATGGTCAGCGAATAGAAATCGGCCGGCGTGCGCACAAGCCCCAGGGAATACATCTGGTCGATGGTCGCGTCCCCGGCCAGCACGTTCATGGCCTTCCTGCCGACGAAATGAAGTAGCCTCCCTTTTATCTGGGTGGGACATCCGTCCGAATTGGGGCAGAACCACCTGGCTTCCTCCTCCGCCTTGACCAGGGCTGTCCCGCAATCCGGACAAACCTCCGGGAACGAAGGCTTCAGCGCGCCCGGAGGCCTTTCGGACAGGTCTACTCCGATGATTTTCGGGATGATTTCACCTCCCTTTATCACACGGACGGTGTCGCCGATGCGGACATCCAGCTGGGCCATGAAATCCTCATTGTTGAGAGTGGCTCTCTTGACAAGGGTACCCGCAAGCTGGACCGGAGCGAGGTTGGCCACGGGAGTGACCGCACCGGTCCGGCCGACCTGGTAGTCGATGGAAAGGAGACGCGTGTGGGCCTCCTCCGCCTGGAACTTGAAGGCTACGGCCCACCTTGGGGACTTGGCGGTAAATCCAAGGGCTTCCTGGCAGTCCAGCTCGTTTATCTTTATGACAATCCCGTCAGTGGCATAGGGCAGGTACTTGCGTGCCTCGTCCCAGTGACGGATGTATTCTTCTATCTGGTCGATCCCGGACACGACGCGGCGGTCCCGGGAGACAGGAAGTCCCCACGAGGCTGCTGCGGAAAGGGCCTCGTCATGGGTCCGGAACGAGACGTTCCTTGCCGGAATATGGTACAGGGTGCACATCAGCCCCCTGCGGCCGACTTCCTCCGGGTCCAGAAGCTTCAGCGAACCCGAGGCCGCGTTGCGCGGATTGGCAAAAGGCGGTTCTTCGTTGTCCAGGCGCTCGGCATTGAGCCTCTCGAAAGACTCGTAGGGCATGAGGATCTCTCCCCGGATCTCGAATTCGTCAGGCCATCCGGAGCCGGAAAGGGTCTCCGGCACGTTTGGGATCATGCGCACGTTGGCCGTCACGTCATCACCCACGACGCCGTCGCCGCGGGTAAGTGCGCGGAACAACTTCCCGTCCCTGTAGGTCAGGCAGATGGCCGTCCCGTCGAACTTCAGTTCGCAGGCGTAGGTAAAAGGCGTTCCGCCAAGCTCCCTGGAGGCCCGCCTTGCGAAATCCTCCACCTCGCCGATGCTGTAGGTGTTGCCCAGGGAAAGCATCGGGTACTTGTGTGGGAAGCGGGAGAAAACCCTCCTGACGCCGTCCTGGGAGGCAGGGGAGAGATCGGTCTCCAGGTCGCTGCCGACACGCTGGGTGGGGGAGTCCGGAGTCTGAAGGTCGGGGAACTGCTTCTCGAGGTCCTCGAGTTCATGCATGAGACGGTCGTAGTCGAAATCGCTCATCGTCGGAGCGTTCTCGACATAGTATCTCCTGCTGTTCTCCCAGAGGGTTTTCCTGAGTTGGGCGATCCGGGCCTCGGCCTGCTGGTGATCCATATCCTCGTTTGGTTCTACAACCTACAAATTTAGTCTTTTTTTAAGTATTATTTTGCGAAAATGCAGTAAATTTGCATCCGTTTGGACGCGAAGACAAGCAATCAACAAATATTTAGCGAAATGAAAGATTCAGTAATCATCCTCTGCGGCGGCGGACCTGCCCCTGGAATGAACACGGTGGTGTTCTCGGTTGCAAAGACATTCCTTACCAACGGTTACCGTGTGATCGGGCTCCATGAAGGCTACACGGGGCTTTTCAACAAGAATCCCAGGATCGAAGACATCGATTTCTTCAAGGCCGATTCCTACTTCAACAGAGGTGGTTCCTATCTCCAGATGAGCCGTTTCAAGCCCACCGACGAGGATTTCGAGAAGAACTTCAACCTCGCCCTGTTCCAGGACAACAACGTCAAGCTCCTGGTGACCGTCGGAGGAGACGACACCGCATCCACAGCCAACAGGATAGCCAAGTTCCTCGAAGCGAAGAACTATCCGATCCACAACATCCATGTCCCCAAGACGATCGACGACGACCTTCCCCTCCCGAACAACGCTCCGACCTTCGGGTTCAACTCAGCCAAGGATGAAGGCGCCCACATAGCCAGGACAATCTACGAAGATGCACGTACATCCGGCAACTGGCTCCTCATCTCCGCGATGGGACGTTCCGCCGGCCACCTCGCCCTCGGCATCGGTGAAGCCACCCACGCTCCCATGACGATCATCCCCGAAATGTTCAACAAGACCGGGATCACGGTCGACAAGATCATCAAGCTGACCGTCTCCGCGATTGTCAAGAGAAGGATCCTCGGTATCAAGTACGGTACCGTCGTTGTTGCCGAAGGTGTTTTCCATGACCTCAAGCCCGAGGACATCAAGGCCACCGGAGTGAACATGACCTACGACGAGCATGGACATCCCGAACTCGGGAAGATCTCCAAGGCCGTCCTCTTCAACCAGATCCTCGAGAAGGAATTCAAGAAGACCGGGCTCAAGGTCAAGACCCGTCCAGTGGAGATCGGCTACGACGTCCGCTGCCAGGACCCCGTCGCCTACGACCTTTCCTACTGCACGGAACTCGCTCTCGGAGTCTATGAGCTGTTCAAGAAAGGGGAGACCGGATGCATGGTCTATGTCGACGTCTACGGAAACTCCCACCCTCTCTACCTGAAAGACCTCCAGAACGAGGAAGGGAAGATCCCTCCCCGCCGCGTGGACATCAACGGAGGAATCGCGCAGAAGTACTACTCCCACATCTGCCACTACATCACTCCTGAGGATTATGAGGCAGCGAAGGCTTTCGTCCCCAATCCGGAGGAGTACGACTTCAAGAAGATCCTTCAGTGGTAAAGGAAAGGCTACAGCCTGACAACTGAATAGCCCTGACCAGGAACATCGAGCTCAATCCGCACCTGCGGGTTGAGCTTTTCCGTCATGGGGATGCCCAGGCAGGAAAATGCCTCCCGGGGAACCGTCAGTGAAAGACAGGAGGGAGACTCGGAGAAATTGCACAGGACAAGGAATGTATCCGTACCTGAACTCCTGAGGAAGGCGAAATGCCTGTCCGGATCGAAGCCGGGGGAGTCGTAGTTGCAGTAGCAGAGGTCGAAAGTCCCACCGTCGGAGAAAGCAGCCTCGGAGGACGCTGCGGCCAATATTTCCCTGTAGCGGGCGAGGACCCCGGCTTCCGCCGGCCCAAGGCCGGAACCGGAGTGGATGTACTCATGGAGCCTTGCCAGGCTCCCGACGCTCCACCAGTCGAAGATCGAGGTCCTTCCATCCCTTCCGCTGAAGCCTTCCTCATCCATGCCTTCCTCGCCGACTTCCTGTCCGCAGTAAAGCATGAAAGCGGAGCGGTTGAACAGCAGGCCTGCCGCCAGGGCGGCGAAAGCCCGGTCCGGGGTCCGGCCGAAAAACGCTGAAGCGAATCTCTGTTCGTCGTGGTTCTCGAGGAAGTTGAGCATGTTTGGCTGGAGACTTCCGAGGGACTGCCAGTTCCATGTCACCTTCTTGGCGGAAGCACCTCCGCAGATGATGGACCGTAGGCTGTCATACAGACCGGACTTGTCATAGAGAAGGTCGAATCCGACGACATTTACATATTTGGAATACAAGCCTTTATCATAGACTTCACCCACGAATAGGGTGTCCGGGAACTCTCTCTTCACTTCCGCGACCAACCATTTCATGAACTGCCATGGAACCATCTCGACCATGTCGCACCTGAACCCGTCAATCCCTTTCCGGCACCAGAAGAGGACAACGTCGAGCATCTTGTCCCAGGTCGGAGTAGGGAAGTCACAATAGTTGAGGCGGACGGTCTCGTACCAGTCGTCCTTTCCCGGAGAGGGAGTGAAACAGTTGCCGGAGGCCTTCGCCGGATTCTCGTAATAACCGGGCGAGCCTTCGGGGATGGCTTCGGCAGGAAGATGCAGGACTTCTCCCGGATAATAGAAGAAATCGTTCGACGGCTTCCAGTGCATCGTAGGGTCATCCGATTTTCCAAGTGGCTCCACCGACGGATTGGCTTGTCCGACCCTCCCGTAGTCCCTGGAAACATGGTTGGGAACGAAATCAATGAGCAACTTCAGGCCGGCTTCATGGGTGCGCTTGACGAGAGCTTCGAATTCGGCCATCCTGGATGCAGGATCGTCTGCAAGATAAGGATTTACGTCGTAGTAGTCTGTTATTGCATATGGAGAACCGGCCTTCCCCTTCACGATGGCGGGGACTGACGCCGGACAGCCGTCGAAAGATTCCGATGTCGCATGCCTCAGGACTCCCGTGTACCAGACATGGGAGACTCCCAGGCCTTTGATGTAGGCAAGGGTAGGAGTGTCGACCGCCGAAAAGGTCCCCGAACCGTTCTCACGCAGGGACCCGTTCCTGCGCGGGCTCCCGCATGCGTTGCCCCACAGCCGGGGCAGGATCTGGTAGATTATGGTCTTTCCCATCGCTATGCACCGATGACGGCAAGGCCTTTGTTGCGGTCTATGAAACCAGTCAGGCCGGGAATCCGGTAGACCCTGGCGAAACTGCCTTTGAAGACGCATTCGAACGATGCTATCTTCTCGAAGAAGACATCCCCCTTGCCTGCATAGCTGTCGACCGACAGGTAGCCGACTCCCAGGGAAGTGATGTTCTGGAAGAAATGCGTTCCCTGGCTGGGATCGATCCTGAAACCGTCCATACCGTACTCGACAACCATCCTGGCGGCACTGATGTCCGTCCAGGCGACAGGGACCCCGAGGGTTGGGATCGAAGAGCCCCACCTGCCGGGACCTATGAGGAAATAGCTTTCTCCTTCCGCCTGGATCCTGGAGTTTATCTCGGAGATTTCGGCAGCCATCCTGCCGGTCTCCATCTTGTCGAATGAATCCGGCGGGATGACAACGATGAACGAGGACTCGGTGAAGAAACCGTTCCCGAGTGCGCTTTCGCTTGACACCAGCTCTGTGGAAAGGCCAGCCCTGACGGTTTCCATGTCTGCAGCCTGGGCGTCCCCGAAGGAGGCCACGGGACGGACCTGGAGCAGTTTAAGGGCTGCTTTCCGCCCGGAAGAAGAGGGCAGGAGGTCGAGCGCGAATTCGATCTCGACTTCCCCCATCAGCTCCTCGCGGCAGATTCCCATGATGTCGGAAAGTGCCTGGGCAAGAGGAAAGCGGCCATACTGGAATATTCCGTCGAAAGTAATCACGCGCGGCCCTCTTACCGATATCCCGGGAACGAGCCTGTCGTCCTGCACATCGTAGGTCGAAGCCACGAGTTCAGGATGGTCGAATCCGGAAAGGGCTTCATCCGTCGGAATGCGCCGGAGGTTGACTCCGTCATCCCTGGATATCTTGAAAGCGTTGGGACGCAGGTCCAGGGCATAGATCTCGGTCTGGGTGTCGCGAAGGGCCAGCTTGGTGCTGGACAGCTGCAGGATCTTCCGGGGCTGCACGGGATCCACGCGCAGGGCCTTGCCCCCGTCGACGACAGTTTTCCCGAGCCCGAAGGCTACGCTCAGCACACCTTCCTCCGCACGCTCGGACCCGATCGGATAGGAGTTCAGGGACCTCCCGACTCCGGAAAGCATCGGGTAGAAATCCCCGCCGTGGACGGTGCCGCAGATGTCCTGGAGGATCACCGCCATCTTCTCTTCTCCGAGGAGGTTGCCTGAAGCCTGGATGTAGTTCCGGCTTCCGGCGAAATAAGTAGATGCATAGACACTCTTCACGGCCTTGCCCAGTTCCCTGAGCATCCTGTCCTTGTTCTCGACCAGCGGGCACATGTAGGTGGCATAGACTCCGGCGAAGGGCTGGTAGTTGCTGTCCTCGAGCTTGGAGCTGGAACGCACCGCTATGGGATACTTCGCAGTCTGGATGTATGCCTTGAGGTTCTGGTTGAGTTCCTCCGGGAGGCTCGACGCCACGAATTCGGAAAGGATCTCATCGTCGGAAAGGTCCGAGTCTATGACGTACTGAAGGCCGTTGTCGGTGATGAAACGGTCGAACCAGTCAGTCGTCAGGGTAACGGTGCGCGGTATGGAGATTTCCAAGCCCTCGTACTTGTCCGAGAGTGAATATTTCTGCACCAGGTGGTTGAGGAAAGCCAGGCCGCGGGCCTTCCCGCCGAGCGACCCTTCCCCCATCCTGGAGAACCAATAGTAGTCCTGGTAGGAATCCTTCCTGAACTCGGCGATGATGCCCTGTCCGATGACCTTGTGGTATGCATTGATCCTCTGGAGAAGGAACTTCTTGAACTCCCGGGCGTCGGTGTGGTGCTCAGCACGGAACTGCTCGGCGAGGTTGAAAAGGCCGCGCGCATAGAGCCACTTCGAGAACATGTTCCTGGAAGTGTTGCTCAGAAGGACTTCGTCGGGTATGCCGTCGATGATATCCACCAGCTGGGACAGGCTCGACGCCCTTCCGCATTCCTTGCCGGAAGAGTCCTTGAAGACGAAGTCGCCGAATCCGAATTCCTCTTTCATGAAGTCTCCCAACTGAAGGAAGAGGGTTCTCGAGAACTTCTTGAGGAAACCGACGCCGAGTCCGTCGGCGACATTCTGGATGCTTCCCTGCGAAGACTGCAGGAGGACCGGCATCATCGGGTCATATTCCCTGATCATGCGCACGAGGTCCAGTCCTGCATCAAGCTTCTCGTCCTTGCTCTTGTCTCCCTTATGGACTACCATGCCCACGTCGGAAATGACTCCAAGGAGGTTTTTCTTGTACTTGTTGAATATGGCGACTGCGTCTTCGTAGCAGGTGGCGAGCAGGATTTTCGGCCTCGAACGCTTCCTGTAGCGCGTCTGGTCCTCGTTCATCGACTCCTTCAGGAACTCCCGGCTCTGTGTGAGCACAAGCTTGTAGAGCTCCGGAAGGTACGTGGAATAGTACCTGACCGAATCCTCGACCAGGAGGATCACCTTCACACCGACTTCGAAGACGTCGTTCTCGGCATTTGCGGCATCCTCTATCAGCTTCACGATGGCCAGTATGAGGTCTGCGTTGCCATGCCAGCTGAACACGTAGTCAAGACCGCTGATGTCCTTCTCGAACACCTTCTGCCGGACAGCCTTTGAATAATGGATCAGCAGGATGAAAGGGATCGAACTGCCCCTTGCCCTCAGCTCGGACGAGAAGCTGAACACTTCCTGGTCCTGCTCGTTGTACATGCACATGACCATGTCGATCCCGCCCTCGGATTCAAGTATCCGGCGTGCCTGGGCAGATGAATTGGCCCATATGAACTTGGGGGGATTGCTGAGGTTGAGTTCACGGTACTCACTGACGGTCTGGCTTTCTATCCTTCCGTCGGCTTCAAGGGTGAATGAGTCGTAATTACTGCATATCATCAGGATCTTACGGATCCTGGACCTCATCAATGATTCTTCGTTCATGGGGCAGGGATGTTTCTTCTGCGGAATTCGGCAAGGGTCACGGCCGCGGCAACGGCCGCGTTGAGGGATTCGGATCCCTTGCGGTCACGAGGCCATGAAGGGATGTAGAGCCTGTCCGTTACCTGGGAAGCGACTTCCGGAGATATCCCGTCCGCTTCGTTGCCAATGACGACCAGGGAAGGGAAGCCTTCACCGGACCCGAGTTCCCTGGAATAGATGTCTTCACCGTCGAGGAAGGTCCCGTAGACCTTGCCTCCCTTTTCCACAAACTGCGTGCAGAGCCTTGTGATCGGCGCATAGCGGAACCTGACCCGGAAAATCGCCCCCATTGTTGCCTGCACGACCTTGGGGTTGAAAACCTCGACCGTGTCGGGCGAAGCGAAAACCCCGCTTACGCCGAACCAGTCGGCAGTGCGGAGAATCGTGCCGAGGTTTCCGGGATCCCTGATTCCGTCCAGGGCCAGGAAAAGTCCTTTCCCCGGGACTTCGAACCCATCCTCAAGGACGGAGGGGAACTGCCTTACCACGGCAATGGCAGGGGAGGGGGAGGAGAGCTGGCTGAGCCGGGACATGGCGTTTTCCCCGACATCTTCGACGCGGTAGCTCCGCTCTATATGGAATCCCGAGGCACGGGCTTCGGCAACAAGCTTCCTGCCTTCAACGACGAACAACTTGTACTCGTCCCTGAACTTTTTCTGGGACAGGGATTTTACGAACTTTATCTCATTATTTGATACAAGTGTCTCCACGCTTAGAAACCAAGGATTTTAAGCATGGATTCAGCACTCTGCTCAGGTGCGAACAGGCGGGTAGTTATAGTCCCGTCGCGTTCCTTGTCGATGAGGATATGCTTGGGCGAAGGCTGGAGGCAATGCTTGACGCCACCGTAGCCTGCGATTGCCTCCTGATAGGCGCCGGTGTGGAAGAAACCGATGTAGAGAGGGTCCCGGCGGTTCTTGATCACGGGGAGGAATATGGCGTTGGCATGCGCCTCGGAGTTGTAGAAGTCCTTGCTGTCGCAGGTCAGGCCTCCGATGAACACCCGGTGGTATTCTTCGTTCCACTTGTTTACGGGGAAGAGGATGAAACGCTGGTGGAGTCCCCAGGTGTCGGGCAGGCAGGTCATGAAGGAATTGTCTATCATGTACCAGCATTCGCGGTCATTCTGCTGCTTCACATCCAGGACTTTGAATATGGTCGCCCCGCTTTCGCCGACCGTGAAGTTGCCGAATTCCGTATAGATGTCCGGTACCGGCACGCCATGGGCGTCGCAGACGCTCTTGACCTGGTAGACTATCTCCTCGATCATGTACTTGTAGTCGTAGTCCATCGCCAGGGAAGTCTTGATCGGGAGGCCGCCGCCTATGTTGAGGGAATCAAGGTCGGGACAGACCTGCTTGAGGTCGCAGTAGAGGTTCAGGCAACGGGAAAGCTCGTTCCAGTAGTAGGAATTGTCGCGGATTCCCGTGTTGATGAAGAAATGGAGCATCTTCAGGCTGAACTTTGGATTCTTGCTGATCCCGTTCTTGTAGAAGGGGATTATGTCGCTGTACCTGATACCGAGCCTGGAGGTATAGAAATCGAATGAAGGCTCCTCCTCGGAAGCGATCCTGATACCGAGACTGACCTTGCGGTCGTCGTTGATGGCGTCGTCCAGGTCTTCCAGTTCATTCTTGTTGTCAAGGATGGGGTAGATGTTCTGCCAGCCGTCATTGATCATGTCGCCTATGTTGGTGATGTACTGCGGACGCTTGAATCCGTTGCAGATTACAACGAGCTTGCGGTCCACCAGGCCCATCTCCTCGAGTCTCCTTATGAGGTCGAGGTCGTAGGCGGACGACGTCTCAAGATGGACGTCGCTCTTGAGGGCCTGTTCGATGACGAACTCGAACTGGGAACTCTTGGTGCAGTAGCAGTAGTGGTAATCGCCCTCGTAGCCAACCTTGGACATTGCATTGCGGAACATCCGCTTCGCTTTCTGGATCTGGCTGGTGATTTTGGGAAGATAAGTGATCTTGAGCGGCGTGCCGTACTGTTTGATGATATCCATCATGTCGATTTCGTTGACGATGAGATTGCCGTTCTCAACCCTGAATTCGTCCTGTGGAAAGTCGAATGTCTGTTCCACCAGGTCGATGTACTTGTTCTTCATCTTCGCGAGATGTATTCCTTGTTCAACAATAAAGACAACTGAGCCAGCGGCTCGGATATGCAAAGATAGGTATGAAAAATAATATTTTGCCCCTTATTTTGAAGAAAAATCCGAAACGCTTGCTAAATTTGCGCAATATGTCTCCGAAACAGTTGATACTGTCCCTTTCCGTGCTGTCAGCCGCCTTCCTGGCGGCAGTGTCATGCAGCACCACGAGGGTCCTTGGAGAGAATGAATACCGGCTTGCCGGGAACAAGGTGGAGATTACCAACAGCAAGCGGTTCAACCCCAAGGAAGTCCAGTCCTACATAAAGCAGAAGCCCAACTCCTACCTGATCGGGAGGTGGAACCCTCTCCTGGTCCTCTACAACTGGTCCGGGACGGACACCGGCAAGGCATCCACCAGGTTCATCCGCAAGATGGGAGTGGCGCCGGTAGTCTACCAGCCTTCGCAGGTCGAGGCTTCCATCGAGAACATCGAGCGGCATCTGGAATACCTCGGCTACTACGGATCGAAAGTGGAAAGCGAGATTGCAGCGAAGGGCAAGACAATTGATGTATTGTATAAGGTAACGCTCGGTAAAAGATTTAAAATAGGCAAGTTGAATTTCATCGTGCCGGAAGGGGATTTCGCCACGGACTTCTTTGCCGACACTTCCAGCATCACCATACACAGCGGCGACTACCTGTCCGAGGCGGAACTCGAGAAGGAGACCGAAAGGGCCGCGGCCTATTTCCGCCGGAACGGCTACTACGGTTTTTCCAAGAACTACTTCTTCTTCGAGGCCGACACCCTCGCCAGCCGTGACACGGCAGACCTTACCTACGAGGTGAGGGAATACACCAGGAACCAGACTCCTGAGATGGCCCGCAAGCTGGAAAAGTACACTGTCGGCGATGTCAGGATCTCCTACGACAGCGACCTTGAATTCAGCGAAAGGGTCCTTCGCGACATCAACACCGTCAAACCGGGGGCAACCTACGACGAGACCGACATAAACAACACATATTCAAGGCTTTCTGCACTCAGGATATTCAACGGTGTCAACATCTCGCTGACCGGGAGGGACAGTTCCTCCGTGGTGGACTGCGACATCAGCCTCACCAAGTCCAGGATGCAGGGCTTCAAGCTGGAACTCGAAGGGTCCACCAATTCCAGCGGCCTGGTGGGCATCTCGCCCCAGCTGAGCTACTACCACAAGAACCTGTTCCACGGAGGGCAGTGGCTGAACCTCAGCTTCCTCGGCAATTTCCAGTTCAAGTACAACGACAGGAGCATAAAATCCAACGAATTCGGCGTCTCCTCGAGCATAAGCTTCCCGGAGTTCGTGGGACTGCCCAACTCGATTTTCAAGGGGCCGTCGGTACCGCGCACGGAGATCAAGTCCTCCTACAATTTCCAGGACCGTCCCGAATATGTCAGGAACATGTTCTCGCTCTCCTATGGATACTCCGGTTCCCTGAGGAGCGGCAAGCTTTTCTACCAGGTATTCCCCCTGCAGGCCAAGCTCGTGAAACTCAGCAACATGGATCCAGCCTTCTACAACAGGATAGAAGCCAATCCATTCATGAGGGACGCCTACAGGAACCACCTTGACGCAGGGGTGGGCGCGACAGCCTACTTCACGACATCCACAGAACTCAATCCCAGGTCGACCTACAGCTACGGCCGCCTTTCCGTGGATGCATCCGGAAACGTCCTCAGCCTCTTCGACAACCTGATGAAGTACAACAAGGCGATGGGCTATTACCAGATCATGGGGATGCCATATTCGCAGTACCTGAGGGGAGAACTGACCCTGGGCAGGACGCTGGTCTTCGGCAAGAACGACAACATGGCGCTGGCCTGCAGGCTGCTTGCCGGAGTCGGCTATGCCTACGGCAACTCCATGACACTCCCTTACGAGAAACAGTTCTATGCCGGAGGCGCCAGCAGCATGAGAGGATGGCAGGCCAGGGCGCTCGGTCCGGGACGCGAAAGCTCCGAGAGCATGTTCGTGATTCCCAGCCAGGCAGGAGACATGAAGCTGGAAGCGAACATCGAATACCGCTTCCCGATGTTCTGGAAACTCAACGGGGCGCTCTTCGCCGACGTCGGAAACATCTGGGACATCCACGGGAACCTTGAAGATGACAACCTCTCACGTTTCGATGTCAAGACGCTCCCTGAAAGCCTGGCCGCCAACTGGGGAGCCGGCGTGAGGCTGGACCTCAATTTCCTCATCCTGCGCGTGGACCTTGGAGTAAAACTGTACAATCCTGCCAGCGACATCGAGGAGCATTGGTACGGACCCGGAAGCTGGTTCTCAGGCAGGGATGCCTTCGCGATCCACTTCGGCGTAGGATATCCGTTCTAGCCAAGGCCTGCCGCATGACCTGTCCGGCATTCTCCCTCGGCCCAGGCATCCGGTTTTTACAATAATGAAAAAAAGCTTATTTTTGCGAGACACAACTCGTCTACTGCATCGCCATGACGCTTCAGATTATAATCCTCCTCGGCAGCCTCGCCCTGCTCATCTTCGGGGCTGAATGGATTGTCGACGGTTCCTCTGCCATAGCCCGAAGGGCCGGTCTAAGCGAATTCCTGATAGGCCTGACGGTCGTAGGAATCGGCACGTCGATGCCGGAACTCGCCGTAAGCACCGTCGGCGCCCTGAACGGCAGCGCCGACATTTCGATAGGCAACATCGTAGGATCCAACATATTCAACGTGCTGCTGATCCTCGGGGTGACGGCCATGATCAGGCCGGTTTTCATCTCAGGGAGCAACCTCAGGAGGGACATCCCCCTGAACATCTTCGTCACGGTCCTGCTCATCCTGTTCGGCAAGCACGCTTCACTGTTCGGGCTCGGAGAGGATACCCTGTCCAGGCTTGACGGAGCCATCTTCCTCCTGCTGTTCATCGCCTACATGTACATTTCCTTCCGTACCGGGAAGGAGGAGTTTTCCGAGGACGGCGCAGACGAGGACGCCGGCGGGAAAGGGAAGAAACTGTACGTGGCCATACTGCTCACCCTCGCCGGATTCGCCGCACTGATCGCCGGCGGCAAGTACTTCGTGGATTCTGCGACCAAGATTGCCAGGATGGCCCACCTCAGCGAGAAGTTCATCGCCGTCACCATCCTTGCGGGCGGCACTTCCATGCCGGAACTGGTGACCTGCGTCGTGGCGACCATAAAGAAGAAGGGCGCCCTCGCCCTTGGCAACATCATCGGTTCCAACATCTCCAACATACTCCTGATACTCGGAACATCAGCCCTGGTCTTCCATCCCTCGGGGAAAGGGCCTTCCGGCCTATCCTTCGGCAACATCACATGGATGGACCTCGGGGTGCTCGTCCTCAGTTCGCTGCTGCTCCTGACCAGCGCATGGTCTGGCCGCAACAACAAGATCGGAAGGGGAGACGCGACCCTCTTCCTCCTGTGCCAGGGAGCCTACCTGGTGTGGCTTTTCCTGAACCTGTAGCCAGGTCCTAGCCTTTGTCCTTTGGATAATATTTCGGCCAGCAAGTCTCAAGGTAAGCCTTGAGCCTGTCCTCATGCTGGTTGTGGGCAGGTTCGTAGAAAACGGTACCTTCCATGCCCTGGGGCATGAACTCCAGGTCCACGAAATGACCCGGGTAGTCGTGCGCGTACTTGTAGCCGTCCGAATACCCCAGGTCGGCCATCAGTTTGGTAGGGGCGTTCCTCAGGTAGAGCGGCACGGAGGCCGTACGGTCCTCACGGACGGAGGCGAGAGCCTTCTCCAAAGCCATGTATGAAGCATTGCTCTTCGGAGAAGAGGCAAGGTAGACGGTAACTTCCGCGAGAGGAATCCTGGCCTCCGGCATCCCGATCTGGTGGACGACCTGGAAGCAGGCATTTGCCAGGAGGAGGGCATTGGGATTGGCCAGGCCGACATCCTCCGATGCGGAAAGACAGAGCCTGCGTGCGATGAAGAGCGGGTCCTCCCCGCCGTCGAGCATCCTGGCCAGGTAGTAGACGGCAGCGTTGGGGTCGGAACCGCGGATGGACTTTATGAAGGCGGAGATGATGTCGTAATGCATCTCCCCGTCCTTGTCGTAGATTGCGAGATTCTCCTGGATACAATCCGTAACCGTCTTGTTGTCAATGACTATCGTCCCGTCCTTATCAGGAGCCGAGTCCACTGTGAGCTCAAGGACATTGAGGAGTTTCCGCGCATCGCCGCCGCTGTAACGGAACAGGGCCTCCTTCTCGACTACCCGTATATCCTTTTCCTTCAGGACGACGTCGGTGGTCAGCGCCCTGTCCAGAAGTATCTGAAGATCATCAGCTTCCAGGCTCTTGAGGACGAACACCTGGCACCTTGACAGAAGGGGAGTGATGACTTCGAAAGAAGGATTCTCGGTGGTCGCACCGATCAGCACGATCGTTCCGTTCTCCACCGCCCCGAGAAGGGCATCCTGCTGGGACTTGCTGAAACGGTGGATTTCGTCGATGAACAGTATCGGAGATGCGCCTCTCCTGAATACCGAACCGCCCCCGGCACGGTCGATGACTTCACGGACATCCTTGACCCCGGCATTGACGGCGGAGAGGGTGAAGAACTCACGGTCCAGGGTACTGGCGATTATTCCGGCAAGGGTAGTCTTTCCCACACCGGGAGGGCCCCACAGTATGAAAGAGGAGATGTTGCCGCTCTGGATCATCTTCCGGAGGATGCAGCCGTCACCGACAAGGTGTTTCTGACCGACATAGTCGGCCAGGTTCTTAGGCCTCATGCGTTCCGGAAGGGGAGGGAGCGAGTTGACTGAGGCAGAAGGGGAGAGTGGCTGCATAATACACAATAACTAACTATTAATCAATTGCCGAACTAAAAATGTTATTTGTGTTAACATTTTTGTTAACGCCTCTTTGGGGAACAAAAAGGGTGTTAACCGGAAGCAAATTTAACAAAAAGAGGAATATGTTTGCTAAATTTGCACAGCATTAAACCAAATCGGATGAAACTGTCAGAAAGAATCAGGTACGTCGGCGTCAACGACCACGACACCGTACTCTTCGAAAACCAATGGCCGGTCCCGGAAGGAGTGAGTTACAACTCCTATCTGATAATGGACAGCAAGACTGTGTTGGTCGACACGGCGGCAGCTGCTTTCAAGGATGAGTTCCTGGCAAATGTCAGAAAGGAGCTCGGCGGCAGGAACCTCGACTACCTCGTGGTGAACCACATGGAACCAGACCACAGCGCGCTTCAGGGTGCGATCCGCGAGGAATTCCCGGATTGTACGATAGTTACGAATGCAAGGGCGGTGCCGATGATCGAAGGCTACCAGGGCATTGCCGGCAATGTGGCCACGATCAAGGAAGGGGAGACCCTGCCGCTCGGGGAGAGCACCCTGCAGTTCTTCATGGTCCCGATGGTGCACTGGCCTGAAACGATGGTGACCTGGTGCCCCGAAGAGAAGACTCTGTTCTCCGGAGACGCCTTCGGAACCTTCAAGGCTGCCCCCGAAGACGTAATCGACTCAAAACCAGGGACTTTTGAAGACTATAAGGATGAAATGACCCGCTACTACGCGAGCATAGTCGGAAAGTACGGCAGCCAGGTCCAGGCAGCACTGAAAAAGCTCGGAGGCTTGGAAATCAAGCGGATATGCAGTACTCACGGTCCCGTTTGGGAAAACTGCATCGCGGATGTGGTGGCGCAATACGACCGCCTGAGCCGCTATGAGGCAGCCCACGGCGTCTGCATCGCATACGGGTCCATGTACGGGAACACGGGAAAAGCGGCCCTGGCGCTCGCAGAAAGCCTCCGGAAGCGCGGAATCCCGCATGCCGTCCACAACCTCACGGAAGAGAACTATTCCTACGCACTGCGGGACGTATTCAAATACGACACGGTCGCGCTGGGATCGCCGACTTACAACAACGGCATCTTCCCGCCGGTAAGGTCCCTCATGCAAGGAATATGCGACCGTCTCGTCAAGGGAAGGAGGTTCTTTGCGTTCGGATCCTTCACATGGGCCGGTGCGAGCGTAAAGCAGCTTAATGCAATGGCTGCCGAAGCCGGACTCGAAGTCCTGGGCGACGGCGCATCCTTCAAGATGGGCTTCGACATTTCGAAATTCGACGCTGACGGCATCTCCGCCTTGCTCGACTCAAGGGGATAGGGTTGGAATATACCCAACTTAACATAATATAAATTGTGTAACAAAATAGGGGAATGTCAAGGAAGAGAATAGACCTTGTAATAGAGAACATCGAGATCGAAGCCTGCGCGGCCGAAGGCAAGGCGCTTACTCATTGGAACGGTGCGGTCGTGTTCGTTCCGTTCGCCGTTCCGGGTGACGTCGTGGACATTCGCGTCACGAAGAAAAGCAAGAATTACTACGAAGGCTATGTCAAGCGCATAATCAGACCGTCGAAGGACAGGCTGGAGCCGTTCTGCAAGCATTTCGGCATCTGCGGAGGCTGCAAATGGCAGCCTCTCCCCTACGAAATGCAGCTGGAGGCCAAAAGACGCCAGGTTGAAGACCAGCTGGTCCGCCTGGGGCACCTGGAAGTGCCTGAAATCCGGCCTACCATCCCCTCGGACTTGACCACGTTCTACCGCAACAAGCTGGAATTCACCTTCTCTTCCAAACGCTGGTTCTATGCCGACGAGGATCCCGAGACCGTCCCGGAAAACGAAAGGATGGGACTCGGCTTCCATGTCGGCAAATTCTTCGACAAGGTGCTTGACATCCGCAAATGCTATCTCCAGAAGGATCCTTCCAACGCCATAAGGCTCTTCTGCAAGGAATATGCGGTCTCACACGGGCTGGACTTCTTCGACATCCGCGCGAACAACGGCTACATCCGCAACATGTTCATCAGGACCACCGAGACCGGCGACCTGATGGTCATAATGTGCTTCTTCTACGAAGCGCGTGAAGACCGTGAGCAGATGCTCGACGCACTACTTAAAGAGTTCCCGCAAATAACATCGCTTTACTACGTAATTAACAATAAGTTAAACGATTCTATCGGAGATCAGGAATGCATTCTCTACAGCGGGAGTGAAACCATCCGGGAAACCATGGAGGGACTCACTTTCCACATCGGCCCGAAGTCGTTCTACCAGACCAATTCCGGACAGGCGCTCAAACTCTACTCGGTCGCCCGCGATTTTGCGGCCCTGACAGGCAGCGAGACAGTCTACGACCTGTACACCGGCACCGGCACCATCGCGCAGTTCGTCTCCGGCAAGGCAGCCAAGGTAATCGGCATCGAATATGTGCCCGAAGCCATCGAGGACGCCAGGAAGAACGCCCTGGGCAACGGCATCACGAATTGCGAATTCTTCGCCGGAGACATGAAAGACGTCCTTTCAGAGGGCTTCATCGCTGAACATGGAAGGCCGGACGTCATCATACTCGACCCTCCCCGTGCGGGAATCCACCCGGATGTGGCCAAGGTCATCCTTGAAGCCGCTCCCGAAAGGATCGTCTATGTGAGTTGCAACCCTGCTTCCCAGGCAAGGGATCTGTCGATCCTGTGCAGCAGGTATTCGATAACGGCGGTCCAGCCGGTCGACATGTTCCCGCATACCCAGCATGTGGAAAACGTCTGCCAGCTGGTACTGCGCCATGAGGCATAGCCGGCAGGCCAGGCGCCCGGGCAACCGGTGCGGCTCCCCGACGAGACAGGCCGGGAAGACCTCGGACGACCGCCCCCCCCGGGATCAGCGAAGCGGTTCTCCGACAGCGAGTTTCTCCTTTGAAGAGACAGGGTTGGCGTAGATCCTGAGGAAGATATCCCTCAGTTCGTCGCGGGAGAGTTTCTTCTCGACCTTGTCGAGCTGGTGCTCAGTGTATTCGGTGAAAGACTCCACATCCTCAGGCTTGTAAAGGTCCGTGTACTTGTAGGTGTGGTTGACCATGTCGTAGGCGATGTAGTTCGTCTTCCACAGGCGGTAACCGGCAATCACCCGCTTGTCCACTGCATGGCGGATGTACTGGTAGCGGTCGTTCTTGTCGCACCTGGAAGCATATTCGATCTCCTCGATGGTCAGGGGCAGCCCGAAATTGAGATGGACGTTCCCCTTCTCCTGCCTGATGCCGATGACGATGCTGTGCATGTCCTCGTTGTGGGTCTTTACGTATTTGCGGGTACGGGAGATGAGGATTTCCCTGGCTTTGCGGATGTCGCATGGCTCATATTCATAGGAAATGCTCAGGGGGACGATGTTGAGTTCCGAGAAATTCTCCTGGAAAGAGCCGGTCCCGCTCATGTCCAGCATCTTGAGAAGGCCCTGCTCCGTGGTGTCGATGCCGTCTTTAGTGCGTCCCTGGCGCTGCGCCAGCCAGATCGACGCCTTGCCTGTGGTGATCGCCTGCCTGATGTACCTGGACAGCATCTGCGAAGAAAGATACAACTCGCGGGCTGAAATACCCCTGATTACACGTATCATCCGGTTCGAGCGAAGCAGGTACTCCACTGTCTTGCTGTCCTTTATCAGGTTGTCCCCGACGCAGATTTCGGTCAGGGGTATCCCGTTCTTCAGGAAGACCATCTGCGTGATTGCAGGATCGAGGATTATGTCCCTGTGGTTGGACATCGCAAGGAACTTGCCCTTGAGCCCTTTGATGTAGCTGATGCCGTCGTACGAGAAATTCCTGATAGTGTTGTCTATGCACCACTGGACGGCCTTGTTCATGACAGCCTCCTGGAAGTCATCTATGCTCCTCACCTGCTTCAAGGCATTCCGCAGGTAGGTCGGCTTCTCGTCCGGAAAAAGATACTCGGAAATGACAAGGACCGCAGGATGGTTGGCCACCTTGTTCAGGGCCTTGACCGCTTCCTCGTCGTTGTAAGGGCAGATGCTGTCAAATTCGTTTTCCTGTGACATGATCGTAAATTACTCGATAAGAACCAATTGCCGCAATAGTTGTACTATTCAGCCAGGCCGGGTGCGGTAGATTCCCTCCTGAACAGCAAAGAGCTGTCGCCATAACTGAGGAAGCGAAATCCGTGCCCCAATGCATAGTCATAGATCGTTCTCCAGTCTCCGCCCACGAATGCCGAAACCAGAAGTATCAGTGTGCTTTCAGGTTGATGGAAATTCGTGACGAGCATGTCCACCAGCCTGAACTTGAATCCGGGAACTATTATTATGCGGGTTCCGGCAATTATCCTGTCCAGCCCTTTCCCTTCCAGATATGAGACCAGGGCGTCCAGGGCCTCGACGGTCGAGAAGCCGTAGTCGCGCGTGTATGGAGCCCACTGCCCCACTTCCGCCGGGACACCTCCTTCCAGGCAGGTCACCCCCAGGTAATAGAGGGATTCCAGGGTCCGGACCGAGGTCGTACCCACGGCCGCGACAGGTCTTCCGGAGGATACGGCATCCCTGAGAGTCTTCAGGAGGCTGAGCGGCACCATGAAAGGCTCACGGTGCATAGGGTGTTCGGCCACGTCGGAACTCTTCACGGGCAGGAAAGTACCGGCGCCCACATGGAGGCAGACATTGCGCCGCTCGATCCCGCGGCGGGATATCCCGTCAAGGACGGCATCGGTGAAATGAAGGCCGGCGGTCGGCGCGGCAACCGAACCACGGATCCTGGCGTAGAGCGTCTGGTACCGCTCGGTGTCAAGCGCTTCTGAATCCCTGTTGAGATACGGAGGGATGGGTACCGTCCCGCAGATCTCCAGGACGCGCGAGAATGGATTGCCGTCGCTCCATGCGAACTCGACGGTGCCGGTCTGCCCGTCACGGGAAACCAGGGAAGCCGTGAGGCCCATAGCTTCCACGGCAGGATCGGCTTCGGGGTTGCAAAGGTGCAGCAGATCGTTTTTCCAGCGCTTGGCATTGCCGATGACGCATTTCCAACGGCATGAGGAAGTCTTGGCGAAAGCAAGGGCGAATTCCGGAGGGTCGACCGGCTCAAGACAGAAAATCTCTATGTGGGCCCCGCTGTCACGCTGGAAACGGAGCCGCGCAGGAACCACTTTGGTCTCGTTGAAAACCATCAGGGAATCCGCCGGGAGCAAACCCGGCAAATCCTTGAATATGAACTCGTCGACAACGCCGTCACGATAACGCAGCAACTTTGATGCGTCCCGCTCGTCCAAAGGATATTTCGCTATCCTGGACTCCGGCAAGTCGTAGTTGTAATCCTCGATTCTTATAGAAGGAATCATCTCCACAATTCAATATCCATGACAAAGATAAAGGTTCGTCCCCAATTTTCAAATTTTAGAAGAAAGACCTGATGTAGAACTTCTTTGTTTCATAATTTAGTTTACTTTTATGAAATCGCTGGTAACTTAATCAAACGCAGCCACGGGAGATACTTATGTTTACATATGCAAAATAAGAGATTTTTATAAATCTTAGCAGCTGGTATAATTGGAGCTTTATCAGATAATTAAATATTTTATATAAAGCTGCGCTTAATGATTATTTTGTAAACATCAAAGATATTAACGGGCACAGCTGGTTTTAAAACTAGTTTAAACTTGGCTTATCTTCCGATTATTCAAGGTTTTTCATCGTTTATACTAAAATATAAATTCAAGTAAACGGACCCTCCGGACTTCCCTCTCCCCTCCTCGATTCCAGGGTGAGGGCACTTTGTTGGATGTTGATAAATTTAATTTAATTGTCTATTTTTGTAAACAAACAAACAGCCAATGAACAAACGCCTCCAACAGTTCCTTTCGGCCGAGAACATTTCGCAGACCCAGTTCGCCGACAGCATCGGTGTCGCCAAGGCTTCGGTCTCCCACATCCTGGCCGGCCGCAACAAGCCGGGATTCGATTTTCTTGAAGGAATATCAAAGCGCTATCCCAACCTTTCGCTGGAATGGCTGATCTCCGGGAGGGGCAGGATGTACAAGTCCCCCGAGAATGCGATATTCCAGCCCATCCCCCAGCCTGAAGAGGAAATTCCTCTCCCACAGGAGGGAATAATTCCCCAAAAAGAACCCCAAGCGATTGATTGTCCGGAAGATAAGCCTTCTATCAGCAAAATCTTGGTTTTCTATTCCGACGGCACATTCCGCGAGATTCAATAATTTGCTATCTTTGTGCTTGCACTATGTACAAGCAACTCATCAGACCCTGGTTGTTCAGTATGAATCCGGAGCGAGCCCACAACTTCACGCTGCGGGTGCTTGATTTCGTGGGCAAGATTCCCCTCGCCAGCTATCTGGTAAGGTCGGCCTACAAGAGGCACACTCCGGAACTTGCCAGGAACGTCTTCGGCCTGGAGTTCGCGAATCCAGTGGGACTTGCCGCAGGGCTTGACAAGAACGGTGAGCATTGCACGCCGCTGTCATGGTTCGGCTTCTCCTTCATCGAAATAGGTTCGCTGACACCCGAGCCTCAGGACGGCAATCCGAAACCCCGGCTGTTCAGGCTTCCGAAAGACCGGGCGTTGGTCAACAGGATGGGGATCAACAACAAAGGCGTCCTTAACGCAATCCGCCACCTCCAGGCAGACAGGCCCAGGACAATAATAGCTGCCAGCATCGCCAAGAACACCTCCAGCACATCGGATGCGGATGCAGTCGAAGATTACAAGAAAGCCTTTTCCCTGCTCTACGACTTTGTCGACATGTTCACGGTCAACGTGTCATGCCCGAACGTGGAGGGGCTGCAGACTCTTCAGGACGTTTCCTACCTTTCGGACATCATCGATCCCCTCCTTGAACTAAGGATCTGCTACGATTCTTTCAAGCCCATATTGGTCAAGGTCTCCCCTGACATCCAGTTCGACGAACTGGACGAGATCCTGAAGTACTGCATGGTCTCCGGGGTCGACGGGATCGTGGCCGGGAATACCACCCGCTCGCGCGACGGCCTTAAGACAAAGGAGAAAAGGATCGAAAAGATCGGGAAAGGAGGACTGTCCGGAGCCCCGTTGTTTGCAAGGAGCCTCGAGATGGTAAGGCACATCCATGAGTTCACCAAGGGAAGGCTTCCGATTGTCGCCTGCGGCGGGATAATGTCCCCCGGTGAAGCCGCCGAGATGCTTCAGGCCGGAGCCTCGCTGATTGAAATCTACACCGGATTCATCTACGAGGGCCCTTCGCTGGTGAAAAGGATAAACAAGCACCTGTGCCGGCTGCAGCATCCGGCTGAAAAGAAACAACCTTAAAACAACATGATCCAGATGGTCAAGGCCTCAATCTGCACAATAGGCGACGAGATACTCATAGGCCAGATAGTCGACACCAATTCTTCAAGCATATCCAGGGCACTGGAAGAGAACGGAGTCATGGTCACCAGGATGCTTTCGTTCGGCGACGACCATGACACCATAGTCCGCAATCTCGAGGAGGAACTTGGCCGCAACGACATAGTCATCACTACCGGCGGTCTCGGACCGACCAAGGACGACATCACGAAAGCAGCGCTCGCGGAGCTTTCCGGCAGCAGGAAGTATGTGGAAAACGCTCCCCAGCTCAGGATCATCCACGGGATCCTCCATTCGCGCGGGCTGGACGTGCTCGACATCAACAGGGCCCAGGCCCTTGTCCCCGAGGCATGCGAAGTGATTGTCAACAGGAAAGGTACCGCTCCTGTCATGGTGTTCCGGTTCCCCGAGAGCAGGTTCGGCCACAAGGCTACCCTGTATTCGCTTCCCGGAGTCCCCTTCGAGGCTGTCGGGGCCATTCCTGACATCGTCCAGGACATACGCGCCCACAACACCCTGACAGACATCTTCCACAAATGTGTCATGGTCTTCGGGCTTGCCGAGTCCGCCTTGTCAAAAGAGATTGAAACGTGGGAGGACAGCCTTCCTGAAGACATGCACCTCGCCTACCTCCCCAATCCCCTCACCGGCGTGCGGCTCAGGCTCTCGATCTACGGCGGGGACAAGAAGACCGAGGAAGAAAGGATAGACCGGGAGTTCGCCCGCCTGAGGCCGATACTCGGGGACAAGATCTACTCCTACGGAGACGATACCCTGGAAAATGCCATAGGCAGGCTGTTCCGAGGGAGCGGCATGACCCTCTGCGCCGCAGAGTCCTGCACAGGCGGAAAGATTTCCAGCCTGATAACCTCAGTCCCTGGAGCTTCTGAATATTACCTAGGCTCAGTAACCTCCTACGCGGTTGCCGTCAAGGAAAGCGTGCTCGGGGTAAGCGGAGAGACCGTTTCCCGCCATGGCGTGGTCAGTTCGCAAGTAGCCGCAGAAATGGCCGAAGGAGCCAGAAAGCTGACAGGAAGCACTTATGCAGTCTCTACGACCGGTCTTGCAGGCCCGTCCGGGGACGAGAAGAATCCTGTCGGCACTGTCTGGATCGGAGTAGCGGGTCCCAGGGGCACCAGGACCTGCACCCACGTCTACAGGAACGACCGCAGCAGGAACATCGAAAGGTTCGCTGCAGCTGCGCTGGACTTCCTACGCCTGAACGTCATCGAGGACACGAAGGAAGTTTAAGCCAGCGACTTTCTCGATCTGGTCGTCAGTGTAGCCACGGGAGGCCATCTCGTCGAAGACTTTACCGATCATGGATATGTCTTCCAGCCCCTTCGGGGTCACTTCTATCCCGTCGAAGTCGGATCCGATGCCTACATGCTCGATCCCCGCTACCTTCACTGCATGGTCGATATGGTCCACAACCTCCCGCACTCCTGGCCTCGGAAGTGCGGCAAGTTCCGCAAGGACGGCATCCCAAGCCGCCTTTTTCCCCGGATTGAAGGGATCCTTTATCCATTCTTCCTCGATCCAACCCTTTTGCTCGAGCCCGGATCCGGAAAGCACCTCCCTGAACCGGTCTGAAAGGAAGACAGGATAGAAATTGACCTGCATCACGCCGCCATGTTCCGCAAGGGCCCTGAGCATGTCGTCGGTCATGTTGCGCCGGTGGCTTGCCAGGGCACGGCAACACGAATGCGTCGAGACCACCGGAGCCTTCGAGCAGCCGATGACATCGTAGAATGTCTTGTCAGACGCATGCGCCAGGTCGACCAGCATGCCGATCCGGTTCATTTCGTCGACCACTTCCCTGCCGAACGGGCTCAGTCCGTTCCACCTTTTCCCGACGGCGGCAGAATCGGCTATCTCATTGTCGCCGTTATGGGTAAGGGTGACATAACGCACACCTGCGCGATGGAAGAGCCTCAGAAGGGAGAGCGACTTCTGGATCGGGGAACCGTTCTCCATCCCGATGAATATGCTGACCAGTCCTTTTTCCTTGTTCGCCAGCGCCTCCCCCGGAGTCAGGGCGAGGGCAGCCTGGTCAGGAGCGGCATCAAGGGCATCGTACACCTTCCCGAGCATCTTCAAGGCATGCACCGTAGCTGCATCGCCCTCCATCTCGGCCGGAGTGTACAATGCGAAAAAAGAGGCGTCGACTCCCCCGGCCCTAAGCTTTGGGAAATCGACGTGAACCCCGGGATTGCTGATCCCGACGTCCCTGCCTCTCAGCATCTGCGACGGCGTGTCGCAGTGAGAATCCAGGATGAACATCACTTGCGGATTACGGAAGCGTTCTGGATCTTGTTTATCTTGATGACAGGTTCATCGGAATAAGTGATCTCCGCTCCCCTGCCCAGATCGAGTTCAAGGGTGTTGGCTGCATTGACAATGACGTCCGAGCCGGTTACGGCAATGGCGGCGTCATAGACGGGAAGGGCCGAAGCATCGACTTTTCCTCCCTTGCCGTTCACCACAAGTCCCTCTGCCTTGCCGGACACCGTCGTCTTCGAACTTCCGGAAGTGTTGACGGAAAGCTTCTTGCACTCCCCGTTCGCGGCGATTTCCGCCGAACCGGCATTGTTCAGGGTGACGTTGTTGCCGATGAATTCAACAGTTACAGAGGCTTTCCCATCACCGTTCAATGCAATGTCGCCGTCGCACTTCACGCTGCTGGACGACAGTTTTGCTTTCTTGTTGACATTCAAGGTCGCAGACTTGCCGGCAAGAATGCTGAGATTGGTGATGGATGTCTCGTCATTCAGGGTAAGCGTGAAATTGTCCGAATTGATGGTGCTGGTATTCATAAAAGCAGCCTCATCACTCAATGTCAATGAGTTAAGAACAGGCATATTCACCACTGCATTAAGCGTTGGCTCGGAAGCGTTCTTTCCCTTGTAGGCCTTCTTCAAGTCCTTGGGAATGTTTTTCTCGTCAAGCCCGATGTAGAGCTGCCCTCCCTTGACATAACACTGGACGTAGCTTTCCAGAGCGTCGTCGATGGTCAGCTTGGCGCTGTAGTTTTCGCTGAAGACGACGGTTACCTTGAACTTGTTGGAAGCGTTTATCCCGTCGAAGGCGGAATAGTCATGCTCTATCGTCCTCACCTGGGCGGTAGAGACGGCAGCGGCGGAAAACAGTACGGCCGCAGCCATGAAACAATTCTTCACTGACTTTAACATATCCGTAAACATTTAGTTTTCAATTTTCAACATCAATTCCTCCCATTCGGCTGTCTTGTGGTCGAGGTCCCTCTTGTCCTCGAGATACTCGCGTGTAAGCTCCATGATGTCGTCACCCTCGGAAGGATTCGAGAGGATGGCCTCTATTTCCTTCATCCTGGATTCGAGCTTGCCGATCCCATCCTCGAGAAAAGCGATCCGGTGCCTGATCTTCCTCTCCTCCTTCGACTCGTTCCTCCTCTTTTCGAAGGTCTGCTTGGCAGCGGCCTTTTCCCTTGACTGCGACGCTTCCCCCTGGCTTCCGCCTGCAGGAGAAGACTTCCCGAACCGCCGTTCCAGTTCCTGGAGGGACTCGATCTTCCTTTTCTGCAGGAAGTCCTGGACGCTGCCAAGATGCTCCCTGACCCTTCCGTCCCTGAATTCGTACATCTTGTCAACCAACCCGTCAAGGAAGTCACGGTCATGGGAAACAACAATCAACGTGCCATCATATGCGGCAAGTGCCTGTTTCAATATGTCCTTCGATTTGATGTCCATGTGGTTGGTGGGCTCGTCGAGTGCAAGCAGGTTGTAAGGCTTGAGCATGAACTTGGCCATCCCGAGCCTGGCCATCTCGCCTCCGGACAGGACACTCACCTTCTTGTCGATGTCTTCCCCCCTGAAGAGGAACTGGGCAAGGATGTCGCGGAGCTTGAGCCTGGCATCCCCGGTCGCTACGCTTTCCAAAGTCTCCATCACGGTCAGGCTTTTGTCCAGCACATCGTCCTGGTTCTGCGCATAATAGCCCATATTCACGTTGTAGCCGGTCTGGGCCTTGCCTTCCAGCGGCGTCAACTCCCCGCTGATCACCCTCATCAGAGTGGTCTTCCCCTCTCCGTTGCGGCCTATCAAGGCGACCTTCTCTCCCCTCCTGACTTCGATGTCCGCATCTGTGAACACCACCTTTCCGGGATAACCGACGGTGATGTGGTCAGCCTTGAACACTATGTCTCCGGAACGCGGCGCCGGAGGGAACTTGACGGTAAGGGTGACGTTGTCGGTCTGGTCTATCTCCACCCTCTCCAGTTTCTCAAGCTGCTTGATGCGTGACTGCACCTGATTGGATTTGGTGGGCTTGTAGCGGAACCTGTTGATGAAATCCTCCGTCTTCTCTATCATCCTCTGCTGGTTGGCGTAGGCCGCCTGCTGCTGCGAAAGCCGCTCGGAGCGCAGCTTGACATATTCAGAATACGGTACCTTGTAGTCATGGATGTGCCCCAGCATGATCTCAACCGTGCGGTTGGTCACGTTGTCCAGGAACTTGCGGTCGTGCGAAACCAGCAGCAAAGCGCCCCTGTGCCCTTTAAGATAGTCTTCCAGCCATTCAATGGACTCGATGTCCAGATGGTTGGTCGGTTCGTCCAGGAGGAGTATGTCAGGTTCGGAGAGGAGGATCTTCGCAAGCTCTATCCTCATGTTCCAGCCCTGGCTGAATGTCTCCGTCTTCCTGTCGAAATCCTCGTCCCTGAATCCCAGTCCCAGCAGGGTTTTCTGGGCAAGGACCTCCACCGGCTCGCTTCGGGAGACGGAGAGGATGTCCGTGAGGTCGTTCAGCCTGGTGATCAGTTCCAGGTACGACTCCGATTCATAGTCGTCCCGGACGGAAAGGGCAGCGTTGACACTTTCCAGTTCCCTTTCTATCTCATTGATCCTGTCGAAGGCAGTAAGAGTCTCTTCCATGACGGTCCTGCCCTTGTGGTGCTCCATGATCTGGGGCAGGTAGCCTATACGAAGGTCCGAAGGCTTGTCGACCGAACCTGAAGAAGGCGCCTGCAGCCCGCAGATGAGCTTCATTATCGTCGACTTGCCGGCACCGTTCTTCCCGACAAGGCCTATCCTGTCGTTCGAGCCGATGTGGAAGTCGATGCTGTCCAGAAGCGTGAACCCGCCGTATGCGACGGTCAATCCGTTGATCGATATCATGCTTCTTCTTCCTTTGGCCTTGACTTGCAGCAGGCAACGCTCAACTCATAGAGTAGGAGCAACGGAGCCGCCGCTATCATCATGGACAGCGGATCCGCAGGAGTGATGATTGCGGCTATGCACAGGATGGCGACGACCGCATGGCGCCGGTACTTGGTCATGGTATCCTTGTACACTATACCCAATTTGTTGAGTATCACGATCACAGCCGGGAACTCGAAGACGATCCCGAAAGCCAGCACGGTAGATGTGAACAGGCTGATGTAGGAATTCAGCGAGATAGTGTTCACTATGGCGTCGCTGATCTTGTAGCCGAGGAAGAAATTAAGGGAAATCGGCACTATCAGGACATAGCCTACATAGAGCCCGAGATAGAAGAGGAATGAAGAGGCGAGGAAAACCCCGCGTATGGTTTTCTTCTCGTTCTGGTAGAGCGCCGGAGCGATGAACTTCCATATCTCCCAGACAATCACCGGGAAGGATAGGATGAAACCGAGTTCGAACGCTATCTTCAGGTGGACGAAGAACTGGGTGGATATCTCCAGGTTGACCAGATTCATGCTGACGTCCATCTTCAGGAGCTTGTAGACCCAGAAGTCGCTCCTGGTCGGCGCCAGGACGATGTCATCGAAGACGATCTTCTTGAAACAGAAGACAACGACGCTGATCAGGGTAATGGAAAGGAGTGAGCGGAACAGGGTTCCTCTCAGCACCTCGAGATGGTCCCAGAAGGACATCTCGCCTGTTTCATTCTGCTGCTGGTCAGCCACAGCTATTTGCCGTCGTTGATCTTCTCTATCTTGTCAGGGGTCTTGGCCGTAGATTCCATGTCCTTGTCAATGTCCCCGATCTGTTTCTCGACTTCGTTCATGCCTTCCTTGAAGCTCTTCATGCCTTTTCCGAGTCCACGCATGAGTTCAGGAATCTTCTTTCCGCCGAAAAGGAGGAGGATGACGAGGGCTATGATGACGACCTGCCAAGGTCCGACAACGCCCAAAGGAACAATCATTGTCATGTCTTTATGAATTTAAGATGTTATTGTCATTTATCGTTCAAATGTGCCTTTATGGCCTCCACGAGCGGGGCCGGGCAGCGGACCGGATGGCCTTCCGCCTTGGAAAGGAAGCCGAGGGCCACCTTGCCGTCGGCGCAAAGTTCACCTTTCTGGTTGTAGACTGCCTGGCGTACCCACAGTTTCGCGAGCGGGACCTCCTCGATGGAAGCGACGACCCTTACAGTGTCCCCCATCCTGACAGGCTGCCTGTAACGGCATTCCACGGAGACGATAGGGATGGTCACACCGTCCTCCTCGCATTTTTCGATAGGATAGCCGAACTCTGCCATCATGTTGTTCCGCGCGCACTCGAAATAGCGGATGTAATTCGAGTGATGCACGATACCCATCTGGTCAGTTTCGTAGTACCTTACCGGAAAAGATGTCTCGGAATACACCATAACAAAAATGTTATCAGCAAGTACACATTTGTTTCACTAACTGTTCTTCAATGCTTTAATCGCATTTTCCAAACTTTCGATCTTGGAGAGGCTGTCAGCCTCTTTCTTGCGCTCGAGAGCCACGACTTTCTCCGGGGCATGCGCCACGAAGGACTCGTTCGAGAGTTTTTTACGGACTCCGGCGAGGAATCCGCGCTGGTAATCGAGGTCGGCTTCGAGTTTGCGGAGTTCTTCGTCGCGGTCCACCATCCCGGAGAGGGGGATGAACAGTTCGACGGTGCGTACCATCGCGGAAACTCCTGCTCCGAAGCCGTCGAAGGAAGCGACCTGCTCGACCGAGGCAACATTGGAGAGCTTTTCCACCAGCGGCGAGATACCTGCCGGGAATTCACCGCCCTTCACCTTCAGTCCGAGGGCTTCTTTCGGGGGGATGTTCTTCTGTTGGCGGATACCGCGGACCGCGACCACCGTCTCGCGCGCATATTCAAAGTCGTTGATGACTTTCTCGTCGACGGGTCCGGCGACCGGTGAGGGCTGGTACATTATGGTCTCGTCTTCTCCACGCTCGGCCAGGGAATGCCAAAGCTCTTCCGTGATGAAAGGCATTATCGGATGGATCATCCTGAGAAGCGTGTCGAAGAAACGGATCGTCGCATCAAAGGTAGGCCGGTCGATGGCGGCGCCCCAGGCTGGCTTGACTGCCTCGAGGTACCATGAGCAGTAATCATCCCTGAAGAGCTTGTAGGTAGTCATCAGCGCATCCGAAATGCGGAACTTGCCGTAGTGGTCCTCTACAGCCAGTATGGCTTGATTTAACTTATTCTCAAACCACTTAACCGCCAAGGAATTAACTTCGCTCTGCTCAAGCGATTCTTCAACCTTCCAACCCTGGATGAGACGGAACGAATTCCAGATCTTCCCACAGAAGTTGCGCCCCTGCTCGACCTGTGATTCGTCATAGAAGATGTCATTTCCAGCCGAAGAGCAGAGCAGCATGCCGATGCGGACAGCATCCGCGCCGTAGGTCTTGATGAGGTCAAGGGGATCGGGCGAATTGCCGAGGGTCTTGGACATCTTCCGTCCCAGCTTGTCGCGGACGATCCCTGTGAAATAGACATTGCTGAAGGGCTTTTCGTCCATGAACTCCCCGCCTGCCATGATCATCCTGGCCACCCAGAAGAAGATGATGTCCGGGCCGGTCACCAGGTCGCTGGTAGGATAGTAGTAGGAAAGGTCGGCATTGGGCTTGTGCTCAGGATGGCCGGGGCGCGCAGGATCGAAAACCGAGATCGGCCAGAGCCAGCTGGAGAACCAGGTGTCGAGGACGTCTTCATCCTGCCTCAGGTCCTCGGGCATGACGCCGGGATCGATCTTCCGGGCGGCCTCGAGGGCTTTTTCGAAGGTCTCCTCCACGACGACGCTCCCGTCCTTCAGGTAATATGCCGGGATCCTCTGCCCCCACCACAGCTGGCGGGAGATGCACCAGTCGCGGGCATTCTCCATCCAATGGCGGTAAGTGTTGCGGTATTTGTCCGGAATGAACTTGATCCTGCCGGATTCCACCTCGTCAAGGGCCTTGGCTGCAAGTTCACCCATCTTGAGGAACCACTGTGCGGACAGTTTCGGCTCGATCACGGCATCAGTCCTCTCCGAATACCCCACGGGAGAGGTGTAGTCCTCTATCTTTTCGAGGTTTCCGGCCTCCTGAAGCATGCCGATTATCTTCTTCCTGGCTTCGAAACGGTCTTCTCCGACAAGGATGGAAGCCTTTTCGTTGAGCCGTCCATGGTCGTCGATTATGTCGATGACCGGCAGGTTGTGCCGTAGTCCGATCTCATAGTCGTGGGCATCGTGGGCAGGGGTGACCTTGAGGCAGCCGGTACCGAACTCCAGATCCACATAGTCGTCCTCGATGACGGGGATTTCCCTTCCTATGAGAGGGACCAGGACTTTCTTGCCCCGGAGCCAAAAGTGCCTCTCGTCCTTGGGATTGACGCATATCGCAGTATCCGCCATGATCGTCTCGGGGCGGGTGGTGGCGATCACCAGGTACTTGTCGGTAGGATTCCCGTTGCCGTCGGAGACGAAGTACCTCAGATGGTACAGGTGGCTCTGGGTGTCACGGTGGATCACCTCGTCGTCGGAGATGGCGGTGAGGGCGACGGGATCCCAGTTGACCATCCGCACTCCCCTGTAGATCATGCCCTTCTTGTAGAAATGGCAGAAGGTTGCAATGACCGCTTCCGAGAGGTCGGGATCCATGGTGAACCGCGTGCGGTCCCAGTCGCAGGATGCACCGAGCTTGCGGAGCTGGTTGAGGATTATGCCTCCGTGCTCCTCCTTCCACTGCCAGGCATGTTCGAGGAATTCCTCACGCGTCAGGTCTTCCTTGGAGATGCCCATGGACTTGAGCCTCGCGACGACCTTGCTTTCGGTGGCGATGGAGGCATGGTCGGTACCGGGCACCCAGCAGGCGTTCTTGCCGTCCATCCTGGCCTTGCGCACCAGGACGTCGTTGAGGGTGTTGTTCAGGACATGGCCCATGTGGAGGATTCCCGTCACGTTAGGCGGCGGAATCACTATGGTGTAAGGTTCCCTTTCATCTGGTTCGGAATGGAAACACTTGTGGTCCAGCCACCAAGCATACCATTTGTCTTCTACTTCCGCTGCATTGTACTTTGCGGGGAGTTCTTGTCTTTCACTCATCTTGTTCTCAAACTGCGTTCAAAGATTACAAATATAGTAAAAACTTTCTCTTTTTTCCTTATTTTTGCATAAGGGACCTGCAAAACGGCATCTGCCCAGGCAGGTTTCCACAACCAGTTTCCAAACATCAAGACACCATGGAAGAAAAGAAAGAAATCAGCCTCGAACTGAAGCCGGAAATAGCCAAGGGATCCTATTCCAACCTCGCCATAATCACCCACTCCCGCAGCGAATTCATCCTGGACTTCGCCACCATGCTTCCAGGCCTTCCGAAGCCGGAGATCGGCAACCGCATCGTGATGACCCCCGAGCACGCCAAGAGACTCCTGAACGCCCTCATGGACAACGTGACCAAGTACGAGTCCCAGTTCGGACTCATCGACCTGGGCGGCGGGCAGCCGCAGGGAGGCGGAACATTCAACCTGGGAGACCTGCCACAGTTCGGCAACAAGAATTGACAGATGACTGATTTCAAGGACATTAAAGGATTCGCTTTCGACATAGACGGAGTGATGACCGACGGAGGGATCATGGCGGACCTCGAAGGACAGCTCTACCGGACATTCGACGCGAAGGACGGTTTCGCGGTCAGGATGGCCGCCATGAACGGTTTCCCGGTCGCTGTGATCACCGGAGGGCGCTCCCAGAGCATCAGGGCGCGCTTCAAGAGCAACGGGATACCTCCCGAGGACATCTACCTCGGATCCAGGATAAAGATCGACGATCTGGAAGATTTCTGTTCAAGACACTCCCTGGAGCCCTCGCAGGTGATGTATTTCGGAGACGACGTCCCGGACGTGGAGGTCCTGGCCGCCTGCGGCGCAGGAGTGGCACCTTCAGACGCAGCGCAGGAAGCCAAGGACGCGGCCGACATCGTGGCCGACATCCCGGGAGGCAAGGCGCTGGTCCGCCACTACATGGAACTCGTCATGAAGGCCCAAGGGCGCTGGACATTCAATCCGCGGGTTTACAAGAAGATGTTCTAGGATCACAGATGCTTGCGGACATGTACACTGGCGGAAAGAAGATAATACTGGCTTCCAGCTCCCCGCGCAGGCGGGAACTGCTCTCCGCCCTCGACATCGACTTCTCGGTGGACACGGGAACTTCGTTCGTGGAGGGCTGGTCGGAGGACATTCCCCATGAGGATATCCCCGCCCTGATGTCGCAGGGAAAGTCCATGGGATTCCACAGGCCGCTGGAGGAGGACGAGATCCTGGTCACCTCCGACACCATGGTCCTCTGCGGGAAGGAAGTCCTCGGAAAGCCGGGCAGCAGGGCCGAAGCGGTCCGCATGCTCAAGCTCCTGTCAGGCCGCGGACATAAGGTCATAACGGCCGTTACACTCAGGGACAAAAAGAAGTCCACGACCTTTTCCGTTACTTCAAATGTTTTCTTTAAAGATCTGTCTGACGAAGAGATAGATTACTACATAGACAAGTACAAACCCTTCGATAAAGCCGGAGCCTACGGTATCCAGGAGTGGATCGGCTACGTAGGGATCTCCAGGCTGGAAGGCTCCTTCTACAACGTTATGGGCTTTCCTACCCAGAGGTTTTGCGAAGAACTGAAAAAATTCAACGACGATAGAGTATGATGAGAAGATTAACCGCCATCGTGGCCTGCCTGGCTGCCTTACATGCCATCGACTGCGCCGGAGCCAGGCCCGAAGTCAAGGTCTCCGACCCGCAATGCTGTTTCCTGACAGCCCCTCTTGGGATCGAGACTCCTTCCTTCAGCTGGAAACTGGAGGCTTCTGCCAACGGAGCCGGCCAGGGCGCATACCAGGTCCAGATAGGGACCCGCAGCGGGAAGAACGACGTCTGGGACTCCGGCAAGGTCCTGTCTGAAGACCAGTTCGGGATAACCGCCCCCGATGCTTCCTTCGAATCCGGACGCACATATTACTGGAGGGCGAGGATCTGGGATTCCAAGGGAAACGCTTCCGGCTGGTGCTCTCCCCAGACATTCTCGACAGGCATCCTTTCGGAAGAAGACTGGAACGCAGAGTGGATAACATACCCATGGAGCCCGGAGACCAGGATGCCCTACATGCGCAAGGAATTCGATGTCAAGGGGAAAGTCGCACGTGCAACCGCGTATGTATGCGGCCTGGGCGCAGGAGACCTTTATGTCAACGGTTCCCTTGCCGACCCTTCGCGGATCCTCGACCCTGCCCAGACCAACTACGAGGACTACGCCCTCTACAGCGCCATCGACGTGACTGCCAGGCTCACAGCAGGCAGGAACTGCGTGGGCGTGATGCTCGGCGACGGTTGGTTCAACCAGGGGACGGTGTTCGCCGATTTCAGCTACGGACGCCCGATGCTAAGGATGAAGCTGGTGATTGAATATGCTTCCGGGAAAAAGGACGTGGTCGGAACCGACACAAGCTGGCTATGGCGCGAGGGTCCGGTCGTGTATGCCAACATCTACAGCGGAGAGGTCTACGACGCCAGGTTGGAGATCCCCGGCTGGAGCGTCGCGGGATGCCCGACCGATGGCTGGTCCGCCGTCACCGTGGCGACGAAGGGAGTGCCGCCGGCGGTATACTCCCAGGTCATGCCCGCAATACGCACGAAGGAGGCCATCCCCGCCGCAGAGTGCTGGAAGACTGAAGACGGGAAATGGATCTTCGACTTCGGAAGCAACAACACCGCGAACATCCTTCTCAAGGCCAGCCTCCCCGCCGGGACCAGGGTAACCGTCCGCACCGGAGAGGAAGTGATGCCAGACAGGCAGAGCGTCGACTTCCGCTCGACCGGCATCTCCGTCGTACCGGTACAGACCGATGAATATATCTGCGCAGGAAGGCCCGGCGAGACATGGATGCCCAGGTTCACCTACCACGGATTCCGCTACGCAGAGATGAGTTTCAGCGACCCGTCAGTCGTCCCGTCAAAAGAATGGCTGTCCGCAGTGCCGGTGCACACCGACCTCGCCGTCAAGGGTTCCTTCACCTGCAGCGACCCGCAGCTCAACAGGCTCCATGAGATGTGCCTCAGGACAGTCCGGGGCAACATCGTCGGCGTCCCCATGGACTGCCCCACCAGGGAGAAATGCGGCTGGCTGGGTGACTCGCATGCCTACATAAAGATGCTGTGCGACAACTATGACGTCGATTATTTCGTAATGAAATACCTCGAGGACATCCGTTCCGGCGCCGACAGGGAGGAGAAGAACACGCTCCACCACCTTCTCAGGAACACGGAGTTCTACTTTACCGACAAGGCGGCGGGGATCCCCTACATGATAGCCCCAGGCAAGCGGCTCTGCGGCGTCGCCTCCCCCGACTGGGGAACGGCCGTCGTACAGCTGCCCTGGCACCTGTACCTCTACAACGGCAACCGGGCCGCCCTTGAGAAGTACTATCCTTCCATGAAACAATGGACCGACTACATCTCCAGCATCGCAGTCGGGAACATCGTGTACCAGGGCCTTGGCGACTGGGATCCCCCCTACGGCAATGCAAACATGCTGGCGCATATTCCTTTCACCTCATCAGCGTTCCACTACTACGACGTGAGCATCATGGCTGAAGCGGCGGCCGTCCTCGGGAAGGACGGAGACGCGGCAAAGTACGCCGCCCTCAGGGAGGACATCAGGAAGGCCATGACCGACAAGTTCTACGACCCTGTCGTCAAGACCTTCGGATCGCAGACCGCCGATGCCATGGCCCTGGACATGGGAATATGCCCTGACGGAGCGGAAAAGGATGTAGCCAGGAGCATCGTCCGGAGCATCCGCCTCGCCCATAACTTCTTCAGCTGCGGGATTTTCGGCCTTGCAAGAATCGGATCGGCCATGTCCCGCAACGGACAGGCCGAAGCTGCCTTCAAGTACTTCACGAAGAAAGGCAACTACAGTTTCGAGTACATGTGGAGCCGGTACGACGCCACCACTATGTGGGAATGCCTTCCCATAACGGACAACACCTACGAGACCATCCACAGCTCGCATTGCCACCCGATGCAGGCTGGCCTGGACATCTGGTTCTACGAGGATCTCGCCGGCATCAGGCCCGCCGCCCCCGGCTTCAGGAAGATCCTTCTCGCGCCGTGCCTTGACTGCGGGCTGGAAGCTGCGTCCGCTTCCATCGACACTCACTACGGGGTGGTTTCCAGCAGTTGGAAGAAGTCCGGGGCGACCTTCGTCTGGGACGTCACCGTCCCCGCAGGCACTTCAGCCACGGTGGAACTTCCGGAAGGAATGAAACTCTCCGGCAGCGGCTCCACGAAGGCGTGCGTCCTCGAATCAGGCAGCCACACCCTGACCGTCGTGGAAGAATGAGCGGCCACACAGGTACGATTGGGATAAGGAAGTACTGACAACGACGAGATGTCCGAGGAACTGAATCTGGTTAGGGACCTTGCGGTAATCCTCATTTCCGCAGGGATATTCACGATCGTCTCGAAGGCGCTCAAGCAGCCTTCGGTCATCGGCTACATCATCGCCGGCTTCCTGATAGGCCCCAACATCGGATTCTTCCCCGGCATCACCAGCCAGGAAGCGGTCCACCAGTGGTCCGAGATCGGAATAATCTTCATGATGTTCGGACTGGGACTCGAGTTCAGCTTCAAGAAACTGCTTCAGGTAGGCTCAAGCGCGATAGTCACCGCCCTTCTCAAGTTCCTCGGAGTGTTCATAGTCGGTTTCGTTACCGGCCAGGCACTGGGCTGGAGCATGATGGAGAGCATCTTCCTGGGAGGCCTGCTGTCCATGTCCTCCACAATGGTAGTCCTCAAGTCGTTCGACGACCTCGGGCTGAAGCAGAAGCCCTATGCCGGAGTCGTCTTCGGGACCCTCGTGGTGGAAGACCTGATCGCGATCCTCCTCATGGTCCTTCTCTCAACGATGGCCGTCTCCCAGTCGTTCGCCGGGAAGGAACTCATCATGAACATAGCCAAACTTGTCTTCTTCCTGATCCTCTGGTTCCTGGTCGGAATCTACCTCATCCCGACCGTCCTGAAGAGAGCGCGAAGATACATCAATGACGAAATACTGCTTATCGTCTCCATAGGGCTGTGCTTCGGGATGGTGGTCCTGGCCAACGGAGTGGGATTCTCTTCAGCGCTCGGGGCCTTCGTGATGGGTTCAATCCTTGCCGACACGGCCGAGAGCGAGCACATCGACCACATCGTGGAACCGATCAAGAACCTGTTCGGGGCCATCTTCTTCGTTTCCGTCGGAATGATGGTGGCTCCTTCGGTGATCGCCAAGTACTGGGCGGTGATCCTGCTCATCGCAGTGATAGTCATCCTCACCCACATCGTTTTTGCCGGTGCCGGAATCATCCTGACCGGAAGGGGGCTGGACCATGCGGTCCACACCGGATTCTCCCTTGCCCAACTCGGAGAATTCGGCTTCATCATCGCCGGAGTCGGTGTCTCGCTGGGAGTGATGAGGGATTTCATCTATCCCGTAATCATAGCAGTCTCGGTGATAACCACCTTCACCACGCCGTTCATGATAAAGCTCGCGGATCCGTTCTACGCATGGCTGGGAAGGGTCCTGCCGCAAAAATGGCAGGAAAGGGTCTCCCCTTCCCCTGCCGTCGGGAAGGCCGCCACAGCCTCTGAGGAGAATGAGTGGAAGAATCTCCTGAAAGCATATATCCTCAGGATAATCCTCTACGGCGTAGTGGTTTCCGCCATCTACATAGGTTCCCGCCTGTACCTTGGTCCGTTGCTGGACAAGTTTTTCCCCACACTCGGACAGACTTGGAAAAACGTACTGCAGGCTGCCGCCACCCTTGCCGCCATGGGCCCGTTCCTGTACGGAATGGGAGTCTCATCCGGGTCCATCAACCACTCTGCCCCAAAGCTTCTAAAGGAGAAGGACAGCAACATCTGGCCCATCATGGGTCTCATATTCGCAAGGTCCTTCATCGTGATCAGCATCGTCCTCGGAGTCATTTCGACATACTTCCACCTCGCAGGCTGGGCCATCCTGGCCATCTTCATCGCAGGTCTGCTGTTCATCTTCCTCGCCAGAAGGTCGGTACACAGGTTCTCCGCGATCGAGAAACAGTTCATGGAGAACTACAACAGGCGCGAGAACGAGGAAAAGAAGAACAAGCCGGTTGCATCCTCGGTACGCCAGAAACTCTCCAGCTACGACGTCCAGACCCGGACTTTCAGCATTTCCCCGGACTGTTCCTATGCTGGGATGCAACTCAAGGACATTCCGATAAGGAATGAATCCGGGGCCAACATAATCAAGTTGAAAAGAGGGTCGAGAAGCATCACCATTCCTTCAGGGGATGTCACCGTGTTCCCCGGAGACGAACTGCTGGCCGTCGGGACCTCGGGCCAGTTGGAACAGCTCTCAAGGCTGTTCGAAGATGCCGTCCGGAGCGCTGCGGCAGATGAAGCGGAAGGTTTCACCCTGGAGCCGGTCACCCTGAAGGAAGATTCCTTCCTTACCGGCAAGTCGCTGCGAAGCACGAACCTGCGGAAGTACCAGTGCATGGTGGTAAGCGTGCTCCACGACAATGAGTTCATCACCAACCCCGACCCCGACTTCCGTTTCTCCGAAGGAGACACTGTCTGGATAGCCGGTTATCCCTCGAACCTCGATTCGGAATCATAGGTTCAGGACATTGTCCGCAAGCCGCGTCGCCGCAGGACGGTGGGAGATGAAAACAACCGTCTTGATTCCTTTGTACTTGTCGCGGATGTTGTCAAGAAGCCTCTCTTCCGTCTCCATGTCAAGGGAAGATGTCGCTTCGTCCAGGATCATCACGCCGCCGGGATGCAGCAGGGCGCGTGCGATCGCAATCCTTTGGCACTGTCCTTCGCTGAGGCCTGTGCCGCTTTCCCCGCAGACCGTGTCGAGGCCGTCCTCAAGGGAGAAAACGAATTCGGCGGCGGCCGTCCTGAGAGCATCCTCCATTTCCTGGTCGGAGGCATCCGCATTGGCCAGGAGCATGTTCTCCCGTATTGTCCCGCTGAGCAGGGAATTGCCCTGGGGGACATACATGAAATTGCACCTGGTGTCTACGTTGGCAGGGTGGCCCATACCATTTCCTGAATATAAAGTGACACTTCCGGACGATGGCTTCAACAGCCCTAGCATCAGTCTTGTAAGGGTGCTTTTCCCTACCCCGGTAGGGCCGGCGACGACGGTGAAAGATCCAGGCTTGAAATCATGGGAGAAATCCTTCAGTACATCCCTGTCCTCATAGCCGAAAGTCACGTCCTTTATCATGATGCCCGGAGCTCCCGGGAACACGACGTCGCCGTGGTAGGTCTCGAGCTGCAGTTCCTCCAGCTCCAACAACCTCTCGATGGACGTCAGGGCCTTTATGAATGCAGGCACCTGGTTTCCAAGGTCGGCGACAGGCCGCTGCACCTGCCCTACCAGCTGCAGGAAAGAGGTCATCATACCGTAGGTGACGGTTCCTGCCTTGATTCCGAATATTCCCCAGAGGAAGGCCGCGGCGTAACCGCCGAGGAAGCCGAAGCTCATGAAGCCGCGGGCGGCGGCATTATAGTTGAGACGGGTGACCGTGTGCCTCTTGAGGGATGTCTGCACGTCATTCATCCTCCCGACGACATTGCGGGCACCGAACAAGGTCAGCACCAGGACACGGTTCTGTAGATTCTCCTGCATGATCTGCTGGACGTCGCTTTCTTCCTCGCGGATCGTCTTGGTGAGCTGGCGGAACTTGTTGAAGAACATCTTCGACCCGACTACCGCAACCACCATGAACACAAGCAGTACCCACAGGAGGGAAGAGTCCAGATGGAGCAAGTAGACGGAAGAGGCGACCAGCTGGAGTATAGTGATTATGACACCGGGCACGCGGTTGCAGATCAAGTCTGTAAGTATCCTGACATCCTCCTGGAGCCGGTTGACGGCATCTCCCGAACGGAAGGTCTCACGGCCATTCCACCTCGAGTAAAGGACATGGGAGAAATAGCTGAGCCTCAGCTCGTTCTGCGTACGGACAGTGTTGTAGTTGACATAGTATTGAGAGGCCACCCTCACAATCAGCTGCCCCAACATTATGGCGGCCAGCAAGACTACCGAAGTTCCCAGGGGGGCGGCGTTGTGCCCGGTGACGATGTCCACCAGCCTCTTGCAGATCCAGACGAAGCAAAGGGACAGGGCGGTGTTCGCGCATCCGATCAGGATGTACGCCACCATCCTCCCATACATGGGACGGGACATCCGCAGGAATCCCCTGATGCAGGTCTTCAAGTCTTTCATTCGCTGACCACTCCGATTTCGATCCACTTCCTTGCGAGCTTCCCGGAGTCCTCGAGGGCTTGCTCCGGTGTGACGGAATCGCCATAGATCCTGACGAGTTCGTCGGCCATGTCCTGCACGGTGAACTCCTTGCCTTCAAAGGCAGTCCAAAGAGAAGCCGCACTCTCGTTCAGGGTTATCATGCGGTTGAAGTTGACGTGGGCTATATCCTCGGCGAGGAGTACATATTCACCCAGAAGTTTCCTGAGCCTGAAGCCGCTTTCTGTCTTCATAATAAACTGTTCTGGTCAAAAAAGCCATTATATATCTCCTGAACGGCAACAGCCTGCGCCAGAGCCTTCCTTTGCCGGGTCGCACTTCCCTGCCGTCCTTCTTTATTATCTTGGTGACCCTTCCTATCACGTCACATGTCCTGCAGTGTTCCTTTCCCCTGGAATTGCCGTCCCCCATGAAAACGATCCGGTCTCCATCCACTGCGAACACGCGATGGAGGAAATACCTCCCGCCCACCTTGAAAAGGGCGATGTCGCCCACCTGGAGGGGACTTTCAAGCGGAGAAAGTTCGACACTGTCGCGGCCTCCTCTGATGAAAGGCAGCATACTGTTGCCTTTTGGCCTGAAAATCACGGATTTCCCTTCAGCTATGAAGCCCCTGACCGGTTCGAACACCTGCTCGTTCGGCAGGACGACCGTCCTGGAATCGAGCGGCTGGGAATTGTTTCCCTCATGTGATTGACCGACTGTGCCCATCTCAACCGATTTTCTTTCCGATCCTGGGGACGACGCCATGGTAGTCGTTGTTACCCGGCACCACTTCATGCCCGCACAGAGTTTCACAGCAAAGGACTGCCGCGGAAGGGTCCGGAAGGCACTCGAGCAAGTAGCATGGCACTGTGGAGATCACCGACGAGATGGTCGCGAACAGGCCGTCGGCCACAGGACGGATGGCCCTGAGACCGGAGGAAGAAGAAGAGATGGAAGCGAAGGCCTCCGGTACGGAAAGACGCACCATCCGGTTGCGAGGGGCCTGCTGAAGCCTCACCACGCCTCCCAGGGGAACGTCCATGTCCAGGTAGCAAGGTGTCTTTCCGCTCCATGGCGTGCCATAGACGCGCACCTCCCCGTCCGATACGCGGACCGAAGGGTTGTCGTCGTTGAGAAGGAAGGTTCCGGGAATGTTCTTGAGCCACAAGGAACTATGTGTACTCTTTCCGGTGCCGCTCTTTCCGAGGAACATGTAGCCCTTGCCTTCGTAAACAACCACGGAAGCATGCATCTCAAGAGTGTCGCGGGTAGAGTTCCTGAAAGCGTAGAGCAGCATCAGGGAGTTGTTGATGCAGAATTCCGCGAACCTGTCGACATGGATGACGAGGGTCCCATGGCGGAAATCCTTCCCTACGGTCATCGTTCCGGCGATAGGAGCATCCGCCCATGGGGACATTTCGAAGACATAGCCGTCGGCAGCTTCGATCCCGGGAGTTCCCGTGGACGAGAAGGTGAGGATGTCGATACGCTGCTCCCTGGGAGAAGGTTCGGATGTGTACAAGGGGAAGGCAGCCGGGACCTGGGCGCCGGGATCTACCGTAAGGGTGAACACGGGGTCCTCGTGGTCCTCGGTGCGGAATGGCTCATAACAGCCCAGAAGGTCCCATATTCCCCCCTCGTCCATCTCCAGCGTGAATACATGGCCGGCAACTCGGTATGATTGAACCTGTTTACCCATGACAAGCGATCGATTATGCAAATATAGCAAAAGTCGCGTTTAATGACGCACCTTCCCTTTCCGGAAAGAGTACAGGCCTTTCTTGTCACCTGCCCGTGTTCCTCTGGTAGAGGTATCGCTTGATTGAGCGTTTCGGAGTCCTCTCGAAGTCCTCGGGCATCACCTCGATCCGGGCTATCCTCGAATAGGCAGGCAGGGACTTGTTTATCTCGGCCAGGGCTCCGGTGATCCTCCCTTCAAGCTGCTCGCGTGTCATCCCGTCCAGTTCCCCCTGATGGAAATCAGGATAGATCAAAGCCGTGATACCCCCGGCATCCTCGATAGCCAGGGAGTCCACGACATAGGACATGTTGTTTATGACGGCTTCGATCTCTTCCGGATAGATGTTCTGCCCGGAAGGGCCGAGGATCATGCACTTGGAACGGCCCTTGAGGTAGAGGTAGCCGTCGGAATCCATCACGCCTATGTCGCCGGTCCTGAACCAGCCGTCTTCGGTGAAGCTTTCCGCGGTTGCTGCTTCGTTCTTGAAGTAGCCGAGGAAAACATTGGCTCCCCTGGCCTGCACTTCGCCGGGTATCTCCCGGGGATCCGGAGAATCGATGCGGAGTTCCATGTTGGGAGCCGCGGTCCCGCAGGAATAGAGCCTGGTCCTGTTGAAGTGGGAATATGCTATGATAGGGGCGCACTCCGTCATCCCGTAGCCCACCGTGAACGGGAAGCCGATCTTCCTGAAGAATTTCTCGACTTCAGGGTTGAAGGCCGCCCCGCCGATGATCACCTCCTCGAACCTGCCGCCGAACGAAGCCTTCAGTTCACCGAGGATCTTGTTCTCCAGGACCTTGTCAAGTATGGGCAGGCTGAAGAAAAGCTTATGCCGGTCGATGACGGGCTTCAGCTTCTGCTTGTAGATCTTCTCTATCACCAGCGGCACGGAGATTATGAAGTCGGGTTTCACGTCCCCGAAAGCCTGGATTATCACCTTCGGGCTCGGGACCTTCGTCAGGAAGAAGACATGGGCACCGATAGACATTTCATAAAGGAACTCGAACATCATCCCGTACATGTGGGCCATTGGAAGGATGGACACGATCCTGGTCCCGCAGCCCAGATGAGGGAACACATGCACCCTTGCGAACTCCAGGTTCGAGCAAAGCGACCGGTATGGCAGCATGACTCCTTTCGAGAAGCCGGAAGTACCTGAAGTATAGTTTATTATCGCGAGCTCGTCAGGAGCGTCGAGATGGTAGTCGAGACATGCCGGACCGAAGGAATCGGGATACTTCCTGCCGAAACTCTCGTTCAGGTGTTCCCGGATGGCATACAGGTCCCCGGATGCGGCATGGAGGAACCTGAGCGTCGTAATGTTGACGATCACCTTCACCTGGGGCATCTCTTCGGGGAGCAGGCTTGCGAATATGCCTTCATCCACGAACAGGAGCTTCGAGTCGGAGTGGTTGACAAGGTAATGGATATTGCCTGCCTTGAATTCATGGAGTATGGGCACAGGGACGGCGCCGAAAGTCAGGGCGGCCAGGAAACACACGCCCCAGTTGGCCTGGTTGCGGCCACAGATGGCGACTTTGTCCCCTTTGGCCAGGCCGGCCTGCTCGAAGACTATGTGCAGTTTGGCGATCCTGCGGGCGACATCCCGGTAATGCAGCGTGATGCCGTTGTAATTGGACAAGGCCTCGCGGTCCCAGTTGGCCTTGATGCTCTGCTCGAACATCTTGTTCACCGATTGGAATTCCATAGATACATTCTTCTTTAAGTCCGGCAAATTTACATACAAAAATCGGACTTGAAGCCAAGTTGATGTCCGGGAATTAAACCTTTCTCCGGCCAAGGAGTCTAACAATTCAGTAACACACTTTAAAAACAAGCATATGAAACGAACGATTATCATTGCAGCCGCAGCTCTGTTGCTAGGCATCGGAGTGCAGGCACAGGACAAGCAGAAAGACAGCCGCAGGCCTGATGAAGCTACCATGATCCAGGGTCGTACCCAGATGATGGTCAAGCAACTCGGGCTGGACGAGAACCAGGCAAAGCAACTTCTCGAACTGAACAAGGAATATTCCGGGAAGATGGGTCCCATGATGGGACAGCGGCCGGGAATGGGCAAGCCGGACGCCCGCAGGGACACGACCCGCAGAGGCGGCCCTGGCTCCGGGATGAGCAAGGAGAAGATGGAGGGATTCAAGGCCAACCGCGAAGCCTACGAGGCCAAGCTGAAAACCATCCTCACCGACGAGCAGTTCAAGAAATACCAGGAGCTTCAGCAGGCCAAGGGTCCACAGGGCCGCAGGTCCTCCCGGGGACGCCAGGGCGGCCGCCCCAGGAGTTGAACCCCATGACCGGCACGGCAGGCAAGGGCCTGCCGCCGGACTTATGAAAGTTTGGTGTAGGCCACTTTCCCGACCAGCGTAGTCGGAAGTGAATCCCGGACTTCGATCACATATGGCATTGCATACTTGGCTACATGCTTCCTGCAATGTTCCATTATGTCCTCGATAAGTTCGGGATCATTTTTCACGCCCTTTTTCAGGACTACGAAAGCCTTGACTTTCTGCATCTTGTACGGATCGCTCACGCCGATCACGCAGCTGCGCTGCACGGCTGGATGGCCCTCCAGCACATTTTCAATCTGGGACGGGTAGACATTGTAGCCGCTGGTGACTATCATCCTCTTTATCCTCTGGCGGAAATAAACGAAACCTTCTTCATCCATCACGCCGAGGTCTCCGGTATGCAGCCAGACATGGCCGTCGGCATGAGTGCGCAGCGTCTCGCGGTTCTCTTCTTCATGGTTGATGTAGCCGAGCATCATGGAAGGTCCGGTAAGGCATATCTCCCCTTCCTCGCCGTAAGGCACCTCCTCGCAGGTGCCGGGCCTGCAGATCTTGAAGAAGGTGTCCGGGAAAGGGATGCCGATGCTGCCTTCCTTTTCCTTGTCGTGAGGGGTAAGGCAGCATGCTGTCACGCACTCGGTCGTACCGTATCCCTCCCTGACGCGGACACTGGCATTATGCTCGGCAAGGAACTTGTCGAACTTCTTTTTAAGCTCCACACTGAGCGAGTCTCCTCCGGAGAAGACACCCTTAAGGCACGAAAGGTCCGCTCCGTCAAGATAATCATTCCGCGTGATGGCCTCGAAGAGGGTCAGAACGCCTGCGATGAAATTCGGCTTCGTCCTGCGGATGAGCTTCGCATAGCTCTTCACATTGAACCTCGGCACAAGTATGGCGGTACCGCCGCAGTAGAGCATGGTGTGGATGCAGACCCCCAGTCCGAATCCATGGAAGACCGGCATCGCGGCCAGCATCCTGGCATGATGGACGTCCTCCTTGCTCATGGCCGCGGTCTGAAGGGCCAGGGCATTGAAATTCAAATCCGAAAGCATGATTCCCTTGGTGACTCCGGTAGTTCCGCCGGAGAAGAGCACGACGGCCTCCTTGCGGTAGTCCTTGGCTGCCGCGTACTCTCCCTTGTAGTCCCTTCCAAGCTTGAGCATACTCTTCCATGAAATGGTACCGGAATCTTCGACAAGACGGGGGAACTTCCTTTCAGTCAGGAGTTTCTGACCGATTGAGAGAGGGAAAGGCAGTTCTTCGGAGACCCTTGCGATTATAAGCTTGCTGAAAGGACGCTGGCTGCGTACCTCCTTGAACTTGGCAAAGAACTGGTCCAGGGTGATGGCCACGTCGCATCCGGCCTCGTTAAGGTAATAGACGATCTCGCCGACCGCCGAAAGAGGATGTACCATTGCGGCGACGGCACCTATCCGGTTCAGTCCGTACAGGCAGTAGATGGCCTGAGGCACGTTGGGAAGGCAGACCAGGACACGGTTCCCCGCCCTGATTCCCAAAGCATGCAGCGAACGCGCCACCAGGTCGATGTTCCTTGCCATCTCTCCGTAAGTGACCGTCTTTCCCATGAATGTCAGGGCCGGGAATCCCGGTTCAGCCTCAGCGGTATCAAGCACCGCCTCCGACATTGTCTTTTCACTGTAATCAAGGACGGCGGGTACGCCGTCATAGCTGTCCTTCCAAGGGCATGAAACGTCGCTGTAATCGAATTTCATATTCCTGTTTTCAATCAGTCGATTTCTATTGGTGCGGCCGCATCCTCGTCGAGAAGTTCCGGATGCTCGAACATCTTGCGCACAAGTTTAAGGGTCTTCGCGAAATAGTAGCCGTCGGCTATGCGCTCATCGACGGTGATGCCCAGCTTGATGGTGTTGCGAAGCTCGTAACTGCCGTCCTCCTTGTAGAAGGGACGCATCTTCTTCTCGCTTATCACGACGAAGAACGAATTCGTCCCCCAGTCGAAGAGATGGTGGTAGTCGGCATTGAGCTTGATGCTGCCCAGATTGGTCACGAACACGCTGGAATAGCAAGAATCGTCCTTCGCCAGGGATTTCGGGTAGTGCCCGTGGTATTCCATCCTGTTCAACGTCCAGGCTAGGAAACGGAAAATCGGACGGGGCAGCTTCTGGACCACGTTCAGGACATTGGTGATGCCCTCAGTCTTGTCTTCCTTCCGGACTTTCCTGACATAGTCCTTCACATAGTCATGAACCTGGTCGATCGGCGAACCGCCTTCCCTGTCGAGCACGAACTTGGCTTCGGATTCCTCAGCCGAATCGTTGAACTGGCGCTTCACGACGAAGGATACCTGGATCTTCTTCCTTTCGTAGAAACGGTGACCGGCGATGAAATAGTTCATCTTCGGACGGAGAAGGACCGCCTTGGCCAGGGCGGCGACTATGAAATGGAACCAGGTGTACTTGAAATCCTGGTCGAGGGCATTCTTCTTCGAGAGGAACTTGTCCACTTCGGTCAGGTCGACGACTTCGCTCATGACGGCCTCGTTCTTGGTCCTGGGGCCGAACATGTAGGGCATCATCACGTGGATTGAATCGAGTCCGGAGACATACCACCCGTCATGACGGTCACGACGGTTTTTCTTACGGTTTTCAACGGTTTGCATCAGTCAGCGTCTGTTTTTTCAAAGGCAGGCAAATTTAACAATTCCAAACCAAAACACCACCGGTTTCTACGATTTGTTTCTTATATTTGTAAGGGACGGCTCAAGGGAGAAGCGTGCCGGCCTCTATTGACAATACATTCTGGATATGGACAGACGGAAGTTTTTAAAGGATTCGGCGGCCGTAGCGGCAGCCGGGATGGCCATGGCCGTACCATCGTTCGAAGGGAAGGCTTTCAACTCCGAGGGAAAGGCACTTCACGGCAAGGATGCCCCGGGGATGGACGTCGCATGCGACTTGAAGTTCCGCAAGGACGGGAAATTCAAAGTCCTCCAGCTGACGGACACTCATTACATCTGGGAGGATCCCAGGTCGGACAGGGCATTGGAAAACGTGTGCGCCGTACTCGATTACGAGAAACCGGATTTCGTCATACACACCGGAGACATCGTCTTCGGAACGCCGGCGGAAAAATCGGCGAGGGCCATACTTCAGCCCCTTGTCGACAGGGGCATCCCCTTCGCCGTAGCCATGGGCAACCATGACAGCGACTTCGACCTCACGCGGACTGAGATGTACAAGGTTCTCCGCTCGGTCAAGGGAAACGTCAACACTCCGGACGACAAGGGAATATCAGGCTGCTCCAACGACGTCCTGACCCTCTCCGGCCCGGAAGGGATCGAAAGGGTGTTCTATCTACTCGACTCCGGCAACAGGGCCGAACTCGGCGGCGTCAAGTCCTGGGGATATGTCCACCAGGACCAGATTGCATGGTACAGGGCGCACAGCGCGGCATTCGCAAAGTCTGCGGGCAAACCCGTACCGGCGCTCGCCTTCTTCCATATTCCCGTACCGGAGTTCTTCGATGCCCTTGCCGACAAGGGGAAGGTGATGAGGGGCAACATCGGGGAACATCCCGGCGCCCCCGTCTTCAATTCCGGTCTCTACCTTGCGATGAGGGAGATGGGAGACGTACAGGCTATCGTCAGCGGCCACGACCACAACAACGACTATGTCATGCTCTGGCAGGGTTTCTTCCAGATCTACGGACGTTTTTCAGGCTGCGACACCGTCTACAACGACCTCAAGCCCAACGGTGCACGGGTATTTGAATTCACCCGCGGGGACGACGGATTCCGCACCTGGATACGCCTTTGCGACGGGAGCGTGGAACAGGACCTTTACCTCTATCCGGGAATGAAGAACCTCTCCTCGCCACGGGGATGACGCGCTCCCGCACGGTTTTGGCACGGGAGGTGCTATTACAATCCAGAACAAGTCTGACTCGACATGAACAAACCTTCGTCAACTGCGCGCCTGAAGGATACCGCCATCGTGGTAGCCTGCGCCCTTCTCATAGGCATCAACATAGCAGTCTTCATTTTCTTTCCGGGACTGATGCATCCGGTCGCGATAGTCCTTTCCAATGTGATCACCCTGGTCATCACGGTGCTCGCCTTCTCCCCTGTCAGCAACCTTCTCGGACTCCAGGTCCGCAAGAAGGAGAAGGAACTCCTGGAAAGGCTCAGGGAGCAGCAGGCCCTCGAAGACAAAGTCAGCGAGCTGGAAGTCGAGAACCAGGAACTTTCCTCGCGCCTTGACACCAGGGACCAGACCGCAGGGATGACCCAGGCGCTGAATTATACCTTCAAGCTGGAACAGATGGAATTCGCCAAGAAGGGATACGTCGTCAAGGAAGAGCCGCTGGACAGGCTCGACCCGGCCAGATACAGGCTCCCCGAAATGAACTGGTGGACCGTTTTCATCGGAGAATCAGGCGAAAAGAAGATCCAGTACATCCACAAGTTCTACTACAAGGCCGCCATAGGCATTGATTTCGCCAAGGTAAAGTATGCCCTGGACGGGAACAGGATACTGTTCTGCGGAGTGCGTTTCGACAAGCTGCACGACATCAGCAGCGAACTCAGGCCGGACGAAGGCGACATCGACCGCTGCCACATCATCAGCGTGGACGGCTCCCGCACTGACATAAAGCACGACAAGGCCTTCAACGGCATCAAGAAGACCTACTGCGAAGAACAGGAGCGCGAAGTGAAGGAAAGCCTTGAGAAAGAGGTCGGCAATCTCTGCAACCTCTACACCAACATATTCAGGGACACCATGCAGAAACGGTACCCGCAGGTCGGCTTCGTCGACAGCATCGAAGACAGTACCATGAACTGGTACATACTGAACGGCAACACCAATGCCGGTGTTGCCGAAATAGCTTCAAACATGCTGATGCTCACGAACGTACTGGGAAAGACCCAGTCCGCCGGCGAGATTTCCTTCCCGCAGGCCTGATCACTTGACGAAAGTCGACTCCTTCAGGTACTTGACGCTCCCCTCTACCCTTTCGAACTGCTTTCCGCTGTCGATGTCCTCGACTTCGACGAAGAAATCAGTGCCGCCGTTGGCGTAGAACTGGTCGAATATGTTCTTGAAATTCATCATTCCGGACTGGCCGAGAACGACGCGGTCCTTGATATGGAGCAGCTTGATCCGGTCGGCATGTTCCCTGAGGTACTCTACAGGGTCGTTCTGGCCCATGACCGTCCAGTAGACATCCATCTCGAACAGGACGTTGGCCGGATCGGTGTTGGCAAGGAAGAGGTCGAATATCTTCTCGCCGGGGATGCTGTCGAAAATGGTTCCCAACTGGGCTTTCGTACCTCCGGGGACCACTTTGGCGAATTCCATGTTGTGGTTGTGGTAGCCGAACTTCACCCCGGAGGCTTTCACCACCTCTCCGGAAGCGTTGAGCAGGTCGCAGAAGCTCAGGACTTCCTCCTTGCTCGAAAGGACAGGCATCATGGGTTCGACAAGATAAGGGATCCCCATCTTGGCATGGTCATCGGCCATCTTCTTCCACGACTCCAGGATCGAGGCCTTCAGGCTCTCGGAAAAACGGCCGTCCTTCCCCTTGTTCTCACGTCCGGCGACCCCGGCAAAGAGTTCGGGAGGATTCGCGTGCGAGCTGACGATCTCAAGGCCACAGTCCTCGACGGCTTTCTTGAAATCCATCATGGGGACACCGCCGACCGTACTGTCGGCGACATTGTAACCTGCAAGTTCAAGGGTAGTGAAGCCCATGTCCTTGAGTCTCTTGAGATTGGCAGAGAGGTCACCTGCGTAAAGCTCGGGACCGAGGGAATAGATCTGCAGTCCGATCCTCTTGTCCTTGGCAGCTTCCGAGGCTGCAATCCCGGCGGCGATCTCCTCCGGAGTCCGTTTGTCCTTGGGCGTACATCCGACCATCGCGCCCAGTGCGAGCACCGACGATCCTTTGATAAAGTCTCTTCTGTTGATCATGATATCTGTTTTGTTGATTAGTTTCCAGCGTCGATTGCGAAGTTAAGAAAAAAAGTTCATTTCCAACTAAGGAATCAAATTGCTAACTTAGTCCCCCAAAGAACATCGGACATGATAAAGCACATAGTCATGTGGAAACTGAAGCCGGAGGCTGAGGGCCACACAGCAAAGGAGAACGCATCGTGGATGAAAGAACACCTGGAAGCGCTTCTGGGGACCGTACCGGAGCTGAAGTCATGCCACGTCGGAATCAACATAGGACCCGAAGACAACTGCGAGGCATGCCTGGAGAGCACATTCGAGAGTATGGAAGACCTTGGGAAATACAAAGTACATCCCGAGCACGTCAAGGTCTCTTCCTACTGCAAGCTGGTCCGCGAATCACGGGTCGCCTGCGATTTTGAAATATGAAAAAGGACATGGAAGTCGTCATCCGGGAAGACAACAAGGTTACAGGCGACCTTGTAGTAAAATGCTACGAAGTGGACGCCAACAAGGTCCTGAAGCCGACGGCATTCATGGACATGGCGCAGGAAATGGCCTACCAGGCGGCCGGAGCGATGCACTTCGGCTACGATGAACTGATTTCCCAAGGCATGGCCTGGGTCCTTGCGCGCATGCATTTCCGGTTTGTGGATCCCCCACGGTGGAATGACCGGGTCAGCATCCAGACATGGCACCGCGGTCCGGCAGGGCCTTTCTTCATCCGTGACTTCAAGCTCACCTCCGGGGAGAGGACACTCGTGGAGTGCACCTCATCGTGGGTGGTGATGGATGTTTCCACAAGAAGGATGGCCAGGCCGGAGGACATCCTCCCAACCGAGGGCACAGTCTGCCACGATGTCGCGATCCAGGCCCCTTCTTCCAAGGTGATGATGCCGCGCGGGGTCGAGTCCTTCCCTGCGGGAGTACATAAGGTGGCATATTCAGACATCGACCTGATCGGCCACACCAACAACGCCAGGTATCTCGCCTGGGCGATGGACTGCCTCGACTACCCCACCGGCGGGATAACCGTCAGGGACGTGGAGATCACCTTCCACCATGAGGCGAGGGCCAATGAAAGCGTCACCTTGCGGAAAGCCGTCGTCGAAGAGGATGGCCCCTCCGGCAACGGCTCCACGGCTTTCATAGAAGGCCGTACTGACGAAGCACAGGTCTTCTGCGCAAGGATCAGTTATTTCGTAGCGTCGAGTACGCCACGGAGATAACCTACGGATTCGGCGATCCCTGGATGCGGGTTGTTCCCGTTCTTCTCGAACTCTATGGACACCACGCCCTTGTAACCGATCTTCCGGAGGGCTTTGACTATGGGCTTGAAGTCCATCACTCCCCTTCCCATCTCCCAGGTGGTGCCTTCCTTGCTGGGGGCGGTCTCATCCTTGATGTGGATGTCGTAGATCCACTTGCTGTACTTCTTGAGTATCTTGGCGTTGTCCTGGTCGAGACGGAAAGTGTGGCCCATGTCCAGGCAGCATCCTACCCCAAGTTCAGGGTCTTTCACCATCTCGACTATCTTATAGATGTCAGGGAAGGCGGCACCGTCGGGTCCGTGGGTATGGATCGCGACCTTTATGCCTGTCTCGCGTACCTTCTCGATCACATAGCCGATAAGCTCATAATCAGGCACTCCGATGAACATGGTCGACCCGTAGCGGCCTGCATAGGCGAAAGCCCGGTCGACCTCGGCCACCGATTTCATGTAAATGGGGCCGAGGATATAGCCTTCGACTCCGTAGCTGGCGCATTTGGCCTTGAACTGGTCCATCTGTTCCTTGGTGGAATCGAGGGGAAGCCACCAGTCCTTTACCGAGAAATACTTGACACCCATCGAGGAGATCATCTGGAGGGTCTGGTCGATGTCGAAGTTCCTGTAGGAGAAACCGGCGATACCGATCTTGATGTCTTCTGAACCGCGGGCACCGCTTACCATCTGTGCGTTAGCCTGCAAGGCGACGGCCATGACAGCCAGGATAACAATCAGTCTTTTCATCTTTCTGTACAATTGTTTTACAAAAAACAGCCCCGCTGGCGAGGCCGGCAATTATTCCGAAGAAGGTAATATGGAAACATCCACGTCACGGAGAACGTCCTCGTCCGACATTGCCTTGGGGTTGGTTCCCTCGACACCCTGTGGGACAGGCATGCCCAGAAGCGCGAACAACTGCTCCCAGTAGACGGGGAGGTTGCCGTCGGAATCTTTGAAATTCATCGGGCTGGACTTGAAAAGGAACTTGCCTTCGGCTGTCACATAACTGTCACGTACCAGCTCGCTGCAATAGAGAGAATCGTCATCCGGAAGGAAGGCACGGTCATAGGTACGCCCCAGGTACTTCCGGGCGTTGGCGACAAAGTCGGCAGCATGGCTGTCGTCTTTCAGCCTCTTGACCATAAAGACGGGATAGGAACCATCCTTAAGCGTGAAATCGACAAGAAAGGAGTCCAGCGGATAACGCGCCACTCCGCGCTTGATGGTCGCATCGATTATCCACCTGCCGGCGGAATCGACGTCGGCGATGGCTACATGGATGATGTTGAGCATGTCGGGAGAGCAGGTGGCAGACGAAATCGCAGAATCCATGGACTCGGGATCAAGGCTGTAGCCGGGGTCAAGCCCGACGAATACGAGGTCGCCGGTCTGTAGACGGTCCACCTTGGCCTGACGGCAGGACGCCACCAGGACGGCCAGCAATGCCGCCGCAAGGATAGGGAAAGAAAGTTTCATGTGCGAAATTTAACCAATCCGGACGTCAAACACAAGGAAACGCCGATAAAAAAACGCCCGCAAGGGATGCCTCTACACCAGCAGGGCGGTAATGTGGAAGCCGACCCATGCGGCCACCCATGCAACGGCTATCGTATAGGCGCAGATTGCGACAGCCCATCCCCACTTCCCCGTTTCATTCTTGATTGCGACGAAAGTGGCGATGCACGGGAAATAAAGGAGGATGAAGATCATGAACGCCACGGCGGCCGGAAGGGAAACCGAACGGCGCAGGGCAGCCTGGAGCTGGGTGTCGTCCATTTCCTGGGCCGGTTCAACCACGGCATCGGGACCTGGTGCGGATCCGTCCTGCGCTGCAACGGCGGAATTCGGGGCATCCGAAGCATACATCACTCCGAGAGTACTGACTACCAACTCCTTGGCGACGACGCCAGAGAGCAGGGATATGTCCATCTTCCAGGTGAAACCGAGAGGCTCGAGTGCGGGAGAGACCGCCTTCCCGAGCATCCCGATATAGGAATGCTCCTGCTGGTATTCGGCTCCCTTGGATGAACGCGGGAAATATCCAAGGCACCAGATGATAACCGAACCGATGAGTATGGTGGTTGCCATCTTCTGGAGATACTGTTTCCCCTTCTCCCACGTGTGGCGCCAGACCGCCTTCCCGGTAGGCACCCGGTAGGGCGGGAGTTCCATCACGAAAGGAAGGTCGTCATCCTTGACGAAACGGCTGAGGACAAGGGCGGAGAGGATGGCGAGGACGACTCCCAGCAGGTAGATGCCCAGAAGGGCCAGGGCCGAATGGTGAGGAACGAAGGCCCCGGCAAGCAGCACGAATATAGGGAGTCGGCCGGCACATGACATGAATGGTATTATGGCTATCGTTATGAGCCGGCTCTTTCGACTCTCTATCGCCCTGGTGGCCATGATGGCGGGTACGTTGCAGCCGAAGCCCATCACCATGGGTATGAATGATTTGCCGTGAAGGCCGATGCGATGCATCAGCTTGTCTACTATGAAGGCTGCCCTGGCCATATAGCCGGTGTCCTCCATGATCGAGAGGAAGAAATAGAGTATCAGGATGTTCGGAAGGAACACCAGGACACTCCCCACCCCCGCGATCACTCCGTCGACCACGAGGTCCTTGAGCCAGCCCTCCGGCATCAGCCCGGCTACCAGCCCTCCGAACTTGCCGACCAGCCAGTCGATCCAGTTCATGGGATAGTCCCCCAGGGTGAAGGTAGCCTGGAAGATTATGTAGAGGAGCAGGATGAATATCGGATAGGCCGCCCACTTGTTGGTGACCACCGAATCGATCTTCTCGGTAACCGACTTCCTGCCAACAGGCTCGGTGTACCTGAGATATGTCTTGGACAGTATGTCGTGTATCCTCGAATAACGTTCGTCCACATCGTTGTCGGCTGTCTTGTCGGCAAGGATGCCGTCGACTGAGACCTCCTCCGGAGCCGGAGTCTCCTCGAAGACCTTTATGACAGTGTCAAGAAGCTGCGGCACGCCGGTGCCCGTACGTCCTACGGTCGGGCAGACGGGAACACCGAGAAGGTGGCCAAACTGCTTGATGTCGAGCTTGTCGCCGCGTGACTTGAGCTCATCGTACATGTTCAGGGCCATAACCACCCTAAGATTCATGTCGATGACCTGGGTGGTAAGGTAGAGGTTCCTTTCCAGGTTGGAAGCATCCACGACATTGACAACCACGTCAGGGACATTCTGGGTCAGGTTCTGGCGGACGTATTTCTCCTCGGGGGAATATGCGGAGATGGAATAAGTACCCGGCAAGTCGATGAAAACGAACCTGTAGCCCTTGTAATCGAAGCGGCCTTCCTTTGCGTCGACGGTCACTCCGCTGTAGTTGCCGACATGCTCATGGCTGCCGGAGGCGATGTTGAAAAGGGAGGTTTTCCCACAGTTCGGATTTCCGACGAGGGCGACACGTATTTCCTTGCTGGAAATACGGTTGGCTTCTTCCTCCGGGACGACATCGATCAGTTCAGCCTCGGAACGCCGCAGGGAAACGCGATAACCAAGTATCTCATATTCAATGGGATCCTTAAGGGGAGCATTCATCACCACCTTTACCTTCTTCCCGGTGACGAAACCCATCTCAATGAGCCTTTTCCTGAAAGCCCCTTCACCGCGCACCTTGAAGATGACTGCGGTCTCGCCTGTCTTAAGATCCGATAATTTCATCGGGTGCAAAATTACATGTTCTGCACCGTAATGTCAATAGCTATTTATTGGGATATGATGGCGGGAAACGCTGACCCTATCCGACTGTTCCCATGTCGATCAGGTTGTTCAGGATGGCATAGACGGTAAGGCCGGCGACGGTCTTGATCCCCGTCTTGCGGGTGATGTTCTTCCGATGGGTTATTACGGTGTAGATGGAGAGGTTGAACTTGTCGGCGATCTCCTTGCTGAGCATGCCCTGGGCCACGCAGACAAGGATGTCCTTCTCCCTGGCGGAAAGTTCCGTGCCTTCCGCCGAACCGTCCGGCTGATGTGCGAGCATGACGGCACGGAGCTTCCGGACGATGACGGCGGGCTCGTCGTACAGGGACACCGTCCCGTCGTAGTGCCTGAGTATGTCCTCAGTCACTGCCGGTCCGTCGAGCGCCACCACCGCAGGGTCGCATTCTACGGAGATTATGTTCTTCCCTTCCTTCCTGGTCCGGAAATCGAAAACGATCGGATCTACTATAAGCAGGTCGCACTGGAGAGTCCTGAGCCTGGCCTCGGTCGCCCTGGAATATTCATGGAGGTTCTCCTTCACAAAGAATTCGCTGTGGGCCGACAGGATGGAGGAAAGGCCTGTCGCTATGATGTCCGAGGGTATGATCAGGGTGACGTTCTTTCTACTTTCCATGTTTCTCCAATCTCGTAACTATAGGGACAAGAACATTGTTTTCCACATAAGTGTGGTGCCGCAAGTCATCCTGGAGCTGGTAGATCGAGAACAGCACCCCGGTCTTGACCGTGTTGTCACACTCGGACGGAAGATACTTCATCACGATGTTCTTCATGTCTTCGAGCTTCTCCTCGACGTTTTCATGGTGCTCCTCGAACTGGGTTATGGAGTAGTCCCCCGAATATGGCGACGACTCGTCCATAAGGGATCTCACATAGGTGAACACGTTGTCTTCTTCGTAGGCGAAATGCTTGCCCAGTTCCTCACGGTAGTCCAGGAAGAACCTGAGTATCACCTTCTTCTGGTGCTCGTCGCAAGGTGCGGTGAGCAGGTCGAAGCCCTTTTCCAGGCTGCGGAGGGCACGGCCCGTGTAATAGAGATGGGAATTGTGGAGATAACGAATTATGTCATTGATATTTCCGCATGCGATGTCGGACACGGACGGGACATAGTCGGCAAAGGTATAGACATTGCAAACCAGAAGGAATGTATGTGCGTCGATGCCGCATTTCCTGCATGCATCGGCAACAGGCATGTTAGCATGCTTGAGGTCGACACCCAGCCTGGGAAGGACAAGGAGGAGGCTGTAGTTGATGTCCACAAGGTCGGACACCTTCATCTCCAGGGTAAAAATCTCTTTCATGTCAGATGATTTCGATTATCGAAGAGAAACCGGTTATGTCGAAGACTTCCCTGACCTGCGGCTGCATGTTTCGCAGCACAAGGCGCCCGCCCCTGGCCTTTATGCTCTTCTGGAGCATGAGGAAGACCCTGAGTCCCTGGCTGGAAGTGTAGTCCAGGCCGGAACAGTCGAAGTCCATATGAGTGGCATCTCCCTCGAAAAGTGGTTCAAGGTCTTTTTGGAACGCTGCCGCCGTGGTGGTGTCGATGCGGCCCTCGACTTTGACGAGGATCTTCCCGTCCTCACTGTTTATCGTTACTTCCATCCTTCTTGATGTTTATCGTCATGGAAAAATGATTGCAGCCGTGCGAATATTCATAATTCACCGAATCCATCAGTTTCTTGCACATGAATATCCCGAGTCCGCCCACGGGGCGCTCCTCGACTCCAAGGGTTATGTCCGGATCCTCGACGTCAAGGGGGTTGAACCTGACGCCGGCGTCCTTGAAGGAGATCGTGAGGATTCCTTCGTCATCCACGTGGGTCGACACTTCGATGAACCCATTGCCGTTATTGTAGGCATAGTTCACTATGTTGACGACTATCTCCTCGGTACAGAGCATTATCCTGTAGCGCAGGGACTCGTCGTCCGGGATGTCCGGACTCGTCATCACGGCATCGATGATCTGGGCGGACTTGCCCGCAACTGGTACTATCCTGGTGGTCATGGTACTGCAAATATAGCAAAAAACGCCTTCGCCCACCCGCTGCTGCGAATTATTCGCCGGAAAGTTCAAGCATCTTGCGGGCGGCGACGATGGCGCTGTTCCTGATTATCTCCGGACATGGGCGCCTGCGATAGAAGTCTGCGGTACGCTCCGAAGGCACAGGCGAGACAGTCCCCCGGCCTCCGGCCTGCCCGAGGCCGAGAAGGTCGCGGCAGACTATGCTGCCTCCGTTGAGCTCCCTGAAGCCGTCGGCCATCTCCTGTACCAGGGCGTAATTGGCCGCGCGATCCTCCCTGACGGTGGAGGAAGCCGGCCGGAGGAAACCGGCCAGGATGACATCCGCGCTGAAACTGCCGCATACTTCCCTCATCCGTGCCATGCCGCCTCCGAAACCGGAGCCGACGACTTTCAGCAGACCGCTGTCGGCCATGCCGTTTTCCTCAAGGACATCGGCGAAGGCGAGCAGCACCGCCTGGCAGCAGTTGTAGCCGCGAAGGAAATAGTCCCTGGCAGCGTCCCCGCGGCTCTCGGGCGAAAAATCGGAAGGTAGTTTCATGTAAGTCGAAAAACAACGGGCGATGGCACAACTGTCACCGCCCGGATTGTCATTGAATGGATCCTTTATCCTACTGAAGGGCCTGTGCGACTGCAACTGCGACAGCCACCGTTGCACCTACCATGGGGTTGTTGCCCATTCCGAGGAATCCCATCATCTCCACATGGGCGGGGACTGAAGAGGAGCCGGCGAACTGGGCGTCGGAATGCATGCGGCCAAGGGTGTCGGTCATGCCATAGGAAGCGGGGCCGGCGGCCATGTTGTCCGGATGGAGGGTACGGCCTGTGCCGCCGCCGGAAGCGACGGAGAAATACTTCTTGCCTGCAAGCAAACGCTCCTTTTTGTACGTTCCCGCGACAGGATGCTGGAAACGGGTAGGGTTCGTGGAGTTGCCGGTGATGGAGATGTCGACGTTCTCTTTCCACATGATGGCCACGCCTTCGCGGACATCGTCAGCACCGTAGCAGCGGACACCGCCACGGACACCGTCGGAGTACTTGGTCTCACCGACGACGTTTACCTCACCGGTGTTATAGTCGAACTGAGTCTGGACATAGGTGAAGCCGTTGATCCTGGAGATGATCTTGGCTGCATCCTTGCCCAGGCCGTTGAGGATGACGCGCAGAGGCTTGCGGCGGACCTTGTTGGCCATCTCCGCGATCTTGATCGCGCCTTCAGCGGCTGCATACGACTCATGTCCCGCAAGGAATGCAAAGCACTCGGTCTCCTCGCTCAGAAGCCTGGCGGCAAGGTTGCCGTGCCCGAGGCCGACCTTGCGGTCGTCTGCGACGGATCCGGGGATACAGAAGGCCTGGAGGCCCTCACCGATGGCCTCGGCAGCCTCGGCGGCGGTCTTCACTCCTTTCTTGATGGCGATGGCTGCACCGACGACATATGCCCACTTGGCATTCTCGAAGCAGATTTTCTGAGTGTCCTCACACATCTTGTAAGGATCGATTCCCTTGGCGTCGCAGATGGCCTTTGCCTCCTCGATGCCGGATATTCCGTAATTGTTGAGAGCGGCGTTGATCTTGTCGATCCTGCGCTCGTAGCTTTCAAAAAGTGCCATGTTTCTTACTCTTTACGTGGATCTATGTACTTGACTGCGTCTGCGAAGCGGCCATAGGTCCCCTTCGACTTCTCGATGGCCTCGGGGCCGGTGGCTCCCGCCTTGAGGGCGTCCATGAGCTTACCGAGGTTGACGAATTCATAACCGATGACCTCGTTGTTCGCATCCAGGGCCATCCTGGTGCAATAACCCTCGGTCATTTCGAGATAGCGGCTGCCCTTGAGCTTTGTACCGAACATGGTACCGACCTGGCTGCGGAGGTTCTTGCCCAGGTCTTCCAGTGAACCGCCTATGGCAAGGCCGCCCTCGGAGAAGGCGGACTGGGTGCGGCCGTAGACGATCTGGAGGAACAGTTCGCGCATGGCGGTGTTGATGGCGTCGCAGACAAGGTCGGTGTTGAGGGCTTCGAGAAGGGTCTTTCCGGGAAGGATCTCGGAAGCCATGGCTGCGGAATGGGTCATGCCCGAGCAACCGATGGTCTCGACGAGCGCCTCTTCGATGATTCCGTCCTTGACATTGAGGGTGAGCTTGCAGGCTCCCTGCTGGGGAGCGCACCAGCCGATACCATGGGTAAGGCCGGATATGTCCTTGATTTCTTTGGCGTGCACCCACTTCCCTTCCTCAGGGATGGGCGCATTGGCGTGGTTGGCGCCTTTGGCGACACAGCACATCTGCTGCACTTCTTTTGTGTAAATCATGATATATCAGATAATACTAATGTAGTTTCTCATGAAACGGGAGACAAAATTACTCATTTTTTTGAAAACAAATGCTATATTTGTGCTTTGACAAGGATTAGCAGCCACAGACAAGGATGAGGAAACTCCTCAACAACATAGTAGTCAAATACCTTACCTTCTCCGCCTCGACCCTGATAGGTACTGCGGTAGACTTCGTGGTGCTCTGGATATGCGCCCACGGCCATTTCGAGGGCTCATATGTCGGAGAATACATAATCTCCCCTGCGATATCCTTCGAATTCGCCACTGTCGCGAACTTCACCGTAGCATATTTCTTCATCTGGAAGGACAGGATCTCGAAGAGGTCCACGAAGTCCTACATCAAGCATTTCCTCGGCTACAACATCTCCTGCATCGGAGCCTTCCTCATCAAGATGGGCTTCCTGCTCCTCACCCAGTGGGTGGTCAAGCGCTTCGGGGTGGACCTCGACGTGCTGTGGTGCAACTTCATAGCCCTCAATTTCTCCGGCTTCTTCAACTTCTTCATGAACGAGAACGTAGTGTTCCGCAAGAAAAAGATAGAAGGTCCGGAAATCGGGACGACCATCTCCGACCCATCGGCGGCCGAGGCCATGCAGGACAGTCCCGAGGCCGTAAAGGAAGAAGCGGAAAGGGAAAAGCCGGCGGAGACACTGTCCGGCAGCAACGCAGGGACGGCCGGAATCCAGTCAGACGACAACTTTTAGAGAACTAGAGAATATGGATCCAAGAGCAGAAAGGATATACAAAGCTGCAGGTTTCGTGAAGGGAATCCTCGACGGAGCCTCACTGCAGCCAATGGTCGGCATCGTCCTGGGAAGCGGCCTGGGCAAGCTCGCCGACAAGATCGAGAATCCCGTGACCATTCCCTACAAGGACATCCCCGGTTTCCCTGTCTCCACGGCCATCGGCCACAAAGGGAATTTCATCGCAGGGACTCTCGGCGGCAAGACGGTTATCGCCATGCAAGGCCGGATCCACTACTACGAAGGCTACGACATGGATTCGGTGGTCCTTCCGATAAGGATGATGAAGGTCCTGGGAATCAAGTACCTCTTCGTGTCGAATGCCGCCGGAGGAGTCAACCGTGGCTTCCACACCGGCGACCTGATGATAATCACCGACCACATCAACATGCTCCCGAACCCGCTGATCGGTCCTAACCTCGAAGAATTCGGCCCGAGGTTCCCGGACATGACGAGGCCGTACGATCCCGCGCTGGTCGAACTGGCCGTCAAGGTCGCCGGCCGGATGGGAATCCCAGTCCGTAAAGGAGTGTATCTCGGATGTACCGGTCCCACGTACGAAACCCCTCACGAATACAAGTTCTACAGGGTCATCGGATCCGATGCGGTCGGGATGTCGACCGTCCCTGAAGTGATAGTCGCCCGCCATTCGGACATCCCCGTGTTCGGCATGTCAGTCATCACCGACGTCGCCCACGACGACATGGAGGATGACTATGTGACCGACGGATTCGAGATCGTCAAGCAGGCCGACATAGCCGCCACGAAGATGTCCGCCCTGTTCGAAGGAATCATCAAGGAGCTGTAACGGCAATCCCCGGGACATGGACTCACCTATCATCAAAGACCCCGCAGGGTACGGCCTGGACCTCCATTGCACGTCCGTCCTTGAAGATTATTGCCGCCGCATCCCGTCCCTGATGAGGCTCCAGGAGACAGTGATGGGCATGATAAGGTCCAGTCTCGACGGACACAACCTCCTTGTCGCCGGCCTGGAATCAAGGATCAAGACCGAGGACAGCCTCGCAGGCAAACTGAAATCCAAGGGCAGCAAGTACACTTCCCTGTCGGACATAACCGACATCCTGGGCGCCCGCATCATAACCTTCTACAGCGACGACGTGGACAAGGTCGCCGCCTTGATGGAGCAAGTGTTCGTGATAGACTGGGAGAACAGCGTGGACAAGAGGCAGTCCCACGACCTGGACTCGTTCGGATACATGTCACTCCACTACATCTGCACTCTTCCGGAGTCCTTCCGCGACGACGAGTTTCCCGGACTGCGCTCCATCCGCTTCGAAGTCCAGATGAGGAGCCTGCTGCAGCATGCATGGGCGAACCTCAACCACGACAGCGGCTACAAGTCGGGGATAGAGATACCCAGGCAGTACCTCAGGAAATTGTCGAGGCTCGCAGGCATCCTGGAACTGGCCGACGAAGAGATTTCCGCCGTCAGGAACGAGACCACGGACTACCGCAGGAAGGTCCGTTCCCTGGTAGGCAGCGGAGATTTCGACCAGGTACAGCTCGATGGAGAATCATTCAGGAGCTACCTTGAAATCAACCCGTTCAGTGCATTGACCGAAAGGATCGCTGCAATCAACCAGGCCGAAGTGGTGGACACTTCGCTGATGCCTTTCCTGCCGGTGTTCCTGATACTTGGCTGCAAGACCCTCGGAGACGTGGAGGCAATCCGCCTGGAATGCACGGAAGACGCGTTCAGGCTCGCCGTCCACGAGTTGGGAAGCACCGACCTGGACATCATCTCCGCCTCTGTCGGAGTCCAGAACATCTGCCTGGTCAAGGCGGCGTCTAAAGGAGCCGGGGAAATGTTCATCGAATGGATATTCGACCGGCTGTACGGGAAACCGGGCAACAACAAGGCCGCAGCCAGACGGACCCTCGAGCATCTTGAAAAACTCAATATTACCAAGTAAACCGATGATGGGAAGCAAAATGGAGGGTTCGCAGGAAAGGAAAACGCCCGAGCGCATCGACTTGGGCGGATACATCCGCAGCGGCGAGGGGTTCACGGCCGAAAGCTACGACTCCCTGGACGGCCGCTCGATGCTCAAGCTCTACAAGGCTTTCGTCCCGGAAGAAGTGGCCTGGAGGGAACTCCGGGTGGGACTCGCACTCGAAAAGTCAGGGATACGGACCCCGCGGGTCAGGAGGATCGTCACAGACGGCGAACGCCTGGGAGTCGAATTCGAGCGCATATTCCCAAAGGTTTCATTCGCCCGCGCGATCGCCGATTCTCCCGGCAAGGCCGATGAATATGCCGTACGCTTCGCACATGCTGCCAGGAAGCTGCACTCAACCCCCTGCGACAAGGAAGTGTTCCCGCCGGTAAAGGACTTCTTCAGAGGCTGCATCGAGGCGAACGGCTATTTCACTCCAGAAGAGAAGTCAGTCATGCGCACCTTTCTGGAAACCATGCCTGATGCCGGGACCTGCCTCCACGGCGACCTTCACTTCGGGAACCTGATAACGGACGGGAAGGAAGACATCTGGATCGACATGGCCGATTTCCGCCATGGAAGCCCGCTGTTCGACCTTGCAATGATGTACCACATAGCGAGGAACAACTCCGAAGATTTCAACAAGGCTGTCTTCCATGCTCCACAGGATACCATCGTCCGTTTCTGGGAAACCTTCCTGCGGGAGTACCTCGCAAGCCCGTCTCCCCTGGAGGGACTTTCCCCGGCCGAGGCAGAGGAGGTCCTCAAGCCTGTCAGCGCCCTTTACATGGTGTATTTCAGTACGAGGAACCCTCTTCCCAAGGAACATGAGGCCTACATTCGGACATTCCTCTTAAACGGCAGCACCAGATGAAAAAGCGCCGCGGGACGTCATTCTCCACCAGGATCGCCCTCAACTTGGTCGGGATGGTCACGATCCTTTTCCTCGTACTCATGGCGGTGGTCGGCGTGAATTCGAGGAAGGCAATGAGCACTCAGGCCGAGAAAACAGCGATGCTGATGCTCGAATCTTCAATCGGGAAGATCGAAAGGATCATCGAAAGGGTACATGGTTCCCTTGTCTCGACATCATGGATGGTCCTTGACAACCTCGACGGCAAGGATGAACTGTTCAGGATCACAAGCAGGACGGTCGAGGAAAGCGAAGAGATAGACGGGTGCGCGATAGCCTTCCGCGAGGGAGCCTTCCCCGGAGAGGAAAGATTCTGCCCCTACTCATGGTACGACGAGTCCGGATGCCATTCAAAGCGTCTCGACTCCGATGAATACAATTACACCGAGAAGAGCTGGTTCACCTCGGTGATGCAAAGCGGCCGGGAATCCTGGAGCGAACCTTACTATGACCTTGAAGGCGGCGAGATGCTGATGACGACGTACAGCTATCCCCTGATTGACGAAGGCGGCGAAATCATAGCCGTCCTCACCGCGGATGTCAGGGTAGACATGCTTTCCGATCTGATCGACTCCCTGAAGCCTTACCCCAATTCGATGACCATGCTGGTCACCAAGGACGGGACGGTGATTGCCTCGAACCTGAAGACCAAGGACGACGAAGTGCCTGTGACACTGTTCTCCATCCCTCAGATTTCCGAGACCGAGGCCGGGATCCAGGTAGCCCGCTCCATCCTGGAAGGCCGCAGCGGCTCCTCGGTGATTGAGGGCAAGGATGGAGAGCGCCAGTTCGTATGCTACGGTTCGATGTCCAACGGATGGGCTGTCGCCCTTGTCAACAGCTACGATGACATCCTCTCCCCCCTTATAAGGATGCAACTCCTCCTGAGCCTTGTAACTCTCCTCGGAATCATGGTCCTGGGATTCCTGTGCTACTACATCCTGAGGCGCATGACCGTTCCGCTGAAGGACTTGACCCATTCAGTACAGCAGATTACCGACGGGAACTTCGACGCAAGCCTGCCCCAAGTAAGCCATGACGATGAGTTGAAGCGGCTGAGGGATTCATTCGGATTCATGCAGCAGTCCCTGAAGGCCTACATAGATGACTTGAAGGTATCGACCGCAGCGAATGAAAGGTACCGGAGCGAACTTAGTATCGCCAGGGCCATACAGATGGGCATGCTTGAAAAGGACTTCCCCCATGAAGGCCCCATCGACGCGCAGGCGACGAGCTGTCCGGCCAAGGAAGTCGGCGGCGACCTCTACGACTTCTATATTAAGAACGGCAAAGCCTATTTCGCGATCGGAGATGTGTCAGGCAAGGGAATCCCTGCCTCCATTTACATGGCACTGACCAAGAGTGCATTCAGATTCGTCTCCGGGATGGTGGACATCGATGGTGCATTGGCCAAGATCAACAACAACCTCACCCACAACAACCGGGAAGCCATGTTCGTGACGCTGTTCCTCGGGTCCCTGGACCTTGGGACCGGTGTCCTTGACTACTGCAATGCCGGACATCCCCCGGTCCTTGTCGTCGAGCCCGGAGGCAAAGCCTCCTTCCTCGAGACCAAGCCCAACCTTGCGGCCGGACTGGTCAACGCCTTCCACTATGAACCGCAAAGGGTCACGCTGAAGCCGGGGACGAAGCTCGTCCTCTACACCGACGGGGTCACCGAGGCCGAGAACATGGACATGGAACAGTTCGGCAGCGAAAGGCTGTGCCGGTGGGCTGACGAATGCATGACCGACGGTATCTCCGCACAGGAAGCCACCGAATCGCTCATGAAGGCCGTTTCGGATTTTACCGGCAACATAGACCAGAACGACGACATCACCATCATGACCGTCGCCTTCAATCCATCCTGACGCCACCCTCTCCCTTTCTGACGATCACGACGAAAAATCGATAATTCGGAAATAAATCGAAAGATTATTGCGAATTATCAATATTTTTTGTAACTTGAGGCCGTAATAACACGAAAACTTTTTAACCATGGCAGAGAAATACCTCCTACTCGGCGACGAGGCGCTTGCACTCGGAGCCCTGCATGCCGGGATTTCAGGAGTCTACGCCTATCCGGGAACTCCGTCCACCGAGATAACGGAGTTCATACAGAGGCATCCCCTGACCCGCGCACGCGGAATACACAGCGACTGGTGCACGAATGAAAAGACAGCGATGGAAGCCGCGCTTGGCGTCTCCTTCGCGGGCAAGCGCTCGCTCGTCTGCATGAAACACGTAGGCATGAACGTCTGCGCCGATGCATTCGTGAATTCGGCAGTCACGGGAGCAAACGGCGGGCTTGTGATAGCAGCCTGCGACGATCCGTCGCAGCATTCCTCCCAGAACGAACAGGACTCGCGGTTCTACGCATCTTTCGCAATGATGCCCTGTTTCGAGCCCTCAAGCCAGCAGGAAGCCTATGACATGGTCCGTGAAGCATTCGACTACTCGGAAGCCAACCACATCCCGGTCCTCATGCGCCTGACGACCAGGATGGCCCATTCAAGGGCGGTGGTTCAGCCCTGGGAAGGCATCAGGGAAGAGAATCCCATGCACTTCCCCGCCCCTGGACGGGAAAAGTTCTGGGTCACCCTCCCGGGCATTTCCCGCGCAAGGGTCAAGGAACTGGCTGAAGAGCAGGATAAGTTCCGCAAGGACTCGGAGGTATCCGAGGACAACTCCTTCTGCGACGCTCCGGACCACTCGCTCGGAATAGTGACCTGCGGAATCGCCTACAACTACCTGATGGAGAACTATCCGGAAGGATGCCCCCATCCCCTTCTGAAAGTCACCAGGTACCCCTTCCCGAGCGGACTGCTTGAAAAGATGGCCCGCATCAGCAAGACCGTACTGGTGATAGAGGAAGGCCAGCCCCTGGTCGAAGAAAGGCTGAGGGGTCTCCTCTACGATGATGAGAAGGGCAATGGATTCATCAAGGTCAAGGGAAGGCTGGACGGGACACTGCCAAGGACCGGCGAACTGAATCCCGACCTCGTCCGGGAAGCCCTCGGCATTCCCGGAGGACCGGTCCACGCCAAGTCCGACGTGACGGTGCCGCGTCCCCCGGCTCTCTGCCAGGGCTGCGGCCACAGGGACTTTTACACAGCACTCAACGCAGTCCTCGCCAAGTATGACGGGGCAAAGGTCTTCGGCGACATCGGGTGTTACACCCTCGGCTACATGCCGCCTTTCCATGCGATCCATTCATGCGTGGAGATGGGAGCCTCGCTGACGATGGCCATTGGGGCGGCCAATTCGGGAGTCTGGCCCTCCGTCGGAGTCATCGGGGACTCTACCTTTACCCACAGCGGCATGACCGGCCTTCTGGATGCGGTCAACTCGAACGCCGACATCACGCTCTGCATCTCCGACAACCTGACCACCGGCATGACCGGAGGACAGGACTCGGCCGGAACCGGCAAGCTGGAAAAGATCTGCGAAGCCATCGGTGTGGACCCCTGCCACATCCGCACGGTCATCCCCCTTCCGAAGAACTACCCCGACATGGAGCGCGTGATCGAAGAGGAGATCAACTACCATGGGGTTTCAGTAGTAATATGCAGGCGTGAATGCATACAGACCGCAAAACGGCATGCAGCCCAGAATAAACAGACGAAGAAATGAAAAAGGACATCATACTTTCAGGCGTCGGAGGGCAAGGCATCCTCTCGATAGCCACGGTAATCGGCAGTGCCGCCCTTGAACAGGGCCTCCACCTCAAACAGGCAGAGGTCCACGGGATGAGCCAGCGCGGAGGCGACGTACAGAGCAACCTCCGGCTTTCCACCGGGACCATATTCAGCGACCTCATCCCCATGGGCGGATGCGACATGATCGTCTCGCTCGAGCCGATGGAAGCCCTCAGGTACCTTCCATGGCTTTCAAAGGACGGATGGGTGGTCACCGGTACCACGCCGCTAGTGAACATACCGGACTATCCCCCCATGGAGAGAATCATGGAAGCCCTTGGCAGGGTGCCGAACCTTGTGACGGTGGACTGCGAGGCCATAGCCAGGCAGACCGGTTCTCCGAGAAGCGCCAACATGGTGCTTCTGGGTGCATGCGCCGGCGTGATGGGCATCCTCGGCCCGGAAAAGCTCAGGGACGGCATCAGGAATGTTTTCGCAAGGAAGGGTGAAGCGGTCGTGGAGGCAAACATCGCCGCCTTCGATGCCGGGTTGGAAGAATCCAAAAAGACTACGGAATGAAAGCGATAAGCAAGGAAACATTCAACGGCGTCCTCAAGGGCATGGACATCGCCGACATTTCGCGTGCCACCATAAGGCAGTGCGTGAACGCAACCCAGGAACTTGAAAGGATCTCCGGAGAGAAGTACGTCCACCTGGAATTCGGAGTACCCGGAATCAAAGCTTCGCAGATCGGAATCGACATGCAGAAGGAAGCGCTGGACGCCGGAATAGCGTCGGTCTATCCTCCTACAGGAGGCATCCCTGAATTCAAATGGAACGCCTCCGCCTTCATCAAGGCGTTCATCGGTGTGGACATCTTCCCGGACAGCATAATCCCCACCGTGGGGTCGATGCAGGGCTGCTTCAACCTCCTGCTCGAGTGCTCGCAGCTCCACAAGGACCGGAAGGCAGTGATCTACATAAGTCCCGGATTCCCCTCACACTATCTCCAGGCCAAGATCCTAGGCCTCGAGGCTCGCACCTTCGACATCTACGACAACAGGGGCGACAAGCTCGGAGCGAAGCTCGAGGAACTCCTCTCCGACGGGAAGGTATGCGCCATCGTGTATTCCAATCCCAACAACCCCTCCTGGGTATGCCTGACCGAAGATGAACTCCGCACCATCGGAGAAGTCTGCACTCGCCACGACGTGATAGCCCTCGAGGACATGGCCTATCTCTGCATGGACTTCCGCAGCGACCGCTCGGTACCTTTCAGCGCCCCCTACCAGCCGACGGTGGCAAGATACACCGACAACTACGCACTGATGCTGTCTGCGTCCAAGATCTTCAGCTATGCCGGAGAAAGGATAGGACTTGTAGCCATCTCGAACAAACTCTACGCGCGCGAGTATCCGCGGCTTCATGAGCAGTACGGACTGTCCCGGTTCGGGGACAACTTCGTCCTGACCTTCATCTACGTCAACTCGTCGGGATGCTCCCGCTCAGCCCAGAACGCCATGTCCGCGATGATGGAGGCCTCCGTCAGCGGGAGGTACGACTTTGTCGCCGAGCTCAGGGAATATGAACGCAGGGCGCACAAGGCAAAGGAGATATTCTTCAAGCACGGCTTCTCACTGGTTTACGACAAGGACATGGGCCAGGACGTCAGCGACGGCTTCTTCTTCACCATGGGCTACGAAGGCATGTCCGGAAGCAGGATGCTGTCCCTGCTGATGCGGTGCGGGATAGGCGCGATAACCCTGAATGCGACAAGGAGCAGGCAGGAAGGCATCCGCGTCTGCGTGTCGATGCTCAACGGCGAGGAGGACTTCCGCAAACTGGACGAGCGGCTTGGCATGTTCACGGACCTGCTCGAAGAAGAAAACGAATCAGAAGCACAGGACAAATGAATTACGTTTCAGCCGACGAGGCGATGACCCTCGTAAAGTCAGGGGACTGGGTGTTCTTCCAAGGAAGCACCTCTGTCCCGGTCATACTCCAGGAAGCCCTTGCCCGCAGGCATGAAGACCTTCGCGACGTCAAGATCGTCTCAGGCTTCAACGTAACCAAGGGCACGGCTCCGTTCTGCAAGCCGGAGTACAGGGATTCATTCGAGGTGAACAGCCTCTTCCTCTGCGCGGACCAGCGTGAATATGTCGCCCAGGGCTACGGAAGCCTCATACCGGGCTTCCTGAGCGACCTTCCCAAACTGATACGACGCCGCGAGATTCCGATAGATGTCGCCTGCATAAACTGCTCCCTCCCCGACGAGGACGGCTACTGCAGCTACAACATATCCGCAGACCTTGCCCAACCAGCAGTGGAAACGGCCAGGGTCGTCATCGCGCAGGTGAACAAGAGCATCCCCTATCTCTACGGCACCGCCATGATCCACGAATCGAAGATTACGGCGGCAGTGGAATGCGACGACCCGCCCGTGGACATGCAGTTCGGTCCTCCCACCGAGATCGAGAAGGCCATCGGAGGATTCATCGCCCAGGAGATTCCAGACGGAGCCACCCTGCAGATAGGCGTCGGAGGCATCCCGAACGCTACCCTGAACGGCCTGAAAGACCACAGGCACCTGGGGCTCCACACCGAAGCCATGACCGACGGAGTCTTCCGCCTGATGCAGTCGGGAGTGATAGACAATTCGATGAAGAAATACGAGCCCGGACGCAGTGTGGCATCGCTGGCTCTGGGATCAAGGCACATGTACGAATTCATCGACCACAACAGGGACTGCGTGTTCTACGACGTCGGCGTCACAAATGACCCCGCCCTTATAAGGATGAATCCCAACGCGGTCGCCATCAATTCGGCAATCGAGGTGGACCTCACGGGACAAATCTGCGCCGACAGCATCGGAGACAAGATATTCTCCTCGGTCGGAGGCCAGCACGACTTCATGTACGGAGCTTCCCTGTCGGAAGGAGGCAAGACATTCATCGCCATGCCATCCCGTACGGCTAAGGGAAGGGCCAAGATCGTCCCTCGCCTCGCCCCGGGAGCCGGTGTGGTCACCACCCGCTTCCAGACCCAGTACATAGTCACTGAATACGGCTGCGTCTACCTGCGCAACAAGAACCTGGCCCAGAGGGCCAAGGCGCTGATATCCATCGCACACCCCGACGACCGTGAAGCCCTGGACCGCGCGGCATTCGAGCGTTTCGGACACATCTACCACAAGATCTGCAGCCTGGGCTGAGGGAACAGGCCAGGCAGCAGTACCTTTCCTAGGAACAGTACCGGGGGAACCTCAGCGCTATGGAAAGGCATGCGACAATGAACAATACGAACGGATAGTACAGGTACGGGATCACAGAGACGGCCGGGATGCCGGAAAGGCTCGATGCCATGAGCAGCTGCGCACCGTAAGGGATTATGCCCTGGACGACGCATGAGAAGGTGTCCAGGATCGAGGCCGTCTTCCTCGGATCGAGTCCGAACCTGTCGGTTATGTCCTTGGCTATCTTTCCCGTAGACAGGATGGCGATCGTGTTGTTGGCAGTGCAGAACCCGGACAGCCCCACAAGGGCGGCGATGCCGGCTTCCGCCCCTCTCCTGCCATGGATCCCCCGGGTCAGTCCCCGGATGATGAAATCGATTCCTCCATTCCGACGGATAAGTTCCAGCATCCCTCCTGAAAGCAGGGTGACTATGATCAAGTCGCCCATTCCGGCTATCCCCTCTCCCACGCTTGCGAGGAAACCCGTCCACGACAGTCCGGAGGCAAGACCGAGCACGACGCACAGGGCAAGTCCCGCAGCCAGGACGGTAAGGACATTGACCCCGCACAGCGCAAGGATTATCACGCAGAGATAAGGAAGAAGTTTGAGCAGGTCAACCCCGCCGGCCGGAGGGAAGGCATCCGCCTCGAGTCCGACGAAAGTGTAGACTACGGCTACTACGAGGGCTGCCGGGCCGGCGATCCATATGTTTGCCTTGAACTTGTCCGACATGGAGCAACCCTGAGTCGTGGTAGAAGCTATGGTCGTGTCCGAGATGAATGAAAGGTTGTCGCCGAAAAAGGCTCCTCCTACAATCAGGGCGACCATCAGAGGAGTTGAAAGCCCCGCTTGAGATGCTATCCCGGAAGCTATTGGTACCAAGGCTACTATGGTTCCGACACTGGTACCTATTGACATGGAGATGAAGCAGGCGGCCAGAAAGAGTCCCGGAAGCAGGAACTTCCCGGGCAGGAGAGTGAGTGTCAGGTTGACCGTGGCCTCGACGCTGCCTATAGCCTTGGCAGTGGAGGCGAAGGCACCTGCCATTATGAATATCCAGATCATCAGGAGGACGTTGCTGTCACCGGCCCCTTTCGAGAAAACCTTCGCCTTCTCGGCGACCTTGCCCGGGGTCACGGCCAACCCGTAGATGGAAGCGACCAGGAAGGCCGAAGATATCGGAACCGCGCTGAAATCACCGGCGGCAAGGGACGACAGGAGATAGACAAGGACAAAAACGAACATCGGGCTGAGCGCAAGCCAGCCGTTCATCCTGGTGATGCCTGTCGTTCCGGAAGCCATCAGTACTTGTTGCAGGTGAGAAGGGACAGGCTCCCGGCGAGGGCCTTGTCGAGCTTGCCGGAGACGAAATTCCGGAGTATCCTCAGGGCATGGATGTCAGTCCCCGCATAGTCATAGTACCCCTTCTTGAGGAGCATCCTGGAGACCCGCTGCGCCCCTTCGTCATAGAGGCCGACGAGGGAGAAGACGTTGAGCTGGAAAAGGACTCCCATCTCCTTCAGGCGGTCGTAGTCCTTCAAGTCCATGTAGACATAGCGCTCCGGATGGGCAAGCACCGGATGGAATCCCGCGTGCTTTATCCGCTCCAGAGTCTCGAGGAAGCCCATCGGAGGGGTGAAATAAGAAGTCTCGACGAGCAGGTGGTCGCCTGCCGGGCCCACCGGCAGGAGGTCTCCGCTTTCCAGCCGCGAGACGAAGAGACTGTCTATCATGTTCTCGGCGCCGAGGTGGAGTTTCAAGGGCCCCGTGTACCGGGAACACAACTCCTCGAAGCGCACTCTCAGCTCGGAAGGCTTGTTCGGGATGTCCTCCATCACATGGGGCGTAAGCCAGACTTCTTCAATGCCGAGCCTCTCATATTCGGAAAGGATGGCCAGGGACTCCTCCATCTTCCGTACTCCGTCATCCACTCCCGGAAGGATGTGGGAATGACAATCTGTCATCCCCTTGAAAACACCGGCATCAAGAAGGGATATCGACTTCGAAAAAGGCCACATGACGGTAATGCTTACTTGTCGAGAACGGAATAGACCGAATGGTTGCTCACGTATTCGGGCACGAGACGCTTCATGGCGGCAACGGTCCTGAGGTCGTCATACTCGCCGGAGATACGGATCAACTCCTCGACGGCGGCCTCGACCTGGGAGTAGTCATACTCGCGGACGTTTGCGATGTGGATCTTCTCGTGGAAGGAAGGCTTTGTCGTCTCGGCCTTGTTCAGGACCTCCTCGTAGAGTTTTTCCCCGTCACGGAGGCCAGTGTACTCGATCTCGACATCCTGGGCACCCGAGAGGCGGATCATCCTGAGCGCAAGGTCGGCGATGCGGACCGGCTTGCCCATGTCGAACACGAAGATCTCACCGCCCTTCCCTTTCGTTCCGGCTTCCAGGACCAGCTTGCAGGCCTCGGGAATCAGCATGAAGTAGCGGATCACGTTCGGGTCGGTGACGGTGACGGGACCGCCTGCCTTGATCTGCTTCTCGAAGATAGGGATGACGGAACCATTTGATCCAAGGACATTTCCGAAACGGGTCGTGACGAACTGGGTGTGTCCCTGCACCTTCCCTTCGTTCTCGGCCTTGTTGAGGCTCTGGACATAGATCTCGCAGATCCTCTTCGAGCATCCCATCACGTTCGTGGGATTGACAGCCTTGTCGGTTGAGATCATCACGAACTTGTCAACCCCGGTCTCGACCGAGAGGTCGGCTATGACCTTGGTTCCGTACACATTGTTCTGGATGCTTTCGGAAGGATTGTCCTCCATCATCGGGACATGCTTGTAGGCGGCAGCATGGAAGACGATCTCAGGCCTGAAGGTCTCGAAGATGTGCCTCATCCTCCCCTCTTTGGTGATCGATGTCACCACGGTGGAAGCCTTTACTCCGGGGAAGTCATGTGCCATCATCAGGCGGATGTCATGCTGGGGCGTCTCGGCCGAATCGATGAGCATCATCTCCGCTGGGGCGAAGGATGCCACCTGGCGGACGATCTCGCTTCCGATACTTCCGGCGGAACCCGTGATCAGGATGCGCTTCCCGGAAAGGGAGTCTTTCACAGCCTCGAGGTCGACCTCGATCTCATCCCTGGGAAGAAGGTCCTCGATGCAGACCTCCTTGTAGGTCGACGCCACGGAGGGGATATCCTTGTCCCATTCGGATGTCCCGTAGCTCATGAATATCTTCGCATCGGCTGCCAGAATATAGTCCTGGAGCCTTGTGTCGTTACGGAAACGCTCGACCCTGCCCGGAGCGACAAGCACTGCGTCTATCCTGCGCCTGCGGAGCACGGAAGTAAGGTTCCCGTCGGCTTCGTAGACAGGCTCTCCGAGTAGATGGGTCGACTTGTTCGTAAGCTCCGGATCATGGGAGATGAATCCGCATAGCTTGAAACGGGCCGGCTTTTCGCCCCGGATGCTCTTCGCAAGTCCGATGCCCCCAACCCGGATGCCGTAGATGAAGACCCGCATGGCTCCCTCGGTACGGAAATAGCCCTCGTAGACTGACTTGATGCTTATCCTCATCAGCCACATCTGCGTGGTGGCAAGGATGAACACCGCGATGATGAGAGGGATGCGCAGACGGAGGAATACCCCTTCCGGGGCAAGGGCAAGCAGATATTGCACAAGGATGGCCGCAGCCATCGAACAGAGCATGGCATTGCCGATGCGTTCAAGGTCGCCGAAGGAAGAGTAGCGGATGATTCCGGAATATGTACGGAAGATCTTGAAGAAGACCGTGCTCAGGGCCAGGAAAACCAGCAGGGTCCTCAGCAGCGGCCAGAAATGCTGCTGCAGGTCGGCGCCCCGGTAGAAAAGCCAGTAGACCAGGATTGCCGAGAAGAGAAAGATGATGTAATCCAAGAGAAGGATGCACCAATAGGGCAGGGTCCTCTTGGAGAAATACCAGTTGATAAGGTTCTTGAACAATCTCATTCCAGTTGCGGCGGCAGCCGGTCCGAAGACAAGGCTGGCGCATTATCAATAAAGTCTACAAATGTAAGCAATACATGTCGATAATTCAAGAAATGTAAGCAACAAAAGTCGACAATTCAAGAAATGAAAGCAATGAATGTCGATAATTCAAGCGACAACCAGGAGGCAGCGCCCTTTTGCCGACTGGTACCCCGCCCCAGGGGGTAACGGACATCACTGCCAGGCACCAATTGCCAGGCTCCCATGGCGGAGACCCTGCAAAAAATATGGGCCGGTCGGGAAGCAACTCCCCAGCCGGTCCTTGCATGATTGTATAGGTTTGAATCAAGCGTCCTGTGAATCGTCATCCCCACCATACTGGGAGATGTTGTCGTCAGGGAGAGGATTGTCTCCCTCGGCGGAAGACCCTTCGTCGACATCCTCGTCGTCTCCCCTCTCGAGCCACCTTTCGAGAGCTTCCGGATCATCGGTCTTGACCTTGATCTTGACAAGGCAGATCTCATCGTCGGTCTCGACGGTCACGGCCTCGAAGGTCGAACCGTCAGGTTTCGTGTATTTCACGAGCTCAGGGAAGAAATCGCTGAAGCCCTTGGGATATTTCTCGTTGAATGCAGCAGCCAGTTCTTCCGACATGTTCTCGAAACTGACCACGTGTCTTTTCTTCTGGGTTGAAGGAACAGTCATGATTCTTTCTCGCTAATTAAAATCCTCCGTTGTTCACGGTGCAATATTAAGACATTTTTCTGAATTGCAAAGAATGAACATCACTTTTTTCTGAAAAAAAACGATTTCTGCCGGCGCTTCTTTTCAGGGTCCCTCTCCACGAAAACGGGTTTCATGGTGCGTGGGTCGATGCCGGTGGCATACATGACGGAGGAGGACGTCATCGGCGTCGGAGTGAAATCCTGGACCTGGTCCATGTAGATGCCGCGCAGGGCGGGATTCTCCGACAGTTTCTGCATGTCCTTCACGGTGCATCCGGGATGAGACGAGATGAAATAAGGGACTATGCCCGTCTTGAGCCCGTACCGGGCGCAAATCCTGTCGAACTCGCGCCTCAAGGTGACGAAAAGCTTGAAAGAAGGCTTCCCGAGATAGTACAGGACGTTGTCCTCGGTATGCTCCGGGGCGACCTTCAGTCGGCCGGAGGTGTGCCTGAGCACCAGGGCTTCCAGATAAGGACGGGAAGTCTCGTCCACGAAACCGTCCCTGGTCAGGAACAGGTCATAGCGGATGCCGCTGCCGATGTAGGAATGGCGCACCCCGGGGACGGAATCCACCGCATCATAGAGTTCCAGGACCTGTTTGTGGGACCTGTCAAGGTTCTTGCACGGACCGGGGAACAGGCAGGACTTCCGCTTGCATATCCCGCAGAGGGAAGGGTCCTTCCCATGCATCCCGTACATGTTGGCCGTCGGAGCCCCTAGATCCGAGATATTGCCGTGGAACTGGGGCATCTTCACAAGTTTCTTCACCTCGGCGACGATCGAAGCCTTCGAACGGGACTGGATGAACTTGCCCTGATGGGCGGCGATGGTGCAGAAATTACAACCGCCGAAGCAGCCACGGTGTGTGATGATGGAGTCCTTTATCATGTCGTAGGCCGGTATCCTTCTTCCCTTGTAGCGAGGATGCGGCAGCTTCGTGAACGGCAGGTCCCAGAAGGAATCCATCTCTGCCGTAGTGGAGGGAGGGTACGTCGGGTTCACCTGGACATAACCGTCGCCGACCGGCTCCACAAGCACGGACGGATGCAGCATGTTGGCCTGGGTCTCGATGATGTGGAAGTTCTCGGCGAAGGCCTCCTTCCGTTCCAGGCACTCCTCGTAGGAGTGCAGGACCACGGCATCCTTCACCTTGCACTGTCCTTTGCGGAAAAAGGCGATCTGCGGAATACGTTCAATCATGCGGTTGTTCCACCGCGACTCGATGGCACGGGTGAGCTCGAGCATCGGCTTCTCCCCCATCCCGTAGCAGAGATAGTCCGCAGGGCACCACCGGAGTATGGACGGCAGGATGGTATCCTGCCAGTAATCATAGTGGGTCAGGCGCCTCAGGGATGACTCCACCCCGCCGATCACGACCGGCGTGCCCGGATACATTTCCTTGAGAATCCTGGTGTACACGCTCACGGCATAGTCAGGACGCGCGCCGGCCTTGCCGTCGGGGGTATAGGCATCGTCATGCCGGAGGCGCTTGCCGGCCGTGTAGTGGTTGACCATGGAATCCATGGCGCCGGAATTCACGCCGAAATAAAGCCTCGGCTCCCCGAGCTTCCTGAAGTCGCGCAGGTCGTCCCGCCAGCCCGGCTGAGGGACAACGGCAACCCGGTAGCCCCATTTCTGGAGCCACCGGGCTATGCATGCGGTGCCGAAGGACGGATGGTCCACGAAAGCGTCTCCGGTGAAAAGGATGACATCGATGTAATCCCAGCCAAGCGCTTCAACCTCCTTCCGGGAGGTAGGAAACATGTAGCTTGTTTCCTGCATCACATCCTTTCGGGCAATTCGATGCCGAGGATGCCCATCGCCGAACGGAGGACCGAAGAGATGGTGTCGATCAGCACGAGGCGCATCTCCAGCAGGTTCTTGTCATCTTCCTTGAGGATCGGCGTCTCATGGTAGTACTGGTTGAACTCCTTGGCCACGTCGTAGGCGTAGTTGGCGATCACCGCCGGTGAATATGCGGCCGCGCCCTCCGCCACCTTCGACGGATAGGCGTTCAGCAGCTTCACGAGGCGTGTCTCCTTGGGGCTGAACCCGACCTGCGGCAGCGAGGCTGCGGACCAGGACATGCCCTGCCCGGCAGCCTTGCGCAGTATGCTGCGGATCCTGGCGTGGGTGTACTGGATGAAAGGTCCGGTGTTGCCGTTGAAATCGATGGACTCCTTAGGGTCGAAGAGCATGGTCTTCTTGGGATCCACCTTGATTATGAAGTACTTCAGGGCTCCCAGCCCGATCATTCGGTAGAGCCGTTCCTTCTCTTCCTCGCTCATGTCCGCGAGTTTTCCGGACTCGTCGGAGGTAGCCTTGGCCTCGAGGTACATCTTCTGGATGAGGTCGTCGGCGTCGACCACCGTCCCTTCCCGGGATTTCATCTTGCCTTCGGGCAGTTCGACCATCCCGTACGAAAGATGGAAGATGTTGTCCGCCCACGGGAATCCGAGCTTGCCGAGGATGAGCTTGAGTACCTGGAAATGGTAGTTCTGCTCGTCCCCTACCACATAGACGTGGGAATCGAGGTCATATTCAGCGAACCGCCTTTCCGCCGTCCCGAGATCCTGGGTGATGTAGACTGACGTACCGTCCGAACGGATCAGGAGCTTCCTGTCCAGGCCGTCCGCGGTAAGGTCGCACCAGACCGAACCGTCCGGGTCCCTGACGAACACTCCCATATCCAATCCTTTCTGGACAAGGGACTTGCCCAGGAGGTACGTCTGCGACTCGTAGTAGACCTTGTCGAATTCTATTCCCAGGGCCCTGTAGGTTTCGTCGAAGCCGTCCAGTACCCATTTGTTCATCGTCGCCCAGAGGCTGCGTACTTCTTCGTCGCCGGCCTCCCAATTCCGGAGCATCTCATGGGCTTCCTTCAGGCAAGGAGCCTCCTTCTTCGCAAGTTCGGGATCCATCCCGGACTCGACGAGACTGTCGACTTCCTTCTTGTAGATGTCGTTGAAGGCAACGTACATGTCACCGACAAGGTGGTCACCCTTCTTTCCGGAGGACTCCGGCGTGGCGCCGCCGCCGACCTTCTGCCAGGCAAGCATGGACTTGCAGATGTGGATGCCGCGGTCGTTGACAAGGGTGGTCTTGATCACGTTGTTGCCGCTTGCCTTGAGCAGTCTCGAGACAGAGTCCCCAAGCAGGTTGTTGCGGATGTGTCCCAGATGCAGGGGCTTGTTGGTGTTGGGCGAGGAGAACTCCACCATGATGTTCTTCCCCGTGGAGGGAAGCATGCCGAAATCCTCTGCAAGTGCGATTTCGCGGAACAGCTCATTCCAGTAAAGGTTCGAGAAAAGGATATTCAGGAACCCCTTGACGCAGTTGTAGCCGGAGATCTCAGGGACATTGGCGACCAGCCAGTCCCCTATCGCCGCACCGGTCTTCTCGGGTGCGGTTCCCGAGAGCCTCAGCAGCGGGAATACTATGAGGGTGAAGTCACCTTCGAACTCCTTCCTGGTAACTGAAACCTGGAGTTTCCCAGGCTCGACATCCGCTCCGTAGAGAGCCTTGATCGCTTCGGCGGCCCTGGCCGCTATGAACAGTTCCGGGGTCATCATCCAAGGTATGGTTTGAGGAGTTTGCTTGCAGAAGGCTTCTTGAGCTTGCGGATGGCCTTCTCCTTGATCTGGCGGACGCGCTCCCTGGTAAGGTCGAGCCTCTCACCTATTTCCTCAAGGGTCATCTCCTGGCACCCGATGCCGAAGAAACTCTTGATGATTTCCCTTTCGCGGACCGTGAGGACCTGGAGGGAACGTTCGATCTCGGTGCTCAGGGACTCGTTGACGAGCCCTTTGTCGGCCATCGGGGAGTCATCGTTCGGAATCACGTCGAGGAGGCTGTTGTCTTCACCTTCGACGAACGGAGCGTCGACCGAGACATGCCTTCCGGAAACCCGGAGAGTGTCGGAAATCTTATCTTGAGGAATATCAATCATCTCGGAGAGTTCCTCGTTCGACGGGCTCCTCTCGTATTTCTGCTCGAACTGTGAAAGAGCCTTGTTGATCTTGTTCAGCGATCCCACCTGGTTGAGAGGGAGACGGACGATCCTGGACTGCTCGGCAAGAGCCTGGAGGATCGACTGGCGGATCCACCAGACCGCGTAGGAGATGAACTTGAAGCCCTTCGTCTCGTCGAACTTCTCGGCGGCCTTGATCAGTCCGAGGTTGCCTTCGTTGATAAGGTCGGGAAGGCTCAAGCCCTGGTTCTGGTACTGTTTCGCAACGGAAACGACGAATCGGAGGTTCGCCCTTGTGAGTTTCTCAAGGGCCTGCTGGTCCCCCTTGTGGATCCTTTGCGAAAGTTCGACCTCCTCTTCCGGAGACACCAGTTCCTCGCGGCCTATCTCCTGGAGATATTTGTCCAGGGAAGCACTCTCGCGGTTGGTGATTGACTTTGTAATCTTAAGTTGCCTCATATCGTTGTATATACACAAATTTCCCTCCGCGGCACCAAAGTCCCGGCGCCCGGAGGGAAACCATGGATCAGATGCCTTCTAGTCCTTACCGAAGCCGAAGAAAACCTTACGGCCGTTGGCGGAAACGCCCTCGATGTAGACCGACCTTGTAGAGGTCTTGGCTATGTCGATGACATCCTGGGGCTTCGACACAGGCTTGTCATTCACATAGGTGATGACCATGCCTTCGGCTGCTCCGGCCTCAAGCATCTTGCCCGTCCCGACCGACGACACAAGGACTCCCTTCTTGAGGGAGAACCTGGCGAGGGTCTCCGCGTCAGCCTCCTTCAGGGTTGCGCCGTAGAATGCGATCTCACCGTCTGCGACGACCGTTCCGGTCTCGGAGCTGCTGCCCTGGAAGACTACGTCGAAAGTCTTCGTCTTGCCGTCCCGCATCACGGTCACCGGGACCTTGTCTCCAGGATGGTAGGAATTGACTTTCACCTGGACGGCAGCGCCGTTCTTGACGGCTTCGCCGTCGACCGAGAGGAGGATGTCACCAACCTTGATTCCTGCCTTGTCGGCGGAACCGCCTTTGGCGACCTCACCAATATATACGCCTTCGAGCGAAGAAAGTTTCAATTTTTTCATCATATCCTCGGAGGATTCGTACTTCAGGGCCTTGGCCGTGGCTTCGTTGAGGTCGCTCATCGAAATGCCCATCACCGCCCTCTTTACAGAGCCGAAGTCGATAAGGTCTCCGACTATCTTCCTGACGATGCTTGAAGGGATGGCAAAAGAGTAGCCGGTGAAGGCTCCCGTCTGGGAGATGATGGCCGTGTTGATACCTACCAGTTCGCCGGCCTTGTTCACGAGGGCACCGCCCGAATTGCCGGGATTGACGGCGGCATCGGTCTGGATGAAGGATTCGATCTGGAGACCGGACCTCTCGCGGGGATCATGGGCCATCTGGCGACCCTTGGCGCTCACGATGCCGGCGGTGATGGTTGAACGAAGCTCATAGCCCAGGGGGCTGCCGATGGCAAGGACCCACTCGCCGAGACGGAGCTTGTCGGAGTCTCCGAACTGGATTGCAGGAAGGCCCTGCTCCTCGATCTTGATGAGGGCGACGTCGGTGGCAGGGTCGGTTCCGATGACCCTGGCGTCATAAGTCTTGTTGTTGTTGAGGGTGACCTGGATCTTCGTAGCGTTCGCAACCACATGGTTGTTGGTCACTATGTATCCGTCCGGACGGATGATGACTCCGGAGCCGCTTCCCTGCTGCTCCCTCTGCTGGGACTCCTCCCCCATTCCGAAGAAGAACCTCCAGAGCGGATCGATCTGGTACTCCTGGGTGACCGTCACGGCCACATAGACAACGGACTCGACAGCGGTTTCAGCCGCGAAAGTGAAGTCAGGATAATTGTCCTGTGTCAGATTGACAGTCTGGGTGACATAATTAGGCGTCTCTCCGTCCACGGCGGCGATCTTCTCGACTCCGCCTACCGTGGCGGCCTTCAAGACGCCATAAGCTGCCAGCACGCTGAGCAGCACTGACAGCACCACAGTGATAAAACCTTTTTTCATAGATGACATGATTAATTCCTTCTTGTTTACAAAGGCCTCCGAAGCCATTTCCGGGGCCTGATTCAAAAAATCAAATATGATGCCAGATTATTGAGGGAATATTGAGGGAATATTGAGGGAATATTTGTATATTTGCCTTTTACAGAGGGGTACCACGACTCCCTACATTTGATAATCAATTCAAGAAGATATGAAATTCAACGTTTCCAGCACAGAACTCCTTAAAGGACTGATGGCTATCTCAAAGGCGGTTCCCGCAAAGTCGGCATTGCCCATCCTTGACAACTTCCTGTTCGACCTCCAGGGCAATATCCTGCAGGTCACCGCATCCGATTCGGAGCTTACTCTCCGGACCGAGATCGAGGTCGACACCACGGAAGAGGAAGGCAGGATCGCTGTCCCCGCGAGGCACATAATCGACCTCCTGAAGGAACTTCCCGACCAGCCGGTGTCGATTTCCACCGCAAGCGACAGCTCGATCGAATGCAACTGGACCAGCGGCAATTCCGTACTGCCTTTCTTCCCGGCCGAAGATTATCCCGAGATCAAGGGAGTGGGCGAAGACGCTGAAAGAGTCGACTTCCCCGCCGCCACGCTCATCGAAGGGATCGGCAGTACCATCTACGCCACCGCCGACGACGAGATACGCCCTGCCATGAACGGAATCTACTTCGACTTCGACACTGATTCCACCACCCTGGTAGCTTCAGATTCCCACAAGCTGATCTGCTTCACCACCCCCGAGGCGAAGGCACCGCAGAAATGCTCCTTCATCCTCCACAAGAAGCCGGCCGCCGTCCTCAAATCCATCCTGGACAAGGACGAGGAGAACGTCGAGATCGCATTCGACTCCAGCACCGTGGTGTTCACCTCCGGCAGCACGACCATGGTCTGCCGCCTGATCGTCGGGAAGTATCCGAAATACCGTGACGTCATCCCGCAGAACAATTCCAGCGTGCTGAAGATTGAAAGAAGCCGTTTCCTCAACACCGTCAGGCGCGTCGCCGTCTGCGCCAACAAGGCCTCCAACCACATCAAACTCGACCTCAAGCCCGGGCAGATGGAGATCACTGCACAGGATCTCGGCTTCGCGATAGCAGCCTACGAGAAGGTCAACTGCGACTACAGCGGAGACGACCTCTCGATCGGATTCAAGTCCACGTTCCTCTCGGAGATCCTTGCCAACATGAATTGCGAAACCGTCGTGATGAAGTTCGCCGACGCCCGCAGGGCAGCCCTCATCGTTCCTTCCGAGGAAGAAGAGACCAGCGGCAGGATCTGCGGAATCCTCATGCCGATCATGGTCCAGTAAAGCACGAACGGAGATGGAACTGTCCCTTAAAAGGCCCTTGCTCTTCTTCGACATCGAGAGCACGGGCCTTAACCTGGTCTCCGACTGCATTGTCGAACTCTGTTTCGTGAAGGTGTTCCCCGACAACCACCATGAGGTAAAGACATGGAGGGTATGTCCATGGGACTACAGGAACTCCTGCCAGAAGCACATCGACGAGAACGCATCCAAGGTCAACGGAATAAAGGACGAAGACGTCAAGGACGAGCCCAAGTTCCTCCAGGTCGCGGCGGAAGTGGTCGACTGGCTCCGGGACTGCGACCTGGCCGGTTTCAATTCAGCCAAGTTCGACCTCCCGATGCTCGCTGAGGAGATCGAGAGGGTAAGGACCTACTGCCAGTCCAGGATTTCCGATCCTTCGACTCCGCCGGCCAAGAAGGCGATGGCCGAGGAAACCCTCTCCAGGATTGACATAGACCTCCACGGAAAAAGGATGGTCGACGTACAGACCATCTACCACTACATGGAACCCCGCAACCTGAGGGCTGCCTACAGGTTCTACTGCGGAGGCAGCGACTTCCCCAACGCCCACACTGCCGCGGCCGACACCATGGCGACCTACGAAGTCCTGAAAGGCCAGCTCGACATGTACAGCAAGCCCGACAAGTACCACGAAGTCGTGCTCAGGAACGACGTGGACTCCCTTGCAGACGTCGCCGGACGTCCCAGGACCATCGACTACGCCGGCAGGATCCTGCTGGGAAAGGATGACGTCCCAACCATAAACTTCGGCAAGCACAAGGGAAAGACCGTCAGGGAAATATACCAGACCGAGCCTTCGTATTTCGCATGGATCGCCGACGGAGACTTCACGCTGGACACCAAACGCCAGTTCGCGCTGCTGAAGGAGAAATACGACAAGGAGAAGAAAGAGCTGGAGAAGGAGAGGAAGGCGATGGAGTCAAAGCCCCTCGAGGGAGATGACTTTTCCGCCGCCCTGTCAAGACTCAAGGACAAATTCCAGGGAGGATCCCTTTTCTGACAAACCCACACCAAGGCACAGGCATGAACATAGTTATCAGGACAGCCGGAGACAGGACCATAGTCAGGCCGGACACCACATGGGAGAAGAACAGCGATGACTTCTTTCCGCCCGACTTCGTGGACTTGGTTTCATGGTCCCCTGTAATGTTCGCCAGGGTTTCGAAGCCAGGACGGAGCGTCGGACCTCAGTTTGCACGGCGCTACTATGATTCCATAGGCTTCGGGCTGCTCCTCTATCCGGAGAACCTCATCGACGGTTCTTCCGAAGGCTTTGCCACCGCTTCATGCCTTGACCATACATCCTACTTGCCGGTTCCCCTTTTCAACCTCGCGACGGCAGCAAGCGCAGACAACCGCTTCACCGTCCGCAAGGACGGACGGGAGCTTTTCAGCATCTCCCCGGGTGACCCTCTACGGGAAAGCGTCATCGGCATTTCCCTCATCGAAAGACTCATCGTCGAGACCACAAGGATGGTCTACATCCGGAAGGGCGACTTTGTCGCAGCCGAACTCTGTCCCAGGAAGAAACTCCTCGCCAGGGATGAACCTCCGGCAAGGATCACCGCTTCTTTCTGCGACAACACGGTCCTGGATTTTGAAATCCGCTACTGAGATGAAGAACCGCCCCGAAGCTTTGCTGATCCTGTCTTTCCTGGTTGTGCTGGCATCCTGCACAACCGGTGCACCGGCACGGGACACCGCCGATGAAAGCATCATCAGGCCATCCTTCCTGGAGCTGGACGAGATGGAAGGCGGAGGCTGGAGGGCAGTTTCCGTCTCGCCTTTCGACGGGAGCAGGGACACCCTTCTCCTGGAGGAACCATTAAGGAACATCATCGCCATGAGCACCTCCTACATCGGATTCCTCGATGCCATTGGATGCAGGCAGGCCGTCAGCGGAGTCTCCGGCGCCAGGTACGTGTTCCCGGCCTCCGGCGACGCCACTGCCCCCACTCCGGTCGACGTAGGCTACGAGTCCGCACCGGATTACGAAAGGATAATGGCGCTCAAGCCTGGGATCCTCCTCACCTACCAGGTCTCGGGAGTGAAGTCCAGGTTCATTTCCAGGCTGGAAGACCTGGGGATAAGGGTATTCACTGTCAACGAGCACCTCGAGCACCATCCCCTGGCCAGGGCGGCCTACATAAGGCTGTTCGGCGCATTGTGCGGGAACATGCCGGCTGCAGACTCTGTCCTCTCAGCGGTGACCGACGGGTACCTGTCAGTCCGGGACTCGATAGCCCGCACCCTGGAATCCGGCAAGGCGGACAGGAAGAAAGTCCTGCTGAACATCCCTTACAAGGACCAATGGTTCGTCCCGTCCGCCGACAACTACCTCTCGAGGATGATCCGCGACGCAGGAGGTGAAGTGCTCGGGAGCAGGAGCGGCTCGGACGCTTCTTCAGTAATCCCGCTGGAGAAGGCATGCGCCCTCGGGATGGAGGCTGACTGCTGGATGAATGTCGGCTGGTGCACGACCCTTGAGGACCTGGAAAGCGTCAATCCGATGTTCAGTTCCATTGTCAAAGAGGCGGGGTGTGATGTGTGGAATGACAACAAAAGGATTTCTCCCGCCGGAGGCAACGACATCTGGCAGAGCGGAGTCGCCAGGCCGGACCTCGTACTCAGGGACTTGGCCGCAGCCCTGCACCCGGAGATGTTCAAGGACACGACCATCTACTACAGGAAGCTCCGGTGACCGGGGCGAGCGGCGTGCAGGCGGAAGTCTCCATTCAGACTGCCGAGTGCGCGTACACTGAATATGGAATATTGGATATTTTACAACTAATAACTGATTATCACTGATTATGGGAAAGTACAATTTCGACGAGATGACTCTGAGACGCGGCACCGGCTGCGTAAAATGGGATGCTGCCTCCGCGGCGGGTCCGGTACCTGAAGACTGCATCCCCATGTGGGTCGCAGACATGGACTTCAAAGTAGCCCCGGCGATCACGGAGGCCCTCCGGAAGCGCGTGGAACATGGGATATTCGGCTACACCCACGTTCCGGAAAGCTATTTTGAATCCGCCGTCAGATGGTGGGAGCGCCGGCGCGGCTGGCACACGGAGAAAGAGTGGTACATCCCCGTGGACGGAATCGTACCCGGGATGTCCATCGTCGTGACGGCCTTGACCAAGTACCGCATCGACGGGAACGGAGAGGTGGTCGAAAGGGAGAACGGAGGCAAGGGACCCGGCGGCGAGCTCCCGAAGATGATCATCCAGTCCCCTGCCTACAACTGCTTCTTCTCCACTGCCAGGAATTGCGGCTGCGAACTTGTCGAGAACCGCCTCATCTACGACTGCGAAGGCGACATGCCCACATGGTACATAGATTTCGAGGACCTCGAGAAGAAGGCTGCCGATCCCATGGCCAAGGTCCTGCTGTTCTGCAACCCCCACAATCCCTGTGGCAGGGTATGGCCGGAAGAAGACCTCAGGAGAGTTGCCGACATCTGCCGCCGCAACGACGTGGTGCTCGTCAGCGACGAAATCCACTGCGAGCTCGAGATGCCCGGCTGGCACTTCACCCCGATGGGGAAGATCGACCAGGAGAACACCATCACCATGAACTCCCCCAGCAAGTCGTTCAACATAGCCGGCCTGGAGATATCCAACATCATAACCAGCAATCCCGGGTGGCGCAAACTGATCGACAGGGTCATCAACATCTGGGAGCACTGCGACCTCAATCCATTCGGAGTGCTCGCCCTCCAGGCGGCATATGACGAGGGCGAAGACTGGCTGAAAGAGCTCAACGAGTACCTCTACGACAATTACAAGGCGCTGGTGAGCTACTTCGAGGACGTGGTCCCGGAAATCCTCGTCTCCAAACTGGAGGGTACCTACCTGGTCTGGATCGACGTCAGGTGCCTCGGCATGAAATCCACGGAGATCGAGAAGAGCCTCATCGAGAACGAGCATGTCCGCCTCAGCCCCGGCGAGATCTACGGCCGTGACGGCTTCATGAGGATCAACATCGCCTGCCCGCGCACGAGGCTCCTCCAGGGGCTCGAGAGGATCGCCAAGGGCTTCAAACGGATGATGGGGAAATGATGCGGAAGGCAGCGGCGCTGTGCCTCCTGCTTGTCTTCGCCTTCGCCGGTCTCCTTTCCGGGCAGCCTGCCGGAACGGACCTGGACCTTGACAGGACATTGAGGGCTGACTACATATTCAGTGGGACGGACAAGGAAACCGGGATAGCCCTTGCCGGACTGCACCGGATCAAAGGATGGGCGGGCAGGCGCATCAACATGGACGTCCTTCCCCTGAGAGGGAACGGGCAGATCGTCATGCGGATGCAGGACGGAGACGGTGAATATTCCAGGACGGTCTACGCCTCCTCCTTCTCCACCCTGTTCCAGGAATGGCAGGCGACCGAAGAGGCCACCCGGATCCGCAGGTCGTTCGAGAACGTGTTCCTGCTGCCGATGCCCGCGAGGAAGGCCGAGGTCACGGTGACGTTGTTCGATGTCCACGGCGGCATCAGCTGCAGCTTCTCGCATGTGGTCGACCCGTCCGACATCCTCATCCGTCCGTGCGGCCAGGCTCCTCCTCCCCATGAATGGATCTGGAAAGGCGGAGGATCTGCTGAGCCGGACACGGAGAACCTCATCGACATAGCCATAGTGGCGGAAGGATACACCGAGCAGGAGGAAGGACTGTTCATGGAGGATGCCCGCAGGGCGATGGAGAGCCTGTGGGCCCATGAGCCTTTCGGCTCCATGAAGGACAGGTTCAACATCGTCGCCGTAAAGCTCCGTTCCCGGGAAAGCGGGGTCAGCGTCCCGCGCGAGGGGCTTTGGAAGGACACCGCCGTCTCCTCCCACTTCGACACCTTCTACTCGGACCGCTACCTGACAACCCTCCACCTGTTCAAGCTGCACGACGCACTTGCCGGGATCCCCTACGAGCACTTGATCATCCTGGCCAACACCGACACTTACGGCGGAGGAGGCATCTACAATTCCTACACCCTCACGACGGCGCACCATCCCGGCTTCCTTCCCGTCGTGGTCCATGAGTTCGGGCACAGCTTCGCAGGCCTTGCAGACGAGTACTACTACGACGACCAGTATTCGGACTACTACTGGCCCGACACCGAACCCTGGGAACAGAACATCACGACGATGAAGGACTTTGCCTCCAAATGGAAGGACATGGCAGGCAATGAATATCCGCTCGGTACCAATCCCCTCACCTGGGAAGGCAGGCGCGACGCCCCTGCCAAGGTGAAAGTCGGCACAGTGGAGGGCGGCGGCTACATGTCCAAGGGTGTCTGGAGAGGCGCCCAGGACTGCCGGATGAAGACAAACGGATATCCGGCCTTCTGCCCTGTATGCCAGAGGGCGATAGGCCGGATCATCAAGTTCTACACCGAAGAAGGCGACAAATAAGTCACAAAGCCATCCTCAAGGCGTCTCAATAGAGTTTGGAGCTGACCACGTTGCTGACGAAATTCATGCTCGCGGTAGGCTCGAACCTCGCCACGACGTTTCCCTGCGCGTCCACCAGGAACTTCGTGAAGTTCCACTTGATGTCGGGTTTAGACGCATAGTCCGGATCCTGCTTCTTCATCATCTCGTCCATGAACTTGGACTGGGCGCCGCTTCCGAAACCCTTGAAACCCTGCTTGCTCTTCAGGAAAGTGAAAAGAGGGCTTGCATCATCCCCGTTGACATCCACTTTGTCGAACCTGGGGAAGGAAGTCTCGTACTTGGAAGTGCAGAACTTGTCGATCTCCCCGATGGAGCCGGGAGCCTGGGCCCCGAACTGGTTGCAGGGGAAATCCAGGATCACCAGGCCCTTGTCCTTGAACTTCCGGTACATTGCCTCGAGATCCTCGTACTGGGGAGTGAAACCGCAAGCGGTAGCGGTGTTGACGATCAGCAGGACCTTGCCCTTGTAGACAGACAGGGAGACATCGTTCCCGTCCATGTCCTTGACAGTGATGTCGTAGATTGTCTTCTGCGCGTTGGCGGCAGTGAGGCTGCACAGGCCGATGGCGGCGGCAGCCAGGATCTTTGTCAATGCTTTCATATCAGTTGCCGTTGTATTTAACCCACACTTTCATCCTGCCCGCTTCGCGGTTGTCCCAGGCAAAGTAGGGTATGTAGTTAAGAACGTTTTGGTTGTCTTTTGCGGTTATCCTCACCATTCCGCCCAGCAGCGACGGATCGTAGGAATATGAGAAAACCGAGAACCTCGAGAGGTTCAGGGTGTCGAAGCCTTCCGGGTTGTCTGCCTCTTCGATGCAGTAGACCAGGGGGCCGCGCGTCACTGCCCTCTTCCCCAGGTCCTCCTTGACACGGTAGTCGGCAGTCACCTTCTCGACATCCATGTCCATGTGGAAGACCACCTCGTCGCCGTTGCGCCAGCCGTGCTTGACTACAGCGTAGCCCTTGTCGACCGAAGGCGTGTAGGCCTTGCCGTTGACCTTTATCGACCAGTTGCGGCACCATCCGGGTATGCGAAGCCGCATCTCCTTGTTTATGATGATCTTGTCCTTCCCGGTAACCTTAATCTTCACATCTCCCTTCCACGGATACTCCGTTTCCTGGGTCAAGGTCATGAAGTCGCTGATCCTGGCGGTGTTGCCGATGTAGAGATTCACCCACACTGCCTTGTCGGACACTCCGTAGATGTAGTTCCCGATGGAAGGCAGGAAACGGCAGATCTGGCTCGGGCAGCACGCGCAGCCGAACCAGGGCTGACGATGGTGGTTCCCCAAAGACTCCAGAGGGTTGACGTAGAAGAAGCGGTCCCCCTTCATGGATATTCCGGCAAGGGCACCGTTGTAGAGGGCCTTCTCGAGGACGTCGATGTATTTCGAGTCGCCCGAGAACTGGTTCATCCTCCAGTTCCAGAGCACCATCCCCACCGAGGCGCAGGTCTCGCAGTATGCCTCCAGGTTCGGCAGGTCATACTCGACGGTGAAGCCTTCGTTCTTCGCCGAGGAACCGATCCCGCCGGTAATGTACATCTTCTTGTATACGACGTCCTCCCACAGGCGTTCCAGCACCTCGATGTAGGTCTTGTCGTTCTTCAGGGTCGCGACATCCGCCATCCCGCAGTAGAGGTACATGGCCCTGACCGCATGCCCGCCGATCGAAGTGAGTTCGGTCACCGGCACGACATCCTGGCAGTGGTCGGCTCCGAGAGCGCCCCACTGGCCGAATCCGCGGCCGCGCTGCTCGAGGAGCCATTTAGCGAAGTCAAGGTACTTGGCTTCGCCCGTGGCAAGGCAGAGCTTCACGAGGGCGAGCTCTATCTCCTCGTGGCCGGGCACCCAGTGGCGCTTCCCTTCCCCGAAGACAGTCATCATGTAGTCGGCCATCCTGACGGCCACGTCCAGGAGCTTGCGCTTGCCGGTAGCCTTGTAGTAGGCGACTGCGGCCTCGATCATGTGGCCGGCGCAGTACATCTCATGCTTGTCCATGTCGGTCCAGCGGTTCTCAAGGCCGGTGAGGGTATAGTAGGTGTTGATGTAGCCGTCGTCCTGCTGCGCTGCGGCGAACTTGTCAATCCACTCGTCGCATTTCGCCTCCAGGACCGGATCTGGATTGTTCACCAGGGAATATGCCATCCCTTCCAGGGCCTTGTAGACATCCGAGTCGTCGAAGAATATCCCCGAATGCTCTCCCCGCCCCTTGGCGGCGTTCTCGAAATTCCTGATCCGCCCGGTCTGGTTCTCGATCTGGTCGATGCACACCGGCAAGGTCACGTTCTTGTGGCTCTCGAGCCTCGGGGACCAGAACTGGTCATGGATCTTCACGTCGGAGAAGTCCACTGGAGAGATTTTCCTCACATTGCCGCCGCCTGCCCCGAAGCACATGATCCACGGGACGAAGGACAGGATTGCGATGGTAATGGTCTTTTTCATATCGAAGGATCAAAGTATTTCAAACAAAGGCGATGCCATGTCGCGCGGAAGGGTCCTCAGGTCAGTCACATCCTTTGCGGAAAGGCCGTCGCCGGCCGGGATGCCCTCCAGCGCCGAGGCGGCCGCCTTGAACGCCAGGGACGGAGTGTTGTTGTTGGCGCTGAGGTGGCACAGGAATATGTGCCCGAGCCCCGGATGCCAGAACCTTGCCACGGCTTCGGAACACTCGTCGTTGCTCATGTGGCCGTTCCCCTTGCATATCCGCATCTTGAGGTCGTGGGTGTAGGGGCCTCCCATCAGCATGTCCATGTCATAGTTCGATTCTATCACCACCACGTCGGCCGTGGAAGCGAGCCCGAGGGCTTCCGCGGTAAGGGCGCCGGCATCGGTCATGAGGAAGAAACGCTTCCCTCCCCACTCGATGAAGTAGCCGACTGTCTGGGTCGCATCGTGCGGCACCACGAAATAACACACTGAAGGACAGCCGGAGCCGGGGACATCAGCCCCGAGGGGAATCAGGTTGCTTCCAGGCTGGAGGTCCCTGCGGCAAGGCTGGATCCAATCCCTGGTGAAGGTATGGCGCGCCAGGGAGTCGTGAAGCATGGGAGTAGTCCACACCGGCTTGGACAGATGCTTGCAGTAGGAGCCGAGGTGCCTGATGTGGTCGAGATGGTCATGGGTGACAAGGATAGCCTGGAACGAATCCAGCCCGAGGCCCTTGAGGATAAGGTTCTTCTTAAGGCGGCGCAGGCTGACTCCCGCATCTATCAGGAGACCGGAATTGCCGTCCGACAGGAAATAGCAGTTGCCGCAACTGCCGCTTGAAAGACTGAAAAACCTCAACATCACATCTTCTCCTCTTCGCAATACTTGGAAATGACGCTGTAGGCATCGGCCACGCCCAGCTCCCCGGCACGGGAAAGGTCGATACAACCCTTTTCCTTATCCTTCAGATAGATGAGCACCAGCCCCCTGTTGAAGTAAGCATCCCCCATGTAGGGGTAGACCGTGATTGCATTGGTATAGCTCTGCACCGACTCCACGAACTTGGAAGACAGGCAGTACAGGTTGCCCAGATTGAACATGATGTAAGGCACGCCGGGAAGTATCCTGTCGGCCTCTTCCATGTCGGCTATCGCTTCAGAATAGTCGTAAGTCCTGCTCACCTGGTCCCTGACACGCGCCCTGGCGGTGCCCTTGTCGTCCATGGAAAGGGTCTGGACGCTGTTCTCCATCGAAGAGATGAAGTCGATCATCTCAGCCCTGAGCACGCCCCGGTTGATGTAGTAGAACGCCTTGTAGTACTCGGAATACTTGCCTCCGGCATCCGAGCCGAGGGCCTCGTTGAACTGGTTCAGGGCTGCAGCATACTGTTTGGACTGAATGCTGTAAAGACCGCGGATGAAAGCCCTGTCCGCCTCGGTGAGCGACTTGGGGTCGCCGGCGGCAAGGTAGGAATCCCCGTACAGGGAACCTTCGATCCCGTGTTCGAAGACCGGATGCTCCATGTTCTCGTCATTCGAGACCGCCAGGGCCACCGGGGCATCCGAGATGAACTTGTCGATCAGCGGATTCTCGTAACGGTGCTCGAGGGCATAGTTGCGGACCTGGCCTGATGCGGCGAGGCTGAACTTGTAGAGAGGACGCAGCTTGATGTTGATGTCCCGGTTCTGGAGCAGTTCGTCATCGAAGTCCTTCTTGGCGAAATCGGCATCCAGCGCAAGCAGGGAGCTGTATTTCCTGGTTGTGTCGGCGAACGATTCCTTGTCCTCGGAGGTCTTCGCGCGGTACTCCCTCACCTTCTTCTGGGCGATGTCGTAGTCCTGCTTCGAAGACTTGTACCGGCCCAGCATGTTCTTCACATAGGAACGGTTCAGGTAGGCCTTGGCGAAGTCGGGATAGAGTTCGATCGCCTTGTCGTAGTCGTCCAGCGCATCCTCCCAACGGCCGAGCCTGATGAAATAGGAAGCCCTGTTGTAATAGGCCAGGACATTTTCCGGATTGATGTTTATCACCCTGTCCATGTCGTCCAGGGCATCCTCGTAGTTCCCCACCTGGGCACTGATAAGGCTCCTGTTGTAAAGGGTCAGGGCATTGCCGGGCTCGTCCCGGAGCACGCGGTTGAGGTCGGCCATGGCGGAATTGTAGTCCATCAGTTCATAGTACATGATGGCCCTGCTGAAATAGGCCAGGGTACTGGTCGAATCCAGCTGTATCGCCTTGTCCATGTCGGCGACCGCCTCCTTGTAGTGCTTCTGCTGGGCATAGACCCTTCCCCGCCGTATGTAGCCCTCGGGGTCGAAACGGTCGAGCTTTATTGCCCTGTTGTAGTCGGCCAGCGCCTTGGTGGTGTCGGCAAGGAAGAGGTAGGAGGCTCCCCTGTTCAGGAAAGCCGAGGGATCCTTCGGCTCTTTCTTGATGTAGTAGTCGAAATCCTCGACGGCCTTGTCGAACTGCTGGGCGAGGAAGTAGTTGACGCCGCGGCTGAAATACAGTCCGTTGAGCCCCGGACGAAGTTCCAGGGCGTGGTTGAAGTCCTCCAGCGCCTCGTCGTACTTGCCGGAACGGCTCAGGGTGATCCCGCGGAAATGGTAGCCGTTGGTGAACACCGGATTGAGCCTCACGGAGGTGTTGAAATCGGTGTAGGCACCCCGGAGGTCACCCAGGTTGTACTTGGCGATCCCACGGTAGAAGAAGGTCCAGCAGTCGGTGCTGTCAAGACGGGATAGGATGTTGAACAGGCCTATCGCCTCGGAGTACTTCCCCTCCGAGAGCGCCTTGCGCCCGCGGAAGTCGAAGACGTCCTTGTCGTATTGGGCGAAAGCCGCCTGGGAAAGCGACAGGACCAGCAGCAGTATGAGCGGCAGCCTCTTCATCTAAATTTGTTATTAGGCCTAAAATTCCTAAATTTGTGGGTTAAGTGCAAAGATAAACATTTATCGTGCCTTGAAGACTAATTTGAACAAATTTTTGATAACGATATCCTTTGCCTCCTTCCTCTGCATCCCGGAAGTCTCGGCACAGGAACCAAAGACCAGGATGGTCCCCTCCGGCGTGAACGCCGAGAGGATAGTCGACGTCGAGAATCTCCACGCGGACGTCTCATTCATGACCGACACCCTCTACAGGGGACGTGAAACCGGCACCAGGGGGGCCTCCGAAATGGCCTTCTGGATAGCCACGAGGTACATGGGAGCCGGCCTGACGCCCCTCGGGAAGGACTGGAGCCACTCCTTCCGCCACGGCGGCAGGACCGGCCGCAACATGGTCGGTTTCATGCCGGGCGGCAGGAACAGGGGCGTCGAGACCTACACCATCGTCGCCGCCCATTACGACAACCTCGGGATGATTGAAGGCAGGCTCTTCCCAGGAGCCGACAGCAACGCCTCGGGAGTCGTCGCCATGCTTACCGTCGCCGACATGTTCGCCAGGATGAAACAGCTGGGAAGGTCCTACGGAGGCAACATCATCTTCGTCGCCCTGGACGGGAAGGAGAAGGATTCCGCAGGTGCCGAAGCCCTGGTCAGGGAACTGCGCTCAGGGGCCCTCAAGGACCCGGTAAGCGGAGAGACCATCACGGAGGGAAGGATCAGGGCCGCAGTGGTCCTGGACATCCTGGGAAGCACCCTCGAACCCTTGGACAAAGGGCGGCCGGACTACCTTATCATGCTAAGCGACGGCAGATACGTCTCCGACCTGAAGTCCGCGAACGGCAACCAGGGCCTCGGCCTGGACCTCAGTTTCGACTACTACGGCAGCAGGAAATTCACGGAGATGTTCCACGGCAAGATCGGGGACCAGGCCGTGTTCGCTTCCGCAGGGCTCCCGAACATCTTGTTCACCTCGGGCATCACCATGAAGACCAACAAGACTTCCGACACGGCTGAAACACTTGACTACGAGATTCTTGCAAAAAGGATCAAACTGATTTTCCACTGGCTGACGAAAGTAATCTGAACATGAAGGAGTTTTGGAAAATGATGAAGGAGTACATTTCTCCTTTCAAGAAATATCTCTGGGGATCAGTGGTCCTGAACATCCTGTCAGCGGTGTTCAACATCTTCTCGTTCGCCATGATCGTGCCGATGCTCCGCATCCTGTTCCGGATGACGGACAAGACCTACGTCTTCACCGATTGGGGAGAAGTCTGGGGAATGCCCCTGAGGGACATGGGCAACGCCGTCATGCAGAACATCTACTACCTGCTGGAGCTGAACATCGGCAACCACGGCGAGATAACGGTCCTGCTGTGGCTGTGCCTTTTCCTGATCGTCATGACAGCCCTCAAGACAGCGTGCTACTTCGGTTCATCGGCGGTGATGGTCCCGATCAGGACGGGCGTCGTCAAGGACCTCCGCATGAGGATCTACAACAAGATCCTTGCGCTTCCGCTCGGCTTCTTCTCGGAGGAGAAGAAGGGTGACATCATTGCCAGGATGAGCGGAGACGTGCAGGAGGTCGAGAACTCCGTGGCCGGCTCGATCGAGATGCTGATCAAGAACCCCATCCTGATAGTCATCTATTTCGTCGCACTGGTGTTCATCAGCTGGCAGATGACAGCATTCACCGTGGTGTTCGCCCCGGTGATGATCTGGGCGATGGGCATCATCGGCAAGAACCTGAAGAAGAAATCCCTGGATGTCCAGAGACTATGGAGCGACGTGATGTCCCAGGCCGAGGAAACCCTTGGAGGACTGAGGGTGATAAAGGCTTTCCTTGCGGAAAGGAAGATGGCAGGCCGTTTCGATTCCGTCACGGAGTCCATGCGGGTCAAGAACAGCCGCGTCATGCTCAGGCAGGCCCTCGCCCACCCCGTAAGCGAATTCCTCGGGACGGTGCTGATCACCATAGCCCTCTTTTTCGGTGGCTACCTCATCCTGAAGGGCAATTCCAGCGTGGACGCGCCCATATTCCTTTACTACATGGTGATACTCTACAGCATCATCAATCCGATAAAGGATTTCGCGAAGGCCAGCTACGCGATTCCCAAGGGGATGGCCTCCATGGAGAGGATCAACAAAATCCTCGACGCCAGGAACACCATCACCGAAGCGGAAGACCCGAAGCCCCTTGACGGATTCCGCGAATCGCTCACCTTCGAGCACGTCGGGTTCAGGTATCCGGACGGGCAGAAGATGATCCTCGAGGACATATCCCTCGAAATCCCCAAGGGCAGGATGGTTGCCGTGGTCGGCGCATCCGGAGCGGGAAAGACAACCCTCGTCGACCTGATTCCCCGGTTCTACGATGTCGTGGAAGGGTCGATAAAGGTCGACGGGACCGACATCCGCGACGTCAGCATAGCCGGCCTGCGCGGCCTGATCGGCAACGTCAACCAGGAATCCATCCTCTTCAACGACACCATATTCAACAACATAGCTTTCGGAGTCGAGAACGCGACGATGGAGCAGGTGGTAGAAGCCGCGAAGATTGCCAACGCACACGGATTCATCATGGAGAAGGAAGGCGGCTACCAGTTCAACATCGGTGACCGGGGCGTGAAGCTCTCCGGCGGACAGCGGCAGAGGATTTCGATCGCCAGGGCCATCCTCAAGAATCCTCCCATCCTGATCCTCGACGAGGCGACCGCCTCCCTGGACACCGAATCGGAAAAGATAGTGCAGGAGGCCCTCGACAGGCTGATGTCGAGCAGGACGACCATAGCGATAGCCCACAGGCTCTCGACGATACGCAACGCGGACCTTATCATTGTAATGCAGGACGGCAGGATAGTCGAGAGGGGCAGGCACGAGGAACTGCTGGCCAAGAACGGACATTACAGGAAACTGCACGACATGCAGGCCCTCTGACGGGCATGGGACGGGTGGCGCGCAGGCCGCCTGAAGGCGCCAGGGAGGATGGAACCGGGAAAACACTTGATGGAAGATGGAAACGACAAACAGAATACACGTACCCCTTATCGAAGGACTGGAAGGAATGACCTTCGAAGGACTGGACCTTGCCATGGAGGAGTCAGCCTCCAAACTGGCAGTCAGCTGCAACAACTGGCCCGAAGCCGCCCCTTACGCCCCCGACTGCAACGCATCGGTGGCAAGGAGCAGGACACATCTTGCGGTGATGTTCCACGTGCGCGGCCTCGACCTCAGGGCCACCGCGATGGAAGACAACGGCAACAGCTGGGAAGACAGCTGCTGCGAATTCTTCGTGGCCGACCCTTCGGACGGGACCTACTACAACTTCGAACTGACATGCATCGGCAGCCTCCTTGCCGCCAAGCGCACGAGCCGCACCGAGAAGACGATGTTCACCGGCGCGCAGCTCGGAAGGGTCATCCGCCATTCGACCCTCCCCAGAAAGGAATTCCATTCCGAAGGCGGTCCCTTTTCCTGGAGCGTAGCCTTGCTGGTTCCGTTCGACCTGATCGGAGTGGACCCGGAGAACCTTCCGCCCTCTCTCAAGGGCAATTTCTACAAATGCGGGGACCTGACCGCCCATCCCCACTTCCTGAGCTGGAGCCCTGTCCTCACCAAGACTCCTGATTTCCACAGGCCGGAGTTTTTCGGCGAACTGTTTCTCGGCTAGGACAAAGGCATGAAGAAATCGAACAAAATATTCCTGGCCCTTTTCGCCGTCTATCTCGTCCTGGTCGCTTACTGCTGCTTCTGGAACTTCGACAGCCTCCCCGCCGTCGACAGGACCATGTTCGGCATCCCCACGGACAAGCTTGTCCATTTCATCATGTTCTTCCCCTTCCCCATCCTCTGCTACCTTGCCTTCGAAAGAGGATGGAAGAAACCGTGGCAGATCCTCCTGGCGGTCCTCGCCGTCGCAGCCATGGGGCTGGGAGTGGCGGCTGCGACCGAGGTCGGGCAGTCATTCACCGGCTATCGGAGCGGCGACCCGAAGGATTTCAGGGCAGACGCCCTCGCGGTAGGAATATCATCCCTCATCATATTCACAGCCACCCTGATCAAAACCCTCAAATCCACCCGCAGATGAAACGCATCATAACACTGGCCATGGCAGTCCTGGCCCTCCAGGGCTTCATCCATGCCCAAAGCGTCAAGGAATTCAAGACCGAATGCGACTCGCTTCAGGCAAGGTTGCAGCGGAGGACAAGCGTCAAGGCCAGCGTAAGCGCCACCAAGGTAGAAAGGCAAGGGAACACCCTGTCCTTCCACTTCAACCAGAGCCTCGGGGATTTTCCGTGGAGGCCTGACGACGCCGAATGGTTCATCTCGCAGCTCAAGGAACTGCTGCCCTCAGCCTACAAGTCATGCAAGGTCGGGAAGGTGTTCGTCGGTACCGGCAAGGCACTTCTCGACGACTACGTGGTCGACGGATTCTCCGGCAACGGCAAGCCGGGATCGTCCAGGTTCCGGACCAGAGACCACCGCCCGGAGCATGGTTTCATCGAGAGAGTCGGAGCCGGGAGGTACGAAAAAGGCCTCAGCGGAAGGAATATAGCCATGTGGCAGAGCCACGGCCGCTACTACGAGGAAAAGTTCCGCCGCTGGGAGTGGCAGAGGGCTCCCCTGTTCCAGACGGTGGAGGACATGTACACACAGAGCTACGTACTCCCCTTCCTCATCCCCATGCTTGAAAACGCCGGCGCCTATGTGATGACTCCCCGCGAAAGGGACCCGCAGTGGAACGAGGTGGTCGCCGACAACGACCCGGCCTTCCGGGAAGGAAGGGGCGAAGGGGTGCGCCTGGAGGGGGAATATTCAGAAACCGGCAGCTGGAAAGACGCAGGGACCGGATTCGCCGACAGGAAAGCCTCCTACACCGGGAAGGAGAACCCCTTCACGATGGGAACCGCGCGCATGGCGGAATCCAGGAAGCGGCCGGATGCCCAGGCAAGGTGGACGGCCGGGATTCCCGAAAGGGGCAGCTACGCAGTCTACATCTCCTACAAGACCCTGCCCAACAGCACCACCTGCGCCCACTACACCGTGAACCACCTCGGCGGCAGCACTGAATTCGTCGTCAACCAGAAGATGGGAGGCGGCACCTGGATCTACCTCGGCACGTTCGAGTTTGACCGGGGAGAAGCCTCGGTGGTGCTTGACAACGGCATCCCCGCCGGATACGACCAGGGAAGGAACCATGTCGTGACCGCCGACGGAGTGCGGTTCGGTGGCGGGATGGGCAAGATCGCCAGGGGCCCGAAGGACGAAGACGTTTCCGAATATTCAGTCTCAGGACTCCCCTCGTTCGCAGAGGGAGCGTATTACTGGATGCAGTGGGCCGGTGCGGACTCAACCATCCTGAGCCTGCACGAGGACGACTACACTTCCGACTACGCCGACCGGGGCGCCTGGGTAGGCTGGATGTCAGGCGGTTCCAGGACCAATCCGAAAGCCGAGGGCAAGGGCATCCCGATCGACATGTCCTTCGCCTTCCACACCGATGCAGGGACCACCAAGAATGATTCCATCATCGGGACGCTTTCAATCTACACCCTGATGTGCGACGGGTCGGACAAGCTCCCCAACGGAGAAAGCCGGCTCCAGCAGAGGATGTACGCAGACTACGTCCAGACCCAGCTCGTGGAAGACGTGAGGAGGTGCTACAACCCTTCATGGAGCCGCAGGCTCCTGTGGGACCGGTCCTACAGCGAATCACGGACCACAACGGTCCCGGCGATGCTGCTCGAGTTCCTCTCGCACCAGAACTTCGCCGACATGAAATACGGGCTCGACCCTTCGTTCCGCTTCGCGGCCAGCCGCGCGATCTACAAGGGGATGCTGAAGTACCTGAGCAGCCGTTACGGCTGTGAATATGCAGTCCAGCCTCTCCCTGTCAACTCTTTCGCCACGTCATTCACCAAAACCCCCGCGGCAGGCTCCCCCGCCACGGTCAGGCTCTGCTGGAAACCCACCAGGGATTCCCTCGAGGCCACTGCCGACCCCACAGGCTACATCCTCTACACAAGGCTTGACGACGGCGCTTTCGACGACGGCCGCATCCTGGAGGAGACGGCCCCCTACGGTGATTTCTGCAGCACCGAGGTCGAGATCCAGCCCGGACATGTCTACAGCTACCGCATCGTGGCTTTCAATGAAGGAGGAAAGAGCTTTCCGTCCGAGGTGCTGAGCGTCGGAGTACCGGCCTCCGGCAACGGCGGAAGCGTCATCGTGGTCAACAACTTCACCAGGGTCTCTCCCCCTGCCTGGTTCGACACGCCTGAATATGCAGGGTTCGACAACGGCCTGGACGGAGGCGTCCCCTACGTCAATGAAATCAACTTCATCGGAGAGCAGTACCAGTTCCGCCGCGACATGCCATGGACAGACGACGACAACCCGGGGTTCGGAGGATCGTACACCGACAAGGCGGGCACAGTCATCCCTGGGAACACGTTCGACTTCACGGCCATCCACGGCAGGGCCATGATGGCCGCAGGGCATCCGTTCCATTCATCAAGCAGCGCGGCCTTCTGCGGCAACGTCTTCCTCTGTGAAGGAGACTACGCTGCGGACATCATCTGCGGGAAGCAGGTGACCACCATGGTTGGAAGCGGCACAAAGCCCGCCAAATACGAAATCTTCCCCGCCAGGATGCGGACCGCACTGGGCCGCTTCACCTCCTCGGGAGGCAACGTGCTTGTGTCCGGGTCGAACATCGGCACCGATGTCTGGGACAGGGTATTCCCCGTCAGGAAAGATTCCCTGGAAAGGGAAGAAGCCAAACTCTTCGTCCAGGAAGTCCTGGGGTACAGGTGGCTCACCAACTACGCTACCCGAAGCGCCGTCGCCAGGCCGATGAAATCCGCCGGCATCGATCTCTCCGGGACGGGCCGCTCGTTCAGTTTCTGGAATGTCTCGAACCCCAGCATCTACCACGTCGAGACTCCGGACGGGATAGTCCCCGCCTCCGACAAGGCCTCCACCTTCCTGAGGTATTCCGACACCAACATCTCCGCAGGCACCTGCATGGAGGCCGGACCCTACAGGAGCGTCTGCCTTGGATTCCCGATAGAGACGATCAAGGAACAATCTGACATAGACTGCCTTATAGCCCAGATACTGGAGTATTTCGACAAGGCGGAAGACTGACAGTACGTCATCCGGGGACTGCGGATGTTTATGACTGATAACGAACAAAGGCGATGACAAAGCGGAAGACTGACAGAACGTCACCCGGGGACTGCGGATGTTTATGACTGATAACGGACAAAGGCGATGACAAAGCGCGAAAACGAACTGATCGGACTCCTCCACAGGGAGGTGAAGCCCGCACTTGGATGCACGGAACCCATGGCCGTAGCCCTTGCCTGCGCAAAGGCGGCCGAACTGCTCGGGCCACAGGCCGGGGAAAGATTCCCGGACATGGACATAGAGGTGTCCGGCAACATTCTCAAGAACGGAATGGGAGTCGGGATTCCCGGGACGGACAAGGTAGGCCTGCATATTGCCGCGGCGCTTGGCGCCATCTGCGGAAACAGCCGCTACGGCCTGGAAGTCCTCAGGAACGTGGAACCTGCACATGTCCTCAAGGCAAAGGAAATGGTACGGGCGGGGAAAGTCCAGGTCAGGGTAGCCGAGGATGTCCCCCTTCTCTACATCAAGGCCACCCTGAGGCTTGGAGGCTCTTCTGCCTTTGCCGAGATTGAAGGAGAGCACGACCGGATCGTCCGCACCGGCAAGGACGGCAAGGTTCTCCCCTCAGGCTGCAACGGCCCTTCCAGCAGCTGCGGGGAGGAAAAGGAAATTATTGACTACCATTTAACCGTCAAGGAGATATACTCATTTACCGGAAGCGCTGCCTACGATGACATCAAGTTTATTCTGGCAGACCGGGACCTCAACCTCGCCTTGGCCGAAGCCGGTCTTTCCAACCGCTACGGACTCGGGGTCGGCAAAGCGATCAGGGAGAACCGCAACGGTGTGTTCGGCGACGATTTCATGAGCTACGCCATGGCCCTTACCGCGGCTGCCTCGGACGCCAGGATGGCAGGTTGCAAGCTCCCGGCCATGAGCAATTCGGGAAGCGGCAACCAGGGAATCACCGTCAGCATGCCTGTCGTCGCCTACGCCCTCAGGTACGCCATCGATGACGAAAGGCTGGCCAGGGCGCTCATCCTCAGCAACCTGGTGGCCATCCACATCAAGGGCTACCTCGGCAGGCTCTCTGCTCTGTGCGGCTGCGTGGTTGCCTCGACAGGCTCCGCCTGCGGGCTGGTATGGCTCAGGGGCGGAACCTACGGGCAGGTCTGCGCCGCGATCAAGAACATGATCGGGAACATCACCGGCATGGTCTGCGACGGCGCGAAGGTGGGATGCGCAATGAAGGTCGCCTCCGGTGTTTCATGCGCGGTACAGTCGGCGATGCTGGCGCTTGACGGAATATGCGTTAGCGAGACAGACGGAATCATAGACAAGGACATCGAAAAGACCATCCGCAACCTGGGTTCCATCGGATCGTCCGGGATGCAATCCACCGACCGCCTGATCCAGGAGATAATGGTCTGTAAATGACGGCCTTGGTCCTGGACTTGGACCTAGCTCTGGCCCTGCCCCTGGCCTTGGTCCTGGCCTTGGTCCTGGCTCTGGCCTTGGCCCTGGTCCTGCCCCTGCCACTGGCCTTGGCCTTGGTCCTGCCACTGGCCCTGGCCCTGGCCCTGGCTCTGGCCTTGGCCCTGGTCCTAGCTCTGGCCCTGCCCCTGGCCCTAGCTCTGGCCTTGGCAGGGAGCATCCCCTCTGTTAATGGTTAGGGCGTAAGGGGTATTGTCCTTCGGACCTTCCGCTTCGCTCCATCCCTCCCACTGCGCTTCGCTTGTGGGCCCCGCTTTTAGCTTTGCACCGTGATTTCAATATGGAGTTACGGTGTTCTTTGTTGTACCTTTGAGACTCAGTCAGTATAGGTGAACTATGGGCCCCTCAAGAGTTCGTCTCCAAAGCGGG